>Ga0118677_10008064_pt1 | contig 17054 bp, 16 predicted proteins | sample AliMusrvi5mmetaG_FD_86154 | JGI IMG/M metagenome (GOLD analysis project Ga0118677, IMG submission 86154) | reverse complement strand
TGCTGTTCTTGCGCAACTTGCCAAACAGACTCTCGATAAGCGGAAAAAGCTGAATGTTGCGGAGGTACATGGCAAACAGACTCAAACCAGCCCTGCCGGTCAACTGGTCATCGGTTGGAAGTATTCCCTGAATATGCTGTTTCTTATTCTGCCGAATCCTCGTATTTTTGCTCATGTAGCTTTCTACCTGTTGGGTTGTGTGATCTGTAAGGGTAATTTCGTCGTTATACATTACAGTATAACACTTTATCTCCTCAGGAGAGGGCTTTTTTTATACTAAATCGCTCAACTCAGGTTATAGTAATAGTCTTTATTTCCTGATCAATATTTATGGCTCGATCAGTTTTAAAAAATGTTTAATTGCCTTTTCTTCATTTGAACTCAATTTACTGTACGACAAAAGTTCAAGTTCATTAACAAATGAAATAAAAACGGCAGAACTATCATCTTGTAATTGTTTCGGCTGATTTAAAATAGATAGCTACTTCCACTCATTACGTTGCTCCTCTTGAAATTTTAACGGATCAACGCTTAGAGATTTTATCGAACCTGCCAGCTTATTCAAGCCTCTGATATTACTTGAGTTACGGTCAACAGATATAATATGCACCTTATCATGTGGCAGTAATTTTATAAAATTCATAAAATCTTTGCTGATTACATCATCAATTTGTAACTGAATTTTCATAATAAATGCTGTCTGAATGATTGATTGCCACAGTCCTCATTCCTCCTTGCGGTGTTCATTGAACGCTTATCTTTTCAAAAATATATGATTTTGCTGCAAAAGTCACACAGAGTTTGATCCGAAATGCCAGGATGGCTGAAAACCAGGCCTCGCATCCCCCACATCACTCCCTCTTCAGTTGATGGGCATCGGTAAAAAAGCGGCGGTAGCCTTGCTGCACAATCAAAAACGAAGTCACAGCCACAGCCCCGGTTATGGCGCAGAGTATGGCAATCTGGTACCGGACAGCAATGATTGGTTCTGTCCCTGAAAGAATCTGGCCAGTCATCATACCGGGTAGGGCAACGATTCCGGTGGCCGCCATCGTGTTAATGGTTGGGCGCAGGGCAGCACTGTAGGCATTTCGGATGGCCTCCCCGGCGGATTGTCGGGAAGTGGCGCCAAGAGAGAGGGCGCATTCAATCTCTTCGCGCCGTTCATGCATTTCTGAAGAGAGCCGTTCGGCGGCAAGGCTTGCACCGTTCATGGCGTTGCCGAAAATCATGCCTGCCAGAGGGATCAGATAGCGGGGATCAAACCACGGCGAGTAGCCGACTACCAAGAGACAGAAATAGAACGTTACTCCTCCGCAGCCAATGATAATGGAACTCCCCACAACACGATAGAAATTTGGCATCCGTTTCTTGATCCGAGATCCAGCTACCTGGAGCGAGAAGCCAGCCATTGCCAGAAGCATGAGCACTACCGGAAGCGGCGAATTGACAGCAAACACCAGATGCAGCAGGTAGCCGACAGCGATGAGTTGAAAGAGCATACGGATTGAACTCCAGAGAAGCTGTTTTTCATGGCCAATATGCTGCAGGCGTGCAAGGGCCAGCGAAAGCAGAATCAGCGCGTAAGCGTAGACCAACTGGATCACATCCAGCGGAATGATGTGCGGATTGTTCATGAGAATGATTTCTGTTCTCTCTCAGGTTTTGCCAGAAAATTTCTGAATGTAGTCGTTTGCGGCATTGCGAGCATCTGTGTGCCAACGCCCTGTTCTACAATCTGGCCTTCTTCGAGGTAGATCAAGTGATTGACGATATGTTCAGCAAGATAGAGGTCGTGTGTCACCACAATAATGACCAGATGTTCACTGTGGCAGATGTTGCTGAGTGTGCTGGCCAAGCGTGCCGTTGAAGGACGATCGAGGGCGCTGGTTGGTTCATCGAGCAAAAGTACTTCTGGATGGTTGACAAGCGCACGAGCCAGATTGACTCTCTGTTGTTCACCCCCGGAAAAGGAGCGGGCATCCCGATCCAGCATCTCCGAAGAGAGTTGAACGAGATCAAGAACACGGGCAATTTCATTGCTTCCCGCTGAAGGTGGAGCCATGTTGCGAAAAAGAAAGGGGCGTTGCAGGTTCTCAAGGAGCGTTCCTTCAAACATGAAAGGCTTTTGCAGCACCATGGCAATTTTTCGACGCAGCAGCAGCGGGTCTATGGTTGCAATGTTTTGCCCATTCAGTAAAATTGTGCCCTCTGAAGGATCGTCAAGACGGTTGCACAGTCGAATCAGGGTGCTTTTGCCGCTTCCTGAAGCTCCGATTATTCCTGTTATTTCGCCCTGCCGGGCAGTAAAAGATATCCGGTCAAGAATCGCCTTAGTTGTACCTGCCGGGCTCAGCTTTGTTACCCCGACATCAATGAACTCAACAAGTGGATCATTGCCGGATTTTTGTTGCTGATTCATGTCCATCCAACAATCAGAGTAAATGATAATAAATTCGTAAATTCAGGGAGTTTATACGTTGACCTGAGCCCATTCCGCCGGGGAGAGGTGCCACTCTTATTTGCTCTCTTCTGGTAATCGCACGGTTGACGATTTAACTACCGGTATTGTTTCGAACCTGTTGTAGGCGAAGGTAATTCCGATCGCAAAAGCCATTGCTCCGACACCGAGGAGAACATCATAATATGGCGGAGCAGTAAGGGCAAGCCGGACAACAACAGTGGCAACAGCAAAGCCGGAGTTGCGAAACACCGTTTGATAGCTCGAACTGCTTGCCAATCGACACTGCAACCGAGTTGGGAATGCTGAAAACCAATCCGATAACTTCAAGGCCAAGCAGCATGGAAAAAGCGACGTTAATCGCGAAATAATGGTTTGAAGGTACAATCGCGGCCAGTTCATCCGGCAATAATCCCTGACGGCGAAGCTCTATCAGGGCGAGCGTTCCGAGGAAAGCAATGATCAGAACATTCGCCGCCGTTCGCTCCGTGCGCTTATACTCCCAAAAATGCTCCAACGAATTAAAAAGTTGGTCAATGCGGCTAAGGAATATGGACATAATTTGTTTATGCGTTTGACAGATAAAGCTTCTTTATTTAAGAAAAGCGAAAAATTGACGTACGTAATATACCAAAAGACTCAATGCTTTAATTATCTATCTCTGTATTTACAAAGATGTAACAGAATGGAGGCAAATGCTTATCTTCTGCAATACAGTTACTACTCTTGCCCTCTTTAACCATCAGTATTATATTTTATCATGTGGTATGATTTTCAGGTATTCAGGAACAGGATTATTCCGATGCTTGCCATCGGCATACTCTTTTTACAGGTAATCTCCTGTACGCCTCTGATCAAAGAAAACAAGCAGTATCCATACGCCACCGTTCCGGGAGACTCACTCCATACAAGAATTTATACACTGAAAAACGGACTTACCGTCTATATGAGTCCATACAAGGACGAGCCGAGGATCTATACCTCCATTGCGGTCCGTGCAGGCAGCAAGAATGACCCTGCCGAAACAACCGGGCTTGCGCACTATCTTGAACACATGCTCTTCAAAGGAACAGATTCCCTCGGCTCGCTTGACTATTCAAAAGAACGCATTGAACTCGACAAGATCACTCAGCTTTACGAGCAGTATCGTTCGACCTCCGACATCAAAAAAAGAGTGGCAATCTACAAGGATATCGACAGCATTTCCAATATTGCCGCCCGCTTTGCCATTCCCAACGAGTATGACAAACTGCTGAACTCCATCGGAGCACACGGCACCAATGCCCACACAGGACCGGAAGAGACCGTCTTTGTCAATGATATCCCCTCCAACAAGCTCGATCAGTGGCTGACCATCGAAGCCGAACGGTTCCGTAACCCGGTCATGAGGCTCTTTCATACGGAACTTGAAACCGTCTATGAAGAGAAGAACATGGGCATGGACAGTGACCAGCGCAAAATATGGGAAAACCTCTTTGCCGGACTCTTCAAAAAACACACTTACGGGACCCAGACCACCATCGGCAAGATCGAGCACCTGAAAAACCCCTCGATCAAAAATGTCATAGACTATTACCGCGCCTACTATGTACCCAACAACATGGCGCTCTGTATTGCGGGGGATTTCGATCCAGATGCCACAATAAAACTGATCGACGAAAAGTTTTCAGTCCTTCAGCCGAAGGAGGTACCCCGGTTTACACCTCCCGTCGAAAAGGCCATTACCAGGCCAACCGTCATCAAGGCAAAGGGCCCGGAAGCAGAAGAAATCGTTATCGGATTCCGCTTTAACGGCGTCAACGACACCGAAGCAGATTACCTGACGCTGATCGACAAAATCCTGTTCAATCAGAGGGCCGGGTTGATCGACCTCAACCTGAACCAGCAGCAGAAAGTGCTGGATGCAGGTTCGATGCTGGTCATGATGAAAGATTATTCCGTCCATACCCTCAGCGCAAAACCGAGGGAAGGGCAGAGCCTGAACCAGGTCAGAACGCTCTTACTTGACCAGCTCAAACTCATCAAAGAGGGAAAGTTTCCTGACTGGCTGATCGAGGCGGCAATCAATGACCTGAAAATAGAGGAGCTAAAACAGTACGAAAGCAATCAGGGCCGAGTCGCCGCTTATGTCAATACATTTATCTGGGGCATGCCGTGGCCGAATCAGGTACGCCAGTTCGAACGACTTGGGAAGATCACCAAGAAAGAACTTGTGGCGTTTGCAAGGAAACATTACAGCACGAATTATGTCGCAGTCTACAAAGAGCATGGTATTGCGGAGAGTGAGACCAAAATACAGAAGCCTCCTATCACACCGATCAAGATGAACAGGAACACCTCGTCAACTTTCGCAACAAAAATTTTGGCCAGGAAATCAGAAAAAATAAAACCCTCTTTTGTCGATTACAGCAAGGATATCACCTTTCTCGATGTTAACCCTTCGGTCAAGCTGCATTATCTGCAAAACCGGGACAACGAGCTTTTCTCGCTCTATTACGTCTTCGATATAGGAAAAAACAACAGCCGGAAAATTGATCTTGCGCTTGATTATCTCTCCTATTTGGGCACGTCGAAGCTCACACCCACAGAGTTCAGCCAGGAACTTTACAAGATCGGGGCAAACTTCTCGGTCTTCACCTCCGAGAATTACCTCTACCTGCAACTTTCAGGCCTCGGCAAAAACGCTCCGGCCGCCATCAGAATGCTTGAAAATCTGTTGACCGATGCCAAGCCCGACGCAGATGCTCTTGAAAAGCTCAAGGCCAGCATCCTGAAACAGCGAGCCGATGACAAACTCTCGAAGGAAAAGATACTTTTCGAGGCAATGAACAATTATGGCAAATACGGCCCATTGTCTCCATTCACCAATGTACTCAGCAATGAAGAACTGAAAAAAGTAAGTCCTAAGGAGCTGCTTGATGAAGTACATAATCTCCTCCAATATCAGCACCGGGTACTCTACTTTGGACCTGCTTCTTCGACAGAGGTGCTCAGCGAACTGCATTCGGTGCGCCACTATCCGAAATCATTCAACATCCCTCCGCTCTCCAATCCTTTTCCGGAACTGGAACAACCTGATAATCTTGTCTATATCGTTGACCACGAAATGACCCAGGCAGAAGTAATTATGCTGACCAGGGATGAAGTGTACGATCCCTCGATGGTGCCGCTGGTCACCCTCTTCAATGGATATTATGGCGGTGGAATGTCCTCTGTCGTCTTTCAGGAGCTGAGAGAGGCCAAAGCCCTTGCCTATTCGGTTTTTTCAGTCTACAAAGCCCCGAAACAAAAAGGAAAGCACAACTATATTATCAGTTATATCGGCACCCAGGCAGACAAACTGCCAGAAGCACTCGAAGGGATCAATAACCTGATGCTGGATCTGCCGAAATCACCCGAACTGTTTACCGCAAGCCGAAACGGTATTCTGCAGAAGATTTCAAGCGACCATCTGACAAAAACCAAAATTCTTTTCAATTATGAAGATGCTGTCAGGCTCGGTCACCGCTATGACATCCGAAAAGACATTTACCGGGATGTACCGGCAATGAGCCTCGACGATGTCGAAAAATTTCACAGAAAACATTTCAGAGAGAGGCGCCATGTCATGCTGGTGCTGGGTAAAAAAGGCAATCTTGACATAAAGACCCTTGGAAAATATGGAACCGTCAAGGAGCTGACGCTCAAAGATGTTTTTGGCTATTGAACCGGTTTAACGCCAGTTTATATTATCAAGTGATCCCTTTCAAAAAAACTGCCCCAGACAAAAATAAATGCGCTGGAAAGAATAAAAATAATCGTCAAAAGAGAGGAAGGGTATTAAATACGATTTCGATGAAAAACAGCAGAAACCGGGATAGAAGCAGCCCTGGTTTCTTTAACAGGAGAAAAAAGGTGAAAAAAAATATTTGTTTAGCAGCAGGAATTGCAGGAATCCTTTTTACCACCGCTCCCTCTGTTGTTCAGGCTGCCGGTAGAAATCATGTTCATGGATGGGGAGGACGACCATATTGGGGATGGAGAGCCTCATATTGGGGATGGGACCGTCCGTATTGGGGATGGAATGGAGGGTATTTGGTTATTGATACACCTCCGAGTTTTGAAGTTCTGCCAGATTACGGGTTTTCAGTTTCTATAGGAACTCCCTACGACATAATCTACTACGACAATCTCTACTACATCTATAATAACAATGACTGGTATTCTTCTTCGTTCTACCGCGGACCGTGGGTTGTTATCCGGGAAAGCAATCTTCCGGAAATCATAAGAAAACATCGCATTGAGGATATAAGGAAAACCCGTGATATTGAGTCTCACACTAATGCCCATCAAGAGAACAGGGGTCATCGTGGCGATATAAATAGCAGCAAAAATCAAAACGATACTCATAGTGATCGTCGTTCAAATGATAGCGAAAAAAAAGACAACTGATTTTTCTATGCCTCTATGCACAGTAATGGAGGTGTATCATAACCGCATAAAATGTAACGAATAAACTGATAAAGCGATGAAAAAGACATTATTGACATTATTGGTTGCAGGCGTAGCTCTATGGGCAAGACCAGCTTCCGCTGAAAATATTGGGGATAGCAGAAAGGCCATACCGGATTCAGCCATAGAAGCAGGGAATGGCGTATGGTCACCATCACCATCAGTTGTCTATACTCGCCCAGGCAGGTGGATAGCTCCAGCTTCATCAACTTCAGGAGCATACGTTAGTGCAAATATTGGTGATGCAGAAATAGATAATGTTGATTATTTCGGCAACTATAACGATTTCCGACACTCTAGCTCAGGCTTCACCATGCTTGGAGCTGTGGGCTATGGCTTCAAAAACAACGTTCGACTTGAGGGAGAAGTTGGCTATCAGACGGACGACAGTAATAATGAATACAGGAGAACTGCAAATCGAAATATTTCAGTGCTCTCTTTGCTGGCAAATGGCTACTATGATATCCCTGTATTTGGCGCTGCTCAACCTTATGTAACTGCTGGCATAGGGTTAGCTAACGTCAAAGCCAACGCTCTTTCCTTGCCGGGTGGGCCGCATGACTTACCCTCGATCAATGAAACCGCACTGGCTTACCAGGCAGGTTTTGGATGTACAATCCCTCTCAGCAAAAGCATAAAGCTTGATGCCCGTTACCGCTACTTCAGAACAAATGTCACTGTGGATACCGCCTTTGAAAACAACAGCTTATCAAGCAACAGTGTACTTCTTGGTCTAAAAGTTGGCATCTGATTACTGAAGTAAAAGTACCTCCGTGAAGAAATTACAGAGGAATACAAGTGCAAATTTTGAAGATATATCATCAAACATAAAGGTCAAATCATGAAAAAGATTCTAATAGCCATTGCAGTCTCTGTGCTCACCTTCCAGTCAGCTCATGCTGAATTCAAAACCGGAAATGGACTGGTAACGGTCTGGAGGGAATATTCAAAAGCCAACGCCGGGAATCCATACAATGAGAACGATGACGGGTTTTATACTGGATATATTGCGGGCATTTGCGATGCAAATACGCATACTCTTTTCAACATACCAGAAGGAGCAACGATAGGTCAAGCTTGCGATGTTGTGGGTAAATGGCTGGACAAGCACCCTGAGGAGTTGAACAAACCGGCAAGGCAATTAGTGGTACAGGCATTGAAAGAGGCCTTTCCGGTGCACAAACTGCCAATGGACCTGAAAAAATGACCAAACTAAATACAAAAAATGATTGATGTACTTTTTGTTATAGGTATCTGCTCCTTTGCTTCGTCTGTTTCTGTCTTTGGCATGCTGTTTGTCCGCAAAAAGATCGGGCATGCTGAACTGGCCAAGCATAACGATGTTGCTGGATTCATTCATGCAATCATTGGTACCATCTATGCGGTTTTGTTAGCTTTTGTTGTTATCGTGGAATGGGAAATCTATCGTGACACACAATCCAAGGTAGAAGTGGAAGTTGGAGCTATGGCCTCCATTTTCAGGGACTCGAGGGTATTCAGTGATCTGAAAAAACGTACTTTGATCCAGCAAGAACTGATGGCTTATGCAACGACGGTAATTGATGAAGAATGGCCGCTGCTTGCAAAAGAACAGTCAAGCGAGAAAGCCCTTGGTCAGGTACACCAGATTTTCAACTACGTCGCCGACCTCAAGCCCCAAAACGATTACGAAAAACTCTGGTATCAAGAACTCATTACGAAAGTCAACAAGTTCAGCGATGCCCGAAACGAGAGAATACTTTGCTGTACGGAGGGTATTCCCTTTTTCATGTGGTGGATTATGATTCTTGGGGGAATGATCACCATAAGTTTCAGCTTTCTGTTTGGTACCGTCAATAAAATTCCCTACGCGTTCATGGTTGCTTCCTTATCATGTATCATTACTCTTGTCCTGTTGCTGATTTATGCTTTGGACCATCCTTTAAAGGGAATCATCTTCGTCAAGCCTGATGCCTTTATCGAGGCGATGAAGCATTGGCGACTGTATTTGTCACACGGATACTAAGGCCAGTTGAGCCTGCTGCGCAATCCTGATATCATGAAGGGTGAAAATATTTCAGCTCCCTTCACCCGTTGTTGTATATATATGTGTCGAAGCTATTGAGCAGTTTTATGTTTTTCAAACAAGAATATCAGGAAAGCACCGGTGTCAGGAATTCTTAAAATAGCATTGAAACTGCTTGTCAACGACAAGAGCAAGTTTATCGCCCTTTTGGTCGGTATTACGTTTGCCGTATTTCTCATGATCATGATGATGTCGATGTTTTCCGGCATTTTAGCTCGCTCCTCATCATCTGTTTATAATATCGGAGCAAAAATATGGGTCATGGATCCAGCAGTAAACAACGCCACCAGCAGTATCCCCATGCCAGATTATGTCCTTTCGAATGCGCGAAGTATTCATGGCGTTAAATTTGCCGTTCCTGTCTATTTTGGCAACGCACTGGTAAAGCTCACAAGCGGCGCTTATCAAGCAGTCTCTGTTGTTGGTCTTGATGATGCTACCCTCTATGGCAGACCTGAATTGATCGAAGGAAAGATTGAAGATATATATGCAGAATCCGCCTTTTTTGTGGTGAAGGATTCGGAATTCAAAAAGCTTGAAAGTCCCACAATTGGAACTGAATTTGAAATAAACGATCATCGGGGTCTTGTCGTTGGTTTGGCAAAAGTTACTTCAGGGGGCCTTTTTGGTATCCCTACGGTCTACACGACCTATAATAGAGCAATCACCTACATCCCTTCGATGCGCTTTACCACCTCATATATTCTTATTGAACCAAAAAGTGAAGCCGATATCCCCTTTATTCAGCAGCAAATCAAAAAACTTGGCTATCAGGCGCTTACCCGCGATCAGTTTGTCAAGAAAATCTCTGATTTCTATACCTACCAGACAGGTATGGGAATGAATGTTCTGATGATGACGGCAATCAGTTTTATTGTTGGCCTTTCTATCTCCGGCCAGACCTTCTATACCTTTATCCTCGAAAACCTCGAACGGTTTGGCGCCTTGAAAGCCATTGGAGCCAAAGGCCACGAGCTTATCACCATGATTCTGTTTCAGGCATCATTTACTGCGCTTCTGGGCTATGGACTCGGTGTCGGGCTGGCCTCAGGCCTTATGATTCTTGCCAAGCTGCGCTTGCCAAGCTATGCCGCGCAGGTTACGTATTACAATCTCACCTTTGCATTTATTATGGTGCTTATTATGGCCGGAGTTTCCAGTTATATCGGGGTGCGGAAAGTTCTCCAGATACAACCATTTGATATTTTCAGGGGCTGACCATGGGAAATGTAGCCATAAAGGCAGATGCACTGGTGAAGTGGTTTGGCGAAGGAGAGACTAAAACCACCGCAGTGAAAAGCGCAAGTTTTGAAGCTAACTTTGGTGAACTGCTCTATATCGTTGGTCCGTCAGGAAGCGGCAAAACAACCTTGCTCAGCATGATATCAGGCATACTCAAACCAAACGAGGGCGCTGTTCTGGTCGAGGGAAAAAATCTCTGGCAAATGAAAAGTGACGATATTGCTGATCTTCGCTTGCACAAAATCGGCTTTGTATTTCAGGACTACCATCTTTTTCCGCGCCTGACCACCGTTGAAAACGTCGCAATACCTCTGATACTCAAAAAAATGGATTGGAATGAAGCCATTAAAGTAGCTCTGGAATACCTTGAAATCGTTGGCCTCAAAGATCGAGCCCAACTGCAACCGGTCAAACTGAGTGGTGGTGAGCAGCAGCGCGTGGCAATAGCACGGGCAATTGCGGGGCATCCCGATATTCTCATCTTTGATGAGCCGACCGCCTCGCTTGACGGTGATACAGGAAGAAAGATCGTGGAGTTCATCAAAACAAAAATCCTCAACCCCCAGCGATGCGTCATTATTGTGACTCATGACAGCCGCATCTATGAATTTGCAGACTCAATCATGAAAATGGAAGATGGAAAAATAATAGGCTTTGAACAGAACACATTACATGTCGCATGAGAAATAAACTGTTAATCGGATTTGCCATACTTGGCGTCCTGCTCGCGATCTGGAGTGCCTACATTTCAGGCATACCAGCCAAACCACAGCCTCCGGCATTCAAACCAGCATCGAATCCCTATGCAAAGGGTATTTATGCCAATGGTATTATTGAAACAGCCCAGAGCAGTGGCGTAAATATCAACATTTATCCCGAAGTCCCGGGGACAGTGGTTAAGATATTGGTTACTGAAGGCCAGCATGTAAAGGCAGGAACTCCATTGCTTATGCTTGAAGATTCCGTACAGCGCTCCAACACTGAATCGGCGAAAGCGCAGATTGAAGTAGCAAAGGCAAATTTCAAAGGCATACAGGATCAGTACAGCAAACAGAAAGCCTCATGGGTACTTGATCGGCGTTCAGTTAGCAAAGATGCTCTTGATACCGCAGAAAATGCAGCCAAAGCAGCAAAAGCAACGCTGGAGCTTGTTCAAAAGCAGTATCAAACAGCAAATGCACTTTTGAACAAGTATGTTATCAAGGCACTTTCGGACGGTACTGTTCTGTCAATCAATACTGCGACAGGCAGCTTTATATCAAGCCAGGGCGTTTATGATACCTATACCGGAGTGTTTCAGCCGGTTATGGTACTGGGTAACATGAAAGGCGATCTCGCGGTGAGATGTTACGTTGATGAGATCCTGATTAACAGGCTACCTGACCCTTCCGCGATAGAGGCGAGAATGACAATTCAGGGAACAGATATCAAAGTCCCTTTGAAATTTGTGAGAATACAACCGAATGTTTCGCCGAAGATCGAACTCTCAAGCCAGAGAACAGAGCGGGTTGATGTGCGGGTACTGCCGGTTATTTTCAGTTTTGAAAAACAGAAGGGCGTGTCAATCTATCCGGGTCAACTTGTTGATGTGTACATTGGTGAGAAAAATAATACCTCGAAAAAATAGCGCAGCATTTCAAGGCTATCGCAGGGGCACCGTATTCCTCGTTTCATTCGGGGTATCGCTGCTTCTTTTATCAGCCTGTGCCGTTGGCCCGGACTTTGTTCGACCCGAAGCGCCGAAGGTAACCCAATACAACCATGGAGGAGACCCCAAAGAGACCGTAGCTCAGGCCGGTGTTTCGCAACGTTTTGATGAGGGTGTAGGCCCGGCAGCCAACTGGTGGCACTCGTTTAATTCAAAGCAACTGGATGCCGCAGTTAGTGTCGGGTTAGCTGATAATCCCGGCTTACAGGCGGCCGAAGCCAGCCTCAGGCAGAGTCAGGACAACCTGCGTGCTGGCTCTGGCATTTTTTATCCGCAACTAAGCGCAACATTTGGTCAAACCCGCCAAAAAAGTTCGCCAGCAACCATTGGCAGCTCAGCACCGGCAAATATCTTCAATTTGACAACACTCTCTTCGTCGGTAAGCTATGCGCTCGATATTTTTGGAGGGCAACGAAGAGCTGTTGAAGGGCTGGCCGCGCAGGTTGACCAGCAAAGGGCTTTAACCCATGGCGCCTACATGATGCTCACAGGGAATATTGTCAATACCTCTATTGCAATAGCCGCATATCATGCACAAATAGACAAGACAAGCCAGTTGATTGATCTGGAAAAAGACCAGATCAGCATTGCTGAAAAACAATACCAGGCAGGTATCACTACCTATGGAGCAGTACTGACATTACGCCTCCAGTTGAAAGCACTTGAAGCGGCACTGCCTCCTCTCCGCCAAAAGTTAAGCCAGGCAGAAAATCTTCTTGCGACGCTCGAAGGCAAAACACCGGCTGAATTCCAGCCACCGACTGTTCTGTTAACGGATATTTCACTGCCGCGTCAGTTACCCTTATCTCTTCCTTCAGAACTGGTCCACCAACGCCCCGATATTCTTGCATCTGAAGCTCAGTTACATGCAGCCAGCGCAGGGATTGGCGTCGCCACAGCAGCATTATTTCCAAGTTTTACCTTGAATGGAAATTATGGGCAGACCAGTCATACAGCGAGTAACCTCTTTAACAGTGCCAGTAATATTTGGGGGTTAGGCGCGAATGTAACTGCTCCGATATTTAAAGGAGGCACACTCAGAGCACAACGCAGGGCGGCAAATGACGCTTACGAGCAGAGTTTAGCCAGCTATAAACAAACGGTACTTTCGGCATTTGCACAGGTCGCTGATATTGTTCGTGCTTTGGAGCATGATGCGGAAGTCATTGCGATTGAAGCTCGAGCAGTGAAGGATGCAAAGCTTGCAATGGATCTCCTGAAGGCTAATTACCAGACAGGAACAGCTAACTACCTGCAGGTCATGGTCACTGATATACAGTATCATCAGGCTGAAATCAACTACCTGCAGGCCCAAGCCCAGCAACTGCAGGACACGACAGCACTCTACGTCGCCCTTGGCGGTGGTTGGACGAATGACCAGATCGAGAAAGAAAAATCAAACATCGCTCTCCAGAGGTAACTCAGAGTATCTCTCAGACCAAGTGCATCGACAAGAGACAACGCTCCGATTCCTCACCTTCACCTGCCGTCGCAATTCATCACGATGCTTGAGCGTGCCTTTGATGAGAACCAGCGTGCCGCTTACATGAACGGGCAGTTTGTGAACCTGACTGCTGGCAGGGTGTACAAGTACTTTGACTCGAAGAGCTGCATTGTCATCAGGCCGAAGCTGGACGGGTACCTCTACCAGGCCGGTATTGATTTCAACGTTGACAATCTGACGGCTGAAATCTTCTCGGTCTTCGCTGACGGGACGGTCCACTTTTTCGAGGAGATTCACCTCACCAACTCGACCACCTACGAGCTGGCTGATGTGCTGCATGAGAAGTATCCCGGCATAACGGTGTTTCCGGATCCTGCCGGTCGTGCGCGGAAAACGTCATCAGATTCTACAGACTTCAACATCCTGAAAGCGAAAGGGTTCACGGTAGAGGCAAGGCAGGCGCACCCGCCAGTAAAGGGGCGCGTCAATGCGGTAAACAAGCTGCTGCGTGAAGGAAAGCTCACGATTGGCAACTGCCCCCACTTGATCAAAGATTTTGAGCTGGTGAGCTGGAAGGGCGGCGACATTGACAAGAGCAATGAGGCGCTGACCCATGCCTCTGACGCTGCCGGGTACCCGATTGAAAAACTGTTTCCCGTCAAAATGCCGACGAGGGAATACAAGCAACCCACAAACTGGAGAGTATAACCATGGCTGAAGGTACTGATATTCTGAAGGTGACCAACAAAGTCTACCTTGCGAACATTGCGAAATGGCAACTGAACAAGGCTGCGTTTCAGGGCGGGGAGGAGTGGAAGGCACAGAAGCTGTTGTATGAATACCGCTCTGAAGCGTCGAACGATTACGACATCCGCATTCAACAGACACCGCTGGAGAACCATTGCGAGAGTGTGATTACCACCTATTCGGGGTTTATATGGCGCGACCCGCCAAAGCGGAACTTCGGGAAGCTGGCCAATAACCACAACCTGAACCGGCTCATTGTTAATGCCGATATGGACGGCACGCCACTGCATGAGTTCATGAAGACGGTCCAGATACTTGGCGGGGTGTATGGTGTTGCATGGATTGTGATGGATAAACCTGCCACGACCGCTGTTACAAAAGCCGATGAGATCAGCGGCGACCTGCGGCCGTATGTGCGCCTGTTCACTCCGGAGGATGTGATAGACTTCGAGTTCACTGCTGCACCAAACCAAACCCGCTCGGCTTGATTCCTGCGGTGCTCTATTCCAACCAGAAATCCACGGTTCGCGGGAAAGCATCCTCTGACATTGAGGACATCACCGGTATGCAGATTTCGATCTACAATGATTACTCTGAACAGACCCAAATGATCAGGGGAAGCAACCATAAAACGCTGGTGAAGAATGCCGGAGACCAAGCCACTTCCGGCGCTGGCGGCGTTATTATCATGGATCCGGATGCTCCTTCAGGCAAGTTGCCGTATCTCTTGCAGGCGGACGCTGAAGCGCTTGCCGGTCTTCTTTCTTCTATCCAGGAGAAGACTGAGTCTATTAATCGAATGTCACACCTGACGCCAGTTCGGACGTATCGGAAACAGGTTATCTCGGGTGTGGCCATGGAGACGGAGTTTCAGATCCTCAACACGCTGCTGGCTGGCAAGTCGGCTCAGTTGCAGCTCTGTGAGTATCAGCTCTTCAGGATATTCTGCGCATGGGAAGGCATCGACCCTGAAACGTCAGGGTATGAAGTGACCTATCCGCTGCGCTTTGAGCTGCGCGACCGCAAGGCTGATTTGGAGTTTCTTTCTTCGGCACGAAACGTTGCGGAGAAGATCAATTCGGCGACGCTGATTAAGGCGCTCAATAAGGAGCTGGCGCGGGTGAGCTTGCCGGATGATACGATGATTGAGAAGATTGATCGGGAGCTGAATAAGAAGCCTGTTGCGGCTCCTGCGGCGGCGGCGACGGGGTAGAGCAAAATTTGTCGCAAAACTTCGGCCGCCACGTGGCGGCCTTTGCGGTGGTTCGTGCCAACCTGCTCGGTTGAGGTGTGCGGCAGTTCGTCCCTCACAGCCGCTCTCCTCAACCTTGTTTTTTGCTCCGCATAGCTCAAAGCAAAGTCGGAAGAGCTGCCAACTGACTACGGGACGAAGACCAGGCGGAAGCCAACACTGCTGCTCCAGTAGGCGGGGGGGAGGCTGTTGCGATAAGCCGACCGACAGTACTCGGCGTTGAGGCCCCAGCCCCCGCCACGAATTACACGGCGCGAACCAGTTTCAGGCCCGAAAAGCTTAGCAAAAGTACCATCCTCTCCATACCAATCGCTGCACCACTCCCAGACATTGCCCGCCATATCATAAAGCCCTTCAGGGGTCGCGCCTTCAGGATAGCTGCCGACTGGTGTTGTGGCTCCTATATTACTCTCGGAAAAATTAAGCAGTTTTGGATTCGCTTTACCCTTCTCTTCCGGCCACGGATACTCACGCACTTTCTGCCCGGTTGTGCCCTGCTTCCCGCCTGCCGCCCACTCCCACTCGATCTCGTTCGCAAGTCGAAAATAGCTCGCACTCTTTTCTAGTGACGAAAGCCACATGCTGTAGGCACGGGCAGCATACCACGTAACACCAACAACCGGCTGATTCTCTCCATCGAATTTGCGATTTTCATCATTCTCTGAACGAAACAATGCGGCAAGGTTGTCGTTTCCTCCCTTGAGATAGTCGCCAAATCCTGGCCCCCATTTTTCGCTCTCGGCAATTCTGTCCAGTTTTGCCCTGAATGCTGAAGCATGGTTCTTCCCTGAATCCGTTTCCTTCAACCAGGCGATAAATGAGCGATAAAGCTTGTTGGTCACTGGATACTTGGCAACATAACAATCAGCAACATCTACCGCTTTCTTCATCGCTGAATACCAGTAGTTTCCTCCCGGTATCAGGATATACTCGGCATTCTGCTCATTCGGGTTGCGAAGCGACAAGGATTTACCGCTGATACTCTTTTCACTGGCACGCTCAAGCGCTTTGCCGCCGAGAGCGATTATCACCTCTTCTGCCCGATCAAGAACATCATTGCTCTCTGTGCCCCCTTTGGCAAGTTCTTGTGCCCTGAACTGTTCCAGAGCAGTAAGTGCTGCGGGCTTTCCGATGGTTTTCAGGCAGTCGAGAATCACCCGCTGCCTACTGGCTGTGGTATCAGCATCAAGAAGCTTTCGACACAACGCATCAACCTTTTGCCCTTTCGCCTCTTCAATGATGGTCTGAAGCAGTAACTGCTGCTTTGTTGTCATGGCTTCACTGACCGGAGAATTGAAGAGCTTTTCCATGAACTGGTCAAAAACCTGCGCATCAACAGAGGATATAAAAAAACGAAGCGGTTCTGTCCACCAATCCTCTCCAAAATTGTCCACAAGCGTGTAGAGCTGCTCATAAGGTCGGTCTTCCTTAAGCTGAACTCCGGCAAGATATTCACGGAATGATTTATGGCGAAAGAGGTACTCGTGCTTTCCATACTCCACCAGTAAACCTGCACGGTCCATCATATCACGGCAAAAATCTTTTCCTGCTAAAAGAGGTTCTTCAGGTAACACTCTTTTTAGTGCCTGCTGCACCTTATCTTCCATCACACTCTTTTCAGCTTCATCACTCTTGAGCGTTGCC
>Ga0118677_10008063_pt1 | contig 17054 bp, 15 predicted proteins | sample AliMusrvi5mmetaG_FD_86154 | JGI IMG/M metagenome (GOLD analysis project Ga0118677, IMG submission 86154) | reverse complement strand
CTATCAGACTACTTTAGAGCGCAGATTGTCGTCTGCAATTGGAGAATTACTAGCCTTACAAAGAGCTAATCGGCAGGAGTAACGCTCAAAATAGACGGTAAAGGTGAGCGAGCAAGCGCTCAAAAAGCCTTCAGAGCTCTAAATCTCCCAATCAGGAGAGCTAAATCGGAGTTTTAGAGCAGCAGGGGATCTAAAAAACGTAGCAATAGACGGGTTCCTCAACCGCTTTTAAAGCGCGTATAAAGATCAAATGTCATTAAATTCAGATGCTTAGCGAAAAGTAGGTCCCTAAAAGTAGGTCTCTTAAAAGAAACCTAAATTGTTCTAAACACATCTGCTTTTTAGTCCGTTAATGGTTCTACAGGGGATTACAGCAAGCAATTGCTCCCAACCAATTAACTAGAAGCACAAAAGCAGTACTTTTAAGGAGATTTACATGTCTACCGTAATTAACACAAACTTGGCATCCTTGTTTGCACAAAACAGTTTGACCAATGCCCAAAATAATTTGGCAACTTCAGTACAGCGCTTGTCTTCTGGTTTGCGTATTAATAGCGCAAAAGATGACGCAGCAGGTTTGGCAATTTCGCAAAACATGCAAAGCCAAATCAATGGCACAAATCAGTCAATTGAAAACTTATCTGATGCAACAAACTTGTTGCAAACTGCTGATAGCTCTTTGTCCACTATTCAAGACATGCTCTTGAAGATGAAACAATTGGCCGTGCAAGGATACGATGGTTCATTAAACAGCACTCAAAAGGCTGACATCGTTACTCAAATGCAAGATCTGAATAATGAAATTAACGCGACGGCGCAACGTACCCAATTTAACGGCATCAACTTGCTCACTAGTGGTTCAAGTATTGATGCAGTGAACTCTGACTTGAAAACAGGCGCAACTTTGGTAAATACTCAAGTAGCTGTTGATGCAACTCAGTACAGCCTTGGTTACTACTCCACTTCCGGTGCTGGTGGTGGTCTTGCTGATGGGGCATACACAGGATCTGGCGCTGTAGCTTCAACATTTAAAATCAACCTTGACCCAGCATTGCAAAACCAAACTCCTGGTTACTACACATTAACTAGCAACGGTGCTAACTTAACGTTAACCGGTACTATTAACGGCCTGGCTTCTTCACAAACTGTAGTTGTTGGTGATGTAAGCGGTGGTAATCAAGGTGGTCCTGGCGTAATCAACTACAAGCAAAACTTGAACTTTAGCAACTTCGGCATCAACATTGATACATTCAGTACAGTGTCAGCTGGGTCTACAGAGCAAGGTCAGTACATTGCATCGGCCCTGGTAACTAAAGGTCTAGGTAATAACACAGGTATTTCAACAATTAAGGTTAACGGTACAACTGGCGCTATTACAGACGTTCGCTTAGCTGGCGTTGCTCCAGGTACCTACAGCATGACTTATGACAACGTAGGTCCAATTGCGACAACAGGAATTTCTATGCCATCGTCAACGTCAGCTGTTGGCACCAATACACCGTCATCCTACACACAATCTTTAGTTGGTGGTTCTGGTGCAAACGCAGTTGCAACCATTACAACAAGTGGTGGGGCAATTACAGGTATGACTGTTACTACAGCGGGTACAGGTTACAAAGCAGGGGATGTGTTAAGCACTACTGAAACAAATGCTTACACCTTTATTAACGCAATGAACGCTCAAAACCAGACGATAACTTTAAATGGTATGACTTTCACTGCTGGATCTGGTGGTACAGTATCACAGGCTCAGTTGGCATCAGCGTTTGGCGTATTAACTTCAGGAATGACTGTATCGCAAGCTAACGCAGCTTTGTTGGCATTAGGTAGCCCAATTGCGACTACTGTTGGTACATTTACTGGTACTAGTACTGCTGGTGCTTACACTGCAAGTGCAAGCGGTACTACTGTGACGTTCACATCTGCAACGGCTGGAACATTAACGAGCCATTTGGGTGCAGCTACTGGTACGGCAGCATCTGGCATAACCCAGGTAGATAAGTATGGTTTGCAAGGTGTTGCTGTTCAGTCATTAAATTCATATACAGGTAGTAACTATTTGACAATGTCTGGAACAGTTAATGGCGTATTGACAAAGCAATCTGTTGCTCTAAGCCAAAACAGCGCAAACAATACAGAAACAATTAACTTTGGTCAGTTTGGTGTTTCATTTGATGTGCTAAGCAAACAGACGCAGACAGCAGACCAAATCGGTGCAGCAATAGCATCTATGAATTCTGCAAGCGCAACATATGGCACAACCGGTAACTATATCCCTGGACAAGTTGTTGTGTCTCAGGGTAATAATAGTAACTTGCAGTTCCAAAGTGGTGCTAACTCCTCTGCATTTATCGGCATTAACACACTGAACATTCAAACTGGTGTGACTGGCACAACAGCTGGAACAGCGTCTGCGATGATGACTTTGGGTACAGCTGTTACTGGTACAAATGCAACTGGTTCAGCGACAGGTACATTAGGCTCGATGACTGTTAACAATACAATCTCAGATTGGCAGACAGCATTCCAAAGTGCCGCAGCTGCAGTAGATAAGGCAGTCGATTACATTTCGACCCAGCGTGCAACTTATGGTTCGCAAATGAACCGTTTGAGCTACATTTCTTCGAACTTGACAGCTCAAAGTACTAACTTGCAAACTTCTAAATCCTCTATCACTGATACGAACTTTGCATCTGAAACAGCGACTTTGACGAAGGGTCAGATTATGCAGCAGGCAGCAACAGCAATGTTGGCTCAAGCAAATCAAATGCCTAACGTCATCTTGTCTTTACTGAAGTAAATAGCTAAGGCCATCTAGGGTAGGTTTTCTACCCTAGATGAATAATTGTTTTAAGGAGTTAAGTAATGAATTCTATTACGCCATACAGCAGCCCAGTACCAGCGCAACCAAATGTTGCGCAAAGTACTTTGCCGGCAGCAAGTTCTGCACCTCAGCCCCTTCCTCAGCCATCTATCCCAACAGATGCAGAGGTAGTCTCTAAGGTCGCCAGCATACAAATTAAACCCTCTAATGTAGGGCAAGCAGCACAACCAACGCAGGACACCATTCAAAAAACTGCTCAACAGTTAGAGTCTTTTGTCCAGTCTATGGGCCGTAATCTGAGTTTTTCAGTGGATGGCACAACGGGATATCAGGTGGTACGTGTAACAAATCCACAAACTGGCGAGGTAGTGCGTCAATTGCCATCGGAAGAGCTATTAAAAATAGCTGAAAGTATGCAGCAAACGGGTAATAGTGGCTTGGTTAATCAAAAGGCATAGTTAGTCATCATGTCAGGTTCGCCTGGCATGATTTATGCATGTGCTTTATTGAATGCCCTGCGCAATAGGTTCGCTGGGGCAAAATAACTCAAATCGGTAAATAACATGGCTGTTTCAGGCACTACAAGCACTACCAGCACTGCTGCTGCAACACCATCGGCAGTAATTACCTCAACAGCGCCCACAACCTCAACAGCTTCTACAGCTGCCAGTGCTGTTACAACCAATTCAATTGACGTTGCCAGTATTGTTGCCTCTTTAATGTCTATTGAGAACCAGCCATTAACAGCGCTCCAAAATCAAGTTACAACCAGTCAAACGATCATTAGCGACCTTGGAACAATCAAAAGCAAAGTCGCAACCTTGCAAAGTGCCTTATCTACATTTGAAGACCCATCCACTTACAACAACCCTGCGGTAAGCTCGACAGATAGTACGGTTGTTACCGCGACAGCAACCTCTGCAGCTAGTATTGGGTCGATCAACATCGCTGTGACACAAATTGCCAAGCCGGCCCAGATCATATTAACTAAATATTCAGGCACCAATTTCACTTCAGCCAACGATACGGTGTCATTTGACCCTGCAAATGGATTTAAGTTAACGGTAGGTGGTAAAACCTACAGTACGATGGATGCAGCAACACCAATTCAAAGTACAGGCGCTGGAGGGCAAAGCACGCTGACAGATTTGCAAAATTGGATCAACGGACTGGGTGCAAATGTAACAGCCCGCGCCTTGCAAACTACAAGTGCGTCAAATTGGGTATTGCAGATTTCAGGTACAGCATCAGGTGTTGCCAATAATATAAGCGTAGATACCGGCACAACAGGTACTGGCTCCTCCATCAGTAATCTGAGCTTTGCGCTAACACCATCACAAATATTTTGGGCTACTCCTGGTACCGCCGGCACTTTAACGGTTCCTTTGACTGGTGGCTCAGGCTCTGGTGCTACTGCTAACGTTTCGTATGATGCAACTGGCGCTGTGACTTCAGTGCAGTTACAAAATGCAGGTACCGGATATAAATCTGGAGATGCGCTAACTATTGCTGCTGTTACAAACGCAGCAAGCAATCAAAATACTAACAGCACACAATTTAGCGCATTAGCTGCTGGTAAGACGGTCGTTTTAGATGGTCTGACTTTTACTGCAGGTGCCAATGGTGCAACGGCTGCCCAGGTGGCAAGTGCATTCGCTAACTTACCTGCAACTGCTACTAGTTTTTCAGCCATCAATACTGCGAATAAGTTAACTGGCGACAGCACTGGCGGTGTATTTACTGGAGGCACAACGATTGCCGGTTTATCCAGTGGCTTAGTAAATGCAAACAACACGGTAGTTTTTGATGGGGCAGGATACATCAATGCTACTGGTAGCGGATCGGTAGCAGGTAATGCCGCTACAACCGGTGTTGCGACAGCTGCTTTGAGTGGGATTGGGGCAACGACAAAGATTAATACACCCACAGTAAATCAATTTGTTAGCTGGGTAAATGGTCTTGGAGCAGGGGTGAATGCTACTTTTGATGGCTCAAGCATCGGAATTTCAGGAACGCAAAATGGTCAAGATATTACGGTTGATTTTTCTGGTTTAAATAATAATATTTCTCGCACCACTACAAGTTTGTCAGCAATGGGAATGGATCTTCAATTAGATGGAACCATCCAATTTAATACAGCGAGTTATCAAACCGCTGTATCCAATGGCCTGTTCAATAAGTTATCAATCGGTTTGAAGATGGGATTTTCTGGGGTAACAAGCAATTTAGATAATTTTCTAACATCTGAAATTGACCCGACCACAGGCGCACTGGTAGCAGAAATTACCAATCAGCAAAATTCCATCTTAGATATTCAAAAACGAGAAACAGATTTGCAAACTAGGCTTAATAGCATTCAACAAGGCTATATCAACCAGTATTCCGCATTAAATGCGCTGCTCTTCCAATTAAATTCAACGAGTACTTCGCTTGCCAGCTCCTTGGCGGCTGTAACTAATATTAACGCTGGCAAATAAATAGCCGTAATAAGTCATAACTTACAAAGAAAAGAGATGAAGATGAATGCCAAAGTAGCAAAAGCGTATGCCAATAACGAAGTAGAAAGTAGTGTTATTTCATCTGATTCTAAGGAGTTAGTAGTTCTGGTTTATGAGCGCGTATTAGATAATCTCAAAATCGGCAAATGTGCTTTAGAAAATGGAGAATATGGTGTTGAAGCTTTTGCTAAAGCAAATGATTTAATTCAGCAAGGCTTATTAGCTTGCTTAGATTACAGCGCAGGACAAGATATTGCGATAAATTTAGGTGCTATTTATGAATGGTCTTTAAGAGAAATGGTTAATGGCCGAATTGAAAAGTCTCCTCAAAAGATTCAGGAGGTAATTGAAGTGCTAACACCCCTTTATGAAGCTTGGTTAAGTTTAGCCCCCAAAGCACAATTGCATAACGGTCAAGCTGAACGGGTTTATAAAAAAACGGTGCGACCAACCAATCTTAGTGTGGTCAATGCATAATTAGAGAGGCATTTAACCCAAACCTTCCCGCAATTGTGGAAGTGGGACTCAATAAGGAGGGGTCGTAATGACGATACCAATACCCTCGGGTTCTCCAGTGAATCCAGTAATGGACTTTCGTCGCAATGATCTGGTGTCTCCCCCTACTGCCCCAGCAGTTATAGAGAATGTGCAAGCGATAGATCCACGTGTAGTCCTCAATATGCCTACACCTGTAGCGAGTTCACCCGATAGTGCCGCGCTCAGGGACGCGCTGTTAGCAAGCCAACCTAATAACGCAGTATTGTTGGAGCTATCTGGAACTCAGGCTCAGCAAGAAACAGTACTAGATCCTGTGCTCGCACAGAGTCTGAGCAAAATGGATTCACTAGGCAGCTTGGCTTTGGGCCAATTACTATCCGATAGCTTGCTTAATGAAAGTGCCAATACAGGTAATCAAAGCACGCAAGTCCATTGGCCTGGGAGTCTAAATAACAATCCAAATGCCTTAGCTACAGACCCTAAGGCTGCCATGAATACGCTGTATCAAAATCTACAAAATTCTGGAATCTTTGCGGCTGATCAATTAAAAAAACTACTCATGCCTGCAGGTTCTATGGATGAGCAGCATTTACAGGTATTAGAGTCAACGCAGCAGCAAGTTGGTGGATTGCTTGAGCAATTAGCTACCGATAATCCGGCCATGAAAGATGCTGTGAAATTACTCCTTCGCGGAGATTTGCTGTGGCAGGGCCAGTTAACACCGAACGTACAGGCAAGGATCTATCGTAGCGATGCTTGGGAAACTGATCCACAAAATTCATCACAACTACTTAAGGGTAGCCGCCTCACAATGGAGGTGAATCTACCCAATCTTGGCAAGATAGAAGTGGTTGGCGTTCAATTTGGCGACCAACTGAATATTCAAGTCAAGGCGAGCAATGCCAGCAATCAAATTTTATTGCCACAATTTGATGTTTTGCTTGAGCAAATGCGTGATCAAATTGATGCACAGGCTAATGTGAGTTTAATAAAATCAGATTCGGTATAAAGACTAAAAATTATGCCTACTCTAGAACCCAAAAAAACACTCAAGGCTGTGGCGCTCAAATACGAGGTCAACGGCGCTGCCCCAAGGGTAACTGGTCAAGGGGAGGGCTTTGTTGCAGAAGCTATTTTGGCAAAAGCTCAAGAGATGGGTATACCTACCAGAACTGAGCCTGAGTTAGTCGAATTTTTAATGCAACTCAAACTCAACGATTTGGTGCCACCAAAGCTTTATGCCGCAGTAGCGGAAGTGCTGGCTTGGGCCTATGAGATTGACGGCAAAATTGAGCCACGGGAATTGCCGCCTGAACTTTCTGCTGAGTCTGCGCATAAAAGCTGATAGTCAAGTAAACACTCTAGTAGGTCTGGACGCACGAGACAAGGCCCCTAAACAGCTATTCGTTTTATGCCGTTAATACCTTACAGCCTACTGAGATTGAGTAGGGCTATTAGGTCTTACAGAGCAGCTGAAAAAAGTGAGAGAGCGTTTTATGCCGGCAATTGGTAAACAGAAATTAGAGAAACAAAATAGTCCTATATCAAGGTCTACGCGCACTAGGACTGAAAAGACTTCAGCCTCTAAGCAAATCGGTAAGCCTAGTCATTCATTGAAATCGGGCGCAACAGTTGCCCGACCTGAATCATTTTTAAAAACCCGCCTAGATCTGATGTCTTCACTACGCCAAAGCCTGGGATTCACTAAAAGCTAGCACCTTAGCGGGCATTATTAAGACTCAATAAAAGAGTGGCCATGTAGCTTATGAGATTTCAGGGTGGGGCTATATTCTTCTTCTTGATTGGCTAAAACATACACCGTACCGTCTTTTTGAAAGCGGATAGCGGGTCTAAAAGGCGCTTGGAATGCTCTGATTCTAAGATCAAGTTCTGAGCGATCAATATCTTCGGTGATGATGCAGTAAGCGGAGTAATCACTTCTGGTAAATTTCTTATGCCCCCATTCGATGGGCAACTCAATTAAATCATGTGTACTTTCAACAAGTTCTTTTAGGTGCTGAGTAAATAAATTGAGTAAATTCTGAAAAGCAAGATCGCTTAGGGTTTTTCGATTGCACCCTGCTGGAATGGGAAACAAATTTATGGCGATGATAGGACCAGCATCTACATACTCATTCATGAGATGAAGCGTGGTTCCGAACGCTTGATCTTGGTCGTAAATAGCCTTTTCGATTGCGCCCCAGCCCGGTCTGGATGGAGGTCCAGAGTGAAAGTTATAGGCACCATACCCTAATAAGCCCAATATTTTGGCTGGAACAATATTCGAGCTTGAAAAAGAAATGAGCCTGGATTTCTTTAGGGTTGAAAAGGGTATGGCAATGAGCTCGGACAGATCATTGACCAGAATGATATTCAGCTTTGGATATTCCATCGATAGCATTCCCAGCAGGGTAATGCCGTACGCTTTTTCAGCCTGCAGAATAATAGAATCAATCATCTCAAAATTTTACCCATGAGAGATGACATGTAAAGCAAGCAGCGCACCAAATGTACTCCCAGTTTTAATAAGCAATCAGAACTACCGATTGGAGTGAAGCCTTAAACCTGGAGATTGGTCACTTCTTTATAAGCATCCACTAGCCGATTGCGAACCGCAATCATGCCTTGTAGAGATAGATTGGCTTTTTGGAGAGAAACAATCACTTCTTCAAGTGAGGTGTCTGAACTGCCCGAAGAAAAAGACTGGGCTTTTGCTTGGGCGTTGTTTTGAGCGCTGTTGACATTCTCAATGGCGTTTTTAAGAATGCTTTGGAAATCCACGCCTCCTGCAGCTGGCTGAGAATTCGAGGGCGCAACATTACCACTCGCTGCTGCGGCGAGTGCTTGCATTCTTGCGACCATCGAATCTACGTTTCCTGCATCCATACTCATATTATCTAACACAATCAATCATTAAAGTAGCCCGCATCACGGTAGGATTTGAGCTTGTAGCGTAGCGCCCTATCGGAGATACCTAAGATTTGTACGGCTTTACTGCGATTACCGTTTACTTCTGCCAAAATCTTCAAAATATGCTCACGCTCAACTGTTTCAATATCCTTACCGCTGTTACTAGGTATTGATGCAATTACTGTGCCATTTTGAGGTATCTGGGGTGTCTCTAGTGCCTTTATTTCTTCATTCTGGGTAATGACTTGGCTAAAGGTATTGTTTTCATCTAATTCGAGGTCAGCCACCCCAATAACATCCGTGTCACAAAGTAAAACAGAGCGTTGAATGACGTTTTCCAGCTCCCGAACATTGCCCGGCCAACTATAGCTTTGCAGACAATTTTTGGCATCTGGACCCAATTTGATAGACTCGCGGCCCAAGTTAAAGCGATAGCGTTTTAGGAAGAACTCAGCCAAAGGCAAAATATCACCGGGTCGGTTTCGCAGTTCTGGAACCAGAATTGGGAAAACTGCCAAGCGGAAGTACAAATCCTCCCTAAATTTGCCCTTTTTGACCTGGTCTTGCAAGTTGAGGTTTGTGGCGGCAATGATGCGCACATCCGCCTTGACTGGCTCAGCAGACCCTAGGCGCTCAACCATCTTGTCTTGCAAAACCCGCAGTAACTTGGCTTGCAAGGGTGCTGGCATTTCACCGATTTCATCGAGAAATAAAGTGCCGCCATTAGCCTGCTCAAACTTACCGGTTTGCACCTTGGTGGCGCCAGTAAAGGAACCTTTTTCGTGACCAAAGAGAATCGATTCCAAAAGGCTCTCAGGAATGGCCGCGCAGTTTAAGGCTACATAGGGACCATCCGATCTTTTGGAAGACTCATGGATTCTTCTAGCAATCACCTCTTTACCAACACCAGACTCACCGGTAATCAAAATGCTGGTATCGGTCGTGGCCACGCGATCACAACGTGTCAGGGTTGCCAGCATCGCTGGGTCAACAGCAATGATGGAGGAATGTTTGGCCTCAATTTTGCTAGTTTCAATTGTAGGTACTAGTTCATCACCACTGGCCTGATGACGGGTAATAATTTCAATCAGCTGGTCTGGTACAAAAGGCTTGATCAAAAAATCTCTTGCACCAGCCTTTAATGCCTCTACTGCAAGTTTGGTATCAGCAAAAGCAGTCATGATCACCACGGGTAAATCAGGCGCTAATTTTTGAGCTGCTTTTAATAAATCCAAACCCGTCATGCCCGGCAAGCGATAGTCAGAAATCAAAATAGTCCGCATGCCTGGTTGCAGCAATGGCAAAACGGTTTCTGCTTTTTGATGCGTTACAAAATCAATTTTCTTCATGCGCAAAGTAATTCCTATTGCTTCGCGCAAATCATCATCGTCTTCAACCAGAATCACTGGGAAGGGTTTATTTTGATCTACAGAGTCATCCATTTTTATTTACTTTATTCAGATCGAATCATTGAGAGCTAATACAAGGAAGCGTGATCACAAAACTAGCGCCAGTCTTGGAGCTATTGGCGGCAATGCTTCCGCGGTGGGACTCAATCGCATTCTTGGCAATCGATAAGCCAAGGCCAGTTCCATTGGCATGGGTGCTAGCGAAGGGCTCAAACAGGGAGGTCAGCATTTCTGCTGCTATCCCAGGGCCTTGGTCGGCGATATGAATCAGTAGATTCTTGCCCTCACGCTTGGCATCCAAATTCACCGTTTGTTTTTCTGTGGAGATTTGTAAGGCATTTTCTAAGATTGCAATGAGGGCATTGGTAAGTGATTTTTGGTCTGCGTTAATCATCAGATCTTGCGCAATATCCAGATGTAGTTGCAGCACAACTTTTTTCTCATCAAAGAGCGGGCGTATTGCAGTCTCTGCTTCATGAATGATTTGCGCTGCAGGTACTAAAGTCGTTTTATTGGTTTTGTTAGAAATAAATCGCAGCATCTCTTGTGAGAGTTTTTCAAGATCGAGTAATTGCTTACGGATGCGCTGGGCAAACTCTGGCAAGAGCTTGGGGTCTAGATGTTCATCACAAAGATGTGAAGAGTAGAGGAGCGCCGTTGCTAGTGGAGTGCGAAATTGATGAGCAATGCCTGCTGCCATTTTTCCCATGGCAGCCAAGCGACTTTCTTGCTGACTCTTTTGGTGAAGGGCGATATTGGCAGTGATATCTTGAATTTGAATAAAGCTGCGCTCGCCCTCATCAATCCGAATCAGTTGAATCGTTTGACGCTTATTGCCCACTTCTTTATCGGTAGATTCAATGACAAATTCATTGGGTGCAATCGATGGAGCCCACGCTTTTGGGGTATCAAATGCCTGCCCAATCGCCAAACTGGGAAGAAATTGCAAGATTGCAGGGTTATGCAATAAAACAATATTTTTCTCTAAAAGGACTACTCCGGCAGGGATAGCATTGAGCAGTATTGCTAAGCGCTGATTAGATTGCTGCAGCTCATTACTAAGGAGATTGATCTTCTCCTGCAAGGTAGCCTGCTGAGCCTCTAGCTTTTGGGATTCAGCCCAGAACAGCGCAAATGCCGACTCTAAATCTTGAGAGCTTGGCCCACTCTTGCCTGATGCTGACAAATCTGTCACTGTAGAGGCAAGTTGGGGTGAATTGGCAGATGGATTGGGCGGCAAAATTTTCCTGCTTTTTGGCTAATTTGCATGTAGGATATCAATATATAGGATTTTATCGGCAAAAAGTTCTATATTTAGTGATATTATGATTTTTATTAATTTTTACTAAACCGTAATCTAGTGGACTACATCATTGGCTGACGAGGCAATAAACGGATTACAGGGCGGCGATAAAGATGCAACAGTAGTCAATATTGGCTCTGGAGCAAATTTGGCCCCCAATGCAGGCATCCACAGAGCGGTGCCGGTCAAAGTTCCCACTAAATTTGGCGAAATCAAGCACCGATTGCAGGCCTTATCACTCCAGCAAAAGCTCATTGTTAGCGCTGCAGGGCTCTTATTTTTAGCAGCGATTATCTTTGTTGGGGCTTCTGGCAAGAGCAAAGACGACTATCGCGTGTTGTTTTCAAGTGTCAATGAACGCGATGGCGCAGCCATTGTGGCTGCCTTGCAGCAAATGAACGTTCCATACAAATTTACCGAGGGTGGCGCTGCTATTTTGGTGCCTGAAAATACCGTCTACGAAACCCGTTTGCGCTTAGCCGGCCAGGGTTTACCAAAGGCAGGTAATGTCGGTTTTGAGCTGCTGGAGAACCAGAAAATGGGTACCAGTCAGTTTGTAGAGCAAGTCAATTACCAGCGCGGTTTAGAGGGTGAATTGGCGCGCAGCATTAGCTCTCTGGCTCAGGTCAAATCGGCTCGCGTCATGTTGGCAATTCCAAAGCAAACCGCTTTTATGCGCGAGCAAGAAAAGCCAACAGCATCGGTTGTGGTGACGATGCATCCAGGACGCTTCTTAGACAATCAGCAAGTTGCTGCTATTACGAATTTAGTAGGCTCTTCAGTTCCCAATTTAGGTCCCGAGAATGTCACGATTGTCGATGCTGAGGGCAGTCTTTTGGCCCCTAACCCGCAAAGAGCGCTTGGCTTAGATGGAACCCAATTAAAGTATGTTGCTGAATTAGAAGGCGCTCTTTCTAAGCGCGTGCAAACCATTCTTGAGCCAGTCACGGGCCGCGATAATGTGCGCGCTCAAGTGACAGTGGACATGGACTTTGGTACGCTTGAGCGCACTGAAGAGACTTTTGGAAAAAATTCACCACCAAATCAGTCTGCGATTCGTAGTCAACAAACCAATGAAGCAGCAACACCAAGCACTAGTGCTGGTGGAGTGCCTGGCGCCTTAACCAATCAACCCCCTGGCCAGCCTCAAGCCCCTTTAAATACTCAGGCAGCAGGTAATAACGGCCCCCAGAATTTAAATGGCCCTCCCACCACTTCTGGATCCTCTACGGTCAATAATCGCAAAGAATCGACGGTCAACTATGAAGTCGATCGCGCGATTCAGCGCATGAAATCTGAGAAGGGTCAGTTGCGTCGCGTTTCTGCTGGTGTAGTGGTCAACTATAAGCAGCCAACGGGTGTTGATAAGGAAGGTAAGCCCTTAAAACCTGTTCCTTATAGTGCCAAAGAAATTGATCAAATTAATAATTTGGTACGTGATGCGATTGGTTTTAGTGATAAGCGAGGCGATAGCGTTAGCGTAGCCAATATTCCATTCAAAGTGGAAGCTTCTGATGAGCCGCCTTTCTATAAGCAGCCAGGCGTTCTTGAGATGACCAAAGAGTTCTTCAAGTTTGCTGTGATTCTGGGTTCTTTAGGCATCCTATTCTTTGGAGTGGTTAGACCAATTCTCTTTCCAGCCAAGATCGACGAGGCATTGGAAGAACAGCGTATTGAAGAAGAGTTTGACGAGAAAATTAAAGCTGAAATGGCTCAGATGGATCCAAAAGCGCGTGAGAAACGGCGCATGGAAGTTGAGTTGGCAAAAGAGCGTCAGCGCATGGAAGAGGAAGAAGAGCGCGCACATGCAGAAGAAGAGAAAAAACGCATGGAAGAAGAGCGCGCACGTAAGGATGAAGAAAGTAAGCGTGAGTATGACGATCTCATTGCTTATGCGACCGATTTTGTAGCCGAGAATCCTAAGGTTGTAGCAACAATCTTTAAAGAATGGCTGGCCGACGATGCCGCCGCAACCAATGCTACCGCTACAGCGGCAGCTCCTGCAGCAGCACCAGCGGCTTAATGATGAGGAATTCTTAAATGGCTGATGAAGCACCAGCACCCAAGACCCTCTCGATAGCGGAGGCCTTAAAAGAGGGCGTAAAAGGCGCTACCCAAACGGGTAGCGTATCTTTCGAAGACCTCGATGGCGCGTCTCGTGCTGCAGTGATTTTGCTCGCCGTTGGTGCTGAGTCTGCAGCAAACGTACTGCGTCAAATGAGTCCTTTTGAAGTCCAGCGTTTGTCTGGAAAGATGGCGGTAGTGCGCTCACTCAATCGCGATTTAGTACTGCAGGTCTTACGTCAATTTAAAGATGTCACCTCAAACAATGCTCAAGTAGCATTTGATACTGACTCCTTCATGCAGAACATGCTCACCAAAGCGATGGGTGCAGAAGGTGCTTCTGATTTATTAGGTCGCCTAGAGTCAACTCTAGACATGTCCGGTATTGAGACCTTAAAGCGCATGGAAGCTGATGTGCTGTATGAAATGATTAAAAATGAGCATCCGCAGATTATTGCTACAGTGATGGTGTTCTTAGATCCCGCGCAAGCCGCTTCATTACTTAAACTCTTCCCAGATGATTTACGCAATGAATTGGTCTTGCGAATTGCGTTACTAGAAAAGGTTCAACCAGCTGCTTTGAAAGAATTGAACGAAGTCATGTCACGCTCTGCTGGTCCCGATGCCGACTTCCGCAGAAGTACGGTTGGCGGTGTTGTGCCGACAGCCGAAATTCTCAATATGCTCTCTGGTGGTCTAGACAAAGAAGCGCTCAATACTATTCGCGCATTCAACGCCGAGTTGGCCGATGCCATTCAGGAAAAAATGTTTGTCTTCGAAGACTTTATCGAAATCGAAGATCGCTCGCTTCAAACGATGTTGCTCGAAGTCGCTCAAGACAATTTGGTACTTGCGCTCAAAGGGGCAAGTCCAAAGTTGCGCGAAAAACTTTTCAAGAATATGGCCAAGCGTGCTGCCGATGGCGTTCGCGAAGATCTCGAAACCCGTCCACCGGTCAAAATTCAAGAAGTGGAAGAAGCGCAAAAAGATATTATTCGGATTGCCCGCAATTTGGCAGATGAAGGTCGCATGATCATGGAGAGAGGTAAGTCCGCCGATGCATTCCTCTGATGAGGACTCATTGCTGACGAGGTGGGAGCCGCCCTCCTTTGATCCTCCGAAGCCCCCAAAGCCACCTAAGGTTGCGCCGATTCAATATCCTACTGTTGAAGAGGTTGAGGCAATTCGTGAAAAAGCTTATGAAGAAGCGCATGAGCTTGGTTTAAACCAAGGCTTTGTAGAGGGTCGTGACGCTGGCTTTAAAGAAGGCAAAGAAGCGGGCTATCGTGAGGGTTATCAAGCAGGCTACACCCAAGCTGATGAAGAAACCAAACGTTTACATGAAGCCTTAAGAGAACTGCTGCAAGCAGTTGATGGCATGCCAGAGGCAATTGCCGAACCCTTAACGGATTTAGCTTTCGAAATCAGTTCTCGCCTCACAGCCAACATCTCCATGGAGCGCGCTCCCTTTGTGGCGGCAGTGCAAGAAGCTTTAATGCGCTTACCAAGACCAGGTGAAAATTTATACCTGCGCCTCTCCGCACAAGATGTTGATACATGGAGCGCGATTATTCAAGACCCAGGTTTGCCGTTTAGCTGCTCTGTTTTAGTGGATGCGGATGTGCAGCCAGGCCATGCGTATGTGGAAATTAGCGGTGCTCGAATTGATGTGGGTAAAGAGGCTCGTTTAGCGCTCGTGAAAACAGCTTTGGGTATGACTAAATCCATTCAAGAAGAGTCGCCTTCATATTCACCTATCTTGGCAGATGATTCTGCGGATGCTACTAACCCTACTGCGCATTTAAAGGACGATGATGAGCTTGCAGCCGACTGAGCTAGCAAGTCAGTTGCGCTCACAAAAAGAAGCGCTCAGTTTGATGCCGCGCTCTATTCGTGAAGGTAAATTAAAACGCGTCTCCGGTATCGTGCTCGAAGTAGAAGGTTTGCCAATGACCATTGGTTCGGGCGCAACCATCCTCTCGCAAATGGGCGGTCAAACCTATAACGCTGAGTGCATTGGTTTTAATGGCGGCATTACTTATCTCATGCCGATCGATAACATCGAAGGTATTTCTCCTGGCGCTTTGGTCTATCCAGCCAATACCCCATTTGATTCTGGGAATGGTTACCACACACAAGCCATGATGGAGCCTTTACCCATTGGTACGAGTCTTTTGGGTCGAGTAGTCGATGGTCTAGGCCGTCCCATTGACGGCAAGGGTCCGGGCAAGAAAGAATTAAATTCTTTTATTCAGCGTAATTTAAATCCGCTGGAGCGCACCCCCATTCATGAGCCCTTAGATGTGGGCATTCGGGCGATCAATGGCCTACTCACAGTCGGTCGCGGTCAGCGTGTTGGTGTCTTTGCCGGTTCCGGTGTTGGTAAGAGTGTTTTGCTCGGAATGTTTGCGCGCAATTGCGTGGCCGATGTCATCGTGATTGGTTTAGTGGGTGAGCGTGGTCGCGAAGTGCGTGAGTTTTGTGATGAGACGCTTGGTCCAGAAGCTTTTGCTAGAGCAGTAGTTGTGGCTGCTCCTGCAGATGCCTCTCCCTTGGCACGCTCAAAAGGAGCATCGTATGCAACCGATGTGGCAATTTGGTTTCGTGATCAAGGCAAACACGTCGTGCTCATTGTTGATTCATTAACGCGTTACGCCATGGCGCTACGCGAAATTGGCTTAAGTTTGGGCGAGGCTCCAGTTGCCAGGGGCTACCCACCAAGCGTTTTTGCACGGATGCCTGAGTTGGTCGAGAGGGTGGGCAACGGCCCAAATCCCAATGGATCGATCACCGCCTTTTATACAGTCTTACTAGAAGGTGATGACACCAATGATCCGATTGCAGATACCGCGCGCGGCATTTTAGATGGACACTTCTTCTTGTCTCGCGAGCTAGCAGATAGCGGTCACTACCCAGCAATTGATGTAGAAAAGTCCATTTCACGGGTGATGCCAAAGGTAGTCTCGAAGAATCATTTGCTATCGGCTCGTCGGATGAAGCAACTCTATAGTCGATATATGCGCGGTCGAGATTTGGTTTCTATGGGGGCTTACATTGCTGGTAGCGACCCTGAATTAGATGTCGCCTTGCAAACTTGGCCCAAGATTCAAGCCTATTTGCAACAAGACGCTGAAAGTAGTATGGGCATGAATGATTCCGAGAGTTTGCTGCTAGAAATTGCTCCCGTGAGTGCGCCTCAGTAATTGAGGGCTCTGAAATTATGAAATCGATTGAACTTCTTTTCCGCCTAGCCAAGATTCGCGAAGATCAGGCCATGGCTAGAGCACGCCGAGTAACCGGTCAAATGAATCAAACTGCGCAATTTAAACAGCAGGTGCTCGAATACGCCAAGGATTATGAAAATCAGATCCTAGATGGCGCTAAGAAAGGCACCTCGATCGCCTTTATCCAAGATGCCAATGCTTTTCGCGAGAAGCTGCTCTTAAGCTCGGTTCAAATGGACCCCCAAATTGAGGGCCTGAATCGAGCATCGGATCAAGCCTTGCAGGAAGCTGCTCAGGCTCGAATGAGAACCAAGGGTCTAGGTA
>Ga0118677_10008062_pt1 | contig 17056 bp, 10 predicted proteins | sample AliMusrvi5mmetaG_FD_86154 | JGI IMG/M metagenome (GOLD analysis project Ga0118677, IMG submission 86154) | reverse complement strand
TGAAGTAGCAGGAAGACTTCACGGGCCAAGCGTAGTCCGAGTCTTCCTCTCATTAACACCCAACTTCAGTTGGGTGAACCACGCCCCCGCTGCGGTCCAACCGTTTCAACGGTTTCCCCTGACTTTTGCCCCTAATGAGCTGGCCCGAGTGCCGGAGTATTGGCGTCCGGACTACCGGCTGCGCTGCAGGCGCTCGATCATTCGCGCCACGCGGTCGCGGTAAGCCAGCATGACCCGCGGGTCGGTAGTAAAATGGGTCAGATCCTGGGAAACCTCGCTCGGCACCTTCAAGAGCACCCGCGACTGCTTGTACAAATCGGTTTCCCCATGCCAGAACAATTCGTCCTGGCTGGCTTCGCGCAATAGCCAGAAATACTCGTAGTCCTCCATGCCGTCGCGCAGATTCTCCCAACGCAGCGAGTTCACGGGACCGTCCAGGCAGGGCTTTGTGTCGGCTGCCAGGTCGCGGCGAGGCGGATACAGAAACCGCCCGTCGCCGTTGCCCCAATACTCAATCTCACCCGGCTTCTTCCCGTAGCCAGATACGTAGCTCATGGGATCGGTCCACGGGTCCTGGAGTTTGGGCGGCGGAAACGCCGTCGGGCTGGTCCAATAGGTCGTGGCCCAGATCAGGATTCCCTGCACGCCGTACTGCCACGATTGCCACGGCCACAGCCGCAGCTCGGTGCCGGGATGGTCAATGAACTCCGTCACGTAGGGCGCGTGCGGGCCGCAGCAAATATACCACCACACCCGCTCGCCCGCCTGCCGCCGCTCGCTCACGATCTCTGGCGTCCATTTCGGTGTCAGACCGCACCAGATCTCAACATGCCCCAGAAGCTGCGGCTCCGGCTGGATCGTCAACATGCGCTTGATGCCCGGCGCCGCAGCGTTCAAGCGCTTCATTCCTTCCACCACGAAGTCGAAGTCTTTGGGCGCCGGTTCGTCGAACCAATAGGTGAACGCCTTGGACAGCCAGCCCCTTCGCTCCAGATGCGTCTCGATCTGACTCAGATAATCCTGGAACAGCCTCGCGAATTCAGGCGTTCCCTCCTTGAAGCCCTCCAGCTCGCCCAGCTCCCGGCTATAGAACGTACCACCGCCCATGCCGCGCAATGGGAGCTGGAACGTGTTGAAACGAGCGCCGTCCAGCCATCGCTCCGCCGCCCGGTCGAACTTGGTGAAATCCACCTGGGCATGCTTGTTGGTCCCCTCGCCGACAAAACGAATGTCCATCGGTGCGTAGTCGTAAAACGAGTAAGGGCTGATACGATGCTCGGCAAAGTTCTGCAGGTATTTCTCGAAGACGGCCTCTTTGTCCGCCGGCTCCTTCAGGTTCTGATATTGATCAATTGAACCCGTACCCAAGCCCAGCGCGCTCTTCAGGTGTGTATCCACCGGCAGCGCAAAATCATAGACATGGACTTGCAGCGGGACTTGAACGTCGCCCTGCGAGGTCTTCAGTTTCAATTGGCCGTGGTAATCGCCCGCCTTGGCATCGCGCGACACGTGGAAAGTGAGCCAGACCGGCTGGTTCTTCCCCGCTGCCAGCGCCATCGGTAAGGGTAGCGACGGCAGCGGGTCCGGATACCACCCCGGCAGGCACGTCGGATCTGTCGGGTGCGTCACCTGCACGTACTCCACCCTGTCCAACCGAACTGTAATGGGCGCCGCTCGGTGCCACCGAATGCGCAACGGAGTCACCTCCGCCGACACCAATTCGCAGTCCTTGTCCGGATGCAGGACGATCTGCACCGGCTCGAACTCCCCGCGTGCGGCGGAGACGCTCACCGGCTCAGGTTTGCCCGGCGGCCGGTCAGGCAACGCGCGCTCGCGCCCGACCTTCCAGCCACTCTCGCACCACCAAAGGCCAAGGCCCTTGGTCTGCGCCAGCCAATGGCCGCCGCGAGTGTCGTTCAGAACGTCATTGGTCTGCGCGCCAGGAAGGGACGGCGCGACACAGAGTGAGATCAGGGAAATCGTCAGCGAGCGAAGCAGGCCGACACGAATAAGTTGAAAGCCACCATGCATGGCGAAATAATGCGACTCTCTCTCCGGCGAAGCAAGCATCTGATTATTTCTCTCGTGCCAGGGCCGCCCCAATAGCCTTGAGCTGCACGAGAAAGTCGTCCGGAATGTGGCCATTCACGCCCGCCGGAGGCACGTCCCACGTCACCACGCCCTGCTTGTCCGTGATTCCTTTGGTGATGGCGGCGACTTGCTCGGGCTTGAACCGCGGCGGTTTCTGACACCACGACGGCCCGAGATAACTGAGCATCTGGAATTGGGCGCGCCCCACCCACCGCCCAGCGCAGACGACTTTGTCCGGCTCATTGATCTCTCCCGCAGTGTAATCCTCTGCTGGCGCCAAGTTGATGATGGGGTTCAGGACGCCGGGGTTAAACGCAACGATGCTGTCCGGATTGCCGGCGCGCGCCGCTGCAGCGAAACTGACGAAGTTAGGCGCCTCAGAGTGACGATACATGGCGTCAGGATAGTAGCACCCGTCAAACCACCAGCCGGATACGTTTGTGCCCCATTGCTTTGACCATTGGGCGATGACCGATTCCCATTTCCGCTGGAACGACGCCAGCCGATCATCCTGGCCTTTTGGTTTGCCGTCAGCGTAGGTCCACAAGGGGAACTGGCCGGGCTTCCACTCCAACGCCTTCATCGCTTCCTTGTCCCGGTCCGGAGCGCCCGCCGGCAGATACACCAGGAGCCGGATGCGCCGCGCGCGTAGCGCCTCGGACAGGTCGGCGACGAGGTCGCGCCTGGCGCACTTGCTCGGAGCAATTCCCGTCAGCCGGTCATAGGCCGCGTTGGGCGCGCAGTAGTAACCTGAGTTCTGGCCCAGCGTCAGTACGAAGTAGCTCGCACCTGCGGATGCCAATTGGTCTGCCAAGCCCTTCACATCGAAGCTATCGACGGCTTTGTTCCAGTTCTCGATTGTCAGCTCATCGCCTTTGAGCACGGTGTCGGCCATATAATGCATGAACACGCCCCATTTGGCGTGGTTGAACCAGTCGGTGCGGCGGCTGGTCGTTGGCGTTGGCTCCTGCTGCGCAATAGCGGCGGTGGTCAGAGCGAGGGTGATGCAAAGTAGGTGGTAAGGCTTCATAAGGGGGATCCTTTTAGTGGCATGGGTTTAGTCGAACGGTTTGTTCCCCCTCGCGCAAGCCCGGCAGCGCGGCCTGGTCGCAAATGATGGTCACCGCCGGGTGCAGCCAAAGAAATGAGGCGGGGAAATCGGGAGCGACAATTGGCTCCAGCAGTCGCTTGAGGACGGCCTGCTTGGCCTCACCGCTGACCAGCATCAGAATCTTCCGCGACTGGAGGATGTCGCCCATGCCCAGCGTAAGCCCATAGCCCGGTTTGCGGTCCGCCTTGCGCAGCATGTCCGACTTGAGCGAGCTGGCCGTGAGCTTGACGACGTGGACGTAAGGTCGAAGGCCCGCCGCCGGTTCATTCAGAGCGATGTGGCCATTCATTCCGAGCCCGAGCAGGCATAGGTCAATGGGACCATTGGCCGCGAGCCACCGTTGCATCCGCTGACACTCGCGCTCTGGCTTGGCGGGATCGCTCTGAAAACCGGCAAATCGCTTGCCCGTCACGCCGGGTGAGGGCACCCGGCCTACAAGCGTCATGTGCAATGGCCGCAGCAACTGCGTCGTGATTTGAGCACGGCAGGTTGCCGGGTCATCGCGTCGCAGCCCCCCCCATTCATCTATTTGCACGACCCGGAGCTGGCTGAACAACCCGGGGTCGCGGCGCGCCTGCTGGCCGAGCTCTTCGTAGCAGCCTGCCCAACTGGCCCCGGCGGAAGCGCATGCCAGCAGATTTGGGCGGGCCTTTGCTTCCCTGGCAATTAGACGAGCGGCCTGGAGGCTCGTCGAGCCATAATCCTTTGAGACCAACAACCGGATGCCATTCGGCGCAGCGACCATCTTCATGTGCCCAGTATGCAACACACCCTTCAAAGGCTAAAGGCTAAAGGCTGAATGCTCAATTGCGGGATAGTCGGTGAACCCAGAAACATCCAACATCCAACATCCAACATCCAACATCCAACATCCAACATCCAACATCCAACATCCAACATCCAACATCGAACGCCCAACATCCAATCCCAAGGGGAGAGGGAGTCGCCTCAGCAGCTTGGGTGTAGTGTATGTTGAGGACTCCTCAGTAAACCCTTTTCCACTTGGGACGTTGCTGCTTAAATGCGCCAATGAATACTCATCGTCCCAGCCTCTGGCTTCAGAGTGCGCTGCCGTTTCTGCTGCTGGCCATCTCCTTGTCAGCGCAGGAAGCACAGCGGCCATTCATCTTCGAGGCCGACGTCAAGGCACCTATGCGCGATGGCGTCAACCTCGCCGCCAACATCTTCCGCCCCAAGGGTGATGGCCCCTTCCCTGTCATTCTGATGCGCACGCCTTACGGCAAAATGGATGAGAAGATGGGTGATGGGAAACGCTATGCAGCCGCCGGTTACGCGATGGTCGTGCAGGATTGCCGGGGGCGCGGCAAATCCGAAGGGGTTTGGGACCCGTTTCGCTATGACGTCCAGGACGGATACGACACGCAGGAATGGATCGGCCACCAGTCCTGGTGTAACGGCAGCATTGGCACCGCGGGCGGTTCGTATGTGGGCTGGACGCAATGGGCTCCCGCGTCGAAGTCCAGCCGCTACCTCAAGGCCATGGTGCCCATCGTGCCCTTCGGCAACGCGTACGAGCTGGCCTACAGCGGTGGCGCGTTTCAACTCGCGCTCCTGATGGGGTGGGGCACCGCCGTCGGCAGCATCGCGCTCAGCCCGGACAAGCTCCAGGAAGCCTTTCGCCACCTGCCGCTGCGCACCTTCGCCGAGCAGTTCGACAACAAGGTACCCTACCTCGATGATTGGGTCGCTCACTATACCTACGATGATTACTGGAAAGCGCGCGGCATCGACTACCGCTACGCCGATGTCACCATCCCGATCCTCAACATCGGCGGCTGGTATGACATCTTCTCTAAAGTCACGCTCGACCTCGTGACGCAGGTGCGCAGCGCGTCCACCGACCGCGAGGTCCGCCGCAATGAATTTGTGGTAATTGGCCCCTGGACTCATGGCGTCGGCGCGAAGAAGGTCGGCGAGCTCGACTTCGGCTCCGACGCGGGTCTCAATCTCGGAGATCTGCAATTCAAATGGTTCGAGTATTGGCTCAAGGGCCGCGAGACCGGCGTGCAGGATTGGCCCGCGTATTACCTGTTTGTCATGGGCGAAAACCGTTGGCGGGGGGAAAATGAATGGCCCCTCAAGCGCACCCGCTCGACCTCCTATTTTCTCCATAGTGCTGGTCACGCAGCGACGCTCAAAGGCGACGGCTTGCTCAACGCCGCGGAACCCGGCGACGAGCCAACCGATCAATTCACTTACGACGGCAATAATCCGGTACCCTCAGTCGGTGGCAACAACCTGGTGGGTGCGTCCGCCGGCCCGCACGATCAGGCAAAAGTAGAGGAGCGCGACGACGTGCTGGTGTATTCCACTGCGCCGCTGGAGCAGGACACCGAGGTGACGGGCCCCGTGAAGTTGATTCTCTGGGCGGCTTCCAGCGCCCGCGACACCGACTTTACGGGCAAGCTGGTGGACGTCCACGCCGACGGCAAGGCCTACAACTTGTGCGATGGAATCGTGCGCGCCCAACACCGCAACGGGGCGGACAAGCCGGCGCTGCTGGAGCCGGGCAAGGCGACGCAGTTCGAGATTGATCTCTGGGTCACCAGCAACCTTTTTAAGAAAGGACACCGCATCCGCCTGGAAGTCTCCAGCAGCAACTTCCCGCGCTTCGACCGCAATCCCAACAGCGGCAAACCCTTTGGCACCGACACTGAGTTACTCTCCGCCAAGCAAACCATTCTCCACGACCGCGACCACGCTTCACACCTGGTGCTGCCGGTCATCCCGCGGTGAGGCCGCGGGCTAAAGGCGATCTCATGACCTCTAAGAACATCAAACATCCCACATCGAACGCCCAACATCCAATAACAGCCAAACGCGCCGCCATCGGAGGTTCGAAGTTGGATGTTGGATGTTGGATGTTCCCTCCTTCTCCCCCTTTGTCCCCACGCTGGGCCATTGCCCCTTATCTTCTACTGCTCGCCCTCTGTTGCCAGTTCCCCGGCACGCTTCACGCTCAAACGCCCAACGCTCCCCCGTCCCTGCCCGCCTGGGACACGATGAGCGACACCTGGTCCGCCACCGACGCCCTGGGCCGCACCCTGCCCGACACAACCCAGGCCGGGCCGCCGCGTCCAGATCGCTATATCGGCGTCTTCTACTTCCTCTGGCACGGCCCGCACGTCAACGGCGGCCCTTACGATGTCTCCAAGATCCTCCAGCGCGACCCCGACGCCATGCGCAAACCCACCAGCCAGCTTTGGGGACCCATGGGCGCGATGCACCACTGGGGCGAGTCGCTGTTCGGCTATTATCTCGCCGACGATGCCTATGTCCTGCGCCGCCACGCGCAAATGCTGGCGGACGCAGGCGTGGACTTCATCGTCTTCGACGTCACCAACCAGGCCACTTACAAGTCCTACTACATGGCCTTGCTGAAAGTATTCGCCGATATCCGCGCCGCGGGCGGCCGCACGCCGCAGGTGGTGTTCCTCACCCCGTTCTGGGATCCGTCGCGCGTGGTCGCGCAGCTTTACGCCGATCTCTACCAGCCAGGCCTTTACAGTGATCTCTGGTTCCGGTGGGAGGGCAAGCCGCTCATCCTGGCGGACCCGGGGCTGATCGGTCAAAAAGAGGGCACGGACGCCCATGACGGGCCGGCGCAGCTCACGCCAGGCCACACCCTGGGCCAGTCGTTTACCGTGACCAACTCGATCGAATCCGTAGCCGCGCACTGTCCCACCTACTCCAACACGAACAGCGGGGTAACCCTCGCGTTGCGCCGCGACGGTCCCCAGGGCGAACAGTTGGCCACCGAGACCTTCAACCAGCTCAAGGACAATGCCTGGATCATGCTGCGGCTCCGCTCGCCACTGGGCGCGGGAACCTACTACCTGGAGCTGTCCAACCCTCGCGGCACGCCGGGCTGGTGGAGCGATTCGGCGAAGCTATGGCCGGGCGGGCAGGCGTTTGCTGACGGCGTCGCCACCAACGGCAGCCGCAACTTCCGGATCGGCACCCTGAACGCGGAAAACCTGCGCATCCGCCAGTTCTTTACCTTTCGCAATCCGCAGCCCGACTACTTCCGGGGGCCGACCGGCCCGGACATGTGGAGCTGGCTGGAGGTGTTCCCGCAGCACGTGTTTCGCAACTCCAAAGGCGAGAAGGAGCAGATGTCCGTCGGCGTCGCGCAAAATGCCGTCGGCCGCAGGCTCGGCTCGCTCAGTGAAACCAAGGCCCGCGGCCGCAATTGGCACGACGGCGCCAACGACGCCCGCCCGGGCGCCGTCAATGAGGGCCTCAACTTCAGCGAGCAGTTCGAGCACGCCCTGAAAGAAGACCCGAGGGTCATATTCATCACGGGCTGGAACGAGTGGATCGCCTCGCGCTTCGACGAGTTCGCCGGCATCAAAGAGCCGGTGATGTTCGTGGACGAGTGCGACCAGGAGCGGAGCCGGGACATCGAGCCGATGAAGGGCGGCCACAGCGACAATTACTACTACCAGATGGTCTCCTTCAACCGCCGCTACAAAGGCGTCCGCTCCCCTGCCCCGCCCAGCGGCCCGGCGAAGATCGGGATCGACGGCAACTTCAGCGATTGGGCCGCCGTGCTGCCGGAGTATCGCGACGACATTGGCGACGCCGCGCACCGCGACCACCCCGGCTGGAACAACGTCGAGCACTACGTGAACAACAGCGGGAGGAACGACATCGTGGCGGCGAAGGTCGCACGCGATGCGCGCAATCTCTATTTCTACGTGCGCACAAAGGACCCAATTACATCCGCCACCGGCACGAACTGGATGTGGCTGCTGCTGAGAGTCGGCGGGGGCGCCGGGACCAACTGGCACGGCTACAACTACATGGTTAATCGAACGGCAGCGGGCGTGCTCGAAAAGAATACTGGGGACTGGACCTGGCGCCGTGCCGGAACCGTGCGCTACAGGGTCAAGGGCTGCGAGATGGAGCTGGCGATCCGCCGATCCGACCTGGGCCTGCGCGACTCCTCCAAGCCTTTGCGCCTCGAATTCAAGTGGGCCGACGCCATGCAACACCCCGGCCAGATCGAAGACTTCGCCCTCAACGGCGACGCCGCACCAAACGGGCGCTTTAACTACGTCTATCGCGCGCCGTAGGAAAGGCCCGTAACGCAGGCTTCCAAGCCTCAGAACTCGTGCCCCGCTGCCTGGGTTTGGGGCGGCGTGGAACCAGACTGAGCCCATTTCCAGCTCAGGGCAACCATTCCCCCTCACCCTACCCTCTCCCCGGAGGAGAGGGAGAAGTATCCGCCGCGCTATGACCAATTGTGGCGCTTCGACATTCCCAGCGACGGGCCAGGCACCCTCTCCTCTGGGGAGAGGGTAGGGTTAGGGGGAATTGGGCTCACATCGTTTCCACGGGCTCAGGACCTATGAGCCTGCCGCATCGCCGACTTCCAAATCGGCTGTCCAATCGCTCCCAATCACCTCGCTTGCTCGGGAGCCAGGACGTGGCGGAGGTACTGGCCGGTGTGGCTGGCGGAGCAGTTGGCCACGATTTCGGGCGCGCCTTGCGCGACGATCTCGCCGCCGGCGTCACCGCCTTCCGGTCCCAGATCGATGATCCAGTCCGCAGTCTTGATGACGTCCAAGTTGTGCTCGATGACGAGCAGCGTGTTGCCCGAGGCGCGCAGCTTGAAGAGGACCTCGAGGAGCTTGGCGACATCATGGAAATGCAGACCGGTGGTCGGCTCATCGAGAATGTAAAGCGTGCGCCCGGTGGCCTTGCGGCTGAGTTCGGTGGCGAGCTTCACGCGCTGCGCTTCGCCGCCGCTGAGCGTGGTGGCCGACTGGCCCAGGCCAATGTAACCGAGGCCGACTTCCGCCAATGTCAGCAGCGGCTCGTAAATCTGCGGCACGGCGCGGAAGAACGTGACCGCCTCATCCACCGTCAGGTCGAGCACGTCGGCGATATTTAGCCCTTTGTAGGTAATCTCCAGCGTCTCGCGATTATAGCGGCGGCCATTGCACGCCTCGCAGGTCACATACACCGGCGGCAGGAAGTGCATCTCGATCTTGATCAGCCCATCGCCCTGGCATTTTTCGCACCGTCCCCCCTTCACATTGAAGCTGAACCGGCCCGCCCCGTAACCGCGGATTTTGGCGGCGGGCAAGCGGGCGAAGAGGTTGCGAATGTGATCGAACATGCCGGTATAAGTGGCCGGGTTGCTGCGCGGGGTGCGGCCAATGGGTGCCTGGTCAATGACGATGACCTTGTCCAGGCGCTCGAAACCCTTGAGAGCGCGGTGCAGGCCGGGGCGCTCCTTCGAGCCGAAGAACTTCCGGGACAGAGCGCGGCGCAGAATATCGTCCACGAGCGTGCTCTTGCCGGAGCCGCTGACGCCGGTGACGCAGGTCAGCGTGCCGAGCGGGATGCGGGCATCGATGTTCTTGAGGTTATTCTCGCGGGCACCGAGCACTTCGAGCCAGCCGCGATCCTCGGAGGGTTTGACGCGATGGCGGGGGATAGCGATGGAAAGTTCGCCGCGCAGGTACTGGGCGGTGAGGGACTGGGGATGGACGAGCACTTCCGCCAGGGTGCCCGCGGCGACGAGTTCGCCCCCGCGCACACCGGCGCCCGGGCCGAGGTCAATAATGTAATCGGCCTGACGGATGGTGTCGGCGTCGTGTTCGACAACGATTACCGAGTTACCGAGGTCGCGCAGGCCGGCCAGTGTGCAGAGCAAGCGGTCGTTGTCGCGCTGGTGCAGACCGATGCTCGGCTCGTCCAGAATATAGAGCACCCCGACCAGACCGGCGCCGATTTGCGTTGCCAGGCGAATGCGCTGGGCCTCACCGCCGCTCAACGTGGCGCTCTCGCGGTTGAGGGTGAGGTAGCCCAGGCCGACATTCTTTAGGAAGCCGAGCCGGGCGTGGATTTCCTTGATGAGATCATGCGCAATCTTCTCCTGGAACTCAGTAAGCTTGAGCGTCGCGAAGAACTGGTCCGCACGATCCACCGAGAGGGAGCAGACGTCCATGATGGACAGGCCGGGCAGCGTGGGAGCGTCGGAGCGTGGAAGCATCACGCCCGGTTCGCCCACGGTCGCAGCGCCCAGCGTTACCGCAAGTATCTCCGGCTTGAGTCTGCGCCCTTCGCACGCGTCGCAGAATTGGGGGCTCATGAAGCCCTTGAGCCGGTTGCGGGTGAACTCGCTCTCACTCTCCTGGTAGAGCCGCTGAAGATTGGGAATGACCCCATCGAAGGGCCGCGTGACCTTGCTCACCTTGCCCGCGCGCCAGAAGGTGAACTCAACCTCGGTCTCACCCGAACCGTGGAGCAGGACATGCTTGAACTCCTCCGGCAGGTTCTTATGGGGCGCCTCCATGCTCTGCTCGTAATGCTTCGCTACCCCGCGCAACAGGCCCTTGTAATAGACTACCATGCGCTTGCCGCCCCGCCGCCACGGCAGAATCGCCCCTTGCTCAAGCGATTTCTCAGGGTCAGGCACCACAAGCCCTTCGTCGAAGACCAGCTTCTGGCCCAGCCCATGGCAGACCGGACACGCGCCGGACGGCGCATTGAAGGAGAAGTGCTTGGGCGTTAGCGGCTCATAGCTCTTGCCCGTCGCGGGGCTAAGGTTGCGGTTGGAGTGAAGCGTCTCGATCCAGGGGGGTGGGGGAAAGGCTGAAGGCTGAAGGCTGAAGGCTGAAGGCTGAAACGTGAGGCCTGAATCTGCGTTCTGCATTCTGCATTCTGCATTCTGCATTCGTTCCTCCGGCTCCTGGTGCAAGGTCAGCAGCACGCCCTCGCCCCAGCGGAGGGCTGTCTCCACGGAGTCGCTGAGCCGGACGCGAATCTTCTCGTCAATGACCAGGCGATCCACCACCGCCTCGATGGTGTGCTTCTCCTTGGGGTCCAGTTTGATGCGCGCGCCGTTTGCCAACTCGACCAGTTCGCCGTCCACGCGAGCACGGACGAAGCCCTCCCGCGAGAGCCGTTCTACCACGTCGCGAAACTCGCCCTTCTGGTCGCGCACAACCGGGGCGAGCAGCATGACTCGCGTCCGAAGCGGCAGCCCGATGATCCGGTCCACGATGTCGCTGGTGGTTTGGCGCACAATGGGGACGCCGGTCTCGGGACAGTAAGGCTGGCCGACGTGCGCGTAGAGCAGCCGCAGGTAGTCATAAATCTCCGTCGTGGTGGCGATGATGGAACGGGGGCTGTAGCCCGAGCTGCGCTGCTCGATGGCAATGGCTGGAGAGAGCCCCTCGATGAAGTCCACGTCCGGCTTCTGCATTTGGTCCAGGAACTGCCGGGCGTAGGCCGAGAGAGATTCGACGTATTTGCGCTGGCCCTCGGCGTAGATGGTGTCGAAGGCCAGGGACGACTTGCCCGAACCGCTTAAGCCGGTGATGACCACCAGCTTATCGCGCGGAATGTTCAGCGTGAGGTTCTTGAGGTTGTGCTCACGCGCGCCGCCTATTCGGATGAATTCTTTGCTCACGGACTCGACTTCCGCCCATTAAACTACAGGTTTGGCCCTAAGGCAACCGTGGGGGCGGAGGAGGCAGCGGGGCACCTTGCCTGCATTGGTCCGTTTAACCCCCCGTTCAAATAGTGATCACTTCTGCCGGAACGGCGCCGGAGCCGAAGCGACAGGCGATCCCATCGGACGCTTTCTGAAGACGAGGATGTGCTGACGCGGGAGGCGCTCGATGGCCTGAACCCAATCGAGGGGCAGCGCAGACATCTCCCGTTTGACTTGCGCCTCCGTCATTTTGTGGAGGGGTTTGATGGGAACCCTGGGGTCTTCGCCCCGATATTCCACCAGGACCAGCCGCCCACCGGGCTTCAGCGCGAGGCAAATCGACTGCATCATCTCGTAAGGCAAATCAAACTCGTGATACACATCCACCATCAAGGCCAGGTCCACCGACGCAGGCGGAAGACGAGGGTCAGTTACGGTTCCCAGGACGGGAGTGATATTGGTGAGGCCCAGCCGGGCGTTGAGGTTCTTGAGCAGTGTGATCATCTCGGGTTGAACATCCTCCGCCAGGACTCTGCCCCTTGAGCCGACGGCTTGGGCCAGGCGGCGGGTGAAATAGCCTGTGCCCGCGCCGATGTCGGCCACAGTCTCGCCGCGCCGGACATTGAGCAGGCTAACCAGTTGGTCGGGCTGTTCTTCGGCGACACGTTCAGGGCGCTCCAGCCAAGCGGCGGATTCATTGCCCATGACGCGAGCGATCTCACGGCCCATATAGAACCTGCCAATGCCGTCCGGGTTATGGGGCTGATGAAAAGAGTAGCGGTTGGTTCCGTCGGCGACCTGCTGCGGCCGAGCGACCATTGGCAAGAGACTGGCGCAGCCAAGGACAACGAGGAGAAGGCGGCCTCGTGACTTTCGGCAGTCGATGCACGGCGTCGGGTGATGCATAGTCAACCGTCCGGCAAGAGCCCCGCGTTGGCAAGCGACCTTCGCGACACACTACCCCAGGCACTGGGCTGGTAGTGCCCTGGGGGTGCTCTGGTACTACTCTGGGGGCGGCCTGACGTGGATCGCGGAACTCTCTGTAATCTAGCGCCTTACGATGTTAACTGGATCAAGGCAATTGCTTGAGCCGGTAGCAGCGCTGGCCGGCGAGGCCGCCGGATTGGGAGCCGTCGTCCAGGAAAGAGAAAACGCCGCTGGTGGAGGTGAGAATATTGGTGAAGGGGATCCAGGCCGCAGGCGCGAGGGAAGCAGTCCACTGGGCCTGGAACTGGCAGTTGGTCGGGGCGAGCCATTGCAGGCGGACGCCGTTGGCGTCACGGGCAAGGCTGGTGATTTGGACCGGCGGGGCATAGGGAACCGACCCGACACAGACGCGGAAGGCGTGGTAAGGCGACGGCAGGGGAAGGCAGCACGAGGTGAGCACATCGGCGCCAACAATGGTCGGGGAGACGGCGACCCAGTTGGTGCCAGTGACGCCGGCCTGGCCCTGCACGTAATAGTGGAGGTTGGACACGGAGGTCCAAGTGAGGCAGAGGCGGTTAGAAAGGGCCTGGCAGCTCGTGATGACGACGTTGGTGGCATAACTATGGTTCTGGAAGAGGAATGACAATTGCCAGCTGACGAGGGACGGCTGGGGATTGGTGGCGCCGGCCCGGTTATCGAGGAGTTCGAGAGTCCAATGACCGAGGGCGGATTCTCCGGCGAGCTTATGGAGGGATTGCTCGGGCAAATAATACATGCCGCCTGAGGGTGTCAGGGTTAATGGGTCGAGCGTGACATTGGTGAAAGGCGACGGCGCGAATTTGATGAGGGTGACGGTCAAGTTGGTGTTGTCGGTAAAGGTGGTGTAGAGCAGCGCCGGGCCGGTGAGGGTCGCGGTGTAATTCCACGTGGTCAGGGGCCGGGCTTCATCGATAACGAGGGTGATGAGGCGCGAGTCGTTCGTGGCAAAAGCAACATAGAAGGTGCCCGTGTTGGAGACCGCACCGGAGTCGAAGATGAGGTTGGCCGGACTAAGGTTAGTCCCGAGATACACGTGCAGCGTGTCCGCCTCGCTCCAGAAGTCATAATCGATGACCAGATTGCCGGAAGTGGCGGGCGCTGGGATGATATTGGTCGAAGCCGCGGCCCCGTAACTGGAGCTGGCCACAGAAATGTTGGTCAGGATGACGTTGAGACCCATGCCGTTGCTGCTGGTTCCGCCGCGGTTTTCATCCAGCAGGACGCGGGTACCGCTCGGGCTAACGAGGGTCAGCACGAGGTCGGAGACCCGGGGATGATCGATGCGCACACCGACGTCGATGGAAAGGATGGGGCTGGCGTTGGTAACATGGATGGTCGAGACCGAGACAGCATCATCGAGAATCGGAGCCATTCCGGCGGAGGTGTAAGCAACGGGGATGGAGCCACCAGGGTCAAGGTCCACTATTGCGTCCAGGCGAATGGCTTGGGGGATGGCATTCGAGTTGAAGACGCCGAGGTAATAGCGGCCGGGGCTGAACGACGGCGTATTGTTGAGATTTACCGACAAGCATCCCGAGGGGGAATTAACGACCAGCATCTGGTCGAAGCTGGTTTGGGTGGGAGGATTGCCGCGCTGGACATAAAGCTCAACGGGCAAGACCGTGGTGGAGTCGTTATAGAGCCACACCGTGAGGTTGGTGGCACCGATGGGGACATCAACAAAGTCTAAGTAGCAGGCGTTGGTGAGCACGTCGCGCGCAACGAGGCTCCCGAGGTTCTGCGGATCAAGCCGGATGGTAAGATTCTCGACCCGGCCGGTATTGCCGAAATAAGAGAACTGATTCGCAAACTCAATAAAGAGGGTCTCACTGTAATCATCGCCAGTCATCTGCTCGATGAGGTGGAAAAAGTATGCACCCATGTGGCTATCCTTAAAAGAGGCAACCTTTTACTCAATGGCCCGGTCAACGAAGTGCTCCTCAGTGAAGACCAGATAGAAATTGCCGCACCGGATATGAATAATCTCCGGATTACAATGCAATCCATGCCCGGAATAAAAAAGATTACACCTGCAGAAAACAAATTTCAATTACTATGCGAGCCAGGGATTGATGCCATTAAAGTAAATGAATACTGTATCAGTAAAGGAATCATATTGTCGCATCTCCGTGAGTAGTTAGCGTTTTATTGCTTAAAAAGTTAGTCCAATATTTTTCTTCAAGTCATGAAAATATCATTAAGCGACTTGCTCGATTACATCTTACATTTGAGCATATCCATCCCTTTATCGATGGAAATGGACGCATTGGACGAGTAATTAATAATTATCTTCTTTTACGGGAAGGATTTGTTCCTATTAATATTAAATTTATTGATAGAAAAAAATATTATGAAGCATTCAATGAATTCGACTCAAAAAGGCTAACTACAACAATGGAAGAGATCATCGGAAAAGCCCTCACAAATAGTTACTTTAAGCGATTGGCATATTTAGAAGGCAAAGAAATCATATCCCTTAATGAATATGCAAAAAAACATAAACTATCCCACTCAAATCTGATCAATAAGGCAAATAGGCAAACGATTGAAGCCTTTTTAGAAAAAAATATTTGGAAAATTGGAAATATAAAATCCTGAGTGTATTTCCATGCTAAATTTGTTCGTAGAAAAATAGAATATTCTCCCTTTGAATTTTTTTGATAAAATAACATCACTCTATGAGAATCTGGGATATATCTCCATCGCTTCTGTGTCGTCAACATTTGCTTGGAGAGCACGTGAATTGCATGCGATATGGATAGTAATAACAAAAAAGAAGAAGGGCTACTCAAAACATCCAGAAACAGTGCGCTGGATTGGAAAACTAAAGGCATTATATAATCGTCATCACGAGCTGGTACAGGAAATGAAAAAAAGAAATTACTCTCATAAAAGTAATCTGTGCATTCGCTCTGCTATAGGAAGTAAAAATCAAGACGTATTTATTAATACTGTCAGTGAGCAGATTGAGATTTTAAAGAACAAGAATTGCCGCTGTTTTAGCTCTTTAGTACTATAAGTTGAAGATTTATAGTAAGTACTTATCCACTATTTGTGCGTATAAGGTTTAACTTTTGATATAATTCATTCATGCGACCGCTTACATTTACGATTACTCAGGAAGTATTAGACTTGGGAGTAAAAGGAATAATGTCAAGAGTGAAAGGAGTAAAAAATACTAAAAATAACTCTGATTTTGATATATATTTAGAGTCAGAATTAGTTCGTCTTAAGCAAGAGTTACAAGGGAAAAATTATAAGGATGATTTAGTTATTCAAGGATTCAGAGCGCTTCATGAAAAAATAAAAAGAAGTAATCGAAAATATCCCGCTTCCCCGGAAGAATTGCTCAGAATATTTATACAAACGGGTAGATTTCCAAGAATTAATCTGTTAGTTGACATCTATAACCTTGTCTCGTTAAAGACAAGACTTGCACTCGGGGCTCACGATATTGATAAAGTTGTCGGGAATATATCATTAAGAATGACAAATGGAACTGAACATTTTTTCCCCTTAGGAAGTAAAGAGGTTCTCCTCATACAGGCTGGAGAATATTCTTATGTCGATGATGGAAATAATATTATTTGTCGAATGGAAGTGCTTCAGGTTGAACCTACAAAAATTACCACAGATACTTCAGATGTATTTCTTATAGTCCAAGGAAATGGAAATACATCCAATTCATATATCCAATCGGGGGTAAACGAAGTTGCTCGTCTTATAAAAAAATATTATGGTAAAGTGGCAATTCCTCTTAATAAACTGGGTTAATGTTAGGAAAAAAATTCTAACCAAAAATTCGTAGAGATGAACGGTCAAAATCTAAGTGTTTATACTGTAGTCGATTATTTTTTACTTTTGAATTTTATACTTTTTTATACTGGGAACGAAAGTATTGATAAGTAACACCGAGATAAAGGTTAAAATGCCTCCTAAAGCAGCTGAAAAAGGCGCTCCAAATGAGGACGCAACAACTCCCGCTTCAAATTCTCCTAAACGTGGCCCTCCTTTATAAAAAATCATATTAATCGCTGTCATTCTGCCCTTAATATGATCTGGTGTTTCCAGTTGTCTAATTGTGTTTCTGATAATACTACTAATACTATCCCCAGCACCTGCAATGATAAGCGCTATAAATGAAAATATGAATATTTTAGAAAGTCCAAACATAATTGTAGCTATTGCATATATTCCAATCGAAAACAAAAGTATTTTTCCTTGCTCGTAAATTCTTTCTTTTTGAGCGATCACTATACCTGTTATTACAGCTCCAATTGAGGGAGCCGCGTAGAGAAGTCCCAATCCTAAAGGTCCAACTTTTAAAATGTCGTTAGCAAATATTGGCATGAGAGATGCTGCAGCTCCAAAAAAATTACTAAAAAAATCAAGAAGCATGGTAGACCATATAATAG
>Ga0118677_10008061_pt1 | contig 17056 bp, 12 predicted proteins | sample AliMusrvi5mmetaG_FD_86154 | JGI IMG/M metagenome (GOLD analysis project Ga0118677, IMG submission 86154) | reverse complement strand
CTTTAATGTTTTTACAAATAGTGAATCAGACATATTAAATTCCGGGTTTTTTCTGTTTAATTAATAATTACATTTTCAAGAACCTTATTTTATTTCATAAACCTTGGTAGCTTAAATACCAAAAATGAAAACAACCTTATTAATTATAAATTGCATTCGTTTAATAAGGTAATAAGGTTGATTTCATGGACTCTATATTTTCTACAAAGGTTAAAACAGGCAATAAGGATTTATTTAATTAATTTGTTAGCTGTTTCAATGCCTTCAGGTTTGAGGCTAATGTCTCTTCAATCTCTTTATCTGTATGCACATAAGAGATAAAGAGGCACTCAAACTGTGAAGGAGCAATATAAATTCCGCTCTCCAGAGTTATCTTGAAAAAGGTTGCATATTTTTCAGTATCAGAGGTCATTGCCTCATTGAGGGAAGTGATCTGTGTTTCATGGGTGAAGAATAACGTCATCATTGAACCAACACGGTTAATGACACCCTTCACACCGGTTTCAACGAGATTTCTGCGGATGCCTGCCTCAAGAATTGCCGCTTTGCGTTCGAGTTCAGGGTAGAAATCGGCTGTGTCTTTCATCATTGTGAGCATCGCGATTCCTGCTGACATGGCAAGCGGATTTCCCGAAAGTGTTCCAGCCTGGTAAACAGGTCCAATCGGTGCAAGCAAATCCATGATCTCTTTACGACCTCCGTAAGCGCCGACAGGAAGTCCACCACCGATAATTTTACCAAGGGTTGTGAGGTCAGGAGTAATTCCGTAATATTCCTGGGCACCACCTTTTGCAAGACGAAATCCTGTAATTACTTCATCAAAAATAAGTAATGCTCCGTATTCTTTGGTAATATCGCTTAATCCCTGTAGAAAGCCTTTTGAAGGCGGGACACAACCCATGTTCCCGGAAACCGGTTCAACGATTATTGCGGCAATTTGATCTCCTTTTTCGCGGAATATTGCTCTTACAGACTCCAGATTATTGTATTCGGCAATAACGGTGTCCCGGGCAGTTCCCATCGTGACACCCGGACTGTTTGGCAATCCCAATGTAATGGCACCTGATCCGGCCTGAATCAAAAAGCTGTCTCCGTGTCCATGGTAATTGCCTGCAAATTTGAGAATTGCTTCACGGCCGGTATATCCTCTGGCCAACCGGATGGCACTCATCGTCGCTTCGGTACCCGAGGAGACCATGCGCACTTTTTCGATCGAGGGAACCATTTCGATAATGAGTTCCGCCATCTTCGTCTCATATTCTGTAGGCGCACCATAGCTTGTACCCTTTATTGCTGCTTCATTTATGGCTGCAAGTATAGTGTCGTGGGCATGTCCAAAGATTAACGGCCCCCACGAAGCGAGGAAATCGATATATTGATTTCCGTCGATATCGGTAAGGATAGAACCTTTGCCTTTCTGAATAAATACCGGATTGAGATTAACACTTTTAAACGCCCTGACCGGGGAGTTTACTCCGCCCGGAATTACTTCCTGTGCCTTTTTAAAAGCTTCTATACTTTTTGTGAATTGCATGCGTTACTATTTATTATTATCGAATTATTTGAATCAATCTACAATTTTATTTAACTCCATGTCAATCAGCTGTGTCAACCAGCTGTGTCAACCGGCTGTGTCAACAGGTTATGACATTTTTTTGAGGCTGGATCAAAAGTCATTCTACCGCAGAGATTCGCAAAGAAGACGCAAAGTTACGCAGAGATATCTATCATTAATTTAATACTTTGCGACTCTCTGCTGATTCCCTTAGCGGTTCTCAGCGGTTAAATTTTTTACTTTTGAAACAGACTCATGTTCCATCCACGCTTTAAACTTAAGATTTAATTTTAATACCTTATTGTTTTCCGTTTAGGATATTCGCTGCTTCAACAGCATGATAGGTAATGATAATATCAGCGCCTGCTCGTTTGATAGAGGTTAATATCTCCATCATAACACGTGGTCCGTCGATCCATCCCTTTTCGGCTGCAGCCTTAAGCATTGAAAATTCTCCACTTACATTGTATGCCGCAACCGGCATATTGAATTCATTTTTAACACGATAGATCACATCAAGGTAGCTCAGTGCAGGTTTAACCATCACGATATCTGCACCTTCAATGATGTCCTGCTCAACTTCACGAATCGCTTCATTTGAATTGGCAGGATTCATCTGGTAGGTGGCACGGTTGCCGAATTTTGGGGCACTCTCAGCCGCTTCCCTGAATGGGCCATAAAATCCCGATGCATATTTTGCGGAATAGGCCATGATCGGTATTTTGTTATACCCGTTGGCATCGAGTTGAGTCCGGATCTCTCCTACGCGTCCATCCATCATATCACTTGGTGCGATCATATCTGCGCCAGCTTCTGCAAGCGATACGGATTGTTTCGCAAGGGTAATCAATGTTGTATCATTGTCCACATCGCCATCTATAATAGTACCACAATGACCATGAGTAGTATATTCACAATTGCAAACATCCGCAATAAGATAAAGACCTGGCACTGCTTCTTTAAGAGCCCGGATGGCCTGTTGAACAATCCCGTTGTGTTCGCAAGCGACACTTCCATCTTCATCCTTAACCGGAGGGATTCCGAACAAAAGGACCGCTCTTACACCTGAGGCATATATATTTTGGCACTCTAAAACCAGTTGATCAACTGAAAGCTGATAATTTCCGGGCATAGAGTTAATATGATTTCTTACATTGGTTCCTGAAACGACAAACAGGGGCATTACAAAATCATCCGCTGAAAGTTTTGTTTCCGTAACCATTTGTCTTAAAACACCATTGTACCTTAATCTTCTTAGTCTTGTTACAGGGAATGCCATAATCTTTTATTTTTATATTTGATAAAATTCGTTAATTGCGTCTCTAATCCCCTCGGCATTAGATTTTCTGGCGGTGAAGAGGGGCTCAAAACCAGCTTTTTGAATTGCCTTTGTCGTAACGCTTCCGATACTGGCCATTTTTAACTTCCCAATCAGGGAGTAGTCATAAAAGGAACAGAAGTTATTGAACGTCGAAGGGCTTGTGAAAACGATCAGATCGTACGAATCGTTTTTGATTTGCTCAATGATGGCCTGATCAGCCTGAGCGGGTTTACCTGTTTGATAAACGTTAATTCGTCTGGTTGTATTCCGAACAGATAAACGGTTTTCCAGGGTATTGTCGGCAAGATTACCCAATGAGAGTAAAATCTTCAGATTCTCAGGGTTGTATTTAGCTTCAAAACGGTTTAATAATTCTTCGCCCGTATTTTCTTCGCTGATAAAGGTGGGGGCATATCCGTAATATTCGAGCTCCAGTCCGGTTTTTAAACCGATTACCGCTATTTTTAAGTTTTTAGGAAGAGTTGTATTTCCCTTGTAGTCAATGAGTTGTTTGAAGAAATTCACAACTCCGTTTTTGCTCGTGAAAAATATCCAGTCAAATGAATCCAGATTATTCAGATCTTCAGTCATTTGGGTATCCAATGGTGAAGGGATAATCTCGATCATGGGGAGCGAAAGCAATTTTGCCCCGCTCGATTTTATAATTTCGGGAAGAGTATCACTCGCTTCCAGTGCCCTGGTCGAAATGATCACCTTATCTTTTAATGTCAATACTGCCTGCGGATTGGCGAGGGTTTCGGTCCTGATCTCACTCAGGATCTGAGCTCCCCCTTGGTTGTAAAGACTTTTTGCGAGTTTTGCAGAGAGGTAAACAGCATCACTGAGCGGACCTTCGGCTGATTCCCGGAGGAACTTCGATCCGTCTATACTGGAGATAAATCCCGTAATCTTAAATTTGTCTCCTTCGATTTTAGTATAACTGCCAACCGGTATCTGGCATCCCCCTTCAAGGGTGCCAAGAAATGTTCTTTCCGCCTCGGTGGCTGCGAACGATTCTGTATGGTTTATTTTAGAAACGAGTTCTTCGGTGGCAGGATCATTCTCCCTGATTTCAACTGCAATAGCCCCCTGACTGCAAGCCGGAATCATCAATTCAGGATCGAAAAGTTCGGAGATATATTCCCCCATTTCCAAACGTTGCAACCCGGCACCGGCCATTACCATCACATCGCAATACCCCTCCTGCATTTTGCGGATGCGGGTATTGACATTGCCCCGGATTTCAATAATTTTAAAGTCTGGATTTATGCGTAATAACTGTGCTTTCCGTCTAAGGCTTGACGTAGCAATAACATCCTTGGAGGTGAGGTCTTTAACTTTTCGTCCGTCAAGACTGATCAGTGCGTCGCGGATATCACCGCGTTTCAAAACCGCTCCCAGTTTAGCCCCTTCCGGAAACCGGGTGGGTAAATCCTTTAAACTATGAACTGCCATGTCGATATCGCCGTTGAAAAGGGCAGTTTCCATCTCTTTGGTAAAGAGCCCTTTGTCACCAATTTTAGACAAGGCAACATCGAGAATCTGATCCCCTTTGGTTTTTATGATTTCGATGATGAATGTAGTGTCGGGGTAGTGTTTTTGTAGCTCTTCCTGAACAAGAAAAGCCTGGTACAAAGCGAGTTTACTGCCTCTTGTACCAATCTTTATAGTTGGGTTACTCATTAATTGAATTCGAATAATTTATTAAGCATCGTAATGTATTCCTCTTGTCTGCCATTATTGGTAACCGATTTTACATTTTCGATCATTAAGCCAATAAATTTTTTCGTGATGATCTCCCCATAGGCAACAGCTTTTTCGTGGTCATCAACCTTTTGGTTTTTCAGATAACCATCAAGCATCGACTTGTTTACTTCCTGGAAGCGGCTTGAAATATTCTGAAAGGTAGGAACAAGAACCTGTATGGCATGCCATTGTGAAAATTCGGAAACCGATTCTTCGATGATAATCTCTGCATGTGAAATCTCCCCTTTTCTACGCTCGAGGTTATCTTCGATCACATCATTTAGGGCGTCGATATCGTAGACATGAACATTTTCGATCTGACCGACTTCTACGGCAACATTACGTGGCACTGATAAATCAATAAAAAACAGCGGTTCATTATTGCGGGCAACCATTGCGTTTCTAACCATTTCTTCAGTAAACAGGGGTCTTTTGGAGGCGGTGGAGGTGATCACGATATCGTTTGAGGTAAGCAATTCTTCAAGTTGATTAAAATCGGCAACCTTGCATTTGTATTTTTCTGCGAGTTCACATGCTTTTTCCTGCGTCCTGTTGACAACTGTAAACTGGGAACAATCTTTTTTCTGGAGGTTTAACATGGTCAGTTCGCTGGTTTGACCGGCTCCAACGACCAATACCGGATGTGAACAAAGATTTTGGAGTTTTCTTCCTGCAAGTTCAACACCGACATAACTTATCGAAACGGCTCCTTTGTTCAGGGCGGTATTTGTACGAATCTCTTTTCCAGTTTTTAGGGCTTCATTAAAGAGCTTGTACAACACTGAACTGCAATGCTGAAGACTCTGGCTGATATTGAAAGCGTCTTTAATTTGTCCAACAATCTGATATTCACCTAATGCCATGGAATCCAGACCTGATACTACGCGAAACAGGTGTTTCACAGCATCATCATTTTTGGCCTGGTAGAAATGGGCTTTTACTTCGGTGGCAACTTTGCGGTATTCAATCAGTGTATTTCCGATTAAATCGAAATCTGAAGTGAGGCTGCTATCTTTAAGTTCAAAGTAAATCTCGGTGCGGTTACAAGTAGAGACAACAATCGCTCCAAGTATTCCTTTTGCTTTCAGCTGGGGTACAAATCGTTTAATGTCTTCTTCGCAAAATACAAATTTCTCCCTTATCTCAATTGGAGCCGATTTATGATTTAATCCAAATAGTCCTATCATCCTATTTTGCTTTCTGTTTATTACGGTACAATTTTATAAACAGAATCTGAAGCAAATCTGAAGTAACGTGTCAGATTCGACAAAATTGGGAGGTGAAACTCCAATCGAATCTTTATTCATTTTAAATTTAAATAATCAAAGTGTCCGGCGAGAGGGAAGGAGTTTGAAAAGGGAGTCGTAAAATCGACCTGCGGTTTCTTTAATAGGTTGTAGAACAGGTGTATGCTTGTTATTCTGCAAGTCTGATAAAGAATTACTTTCTATTCATAATTCGGGGTTCTCCGAGCTTTAAAAGACTATTTAGATTCGATATTAATTATCCTTTTTTAAAATTAAGTTTTATGAAAATCGACCTTCATCACATGCATGCTGTTTTGGTAGCTGTAATTAATTATGAACCCATACATGGTACAAATTTTTTCGACAATAGAGAGTCCAAGTCCCAATGATTCCGGAGTAGTCGATGAAGTATGAAACCGCTTAAACAGTATTTTCGGATCGAATTGGAGGGGAGCTCCGGAATTTGCAATTCGAAGGTGCTCCTTCGTTAGTTCAATGTTCAGTTCTCCCCCTACAATATTGTGCCTTAAGGCATTCTTGATCAGATTGACCAGCAGAATCTCTGCAAGATAGGGATTCATTGGAACGGTAATTTCATTATCCATTCGTTTTACCACCTTGATTTTTTTCGAATGGATCAGGTCCTCCAGGCTTTCGAGCTGATGATTAATCATGATCGAAGGGTTTACCGGTTTCGATTCGGGAAATTGCCTGTTTTCAATTTTAGCCAGTAGGATAAGGGTTTTATTAAGCCGTGAAAGACGATTGGAAGCTTCATAGGCATCAGCCACCGTTTTATATTGTTTCTCTTTCATATCGCCTGACTGCAACAGCAATTCCATCTTTGAATTTATTATTGCCAGTGGCGTTTGAATCTCGTGAGAGGCATTTTCGATGTATTCCTTTAAATTCAGATAATCACTCTTAATTCGTTCAGTCATTGAGACCAATACCCGGTTTAAATCCTCAAATTCCTTAATATCAGAGTGCTGCAAGGCAAAATCTTCATGCGAATTCACATCATAATGCTTGATTTTCGAAATCGTATCATAGAAAACTTTCCAGTCTTGCCTGGAGGAGTGACGATTCACAATAATTAGAGTTAAGATAATCAGGATTATCAATAGGTTCATCAGGATGACAATCCGAATAATTAAACGGTCTGTCTCCTCCAACGCTTTAAAAATCTGGATGTAATAATCGTTGTTTTGGATTTTTTTTACAAACCCCAGTTGCCGGTATATTTCGTATTGATTCGTTTCCTGATTAAAAAGTAATGTGTCTGAAAACTGCTCATTTGCACGTGGGTGGAATATCCGGGTAATAATTATTGTATCACTTAGATTCACGGAAGGCTTAGCAGAAGTGTGGGCGGCATCAAACTCTTTGTTGAGACTAATTTCCCGTTTTTTTAACTCAAGGTTGATATTCTGGTCGACCTGCTGACGGAGCATAAAATAGAAAGCCACCATCCCGATAAGAAAAACGAACAGGGAGATCGCCAATAAGTTCAGGGTTATTTTGTTTAGAAGTCTCAATTGAGTTCAAATTTATAGCCTAATCCGTAAATTGTTTTAATGTAATCCTCGCATCCCTGTTTTAGCAGTTTTCTTCTCAGATTCTTGATGTGTGTATAGATAAAGTCATAAGAATCTGCAAGATCCATATATTCGCCCCACAAATATTCGGCGAGCCCCGCTTTTGTAATCACTTTGTTTTTGTTTGAGATAAAGAAGAGCAGAAGTTCATACTCTTTCTTTGTCAGGATAATCTCCTGATCGTGAACAAATACCTTATGCTCATCCGGAATTAACCTGATTTCGTTCATGATAATCTGATTGTTGCCACCATAGCTTATCCTTCGGTTTATCGATTTGAGATGTGCATTAAGCTCAGCCAGATGGAAGGGCTTTGTGAGATAATTATCAGCGCCAATTTCAAGACCTTCGATGCGGTTTTCCAATGAGTTTAAGGCCGAAATAATGATAATTCCCAAGGTAATAGCTTGTTTTTTGATGAACCGGATCAGATCAAGGCCATTCCCGTCGGGCAGATTAATATCCACCACGATACAATCATACTGGTACAAACCAATTTTCTCGACGGCATCAAAATAGTTATAGACCGCTTCGCACATATGCCCCTCCTCGGCAAGGTACTCCACCATCGAATCGGAGAGTGGTTTCTCGTCCTCAACAATCAGGATCTTCATGGTTCAAGTTTCAATCGTATTAAATCCAGTTTACAGGCTTCAAACAAACCTGCAGTAATTTGTCTTCCTCGCTTCCCACTTCGGGTTTATGATTATATTCAAACCGCACCGTGGGTGGCAGACTCATCAGGATACTTTCAGTGCGGCCATTGGTCTTTAATCCAAATATAGTCCCCCTGTCGTGAAGCAGATTAAACTCAACATACCTGCCTCTTCTGATCTCCTGCCAATGTTTATTTGCCGCTGTGAAAGGGGTATTTCTCCTTTTTTCAACAATCGGAAGGTAGGCATTTATGAAAGCATGCCCGCACGATTTTGAAAAATTCATCCAAAAATCAACATCTTTTTCATTTTTTGGTTTCTGATGATCATAAAAGATTCCACCTATTCCTCGTCGCTCGTGGTTACGGTGTTCGTTTACAAAATAGTCGTCACATTCATTTTTAAAAGTAGTATAAAATGCCGGATCAAATTGATCACACACATTTTTGTATATTGTGTGAAAATGGCGGGCATCTTCATCAAAAAGGTAATACGGAGTTAAATCCGTTCCACCGCCAAACCACCGGTCTGTGACTTCATCATTTTGGTTGGATAATTCAAACATGCGATAATTACAGTGGACGGTCGGTACAAAGGGATTCGAGGGGTGAATTACAAGACTTAATCCGCATGCAAACCACTTAACACCATCGATTGAAAGTTCCTTTCGCATGGTGTCTGAGACATTTCCATAGACCACAGAGGTGTTTACTCCACCCTTTTCAAAGACATCTCCATGGGATATGACCCGGGTTTTACCTCCGCCGCCCCCTGTACGTTGCCAGATTTCCTCTTCAAATTTGCCTTTGCCATCGCAATTCTCAAGTGCCGAACATATTGCATCCTGCAATTCATGTATGGTTTTAATCCATTGATCTTTAATGCTATTCACGAAAAATATTTTAATGTAACCCTGTAATTAATTGTTCCAGTCCATCAATCCAGGCTTCATTGTCATTTAGACTATCGACCATTTGAAGATGCTCCCCTCCATGTTCTTTAAATAAATGACCGTACTCATATTCAATTTCAACCTTTGTTTCAAGGCAATCGGCAACAAACGAAGGGGCAAAAACAAGGATCCTTTTGGTGCCCGATTTTGCTTTTTCAATCAGTACTTTATCTGTAAAGGGGAACATCCAGTTTTTACTTAATCTTGACTGGAAAGATATGGAATAATCAGTTAACGATAGCCCCATTTTTGCTGCAATCAGTCGGGCAGTTTCATAACATGCGGCTTTGTAGCATAGTTTTCCTTCGGGTATTGTCTCTGTTTTGCACGAGCAGGTAAGACAATCTTTACCGGGATGTAATTTGCTAATCTGCCGTAAGGGAAGTCCGTGAAACGAAAACAAGACGTGATCATAACTGGCAACATTGTATTTCGCACCCTGGGCTGCAAAGGCATTGACAAACGCGGGATGATCGTGGAAACGGCTGACCATCTTTATTTCGGGAAAGGTCTGCCACGAGCTGATCTGTTTCATGAGTAACTCATAGACTGAACCTGTCGTTGCCGAGGCATATTGGGGAAAGAGGGGGATGATGATCAGTTTTTTAAAATTCTGTCTTTCGACCTCTTTCAAAATCTTTTTCAAGTCAGGGTTCCCGTAGCGCATTGCATTAAATATACGGTATTGATCTCCTATCCGGGTCTGAATTCTGGCGGCTACCTGCTCAGAATAATATAAAAGTGGAGATCCTTTTTCGCTCCATAAACGCTTGTAGAGCTTCGTTGAACCCGGAGCACGGAATGGGACAATGATGAGATTTACAAGAATTTTCTGCGGGATCCATGGGAGGTCAATGACCCTGCGGTCATTCAGAAATTGGAATAAATACCTCCGAACATCTGATAATACAGGCGAATCGGGAGTGCCCAGGTTGACTAGAATAACGGCCGTATGATCCATTGATGGTTTTTGGTTATTTTTTTAAGGCTTAATATTAGAAAAAATTCAGGATATTATAGTTTAACAACTAATTTCCCAAGATTTTTTCCCTCAAAGAGCGCAATAAATGCCTCCGGTAGTTTGTCAAAACCGTGATAAATAGTGTTTGTATATTTAAGGTGGCCGCTAACGACCAGTTGAGCCAGTGCGTTTAGCCCTTCGGGGTATCTTTCGGCATAATTGCTTACTATAAACCCCTGCATCAATGCACTTTTCTTGAGTAATGTCCCCTGAATCCGTGGACCTGTAGGGAGGGAGGTGGCATTGTAAAGTGCAATTTGTCCGCAAATAATTATTCTGGCAAACTTATTGATCTGTGAAAGAATAGTGTCTGAAATCTCCCCTCCCACATTGTCGAAGTAAACGTCAACACCCGAAGGACAAGCTTCTGCAAGCGCTGCATTCAGGTCTTTGGTCGTTTTATAGTTTATCGCCTTGTCAAAATTAAGTTCATTCAGCAGATAGTCAACCTTACTGTCGCTACCTGCAATTCCCACCACATGGCACCCCTGTATTTTAGCCAGCTGTCCGACTACAATACCAACGGCACCTGCAGCTCCTGAAATGACAATCGTTTCGTCTTTCTTTAGTTTGCCTATTTCAAGTAATCCAAAATAGGCCGTTAATCCGGGCATGCCCAATATTCCCAGATAATAATCCAACGGTGCAATGGTTTCATCCACGATATTCAGCCCTGCGGCATCCATTACGATCTCCTCCTGCCATGGGATAAATCCCTGAACAAAGCTTCCGGCCACAAGACCTGCTGCACGACTCTCTGTAATAAGAGCAATTCCTCCGCCGGCTATCGGATCTCCGACATTAAACTGGGCAACATAGGAAGGACCGTCATTCATTCGTCCGCGCATGTACGGATCTACCGAAAGGGTGTGAGGGACAAGCCGAACCAATCCCTTGGCAAGTTCCGGTAAAAGCACCTCCCTTGTTTCAAAATTACTAAATTGTGGAAGACCGATGGGCCTTGATTTTAATGTGATTTGCCTTGTCATTTTATTTCTGTGCGTTTAACACGTATAACACTGTTTGTTTAATATTGTTGCAGTTGACTGCCGCTAAAAAATTGAAAAGGACAGAGCCGGGAGGCTCCATCCTTTTACTAAAACCAAACTAACTAACTAAACCTAAACCTATGAATTAAATGCACTGCAAACATAATGCTCCCAAAGCCATCCACCAAATTATTTATGTTAATGAAATCTAAAAGAACTGAAAAGATGTGATCTGATCGTTTCACACCCTATTTGGTTGACAAACGTTAAGTGTTATAATGTGGCATAGTAAACGCTGCCTGAGGAAACAATCGTTTTGCTCATGAAAACGGAATATGGCATATAAAAGAAACCTTTATTACCCCAGGATGAACCCCACGAATTTTGACATAGGAAAGCTTTGCGCGTATCGTCATAACCTATTATTGGAACTGCATGACCGCCAAGTAATTTTGCTCCTGTTACCAGAGCTCCGGTATTGGTAAGCGGGTTATAGGTATAATTGGTTGTATTCAAACCTTCAAAAATGGTGTATGCAGAAACATCATAAACGTTAAATCCAAGCATGACTGGAACGTCGCCTCTGAGAATATTCTTAACGGCGGCGGTATCACCCGAAGTTATCATTGCAAAATTTAAGGCAGCTTGCCCGATCCTGTTATTCAACCCTTCTGTCATGACCGCAGTTTTTGGCGCTGTCTTGTAAGCTGTTGTTTTATTGCTGCTTGGGTATGCGTATGAAGTTTCAAGACAATCCCCGTATTTTTGTAACGCCTGAGGAATATTTACCATATAAGCACCCTGGTCTGCAGTTATTTTTTGTTTCAGGATAAGCACCCGTTCGCAATAATAAATAAAGGCAGGACTTAAAATCTTAGGCCATACTTTGCCATTCTTATAGTAATAGAGGATTTCATCAGATTCGGCACCGCAAAATGCTGTGCATGAGCCTATCTGGCCCTGGTCTCTGATTGCAGGAGAATCCAATGTGTAAACCGGAACTTTAATATTAGTAGACTTCAACGTTCGTCCCGCCTCAAAAGCCTCCTTCGAATAAAGGGGAATATTCAGGTACTGATCAGGAGACATCGGAAGTAACCCGTAAACGTGACTCCCTGCTGATATAAAATCCGATTGTGGTAAATTCCCATTGTTCAGATCAGTGGTTTTCGTGCACCCATATAACATTAGTGTCACGAAGGTAATCGCAGTTAAAAAACCGGAAAATGAAGTTTTCATGATATATCTAATTAGAGATTAAGTAAAACCTGGGTCTATAAAAATGTTTTACGATTACAAATATAATAATTCTGTGAGCGATTGCTAATAATCCTGAAGATATTTTTGATAATATTTTTATTTTATGTAAAAATATTGCAACGACAACTGAAAATATTTTACGTTTGAGAATTTGAATAAAGGAGAATATTTCTGATTTTTCAGAAAACACTAAATTAGATAGCATTTCAACCTGATTCGTTACTTTACTTAAATTAATCAAATTTGCTGCGGGCTTATTAACGTTTTATTATTTCTTTTGGGGTAAATATCCCAATGTAATAATGATTAAACTATGGCTTGCTTTCGAACTCCTGATGTTAATCTCAAATTGATTCCATTTTTAACGGTTTTCTTTATCGCTCTGGAAATGAATTGGGCCGGTGCACAACCTGTTTCAAGTGACCATTGGGCTGCAACAGATGCTCTTGGCCGGAAAGTGCGGGAATATAAAGATGCAGGAGAAAAGAGGAAAGATAAATTTGTTGCAATGTTTTACTGGACCTGGCATCAGGGAGATGATGATACTACCTGTCAGGTAAAAAATATCACCGAAATAGTCCGGAATTACCCGGAGGCTATGAAAGATTACAATCATCGTGCCTGGGGGAAAAATCAACCCGGATTCTTCTTCTGGGAACAGCCATTGCTGGGCTATTACAAGACTACCGATCAGTGGGTGCTGCGCAAACATGCCGAAATGTTGGCCGATGCCGGCATCGATGCTGTATTCTTCGACTGTACAAACGGCAGTATAACGTGGAAAGAGTCGTATGAGGCGCTTCTGAAAACCTGGGATCAGGCACAGAAAGATGGCGTAAAGGTTCCGAAAATTGCCTCGATGCTCCCTTTTGGAGCAGCTCCAAATTCACTGATTTCGCTCCGTCAGCTATATAATGACCTGTATAAACCGGGCCGGTATAAAAATCTTTGGTTTTTTTGGAAGGGGAAACCTTGTATTATGGGATATCCCGATAACCTCACCAATTCGCCTGAAGACCGCGAGATTGCTTCCTTCTTCACCTTTCGGCCCGGACAGCCTGACTATGTCAACGGTCCAAAACGAAATGACCAATGGGGCTGGCTCGAGGATTTCCCCCAACATGGTTACGTAAAAGGCGCTGAAGGTAAATTTGAAGAGGTTACGGTGGGTGTCTCCCAGAATGCAAGTCCGGAAACCAATGGGCATTGCAGCGCCTTTAACCTCCAGGGATCGTATGGCCGGAGCTTCACCAAAAAAGATGGTTTCGACCCCAGGCTCGATGGCTACCTCTACGGTTGGAATTTTCAGGAACAGTGGAGCCGTGCCTTTGAACTTGATCCCGAACTGGTTTTTGTAACCGGTTGGAATGAATTTATAGCGGGGCAATGGTTGCCTAAAGATAGCTGGACCGGAAAACCGTTCTCGTTTGTCGATGAGTTTGACTGGGAACACAGCCGCGACATCGAACCCAACAAGGGCTGGGGAGACAAAGGGGATGTTTACTATCTGCAACTGATTGATCAGGTGCGTAAATTCAAGGGGATGGCTCCGCCGGAAAAGGTGTCGCCGCCCAAAACTATCCGGATCGGAGAAATGGAGGAATGGGGCGATGTTTTACCCGATTTTAAACACTATAAAGGAAATACAATGCATCGTGATCACCGCGGTCGGTACGATCAGTATTATAAAAATACCACTGGTCGAAATGATATCGTAGGAGCAAAGGTGGCCCGTGACACTGAAAATATCTATTTTTATACAGAGACAGCCGAAAAACTTTCACCGAAAAACAGCCATAACTGGATGATCCTTTTAATCGATTCCGATAGGGATAAATCGACAGGCTGGAACGGGTATGATTATATTGTCAACCGGGTTAGCCCCCGGGGGAATAAAGTTATTGTTGAGAAAAATGTGGGTAGCCGCTGGGAATGGGAACAAATAGCCGCTACTAAATTTGCCGTCAAAAATAACAAGCTTGAATTTTTAATTCCACGGAACATTTTAAACCTATCCGGTAAACCGATCGATATCGAATTTAAATGGAATGACAATATGCAGGAAAATGGTAATATTATGGATTTCTATGTCAACGGAGATACTGCACCGGGTGGCCGGTTTAACTTCGTTTATTCAGAGTTAAGGAATGAGAAAAAATAGATGTTGGTTTTAAACCTGAGTATTAAAAAGCTTTCATTTCCCGTCTTTTTCCTGTTTCTTTTTCAGGGATCATTATGGGGTCAGAGTCGCATAGTTGCTGTACAGTCGAATATCGTGGAGCCGTATCCCTTTCTCTCAGGAAAGTTTTCTGGCTCACAAATTAAGGAATCCCCTGACCCGCTTGTTGGATATAAATGGGGAGAGACTACTGCGGATGATGATTTGGAGATTTATGCCTTACATCCAAAATCAATTTCTTCCAATGGTGTCAGGAGCTTCCAATCAGGAAAAGATGCGGGCTTTCCGCTTAAAATCAATGGCGCTTGCGACCTGAGATTTGATTTTGGAATTGAAAGTGCCGGCTGGCTGGAGTTCGATTCGGATGATCTTGACGAGGAGATTCAGATGAGCATCAGTGAATATAATGAGCCGGCTATACTTAATGAGGGTGCGCATCATCCGGAAAAAACAATGGCGCCGGTCAGACATGGTTCGACTTACCGTTTGGAACTCAATGATGAATTTTACGAGGGGGTTCGGTTTGGGTGGATTCATATAAAGAGTCTGAAGAAGCCTTTTACAATTAAGGAGGTTCGGTTGGTGTGCCAGGTAAAACCAACAAATTACCGGGGGAGCTTTTCGTGCAGTAATCCAATGCTTACAAAAATATGGTATACAGGGGCTTACACGGTAAAGCTGAATCTGCAAAAAGATTTTTTCGGAGCCATCCTCATGGAACGGAGTGACCGTTATTCCTGGACCGGCGATGCTTATCCCTCACAGGCTGCCTCGATGGTCGCTTTCGGAAACTATGACTTTGTGCGAAAAAACCTTTTTCATACCTCCACCCAGTCAAACAGTATCGCGAGTTACCCGATATATTGGATTTTAAGTCTGGTCGATTATTGCAACTATACAGGAGATAAAGCGACATTGAATGAACTTTTGCAGAATGCCTGCCAGAAATTGGATAGTGCTTATACCCATTTTGATCAGACCACTGGATTAGCCTTTAATGGATGGGATGAACGATTGGGTGCCGGATTTGAAAATCCCGGTTGTACCGAATCAAGATATGTTTACCAAACCCTTACAATTGAGGCATGGAATAAATTCAGTAAATTAATGACCTGGCTGGGGCAAAATGATCTTTCAAAAAAGTACATGCAATTTGCGATTGAAAAAACGGCTCAACTTCGTCGATCAGAAAACTGTATTCAACGTTTTGGCATCCACGCGGCATCCAACTTTATTAATTCGGAGGTTGTCCTCGCTCTGGAAAAGAAGATGTTATGGAGAAATTCGTTCAACGACAGACAGCAGCGATTGTCTTATTCTCCTTTTAATCAGTTTTTTATTATTCAGGCGATGGCCCGGATGGGAAAATACGAAGAGGCGCTCTCCACAATTGACGATTGCTGGGGAGGTCAGATCCGTTATGGAGGGACTACCTTCTTTGAGGTTTATCGTCCATCATGGAATACAGGTATTGGTACAAATGGTGCTCCGGTAAATAACCAGTGCGGGTATACCAGTCTTGCCCACCCCTGGAGTGCAGGAATAACCAAATGGCTTTCAGAAGAGATCCTTGGGATAAAGCCAACCACGCCGGGTTTTGAGACCTTCGAAGTGAGACCGAATCTCACTTCCGAGATTGACTGGGTTAAAGGTGAAGTACCAACCCTACATGGCATCATCTCAATTTCATTTGACAAACTAAAAGGGGAGATGAACCTGTCTGTCCCTGAAAATACAACTGCCAATGTTGCAATTCCCAAATTGGGAATCGTTTCGTATACTATTCTTGTGAACCGAAAAAGTTTTGCCCCAGAATTAAATGACCAGAATTTCTATCGGCTGAAAGGCTTGGCGTCAGGAAGCTATACGATAAAATTTCAACCACTAACGAAGGTAGCGATCCTGCCTAAAGAACCCTTTCCTTATCTTTATCAGCCGGCAACCGAGGATAGCCTGACGCATGGAAACTGGAAAAGTAAATTTGGAAGTAAGGGTTTCGTTCTTTTTAATTTCGACAGTATAAATAAACACGATAAGAAATTACCTGATTTTATCTCTGATATAACCCTCCGATTGAATGGGGATGTACATTTAGCGGTAGAAACCGATGATCCCCGCGCTTTGGAATTGATTTCGGGGAATGAGGGGCATCGCAAACTAGGGGCGATTATAACGAAGGATCCGGCTCCATGTCTTCAAACCATGACTATAGATATTCAATGCAAACAAAACCAGTCCTATCAGCTCTCCCTTTATATGGTCGATTGGGAGAAGGAGGGGCGGCGGTCGGCAATTGAAGTTTTCGATCTGAAAAATAAAAACTTGCTGATGCCGGTATATCTGGTCAGAAATTATCAAAACGGCAAATATATTGTTCTGAAAGTCGACCGCAGTGTCAGAATCCGGATCAACCAGGTTCGGGGGAGTAATGCGGCGTTGTCTGCGTTGTTTATTGATTAATAAAATCATTATTTAACTTATTATATTTTAACATTATTGTGCTATTAAAATCAAAAGTGCTACTTTTTTATA
>Ga0118677_10008060_pt1 | contig 17056 bp, 6 predicted proteins | sample AliMusrvi5mmetaG_FD_86154 | JGI IMG/M metagenome (GOLD analysis project Ga0118677, IMG submission 86154) | reverse complement strand
CCAATATGGCGCGGGCCCCCACCCCCAGTGATGGCCACCGAATTCGCTGCCGAACACCCAGCCTAACCCGAAGCCGAAGATCCAACCGGTCCACGGCGTCCAGCAGATATTGGCGGCATAGCCATAGGTGATCGGGGCGGGATACCATACGTTACCGACGATATACGACGGGTAGGAGTAACCGGTGCCGTAGACGACCACCCCATCCGGGGTAGCCACGGAGCCCAGATAACCGGGAGTATAGCCTTCCACGATATATTGCGATGTCACGTCATAGATTTTCACGAACGTCACATAATAGAGCGGTGAATTCGGCGGAATGGTGTAAATGACCGGTGGAACACTGGTGGCGGCGCTCCAGGGGCCGTTGACCGAGGAGGCGTAGAACCAGACACCGTTTTGGACGCCATACCAGTCCGTGTCATCCACCCGGATAACCGGCGTCGGGCAGTTCGCCACATACATGAGCGGCGTATTCGCGATGGGCACCAGATCCGGCAGGTTGCGCATCGCGGGGGTAAATTGCACTTGCGCGGGATCGATCTGCGCCATCTGCGGTACGTCGTTGGCAGTCAAGGCATCTTCGGCTTGCGGCGTAGCCGGAATCGACGCCTTGACGTTCTCCTTCGGGCTATCGTCCGGGATATTGGCGAAATCCGCCGGCAAATCACGGCCGGCGATATATTGCCACGGTCCGTCGAACCTCGACGCGCGGAACCAGCGACCGGTCACGAGCACATACACCTGTTGATCGCGCTGGTCTTTGAAGACGTTCCCGGTGGTATTGTCAACGTACAGCAGTGAAGTGCCGGCAATGGGAACCCAGTGCGGCGCGCCGGTGGTGACAATCAACTCCGTCGGCGTCGTGGCGATGAAGAGTTGCGGGGCGGCTTGCCGAAGCGACGGCATCAAGTTGGTGGTTTCATCCTGTTCACCCGGCATCAAGTCCACCACATTCGCGTCCGCCAGATTCTGCGCGACCGGCGTCGCCTCCGGCGGCACCTCCCGCGCCACCGACCACGGGCCGGAGAGATTCGTCGCGGTGAGGAATCCATCATAGAGATGCACCCAGAGCCTTCCGTTCTTATTGCGGAAGATCAGCGCGCGGGTGTTGATGACGCGTTCCAGCGCGGTGCCCGGCATCGGACGCCACACGGGATCGCCGTCGATGAGCACCAGCACCGCCGGGCTTTGCGAAAAGATGAATTGCGGCGGGGTATTGGCCACCGGCACCGCGGACGGATCCTGCCCGTTTGCCTGCGCGACCATGGCGGATGTCAGTCGAGCCAACGGCAGACTGGACGGGCCATCTGACACTAACCGCTGAAAAACTTGCCGGTAGGCTTCCGCATTGTCCGGATCGCTGGGAAAGGTCGCGCTGGGCACGGTAATCTGGTCGAAGTTCACCGTCTGCGCCTGGCGGTCGGTGACCGTCTTCGCTTGCATACCAATCACCCCGAAGGTGGGCTGTTGTGCCCCCGCCGGCTGCACGGAAACCACGGCATGGCCCGCGAAGTGATAGCCATCCCAACTATCCACCTGCGGGTGGTAAATCGCATAGGTGACGCCATTGACCGCGGATGTCTTGGGCCAGACATCCGGCGTCACCGCCGTCGCCGCTGGTTGCGTCGTCGTATACTGCCCCCACGCGACGCCCATCATCGCGACTACCAGCACCAACGTGCAGAGCAACGCTGAACCCGATCTCATCGACATACTCATTCCCTCCCTGGCATACGGAAACACCTTCCACGAGATTCAATAGCGGAACTGGACAGTGGCTGCGATGCGTCTACGCTGTTGCTGCGTTTGCTTCGCTTAATAATATGCCGTGCTGCATGGTGGGGTAAACTCTGACTTCGTCGCGATTGCTGACAAGGTGTCAGGTGTCGGATGCGCACGGCGATATCGTTCACGCTCTGGTCGAAACGACGACGCTTGCGGTATGATGGCATGGTTCGCGGCGATGGCAATACTGTAGGACGAGAAGAGATACGCATGGCAACTTATGACACCCTTATCGCGTTGCTGCATGGGCAGGTGGCGGAACTGACTACCGGCGCCGCACGGTTGGCGGTCTGCCCTACGCTCGGGGGACGCGTCTTCGTGGAAGTGGGGGGAATCTTCGCCCATCGCCTCGATCTAGAGAATGTCGCGCAGCCCGACCGGCCGTTCAATAATTATGGGGGCGGCAACTTCTGGCCCGCACCGGAAGGCGGGGCTTTCGGGTTCAATTATCAGGGGGATGCCTGGTACGTGCAACCGGCCATCAATCGCGAGCCGTTCACGCTGATATCAGCCGGACAAGACCTGGCGGTCCTCAGCAAGCAGACGCAACTCCTGAACCGTGCCGGCACGGTGCTGGAGGTGGCGATGGGACGCGAAGTGCGGTTGACGCCGGCACCGAGCTGGATGCCGCGGCAGGAACGCACCGGGCTGATCTCCTACACCACCCGCGATACCATTACCGTGCGCAACACGGTGACGACCGGGCAGGCGCTGCTTGCCGCCTGGACACTCGATCAATTCGCTGCCACGGAAAATACCGTCGCTTTCTGCGTGGTCGAGAACCCCGAGTCGGCCATCAATTTCGACTTTTACGAACATCCCGGCGATCGCATCACCTACTATCCCCACGGCTTTACCTATCGGACCGATGGGCAATGCCGGGGACAGCTCGGAATTCGGCTGGCGGCGCATGCCCGCTGCATCGGGTGCTATGATCTTGCGCACGGTTTGCTTTGCCTCCGAGAAAATCGCAACGCCGGCACCGGCAGCTATTTCAACATTGCCGATAACGAGCAGCCCGCGGGACCATACTCGGCGGCTGATGCCTACAGCATCTTCAATTCCGACCCGGAGATGGCCGCCTTCGAACTCGAAACGATCGGCGGCGCGCTGATAGAAGATACGCGCCTGCGTGGCACGGAACTGCTCTCCGCCACCACGCTGGCCAGCTATGCGCAGCCGGCGATGCTGGAGGAAATCGTCCGGGAGATGCTGCAATAGACCCTTTCCGGGAATCGATTTAGTATTACTCCCGCACCCTCTCGCGTCCCGACCCCCGGCATAAATGCCGGGGCTATTGAGATACGCCCCATAAATGGGGCTTGTTGATCAATAAGGACAGGTAGCCCCATTCATGGGGCGTATCTCAATAGCCTGGCGGTTTACCGCCAGGTCGCAGAATTATCAATGGCGGTAGTAATATTAGGAGGACGGTATGACTACACCGCGGGAACTCTATGTGAATGCCATAACCTGCGCCGGCATCGTCGGGGATGGTTGCCATGACGATACGCACGGCCTGCAAGCCGTGCTGGATTCCGGCGCGACGACGATCTATCTGCCCACGCCCCCCGGCCATTACCTGATCAGTAAGACGTTGGTGATCCACTCCGGGCAGACGCTGCTGGTCGATCGGCAGGCGGTCATTCGGTTAGCGGATCACGCGCATGCCTACTTGTTGACGAATGCCGACCACGTGCAGGGAGATCAGGGGATCACCGTCATCGGGGGCATTTGGGACGGCAACAATACCCAGCAAACCTGCGAATACCATCAGCAGTACAACTGGCGCATACCGTATGATCCCCAGCGTTATCTGGGCGTGCTCTTCCAGTTCAATAAGGTGACGGATTTAAGGATTGCCCATCTCACGTTCAAGGACCCGGAAACATATGGACTGCAGGCGGGGAATCTGCAGCGATTCACCATTGAAGATATCACCTTCGACTATAACTTGCTGCGCAACAATATGGACGGGGTCCATATCCACGGAAACAGCCACCAGGGACGCATCGTCAATCTCAAAGGCACGACGAACGATGATCTGGTCGCGCTCAACGCTGATGACGGCAGTATGTTCGAGATCAGTCGCGGCCCGATCACGGACATCCTGGTCGATGGCATCTGGTCAACGAACGGCTACACGGCCGTGCGCCTGCTCTCCGCCGGCTCTCCCGTCCAGCGCATCGCGCTGCGAAACATCTTCGGCACCTATCGGGTAAATGTCGTGTCCTTGACGAACCATAATGTGCATCCCGGCACGGCAAGCACATTCGATGATATTTCGCTTGACGGCTTGTTCTGTGCCAAAGCAGTCGAAAGCAGCGGAGACTCGCCGATCTGGATCGCCGCGCCGGCCGTTGTCGGCAATCTCACGATACGCAACTACCATCGCACGGAAGAGCAACGCGCGGTCGATGACATCCGCATCGATGCCGGCGCCACCGTCCGCTACCTCGGCATGAGCGATTGCTCGGTCATCAATCGCACCCCGGATGCCATCGCGCTACTGCAGAACCAGGGAACGATCGACACTCTCCAACTGACGAATATCTATCTGCGCGCCGAGGGAGAAACAGCCCCGGGAACGATTGTCCGCAACACCGGCACGATTCACGCGCAGAACACGCAGAACGTGGTCGCCGGCAGCCCGCTAGATCGCAAAACTGCGCTGCCGGCAGGATGATCAATGCCGGTATAATAAGGTTGGTTCGGTGATTGAGTAGGCCACACTGCGGCAGGGACAGTCCCTTGGCTCTTCAGAGGTTTGCAGGAATTTGTAAACGACTCGGATAGATAATGGGAGGGACAGTCCCTTTACGTTGCGAAAGATCGCAAAACTACGCTGCCGGCAGGATGCCGGCGGCCCATAGTGGAGTAAGCCTCAATCCAGGAATAATGCCGACGGTCCCACTTGCATGTACCTGGGGTTCTCCGGCTGCGAGGTAATCTGCACGCGCAGGGTGGCTTTACCGGTGAAATGGAATTGGAAGATATGGTCGGCATCGGCGGTCTGGCGAAAGATGACCACGGTTTCGCGACACTGGTCATCGACGAGCGAGACGCGGGCATTGCAGGCGCCGGAAGAGCTGGCACTGATCACGAACGTCAACCGGTGCTCCTTGCCATCGGTCGTTTTGATCGGCAATTCTTCCATTCCCCCCAGGCCGGACGGGACTGTGCCGTGCCAGCCATGGCCTTTCACGGGCAACCGGTCGGGTTTGCCGTTGACGGTGAAGTCGATCACCCCTGAATTGCTAATTTCGACCAGGTTGCTCGGTACCTGGAACGAACGCTCCTTCACCGTATCGAGAAAGGGTGCCAGTATTTTCTTCGTCGGTGAAGCAGTTTCGCGGAATTGCGCAACGACCGGCTCCCCCCCCTCTGCCCGCCAATTCCACAACACGAAGCCGTGCGTGCCCACCGCTTTTAGCGGCAACGGCAAATTGAAAGTGGCCATCGGCTGCCCGGCGGGCACCTCGGAATCTATATGTATGGTGGACAGCATATTGACGCGCACGGCGCCGTCCAGGGTGGATGGCACCGCGCATTGTGATCCGCCATTAAACGTGTTAATCACTTCCACCGGATCGGAAATCGCACTGCATTCCATTACGCCGTTGACATCGGTCACGCGTGCGAACGCACGCAGCAGCGCATGCTTGCGTTCGGCGGGCAGATCGGTTATGAATGAATCGCGCTGTTTCGGATTGAGAACATCTTCCGCACGCCAGCGCAGAAAGTAGGCCGCAAAGGGGAGTGGCTCGGGCGATGGCAATTGCCAACTCGCGGTGTAGTGGCCAGCTTCTCCCGGCGTCGCGTTGACGCCGACCCACCTCCACATCGGCGCCGGGACGGCGGAAGCGCCGCGATCGGGATCGATCTCAAAATATTCGGTGAAGAAGATCTCCACGCTAGCGATATGCTCGCCGGTCACCTTCACCGACGCGGTGCCATCGAACAATCCATTTTTGACGACCAGTTCGCTAATGCTTGGACGGGTACCCTTGCCTTGCAATACAGCGTCGAAAAAGGATATGGTCTGCGGGAGATCGGTATAACCGTGATTGCGGTTCGGGGCGATCAGCAGATGTTTGGGCTGACGCATCGCCGAAAAGGTTTGCATCATGTCGGTCAACACATAGTGCCAGTCATTGGTGGTGATGGTGTACAAAATCGGCACGGCGCGGTGAGCCAGCAGTGCCTGCACATCGAAATGCGTCCGCCACGTCGCCACCTGTTGCGGCGTCCACTCGGGCAGATAATTGCCGTATTCTTCGCGGGGCGCACTGCCGGATTTTGCTCGCAACTGAATCAGTGACTGGCGTGAAACAGGAGAAAAATCGTATTCCTTGGGGGCAACACCGGCCGCGAAATCGCACGCGTTGGCGGCTTTGATGCGTGGATCGATGGCCGCCAGCAATGCGCTGAAGAGACCGGCATAGGAAGCACCGGTGACGCCGATCTTGTCGCCATCCACTTCCGGCCGCGTTTGCAGCCAGCTAATACCACGCCGGCCAGCCATCACCGCCTGATAGGGCAGTGAATCTTTCCAGTCGTTGCCCGGCAGCCAATAATTGGCATCCCACATGAAGTAATTCAGTTTCCCGAAGGTGGAGAACTTTTTCCGCTCGTTCGGGGTTTGCGGTTGCCAGTTGAAGGCGAAATCGGGATTCCAGTCGTAGAATAACACCGCGTAACCGGCGCCGGCATAGCGGGAGATCAGGTCGAAATACGCGGGTTGCAGGGCTGCGCCGTAGTCACCATGGGTGGCGATGATCGCCGGCACTTTGTGCGCGGCATCGGCGCCGTTGGGCACCGCATAGACGGCATGAATACGGATCGCTTCGCCGCCATAGCGCAGACTGGTGTAACGCAACTCCGTCCAGTGCCAACCATACTCCTGGCGCTGGGTGATGATCTCCTCATCAAACGGCAACTTGACCGGCTCGCTCCAATAGTTCGCCGGCGCGGTCACCGGTATCGGTGCTACCGCGAGCGCCACGATACCGGAGAAGAACAGCAGCAAGGAGAGCAGCGCCAGACACCGCGTAACCATAGCGATACCTTTCTCTTCAACAGAGCGATCAAATCCATTATAAACGGAAGTTCATCTGTTGACAACATGGCGACGCTCTCAGCATAGCCAAAATGCCCTTTACTTCCTTCCCCAGCTATCCGTCCGGAAAGGCATAGCGGGGAGACCGGCAGGGTTGATCAGGTTGCCGCGCGGGGCGTCATCCCAGTTGTAGCGCACGGCGATGGGGTGCGGGACGGTGGGGGCGGCGAGGATGACCGTGTCGCCCGCGATGACGGCGGTGGCCCAGGCGAATTTTCGATCTTCGCCGGCGATGGCAAAGCCGGTCAGGGCGCCACCACCGCGCACGGCCAGCCCGCCGGGACTGGTGAAGCGCACGCGCAAGTTCGCGCCGTCCACGCGCAGATCGCGAAAGACCGGACCGGCGGCGATGACGCGCTGGCCGTAAACGTCCCGGGCCGCCAGCAACGCCAACCGCAAGCCGACATCCTGCTTATTGAGCGGATGCAGGAGTGCCGGGTCGCCGACGTCGATGGTGACAATCAGCCCGGTGTGCGGTTCAGCCGTCACCTGCTGCTGCGCCTCGCGAAATTCCGCCATCGCGCTCTCGGTTGGTTCGGCATTGGTCTTGCCCAGGTTCGGCAGTTGCACGATGAAAAAGGGGAAGTCCCCCACCCCCCACGCCGTGCGCCAGGAGCGGATCATCGCCGTCAGCAGCGTGCGGTATTGCCCTGCGCGCCCGACATTCGATTCCCCCTGGTACCAGAGCACCCCACGGATGGGGTAGCGCGTGAGCGGCGCGATGATGCCGTTATAGAGGTCGCCGGGTCCGGTATCGAGCGCGAAGGTGACCGGCGGCGCGTCTTTCAACGCGAATCCGATGCGGTATGACCAGGGGCCGGCCAGCGAGAGCGCCCGAACCGGCGTATCGCGGGTAACCAGCCGCAACTCCGTGCGGTAGCCGGGCAGGCCGCCGCCATAACCCCGATTCAGCACGCGCACCACGACGGTATTGCGCCCGGCATGCACCAGCCCGGCCGGTAGTTGGTACAAACGGGGTTGCGCGTAGCACCCATCCGCCATCGTCTCCCCCACCGGCACGCCGTTGACCCAGGTGATATCCGCATCATCCACCGGGCCCAGCGCCAGGTCCAGCGGGCGTCCGGCCATCTCCGCCGGCACTTCGATATCGCGGCGAAACCAAACCACCCCTAAATATTGATACATCTCCCCGTCCATCCAGCGCGGCAGGTCCATCGTCTTCCAATCGGTGACCGCCGTCGCCGGATCGAACCAATGCGCTCGATATCCTGCATCGATGGCCCGGGTTGCCTGCTGCCAGGCGAGACGCTGTGTTAGCAATTCCTGCTGTCGTTGCGCGAAATCCGGCCATTGCGCCGCGCGCTTCGCCAGCACCGGCGCGAAGTCGGGGAGGGTTTTCAGCGTGGCCGGCGGCGTCCACTGCTCCGCCGTCGAGCCGCCTTGCGCGGCGTTGATCATCCCGATGGGCACCTTTTCTCGCCGGGCGATCTCCCGCGCGAAGAAGTATCCCACCGCGGAAAACTGCGGCACGGTGGCGGGCGCACACACCGCCCAATGGCCAGCAGTCTCCGGTAGCGGAACGAGCGAGGGGGTTTTCGGCGGATAGTAGAGGTGGATAGCCGGATAGTCGGCGGCGGCGATCTCGGCGTCGGCGGCGTTCGTGTTGATCACCGGCCATTCCATATTGGACTGCCCGGCGCAGACCCACACCTCGCCGATGAGGATATTGGTCACCGTGAGCGTGTTCTCCCCCACCACCGTCATGGTATACGGCCCGCCCGCCGTCATCGCCGGCAGCGTCACCGCCCACTGCCCATCCGCGCCGGCCACCGCGCGCTGCTGGGCCTTCCGCAACGACACCGTCACCGCTTCACCCGGACGCGCGACACCCCAGATGGCAATGGGATGATCGCGCTGCAGCACCATGCCGTCTCCGAGCACCGCCGGCAACCGTACCGCCGCCTGCGCCGCCATCCCCAACAGGGCCAGCAGCGCCAATACTCCCACTCGCTTGCACAACAACATATCACTTCCTCTCGGTGGAAATTCAACGGGCAAAATGAAAATTGCAAAGGGCAAAATTATTTCTTCGTTATCTGGGTATGCAATTGACGGTACCAGACACTACGGGTAGTTTCGATGATTAGTTTTGTCCCGAAGGGACATCCGATAATAGCCCAGCAATTCATTGCTGGGTAGGCAGGCAATAATCGGTCCAAGTCCCGGAGGGACGGTCGAAACATGCGGGAAAAGGAGTTTTCGGCCGTCCCTTCGGGACTAAACGTTCTTTTACCCCGTGAACCCACCAATAAATTGCTGGGCTATTATCGATTGTCCCTTCGGGACAGGTCACACTACACAACACTACTTGTAGTGTCTGTTGCCGTCAAGTGCATACCCAGGTTTTGTTATATTATTCAACGCAGAGGCGCTGAGACGCAGAGAGCCATAGTGTATGGATTGTGTGATCGATTGCGACCTGGGGGGTGTTGACACACACGCTATGGACCGCCGGCGTCCTTGCCGGCGGCGGGGAGGCGGTGTGCCACGGGAGCGCCGGCAGGGATGCCGGCGGTCCATAGCGTTCGTTCCGACTCCAGCAGTAGGTCGCGTCAGGGAGCTTGTATGCTCAAAGGCCGCCTAAAAAGTCTCTCAGGTTAACGGTGTCACCTCGATATCATCCACCCAGATGACGCCGGTGCCGATGGGATCGATGCGCAGCACCCAGTTGAACAGGTCGTGCGGGAAGGTCGCTTCGAAAGAGACATAGCGCCAGTTACACTTCCCATCGATGGCTAGTTCGGCTTTCTGTTCGTCGTATTTGCGTTTTCCCGGCTGGTTAAAGCCGTTCGCGAGCAGCACGACTTTGCCGGTGAACTTATCCGCTTTCACCCACATGCCGAAGCGATAACGCGGCGCCAGATACGGGCCGGTCCAATAGCTGGGGCCAAGCCAGATGTTCGGGCGCTCATCGCCATAGGCGCCGTTGAGCCGTTGTTTAATGTCGGCGGCATCGATGCGCATCGCGGTGTGATCGCCGTGTCCGACGGTATGATCGACGGCATAGTTGCCGGTCCACAGTCGCACGGATTCCCCGGTCAGGCCGGGGACAATCTTTTGCAAATGATTGACCGGTTCGACATTGGCAACGCGCTCGGCCGGGGTCTCACGGTTGGGTACCGGCAGCACGCCTTTGGCGTAGGCCTGCTTGGTGCGCTCGGGCTCCCAGAGCGCATAGCGCACGTGCCCGCTGTATTTGTTGCCTTTCGCGGGAACCACGTTGGGCAGATTCGACATGTGCAGGTCGAGCCCCCAGTGGCAAAAACCGCCGATGTAGGAAAATTTGTTGTCGTCCGGGTATTCGCACGCCACGCCCCAGCCGTCGATGACCACGACCATATGTCCGTTAGGTCGAATCGGGCTTTTGTTCGGATCGCCGCACCCGTCGGTCCACAGGTGATGCGCGGCCGGGAATGCCACCGTGCCGCCGTCGGTGCATTCCTTGATGCAGGCATTCGGCAGGCGCCGGCAAGCCGGCAGTTTATCAGTGGCCGGGGCGACGAGTTGGTAGAAATACGGGTCATCCAACTGCGGCCATGAGGAAAGTGCCTTGTCTTTCAGCACTTCGGTCGTCGCCTGTTTGTCCCAGATATAGCCGACCGCCGGATCATATTGCAGTTCCCATTGCGCCGTACAGCGATACCCGTCCTTTTTCTCCACTTGCTCAGAGGTGAACGCGAAGGATTTGCCTTCGCGCGTCACCTTGATCTCACCGCCGGGCCGGTAGTCGTAACTCGCCATGCCCACGAAGGGAATCAGCAGCGGCATCAGGCCGGGACGGAGCTTCACTTCGCGCATCTCGATGCCGGAGGGGAGATAGGTGAAGTAGCCGATCGGTTCATCGCCGTCGAAGATATAATCGCGTCCCACCCATTTTCGGCGCTGAAAATTCGGGGTGTGCACGGGGGCCGGATCGGTGATCGCCGGCGCGGATTGCACCTGCAGATCGCTGAAGCGCACGCGACTCTCTCGCACGCCCACGCCCACTTTGCCGGTCGTCAGCGGAACGACGGGATCGTAATAGCGGATGACTTCCTTGCCGTCGATATTCACCAGTAGCCAGTTTCCGCCGGCGGTAACCGCCAGGTGATAGGCTTTCTTCGGCTCGAAAGCGAATGGTTGCACCCGCACCACGCCGCCGTGCGTCTTCCACAGTTCGACATGCCCATAGCCGCTGGACAGGCGCACCATATAATAATCGTCCGGGCCTTGATAACGCACGATCACGCCGGCATCGGTACCCAGCGCTTCGCGTCCCCACTGGTAGTTGAAGAAGTCTTCGCCGACCCGCAGCCCCCTCAACGGAGCCGGTTGCTCGATCTGCACCGTGGTGGAGAAGGTATAGTCCGTCCAGCGGGCATCGCCGGCGACCGTATAGCGCCAAAGATTGACCGGATGCACGGTGAAGTAAGTCCAGTCGTCATCGGGGAAATCGCCGCGCGCCGTCTGCGGCAGGCTGTAGTAGGTGGGGCTTTCGCCCAGCAGGCCATCGGCGTCGATTTTCCACCCCTCGGTCAGCATCGTCATTTGCTTGCGCAACTGCGCCGCCTTACCCGCCTGCAACAACGGTCGCTGGGCGCATAGCAACGACGACCCGGAGATCAACAGCACCACGCAAGTGCAAAACAACAGGAAATATCGCATCGTCATCTCACTTATCCGGTCAATATTGCTCACCTGAGCATACGTGTGTCTATTGTGTGGGCTCACCACCCGACTGTCAAGTTGAGGAAGCGTTCACTAAGTAACGCGCGCCCGACATAGCGCTTGTTCCGGTTACTTGCACTTGCACTTACACTTACACTTACACTATTCTGTGCAAGTGCAAGTGCAAGTGCGAGCATCTCACGGGACGATACTTATCGCTTTTCCAGCGGGATATGCATCGACATCACTTGCGGGCCGCAGGAGAAATAGAAGCGGTCATCGATGATTACCGCGCCGCGATGGAAGAGCGAGCCGCCCGGATAGCTTTTCGCGCGCTCGCCGACACAGCGGGACAACACCTCGATGTCGCCGGTCTCCAATCGCCAGCGGAAGAGCGCGATCCAGGTGATGCCGTAGATATGACCATCCGGTCCCAGGCACATCGATTGTTCCCGAATGGCGGAGATGCGCAGGCGACGGTAATAATCCATCGTGCGGGTGTGCGGATCGAAGCGGAAGATGGAGAAGTTGCTTCCTGTCGAGCCATAGAGCTTGCCGTCGTGCCAGCGCAAGTTGAGGATGCCGGTGACGCCCGGCAAGGGGAACTGCCATAATACCTGTTCCCGTTGGGCGTCCCAGGCGAAGAGATGCGCGTCTTTGGTCGCCGAGACGGTACCGCTGCCGCGAACGATGCTCGTTCCGCCATAGATGACGTCACCGGACGCATCGGCGGTCAGCGCAATGATGCTCTGATTCGGGATGACGACGGGATAGTTGGTAAGGGTTTTGCCGAGAGTGTCGTAACAGGTCAGTCCGCCATGGAACAAGCCGTATTCGGGGAAGCCGCCGACCCAGACGCGCTTTTGCGTGTCAATATGCATGGCGCGCGGCCGGCAATGCCCCTTGCCCAGATGACCGATCAGCACCGGATTGTCTTTCCACTGCATGGCGCCCGGTGGATCGGTATGCCAAGGTCGCGCGGGATCGTAGCACATCAAGTTGCCGAGATGATAACACCCATAATAGAGCTTGCCGTCGCAATGTCCGAACGAGTAGGCTTCGCCATTATCCGGGGCGCCGCGACCCAGTTTTTCCAGCGTATCCGTGGCGGGGGTGTAGCGCAGCAGGTAGAGCGGCATAATGGTGCTGGCATAGACAGTGTGATGCGGGCCTTCCGCCAGATGGAAGATGCCGGTGCCATCCGTCTGATATTCCAGCGGGAGAATGACGGCGTCCGCGCCGTCGCCAATGCCGATCGCATCCGGATCGAGCGACCGGACCGGTCGGCCATCCGGCAGTGCCAGCGGAGTGGTCCAGAACGGCGATTCGGCCTGCAACTGCTCCTGGCTGAGCTGGCCCAGCGGCACCGCCTGGCCCTGCTCGAGCCGATAGAGATTGCCGGTGGGACAGCGGACATATATCTTCCCATCGCTGCCGCGGCTCAAGGGGAGAAAATCGGGCTTCGCTTCGGCCGGCGGCAACAGCACGGTGGTCTGTCCCGTCGCAATGTGGTAGGCAACCACCTGTGCCGCCGTCACACCGATCGACGCATACATATAACCGTCATTGCCGCTGATCAGGATGCGCAGGTATTGCTGCTCCGGGTCGAGTCGCCCGAGATCTTCCAGCGCTTCTGATGCGGCGTCATAGCGGAACAGGCGGCATTGCGGTGAAGAACCGAGGTAGAATTTGCCATCCTCGCCGCGGGCGATGGTCCACAGCCATTGCCCCGGCGTGGCAGTGATGCGGAAGTCGCCGGTGCGGGGATCGAGACGGCAGAGGTGACCGGAGACGCTGGTGACCAGCAGTTGTCCTTCCGGAGTAAAGTCGATGCCCCACGGCCCGCCGCAGGCGGAAGGCATGCGGAAGTCACGACACTGACCGGTCGCCACGTCTACCTGCACGACCAGCGACGGCGTGCTGATAATGCCGGCGTAGACATAATCCCGCCCGGTTTCCGGGTCGCGCCATGTTTTGAGGCTCAGGCAACTACCGTTGTTGACGGCGATGCCGTGATTGCGCAGATCGTCGGCGCGCGCTGGCGATTTACCCATGATCATTTCCTCTCATTGACTATGACTCTGGCGCGCGAGCGTCCTCGCGAGCATGTCTGGTAACCCCTGATGGAGTCTACGCAAAGTCTACGGCGTGGCCCCCCTGATGCTCGCGAGGACGCTCGCGCGCCAGGGTTTGCTATTACCGCTGACTGATTAATCGCCTGATCGCTATTCTCCGATCACCTTCACCGGTGGCGGTATTGGCAACATCGGCGATTCCCATTCCTTGATCTCCACCGTGTGTTTCCCCTCGGTGACGGCGAAGGCCATCGAGAACTGGGGATCGGGCCGGCCACGGTAGGACGCGGTGTCGTCCGCGTAGCCGGCATACCAGCGCACGCCGTCGAGGTGGAACATGGGGCGGATGATCTTCTCCGGTTTCGTGATCACCAGCGTGCGCATATCGCCGGCGACGGTGCCGGTGATCCCCGTGGGAGTGAAGGTCAGGTCGAAGGGTCCCATGCCGCGGATGCCGACCGTGCCGGCGGTCATCTTCACGTAGGTCGCCTCCGGGGCGATGAAACGGATACCGAACGGGGTGATTTCCACCAGCGCCTTCCGTCCCTCGATATGCACGTTGTCCTGGGTAGCGGCGATCGGTTGCTCGCTGACCACCGCATAATCGGTCATCTCGTTGCCGGTGGTTTTCATGATCGCATTCGTCGCCGCGCGACCGAAGATTTCCGCGATCTTCCCGGTCACGGGGAACTGCATGGCCGGCGTCGCCTCGACGCCGGTGGGCAGCGCGGTGCGGGGATAGGTTTTCTCGCACGGCCCGATGCCGTCGAGCGTCGTCTTCGCGTACCCCGCGCTGCCGCGGCCTTCGAGCACCGCCAGCGTGACATCCTCCGGCGACACGCGCACCGCCGCCGCCGTGCCGGAAAGGGCAATGCCGTCACCGGTGAAGGTGGCCGGCTGGCCGGCGAGGAGAAGATAATCCGTGCCTTCGGCGTGGGTCACCTTGAGCACATTGGGCGCCGGACGCGTGACGGTGGGCGCCGCTTCCCCCGCGCCGCGCGGGTAGAGGAGCCAGTAGTGATCCGCGCCCGGTTGATCGGGAATACGGATGAGCACATTCTTCTCAAAATCCGGCATGATATGTTTGGCAGGATCCAGCGGCTTGCCATCCTTGCGGTACCAGTTGGGCGAGGTCGGCTTATCCTTGATGTGCTCTGCCCACGTCTTGCCGTCGAGATGCGCCAGCATGCCGACGGTGGCGGGATCTTCTGCCATCTCCGGCTTCACCGTCTGCCCGGGGAAAAGGACGTCCAACTTGGTGGGCCATTCGGTATTGATCTTTAGCGCATCAGGCTGCACCTGGACATCGGCCTTGGTGCCCAGTACGTTCAGATTCAACCATTGCGCCAATTGGCCTTCGCCGGCCACCGTGTCGCGAATGACGAAGTAATTCGGACTCGTCGCCGTTTTGCCTACCATAAAGACGATTCGGCGATCCCAGGTGAAGTCGCCTTCCCGCTGCTTTACGCCTTCCGCCAGCTTGCGCGGACCGCCGAAGGGTTTCGCCATGCCGGGATTGATGAACCAGGCCGGGTAGCCCAGCGAAGCCCAGGCATATTGCACGCGCTGGCCGAAGAAGTGGCTGAGGATGTTGCTGTCCGACCAACTGTAGTGAAACTCGTTTTCCGGACTGCCGAAGCGGATGTCATTGTATTGCGAGAAATCCTGGTTCGGCGAAGTGTAATACGCGTAGGACTGGCCGGGCAGCAGCGCCGCGCCTTTGCTGTAGAGCACCATATGCGCCTGATCGACATACCAGTGGCTCCAGAGGTAACCGCTGCGGAACGCCATGTAGGTCTCGTCCGGTCCCTGGTGGGCGCGGAAGATCACCCCGAAGCCGGGGAAGATGCGCGAGGTCAGCTTCGGCTCCTTCGGCTGCAGCCAGGGACGGACTATCGCCGGCGGATCAGCCGGCTGGCTGCCGTTTTCCTGCCAGGCCCAGAGCAGGTTGGCGGCAAATTCCGGGTCACGGTCGGCAAAATTGCCGACGCCGGTCTGGAAGGCATCCATATAGTGATTGCTGCTGTCGCCGAGACCGGGGATCACCCGCGTGCCGTAGCGGCTGTCGTAGGGGGTGAGCAGATTGGTGAAGTAATCCAGGTCGGCCTTCTCATACATAAAGAGCTTGTCCAGATTGGCCGGCTGCATCGCCTCCAGGCCATACATGCCTTCCATCTGGCGCTGGAATCCCCACATATGATAACCGCCAAACTCGACCCACCCGCCGCCGGGCGCCATGTTATCGGCGAATTTATGCTCGATATAGGTGGAAATGAAGCGTTGCCAGTTCTGATACATCGGGTGATCGGGCAGCAAGGCGACCAGGCTGGCCGACCACGATTGCCGCGCCATGCTCATGTTGGGATTGCCCACGTGCGCGCCGTTGCCGTTGCCCATGTTGTCCGGCTCCATCATCAGGTAGGTGGCCACCGCCAACCGCGCGCGAAGGTATTGTCGCGCCTCCGGCGTCAGCGTCGGCGAAGCCAACTGCTTTTCCATGCTGGCGACCATCTGCAGACCTTCATACGTGTGATGATGGCTGGGCGTGGGTGTACTGATAAGGTAGCGCGTCAGATTCTTCAAGTACAGCGGCGCCTGATCCGGCTTGTATTGCAGCAAGCTCGTGTCGGGGTATTTCGGCAAGTCCACCTGATGAATCACCGAGCGGGGATACGCGACGTGGGTATCCGGCCATTGCGTGATGTAATCCTTGTAGCGGTCCAGTCCCACCTGCCCGTAGAGCAGGCGCGCCTGGTAAAAGGGCCCGGTGGGAGAATCGCCGTAGTTCGCCTTCACCGCCAGCGGGGGCTTGTTCAGCACCAGCCCCCAGACGCGGCGCGCATAAGTATACGGCAGCGCCTGCTCGTGGGTGACCACGCAAAACGGCGAGGTTTCCACCCAGAACGGCGGTTGCCGATCCATCGGCAGTTGCAGGGTGAGGGTATGATTGCCGTCCGGGGAGACGACCGGCAAAGTGGCAATGCGCCGCCACTGTCCCTGGTGCAGCGGCACCACGCCAACCATGGTATAATCCGCCGGCGAGGCTTTCGCCTCCGCACCAGTGAACAGCCCGAGTTGGGACATCATGTTGCCGTAAGCGCCGGAGGGTTGGATGGGGTCCAATTTCACGTCGCCTAGCGGCTGCGTGCGGCCCGAATCCACTCCGCCGTTGCCCCAGGTCTTCGCCGTTTCGGCCATGTCGGGCGTCCACCCTTTGGTCAGGTTGATTTCCCAGCCATCGCCCTCGGCCATCTTGCCCAGGTCGTATTCTTCGGTAAAATAAGCCAGCGGCACTTGATCCGTGAGTCGGATATTGGCGTGGTAATACCCGCCTTCCGCCCAGGTGATCTCGTAGCGCAACTCGGCGAACACCGGTCCGTTGGCCACCAGCGCCGCGCGCCAGGAC
>Ga0118677_10008058_pt1 | contig 17060 bp, 12 predicted proteins | sample AliMusrvi5mmetaG_FD_86154 | JGI IMG/M metagenome (GOLD analysis project Ga0118677, IMG submission 86154) | reverse complement strand
GCTCCGGCTCGAAGAATTTGATAACCTGTTGGACCATCTCTGTTGAACGGATCCTGCTTTTTTGCAATTCAGCCTGGTTTAGTCTTGAAAAAGAGAGTATTGCATCAATCAGCAGTTCCATTTCCGTTGCCGAACTCCTGATTTTTTGCACGTATTCAAGTTCTTCTTCAGATAGGACCGCAGCGTTATTTTCAAGGAACAGTCCGGTAAATCCGTTGATATGCCTTAATGGTGTCTTGAGATCGTGTGAAACGGAGTATGAAAAAGACTCAAGTTCTTTGTTGGCCGCCTCCAACTCTGCAGTACGTTGCCTGACACGATGATCCAGATCCTTGTTTAATTGAAGTATCTCTTGTTCAGCCAGCTTTCGTTCGGTGAGATCGACATCGATGCAGAACAACTCCTGCATTTTTCCGGGTAGCTGAACAATGACATGATGTGAAAAAACCGAAACACGCGAACCATCTTTTCTCATAAGCGAAAGTTCCGAAGCCGGGATCGCGTGACCGGTTGAGGCCATCTCCTGTATCGCCTGTTCAACATATTCACGCATTTCCGGAGGGATGATCAAATCGGTGAGTTTACGCCCGACAGCCTCCTCTGCCGTATAGCCGTAAAGATGTTCGGATGCCTGGTTCCAGTATTGTGTAATGCCGTTGGTACCATACCCCTGAACAGATACCGATTGCACATCCTGCAGCAAATTCCGGAACCGTGCCTCGCTTTCCCGTAAAGTTTCTTCTACCTGCTTTCGTTCGGTAATATCGGTTGTTACCCCAATGAGGGCAAGCGGGTTGTTGTTTTCATCGTGAACGACAGTTGTGGAGACAAAAACAGGAAATTCACTTCCGTCCTTTCTCCGGTTCATAAGTTCACCGTGCCACCCTCCGTGCTTCGTAGCAGGAAGGATCTCCTTAAGCAATGCCGTTATGTTGTTCTCAGAACGAACCATGTTGATCGAGTTTCCCAGCAGTTCGTATTCATCATACTGATAGGTTTTCAAAAAAGCATTGTTGACAAAGATAATTTTATCAGTCATATCTGTGATGCTCACGCATTCGCTGATACTGCGTATCGCGTGGGCAAGCATGTTGATTGTCTCTTCCGCCTTTTTGTGTGCGGTGATATCCCGAACAATCAATTGCACGGCTGGTTTATTTTCAAGCCGGATGGGCACCGCTTTTACTTCAACATCGACTTCGGACCCATCGAGCCGTATGAATTTTTCTCTTGTGAGGGGCAGAACATTACCTTGATTTGCCACGTATTTCATACGTTCCATGACCAAAGGGCGATAATCGGGATGGACAAATTGCATGACGGGTTTGCCAATCAACTCCTCAGCACTTTTGGCGGCCAGCAAAGGAAGACACTCTTTGTTCACCAGGATAATTTTACCTTCTGAATAAATGGCAACTGCATCGGGCGAGTTTTCTACCAGTTCACGAAATTTCAGTTCACTTTCCCGCAATGCCTCCCCGGCTTTTATCCGCTCGTCTATTTGTGCTTTGAGTAGCAGGTTGTTATAAGCTTTTTCAGAAAGCTGGTTGGCAAATGCAAACAGCATATCCGACACTTTTCTGAAGTGTTCAACAGACATGACAGGAACTTCGTCCAGTGCCTCGATAAATTCATCCTTGTCGGCACCGATTTCAACCGCATACTGAATCATCTGCCGGGTATTCATTTCTTCATTCCTAACCTGGCCAATCAACCAGTTGGCAATGTGTTTTCCTCCCACCGTAATTGCTGCACCTGCATCCCATAACCCGCAGCTCAGGCACTTCTGTACTATCGGACCTGTGGCGCTGTAGCGCCCGATTATGGTATCAGATTTATAACAGTTTGCAAGCCCCTTTTCTGTTTTTCGAATGATATCATTACACAACTTTGAGAAATTGCTGGGCTTGGTAATCGGTGTCCCGTCAGGATGGGTAATTATAGAAGCAACACTTGAGGCATCAGAAAAAAGATCCTGCAGACGCTGAATTTCATCAAGGTCAAAAATGTCACTAAACTGAATATCTGCGCCTGCAACCATTGCTGATGGTTGCAAGGGTGATTTGGTAATCATGGAAATGTTTTTTTCGTATAACAGGCCGGTTATGAAAGGATAATATTGTTTCGAAAAAGGTCATGATTGTTAAATGATTTAAAACAATAAAATTCTACTCCATGTTAGCAAAGATAAAAGAAAATAGGTTTAAATGACAGTTGAGATGAATGAAATTAATTCAAAGAACTTTTTTACTTTTGTAATTTGGTTCAAATAAAAATAGACCATGACCAAAGGAAGGCATCTGCCCAATAGGGAATTCAGTCAAATGACCGGATCATCCCAACATGTTCCATTTCACAAATTCCTTGGTGAAATGCAGGTCAGGATGCGGAAAGTTTTCAGGGAAGAATGCGAATATGACCGGTTGACCCTGCCGCGCGGTATCCCGCAAGGGGTACTTCAGGACATCATGGCATTAAACCCACTTTCGGTGTGCATTCCCCGGGAGTTTGGCGGCAGGGGAGGCCGGATCGATGAAATTCTGGCAATTCTTTCCGCCGCCTCTTATGAATCACTGGCACTGTCGCTTACACTTGGCATCAATTCGGGACTTTTTATCCAGCCTGTTACAAAGTATGCAAAGCAGGAGGTCAAAGGACCGATTTTCAGCAGGTTCATGAACAACCGGAACATGGGAGGCCTGATGATTACCGAACCCGATTTTGGAACGGATGCACTGAATATGCAGACCCGCTTTACCCAACAGGGGGATCATTTTCATCTGCAGGGAACCAAGCATTGGGCAGGGCTTACCGGTTTTGCCGACTATTGGTTGCTGACTGCACGGGAAATGACCGGTAGCGGAGAACTCAAACGTGATATTGATTTCTTCATATGCGACACCACCCTGCCTGGACAGGAGATTGTTGTAGAAGAGTTGTTTGATAACCTCGGGCTGCACCAGATCCCTTATGGCCGGAATCAGATCGATGTGCGCATTCCTAAATCGCACCGGCTTGTTCCAAAGACAACGGGTATCAAACTACTGCTTGATCTGTTGCACAGGAGCCGCCTTCATTTCCCGGGAATGGCCCTCGGTTTTATTCAGCGTATGATGGATGAGGCATTTGAACACTGCCGGCAACGAGTGGCTGGGGGGATGCTGCTGATCAATTATGACCAGGTACAACAACGGCTGGCAAGACTGCAGGCGTCGTTCACGATCGCATCGGCCATGTGCGCTTATAGCAGTCATAAGGCCGGACTTGAACATGACCTGTCGGCCAGCGGGATGGTAGCCAATTCAATGAAGAGTTTTGTAACCGATCTCATGCAGGAAGCTGCCCAGTCGCTTGTTCAACTTGCCGGTGCCAGGGCATACCGGTTCAGCCATGCAGGCGGACGCGGGATCATCGACAGCAGGCCATTCCAGATATTTGAAGGATCAAATGATATGTTGTATGCCCAGGTAGCCGAGGGATTGTGCAAACGAATGAAAAAAGCCCGTGAACACAATCTTTTCAGTTTCCTCATTCATTACCGCCACACAGAGCATGCAACAGCGGAGTTGCGAGACCTGCTTCAGTTTGATCTGACTGCCCAGCTTCCCCAGCGGAAACTGGTCGAACTGGGAAAAGTGATGAGCCGTATCGTTGCGATGGATATGGTTATCGCATTGGCAGCTGTGGGTTTCAGACAGGATCTCATTGACAATGCCATTGTGGAACTCCGTCACGAGATTGCAGGACTGCTTGGCGCTTTTAGCATGATGCCTGCTCCTGCGATTATTGATGACTACCAGGATCGCAGTTCCTGGTTTACCATGTAAAATTATCCGGCTCGTTCCAATTCCGGAATAAAAAAGAGGCGGTCCTTTCAGACAGCCTCCGTAAACATTCTAATCTCTTTTTCAGGAAATTATTTCGATCCGATCGGCAGTAAATAGTTGATCCCGAAATTGATCCCTCCGTAGAGATTATGAGATGGATTATATTTGCCTGAACTATAATTAGGGATCTGATAGTCGGTTGCATTGATATCCATCAACCCATAGGCCATTGTCATTCCGACATATACAGAGAGGTTTGATGCCACCTGGAAATCTAAGCCAAAATCAAGCCGGCCCATAATGTCAAGTGAATTATAACGGTCGGTGATCGTTTCCTCGCCAATTACGAGAGGTTTGGTCCAATTTTCAGGATAATAACCGGTTATATCATAAACCTGATCTTGTTTCAAATACTTCTGTGAAGCGGAGAGCAACAGGTTAAATTGCGGGCCGGCCATCACATAAAATCTTACAACATCTCCTCCCGTCCTGTATTTGAACATAAGTGGGATTTGAAGGTAATTCAGTTTGACTTTTCTGGAATAAGTAGAGGCAACACCACTTGTATCCGTATGATTATCTGCATAATTCTGCCCCAGTTTCGCAAATCCGATCTCCAGTTTCAGGCCAAAATGTTTGTTAAAATCGAAACCGACGTTCACATTGCCAGATCCTCCAAAAGTGACCTTGTAATCCATTTCGAATGGAAGGCCATAGTTATTCTGGTTGGTGATGACAGAGCTCAGACCTGTTCCCTGAAGGCCGAAATAGAGCTGCTTTTGTGCCATCAGGGGGCCTGTTAAAAATAACATGGCAATGATCAGCGGATAGAAAGATTTTTTCATGTAGGGTTGGTTTTTAGTAATTTCATGCAAACTTAAGAAAAAAAATAAAACCGGCAATGGAAGGGGGAGATTTCCATACCTTGTCAGCGCGGAATTCCCGGGGTTAATATTTCATGATCTTTCTGATAATGGTGCCCGACTCACTGATGACCGTTACAAAGTAAATTCCCGGCGGATTTGATCCAAATTCCATTGGAATTTCCGATTTTTCGGCAACAGTGAATAATTGCCTGTCAAGTTCATTGCCCATGGCATCATGAACCAGAATCGTAATTTTTTGAGAATGAGAAAGAATCATGGAGATTACAAATGACCCTTTTGTGGGATTCGGATAAATGTTAACATATCCGCCCGGGTTGAGTTCCGGCACATCAATGGTCATGCCCACGGTAAAGCTTTGGGCGATCTCCCTTCCAAAGTCGCCCTGGAAAGATTTTATTATTTGTCCGGTCATGCTTTTTATCTGGGCATATCCGGAGGTGCCATTGCCATAGGGTGGCATGTTGGCCCAATAATTTAGCCCTTCCCCTTCAGCGTTCCGGATGATCATCCGGTAACACCCTTTCGAAAGGTTGAAGGTATCCGAATAGATGGTATTGTTTTCGAGCGGCCCGTTCTGACGGAGGACAGTTCCATCCTGGTCGGTTAAAATCCAGGAGAGCGAACCGGCCATGTGGTTTGATTTGAACCTGAACACAAACTGGTTTTCATAGGTAGGAGGAATGACAAAAGGAGCGCTCATGGCGTCATTGGCTGCAAATTCATCCGTGCCTCCATTCGGCTGGCTGACGTGAAACAAAAAGCGGTTGTCGCCGCCGGTCCACCCGGTCCAGTCGATTGCCGGAAGGAGTATCCTTGTAGTGTCCTGGTAAGCCAGGCTGCCTTTCCAGGCGAATGATTGTTGCGTTCCTCCGGCCGGGCCGAATTCGATGGTCAGACTTTTCAGGGTATCCGAACCGTTATTTTTGATAGCGATGAGAGGGCGGCCGCAAAGCGGGTTGTACCTGTTGTAAAGTTTATCGTTATTGGGCGAAAGAACCTCCTCCAGGGCTGCATCCAGCCTGAAATTTGGCCTACCGTAAGTGATGAGCTGCGATTCTATGGCATAGTATGGCCAGCTTCCCTGTCCATTCCAGACATAGCCTGGCTCAAGGTCGTAATCAATTGTCAGCGAATCGCCGGGAATAAGCAGGCGGGACAATTCAAAATTTTTTGTACGGACCTCTGCCCCCGGACACCATTCCGCCCGGTCATACAGCCATGTTCCGCCCTGGGGGTAAAGCGGGTTCAGTCCACAGTCGGCCCGCCAGACAAGGTGATCATAAGCATGTTGCCCGTTGATTTTAAGCTCATTCTTGCGTGGGCAAAATTCGGAACAATCAAGGTTGCCTCCAAACCCATGACCTGTAATGCGCATTTTTAACCGGGCATTGCGAACATTGGTATCGATTTTCACGGTCACCGGAGGAAGGTTGTGCTGCGAAGCATCGGCATAGCCGTGGTTCCCGGTGTAGATATTTTTAATTCCCAGCACATCCCTGGGCGGTGTTCCTTCGATCATCCTGAACTTCATGTCGAGCAACTCCTGCCAGTTTCCTGCCGAGAGGTGCACGGAATCACTCAACAGGGGTGCATAATCGGTGAGGTCGAATACCCACGTCCAACCGTCTCCGAGGCTGAGGTTGTTGCCATACGGGGTGATGTATCTTGCCAGTTCATATCGTTCAAGCGTTTCGAAAGGTTTACCATAATAGGTGTAGTCTCTCCTTCGCATCATGCCATCAGGGGTTACCAGGGTTGAGTCCATGGGTCGCCCCTGTGGGTTATAATGGTAGTTCGAGTACCATGCAGGATATTTTGTCAGCGTATCTGTGGGCAGGTAAGGGTGAACAGTGTCGCCGAAAAGAACGATCATAATGGGTGATTTGGCAAGCGTATCAATTTTGAAAGTTGAATCGAGCGCTGCCGGGTTATATAGCCCCTGTTCAAAAACGATGGCTGGGCGATCATGGAGGGTGGTGAAATTCCTGAAGAGGTCTTTTCCCTTGTAACTTTCCCATTCGGGATACCCTGCCAGGGTTGCATCGTGCCCCGCCGGAGCGGCATCGACCGCTTTAAATCCTTCCGTGGAATTGAATTTATAGTAGGCCAGCAGGTGTTGGTAATCCGGGTGATCAACGGCAATATCCTTATACATGAATGCCCGGATGGATGTATCGCTCAGCACTTTGTCCCAGATGGAAAACTCATCGACGAAACCATCGTAGAAGTTCGTGGTCCCTGAACCGTCACTGCCGATCCGGAATGTTTTTATTCCGTTCAACGGGCGGGTTCTCGATCCCTGGTTAAACCACAGTTGCCCGTTCAGGTAGATTTTCATCCGGCCTTTTCTAACATCTTTGGTAAAGGCCCAGTGGTTCCATTTCCCACGGTAATTGGAAGGATCGCTCACAACCTGGCTGATGCGGTCGTAGCCTGTGGAATCATGTCCGGCATCCCAGTAAACTTTTCGGTCGCTCCATGGAAGGTGTACATTGACAACCCTTCGTCCTGCACTGTCGATCCCTTCAAAGAGGGTGTTGTCCTGGGGTTGAAGCAACGGATCGCCATACTGCCAGAAAGCAAAGGTAACAGCACTGTCTAGCCTGGAAAAAACCGATGCGGGAACTTCCACAAAATCCTCGTCCCTGAATTTGAGAAATTTGTCATTAACCGGGGAACTGGAGATGCCGGCACGTGGTGAATTCCCGGAATAGTTTTCGTTCAATCCGCCCGGTAAACGCTTCTCATAACTGATATCCACCAGGATGTTAGAAGCACCATCCCAATCAAAAGGAAAGGAAAAAGGGAGTACCTGCCAGCCGGTATCTGCAAATTGCCAGTCCCGTGAAATTACCTCTGTAAAGCCCTCCGTTTCTATGCTTGATGGGTTTATTGAATCGAGGGTTGTTTTTTTTATCCGGATCCGCAGTTTGTCAAGGTGGCTGCCAACCAGTGAAAATTTGAACCGCAACCCGGTTAACTGACCGGTAAGCAGACCGGCTTGCGAGAGTTCACTGGCGGTATAGATGAATTGAGATCTGGAATCGGTGGCATCGTTGCTGAAAGCAAAGTGAGATTTGCTGATGCTGTCGCCGACCCGGGAAGCGGAGGTTGGCAACGTTTGATTGAAAAACTCGAAATACGGAAAATAATACAATGACACGGAATTCATATACATCAGCGAATCTGGCGTTTCCCCGTTAATGGTGTAATTGGCATGGGTATACCGGGTGGAATCCCATTTACCGGTATGTTTGTAGAGGTATGTGTAAGTAAGATAATCCCACTCCCCGCAGGCAGGATTCTGCGCCGGGTTGCATTTCAAGGTATAATCCATCAGGATTTTGCTCCAATGGTGCGTGTTTCCCGGGAAGAGAAATTTTCCTTCAAGGGGTGAACCAAAGGTGAATGTTTGAACGGTCGTCGTGTCGCCGTTACCGGCAAACATATGCGCTGTGAACGTGAGAAAACAGAGCAACAGCAGGATGAGGGGAGAATGGTTTCTATGCATTTTTTTTTCTATAAAAGTACGTAAAAACATTAAGTACCTCATCTGGCCTCTCCTCAATGAAAAAAAATCCCCTTCTCTTCGAATAGAAGTGGAAAAGGATCGAGTTGCTTTCGCCGGAACGCTGGCCATGAAATAATATTTTCTGCAAAAATTCTCAAATTGTGTACTTTTAATCAAAAATAATAAAACGACAATGGATGAATATCGTCAAATATTTGAAAACAACAAAGCCTGGGTGCAAAGCAAACTTGCAAACGATGAGCATTTTTTTTCAAAGCTGGCCAGTGATCAGAAGCCCCATTTCCTTTACATCGGTTGCTCCGACAGCCGCGTGCCGGCCAATGTGATCATGGGGCTGGATGAGGGCGAGGTTTTTGTTCACCGCAACATTGCAAACCTCGTGGTTGCCACCGACAACAATATAAATGCGGTGATCCAGTATGCCGTTGAATACCTGGAGATAAAGCACATCATCGTTTGCGGTCATTATGGTTGCGGGGGGGTAAAGGCAGCACTGCATCCAACCGACATGGGGCAATTGAACAGCTGGCTGCAGGGACTTCGTGATGTTTACAGAATCCACCAGCAGGAACTGGATGGAATTTCAGATGCTCACCACAAATTTGACCGGCTGGTCGAATTGAATGTGATTGAACAGTGCGTTAACCTTGTCAAGATCGACCATGTGCAACGCAAATGGTATCAAACAGGATTTCCTCAACTCCATGCCTGGGTATACGATCTTCACAAAGGGCTGCTGAAAGAACTTGATATTGACCTGGGGGCCTATTTTTCAAGCATCCGGAGCATTTATGATTTGAAAATAGGGGAGGAGTGAGCACTATAATTGACGATTTACGATTTACGATTTGCGATTTACGATTGATGATTGATGATTGACAAATATCGCATTACCGGGTGAGTTTCCGCAGGGATAGTTTCATTCCGATGAAGGGATTTTCGATGATGATGTTACCAGGGAAACCCTTGGTGTATTTTGAAAAACTGATGATTACCGGATCGGCGATCGTTGATTTTGCAGAAATGGAATAAAGTGTATCGCCCGGAGGGGAGTAGGTTCGCCACGTTTTATACTTTCCTGCGTTACCTGACACAATGATGTTGTTGGTTTTTTCCTGGCGATAAATCCTGGTGGATTCGGGGGAACCGGTCCAGGTCAGCATCCTGAAATCGGTTTCAAGAATTTTCATCAATGCCTTTTTATTCAGCGACGAGAAACAGGAAACAACTTTAAAGCTGTCGGCTTTCACCTCCAGGTCGAAAAACGTCATCCCGACCTCATTCATGAAAACAAACCTGTATCTCCCGGGGGTGCCTCCACTCCCTGTTTTGGAAGGAGCCAGAGTAGTGACCTGTTGAAGGGCCTGGGTTTTAATTAGTGTATCCATACTCTTGATGATCAGAAGCCCCGTGAGGTGATGCTTCCTAATGTCAAGGGTTGCTTTGAAAAGGTGGCTGTTGGCAGGCGGCTTGTATTGCGTAACGTTCGGCGCGTCACTCATCACCTCATTGTAAGGCGTCAGGTGTGACGGTTTGATAGAGACACAACCGCAAAAAAGCAGTGTTACGAGGCTAACGGACCACAAACTTTTCATCTGCAATGGGTTGGTTGACTATTTTGGCAGAGAAACTGATCCTTGTGCGGTCGCCGCCGGGTTCATTCATCTCGAGCCTGCTGACAGTATAATCTTTCCGGTCGAAATAAATGACAATTTCTGAAAGAGACTCTTTGAGTTTTGGCGTCAATGCCTTCATTTTAACGACCCAGGATGTAGGATTTTCAAAGAAATCAGCTTTGAAGTTCTGTTCATCGGCAAGTAAGGTTCCCTGTATGCTTCCAAGAATGATGCGGTTGATCTCGAGAAAAATTTTGTTTGATTGAATGTTGAACTGGTTTACCTTGTTCTCATCCCTGATGGATATCTGGTCATTTCGGATGACGATGATGTATGAAAATGGTTTCAAGTATTCCCAACGCAGCATCTTCTCTTTTTTCAGATAGAATTTTCCACTTGAAATGACCTTCTCCGCAATCATGTCCATCTCTTTCTCCTGGGAAAAATCGCAGGAAATTGTCCTCGTCACTTGAGCCACCTCCTTTACATGGCTTTTGAGGGATACAATGGAACCCGCATCCATCGGCTTGTTCTGGGCAACGCTCCCAGAAGGGGTTAACGAAACCATCAGCCATATGCAGACAACGACTGCCATCCGGCATTTCACCGGAGTTTTGAACCGGGCTGTAATCCCCTGGAGGATGGGCGAGGAAAAGAAAGCAGTTTTACAAGGCATAGGCTGGTATATTCAACAGTTTTTCTAACGGGACGATTCCGTATCCTTTTGCTTTTATGGATGATATAAGATCATCCAGATGATGTTGGGTAAACAGGGTATGATCGTGAAGCAGGATGATTGCCCCGGGCTGCAGCTGCCTCAGAATTTTATGACTTGTCTTTTGCGCATCCCTGTCTATCGTATCGAGGGAACGGATGTTCCAGCAAATGGCATGCCAGTGCATGTTCTTAAGAGCCTTGCTTACCATCGGATTGACCACGCCAAACGGAGGACGGAAAAAAAGCGGGGATTTTCCTGTGATCTGGTTGACAAGGCGGTCAGTCTCCATCATTTCCGACCTCATTCTGCCGGCAGAAAAAAGATCGAACCACCCGGAATGTGAAAATGAGTGGTTGCCTGCCAGGTGTCCATCGTCAACCAACCGTTTCACGAGCAATTCATTGCCGGCCAGGTTTTTTCCGATGAGAAAAAAAGTTGCACTGACATCATGCTTCCTGAGAACCTCAAGGATTAACGGTGTTTTGATGGGATCAGGGCCATCATCAAAGGTTAGGGCGACTGATTTTCCATCAGGTGTTCCATGGCAAATTACCGGGTGATGAAAATTGGTGCAAGGCAGAAAGGCCATGGCAAGTGAGATTCCGCAATAAACTGTGAGCAGTAATCCGCAAAACAGCGTGACATGGTCGTGAATAAATCCATCAGTAGACTTTTTGGATACAAAACTCCACAGGTTCAGGCTCACCAGCAGAATGAGGATAATCATGGTGAAGCGTCTGAATGTTAACATTTATGGCCGGCTTAACAGGATGAATGCGTGGTTGTTTTCCCGGTAATGGTTGTAGATGAGTACATATTCAATAGTCGCATCCTGTCTGTTCTTTCCGGGCATAATCTGACCGTGTAAACCTTTAACCCTCACTACCTCCGGAACCGATTGTGTTTTTATCATCATGGCTGCAAGCCAGGTTGCAAAGGCCGTAGCGGTATGGTATTCTCCGCAGAGATGTTTGAAAAATGCAAGTGGTGAATTCTGAAAATCAGATTTTACAAGGGCATGGTATACCTGGTCCGTTCGCGGATCTCCACTCAGTCCAAGAACTACAAGACTGATATCCGCAATTGTCAGTCCATGGCTTGCCAGGAAAGTTTGAAGCCGTTCGCTTACCTCCAAGGAGGATGAAGGTTTCAAAAAGGTGGCGACCCCGGCAAGCCCGGCATAAGTTTGTTGATTCTTTTGATTTTCAAGAAAGAAAAAAGAGGCGCCTTCTCCTGCAATGGTCCCACGTTGAGGATCATCAAGCAGGTTCATCGGGTGAACGGGCTTTTGCTTCCAGTATCCCAGGCGGGAGGTGATGGCAAATGAATTGGCGGTGAGTTCATCGGATCCCCCGACCAGTGCGTTGGAGAATTCACCAAGTTGCAACTGGATCATGGCATCTGTCAGGGCACTTTCAAAGGAAATTCCGCGGTGAACATAGGTGAAATTATACCCATGGCATTTGAGCAGGAGTGCGATTTGCCCTGCGACAGTGTTATGGGTACTTTGTATAAATGAAGTAGGTGTGAGGAACTCTTCGTTGTTCCTGATCATGGAGGTGAGAAATTTCTCGGTATCTTCCATGCAACCCAGGCCGGTACCCGTGATGATGGCATCAGGAATGATCTCCTGCACGGAGTCAGCATTGCGACCGGTTGCAGCATCTCTGAGGCACAATTTTGATGCGGTAACTCCCATTTTAATGATACGCCCCATCCTGCGGATCATATCACCAGGTATGAAATCCTTATAACCCGGGTCAGGGCACTTAAACTGATTCGTTTCGAAGAAAATCGGTTCATCCAGGAGTGTCGCAACGCCATTCCCATTCGTGGAAATGCCCCTTATCGTTTTCTGTGGCGACACATTGCCCAGGCCGTTGAGGTATACGTTGTTCATGGAGTATTGGTCATAGGGTGCGACAAAACGATTGCTGAATTATTCCCGCCAAAACCGAATGAATTGGATAAAACATGGTGAATTTTCAGAGAAGCAATACTTTGCGCCTCAATAACAGTCACAGGGCTTATGCGCAATTCCTTCATCGGGGTTGAAAAATTCAGATTTGGAAAAATCACCCTGTGCTTAAGCGTAAGAATTGAAATTACTGCTTCAACGGCACCGGCGGCTCCCAGTGTATGCCCCGTATAGCCTTTGGTGGAACTGAAGTGTGGCACATTCTCTCCGAAAAGCCGCTCCATGGCAACACCTTCGGAAAGGTCGTTGTTTAGGGTGCCTGTGCCATGAACGTTAATGTAGTCAATGTCTCCTGGCTGAAGTCCGCTCATGGCAATGGCCTTCGACATGGCCATGAAAGCGCCTGTCCCTTCGGGGGAGGAGGCCGTTTGATGATAGGCATCGTTGGCGTTGCCATAACCTGAAACCTCTGCAAGGATACTTTTGCCTTCTTTTAACACAATTTCTTCCGATTCAAGCACCAGGAAAGCAGCTCCTTCGCCAAGCGTTAGCCCTGCCCGGTTTTCATCAAAGGGATGGCATCCTGTTTTATCGAGGATCATGAGGGTGTTGAAACCGTTGAGGGTGAATTTGGTCACCGAATCCGCACCACCAACCACCACCCGGTCCAGCTGCCCGGTTTTGATGAGGTTTGATCCAAACATAATGGCATTCACTGATGAAGAGCATGCAGTGCTGATCGTGGTGACAAAATTGCTGATCCCGAGATGGGTTGCGATCCTTTCTGTGCTGTCTCCGCAATCGTGGTTCACAACGTCGATCATTCGGCCCTTCTTTGGATCCGCTAAAAAGGAAGCGTAAAAATCCTCGCTCCGGTCCATGCCGCCCACAGTTGTGGCGGAGATGAGCCCGGTTCTGTATTGTTTTATGTCATGAATTCCCGCTGCTGTAAGCGCTTCCTTTGCTGCTGTCATTCCAAGCAAAGCGGTGCGCGTAAAGTTTTTTTTGCCAGCCTTGCCAGCTTTTTCAAGCAACGCTTTTGTGGTCAGTTTTGCTTCGGCTATCGGGATGACTCCCCGGTGGATGGTTTCAAAAAGGGTGATTTCTCCTATTCCCGATTTTTCCGAAAGCAATGAATTCAGTGTCTCTTCGACACTATTTCCAATGGCACAGATGATTCCCATCCCGGTTACATAGACCCGTTTTGACATTATTTACCTGATAATTTAGGGTGCAAAATTAGCAGAAAATTTTATGGGGGATGAAATATCTTTTGGAGTTTTCAGCAGCCCTGTACCAGGATAAAAGAGTGATTCACATTCCTGAAATGATTGTATATCAGTATGTTTTTTAACCGCTTAGGGTTGGTTGGCTTTAACTTCAGTATATCGGGATAAACCTGGTTCTTCAGGATATTAGCAGCAACATAAAGTCCGAACCCGGTGGCAGTATGGTATTCGCCGCATAGGTGTTTGTACCATCCCCTGGCTTTGCCCGGAAAATACCGGTCTGCAAACTCCATGTAGACGGGATCGTATTTACAATCACCATTCAGCCCGAGAATCACCAGGTCAATATCATTGTCCGAAAGTCCGTGTTTGCCAAGAAACCCAGGTAGAAACGAACCGGGCCGGAATGAGTTGTTAAAGTTAATACAGGTGGCGACATCTTTCAATTCGGCGTAAGTCGATTCCTGCTTTTCAGAACCTATTACGAAGAATGCTGCACCTTCGCCTGCAAGCGCACCAGGGGTCCTGGTTTCAAGCAAGGAGAGGTTGTTCACGGGCTCCATCTTCCATTGCCCCACGCGGCGTGTGATCTCGAGGTGGTTCAGGCTCATTTCATCTATGGCGCCGGCCAGAACGTTCATAGCTGTTTGTTCATCAATCTGCATCAGCCCGTCGATCAGCCCGCTTTCAAAAGAGAAGGTACGGTGCACATAGGTTGAATTATAGTTATGACATTTCAGTTGAATGGCCACCTGGGAACTGATAGTGTTGTATGTGGACTGGATGAATGGGGTCGGGTTGAGGAATCGTTCATCCCTGGTGAGTTCTCCAAGTATTTTTTCCGTATCCTCCACGCTTCCTAGCCCCGTTCCGGTGATGATGGCATCGGGCATCCGGCAATCAGCATCAGCAAGGCTCATCCTGGCTGATGCGATCCCCATTTTCATCATCCTGCTCATCCGGCGCGACTGCATTGGGACGATGTAACTCCTGTAAACTGGTTCGATACATTTCAGGTAATCAGAGGTATACTCGGTAACCTCCGACAGGAATTCTTTCGTTTCAGCAGTCTTTTGAGGTGAAATTAAGCCGATGCCATTGATGTAGCCCATGAAAAAAATGTAAAAAATGTAAAAAATGTAAACAATGCAGACAATGCAAACAATGTAAACAATGAAAAAGGGGGATGCATTGCGAACATAGTTTGCATTGCTAACTAAATTTGCAATGATGTTGGTTGACCAGGTTTGTTTTTCGAAATTCGAAATTCTCCTTTTTAATTTTCCATACTGCCTGTATTCCTTTCATTTAGTTCCTATTCTTCATTTGCTGCAAAGTTTGTATTTTCCGCATTCTCTGAATTGTCAGCAATGTCTGCACTATCAGCATTGTCAGCACTATCAGCATTGTCAGCACTATCAGCATTGTCAGCATTTTCATCATTGTCAGCATTGTTTGCATTGCCTGAATTGTCTGCATTGACTTTTTTAAAGATCAATGAAGTATCATTCCCACCAAACCCAAATGAATTCGACATGACTACATTAACCGGTACGTTTGTTACCAGTTTTTCGACAGGGGAGAAGTTGAGTTCGTCGATGCGTTCTTTAAAATTCAGGTTTGGCAGGATAAACTGGTTCTGAAGGCACAGGATTGACAAAATGGCTTCTATGGAACCGGCCGCGCTGGTCGTATGTCCGGTAAAAGGTTTGGTTGAACTCACCATGGGCATCTGCTTTCCGAAAAGCCTTTCTACCGCCCGACCTTCCGAAAGGTCGTTGTTATCGGTTCCTGTGCCGTGGGCATTCACATAGTCTATAGCTGCTGGCTCGAGCCCGCACAGGTCAATGGCTTTTTTCATTGCCGCATAGGCACCAACCCCGTCGGGGGAAGAGGCCGTTTGGTGAAATGCCTCGCAGGCATTGCCCCAGCCAACCAGTTCGCACATGGGCTGATTACCTGTTTTCTTAAGGCTTTCGCCTGATTCAAGCACCAGGTATGCAGCCCCTTCACCCAGATTGATGCCTGCACGATCCCGGTCAAAGGGTTTGCATGGGTCTTTGTCAAGGATTTTAAGGGCATTAAAGCCATTGAGGTGAAATTTTGTCAGGGATTCACAACCTCCTGCCAGTACGCGGTCGAGCCGGCCGGTGCGAATCATCCGAGCTCCGAGCATGATGGCATTGGCTGCTGAAGAACATGCGGTGCTGATTGTGGTGACAAAATCGTAAATCCCAAGCAACTGTGCAATTTTTTCTGTACTATCGGCACAATCGTATGAATCGATGTAAGCATTTCGCGTGTTGTTGCTAAGAAAATCGTTGTAAAACAGTTCACAGCGATCCATTCCGCCGACGGTAGTGGCAGAGATAAGCCCTGTTTTCAGCTCCCGGTTTTGATCCATCCTGCCATGTGAAAAAGCTTCCCGGGCGGCAATGATACCCAGCAGTGCGTTCCTGGAATAGCCTTCGGCAGGGGTGATTCCTGCCATGCCAAAAAGTTCCTCCTGTGTTTTGGAGACTTCCCCGACAAGCAATTCATCTTTGAGTAGTGTATCTATATGGCAAATCCTTCCTGTTCCAGGTTTTGACTGTAACAGGGAGGTTAAATTTTCTGCAACATTGTTGCCGATGCAATTGATGATGCCGTAACCGGTGATAAAAATCCGCTGGGGCATCGGGTTTTATTTTTTGTGCTCCGTGATGTATTCGGCCATGGTCCGGATGGAGAAGAAAATTTTCTTGCCATCCTTCGGATCTTCGATTTTGATTCCGTAGTTCTTTTCCAGTAAAACAATCAATTCCAGTGCATCTATAGAATCCAGTCCGAGGCCCTCACCAAACAAAGCGGAATCGGGATCGATATCATCCGGTGAAGTATCTTCCAGGTTTAATTGCTCTATGACTTCTTTTTTTAATTTTAAAATCAGTTCATCCATAGTATTATTCAGTTACGTTTCATAATAAAATTAAGGTTCTCTACATTAAAAATCAATGGATTGAAGCCGGAAGCTGTTCCAATCAAACCCCGGTCTGTTTTTTCCACCAGAGCCACCATGGCATTGCAGTTGTCTCCCATCACTTCAACCCAGCCGCACAAACAGGCTTCAACCCGTTCACTATTAAATAACTCCTCCACATAGTCGTACAGCAACTTGCCGTTGAAGGATTCTGAGACTAAAAAGACATTCTCCCCCTTGATTTTATGTCTGATACAAATCTCCCCGATCACGATATTGGGTAGCGTATAAACAAATACCGACGGGCTGGGAAAATACGCCGAGCGGTCTTTTATCGTTTCGTTATGGGCTAAGTCAGTGTCCAGGCTTGAACT
>Ga0118677_10008055_pt1 | contig 17068 bp, 21 predicted proteins | sample AliMusrvi5mmetaG_FD_86154 | JGI IMG/M metagenome (GOLD analysis project Ga0118677, IMG submission 86154) | reverse complement strand
TCGCAATCTGCCTTCGCTCATCGCCGATTACCAAGGGCGCAAGCAACTCGCCATCGAACTTGTCCTCAACGCCCGCCCGTTCCCATGACCCTTCCAGCCAAACGCCCTGAAGGATTGAGCGATGGGGTGGTGGAGAATACCGGAGTCACGCCCTTGGGTTTCCAGTAGCGGACGAGGGCCTCCTCGGTTCCAGTCGTGTCAATGGCGGGCAGTTCCTTACTTCGAGGCCGGGTGAGAGCACTGCGCAACCATCCATAACGTTCAGTTCCACCATGCAGATAGTAGTGAGTGAGCAACAGCGCGCTGGCATAGGGGCGACAGCGATCCTCAGCAGGCAAAATATGCTGATACTCCTGCCAGGTGAATAGGTTGAGGTCTACGATTTTCTGTATCGGAGACATGTGGACATTGGGATCCATCGGACTCAGTTGCGTGCGGAGATAGTCTCGGATGGATGCATCCCTGTTTGCAAAGGAGAATCGTCCACCACCAAGGTGTGCGCTGCGGAAGAATTCTGCGATCCCTTCGATAAACCAAATTGGCATGCGCATAAAATTGCCGTGCATGCTGAGATGAACGAGTTCGTGTACCACCAAGCCTTCATCGTGGCGCGGCAGCAAACGCCCGCGCCCGTTTCCAACGGGGATAAGCGCGCTTCCTCGGATGAAAACACACCTCATCCGCGCGTTGTAGTAACCTGCTGTGCCGGCAGCAGCCCCAGCAGCAGCATATTCCTCATCACTCGCGTAGATCGCAATCCGGTTCCGCCCGGGGGGAGGGGAATATAGCGGTAGCGGATGATGTTTCACCAACCATGCTGTCGTTTCAACCACTTGGGCGATGCGTCTCAGATCGTCGGCTGATAGATCTAGATTTAGATCGATGCGGAAATTCTCGGTGTGCCAGACCTTGCGACCATCCTCATCGGGCTGAGCGGTCAGTGTCACTGCGAGTGGGGAAATCTCACGTTCTGGAATCTGACCTTGTGACAGAACAGGGCAGAGCAAGAGCGTCAGTAGCACTGAAAACCCTATTGTCAGCAATGAATAACGGCCTCCCATTTCTGTTGGGGAGCGAATGCCGCTCCAGATCATAGCTTGAAAATAAAGCAGAGGTAGCTGGTGCCAGCGAGTTCCTCAATTCTCATGCGGCGGGGCACATCCTTTCCGGTCCAGCTATCAAGGAATAACACTTCTTTGCGTTCCGGCTGATAGCCACAGACCACAGAGGCATGCAGCAGGGGCGACGGATTATTACTTGTAGGCCAGGATGCTCGCTCATGAGGATCATTTGGATCCGGCAGCGTGGCGTTAGAAGAGTGGCTCAAGGCCACCATGAACTTGTTGTGAACGACATCACGCTCGGGGGAGAAACGGCGCCAGACGATCACAGGAAGGCCAGAATCTATGGCACGACGCATCGCCGCATCGTCGAGTTTAGATTGGCGGTTAAGACCAAAGCCTGCTTCTGCTGCCACTGCGTTATAGAGTTCAAGCATTTTTGATCCATTTGCAGTCCCAGTGTTCTGAAAGCCACCAGCTGCCGCTAGCCAAGTTTCGTCCACCTGCATGCCGAAGTAGCGGGCGACCATGCCCAACGCGCTAAGACCGCAATAGGGTTGGAATCCCTGTTCTATCGGCTGCAAGCCAGTGATTTCCACAGTGCCATCATTCTTGCAAACCACGGAGGCAGCAAGGCGGTTCGTGCGTTGGTGGGGAGTCTCACTAGTTAGCGAGCGGTCCATCCAGTTCGATGATGTCATGGATTGCGGCTGGAGTGTGACGCGGATGAGGCGCTGGTCGCATGCTAACAAACGGACAGAAATATTGTCCTTTTTCCATTCTAGCGGTTGGGCGCGAAGCACCCGCGAGTGGCCGACTTTGGCAGAGGCAGCGGAAGCGTTGGTTTCCTGATCAATGGATTTTTCGACAACAGCCAGGGTTTCTTTATATAATATTGAAAACTTCTCCTGACTGGCCGCGGTTCGCGTCTGTATCTCCTCACGTTTCTGCTTCTTAGTCAGTCCTTTGGGGAGTTCCTCATTAAAAAAACCAAAATAACTGCCAGCGTCGACAAATGTTGCTTCCAGAGATTCCAAAATGTTGCCCCTGTGCCAAGCGCGCAACTGGAGCACATCACGCCCAAACAATTTAGGTTTGCCATAAAGAAGGCTAACTGTTGTGCCGCCTATGACTGCTTCCTTTATCCATTCACCGGGCAGCTTGGATTCTCCTGACCAAGTGGCAGCAGCTAACATCGTACCTGTCAAATCCATGCCATCCTGAGGACTAGGCACCTTGAGGTTCTGTGCGGAGCGCCCACCGCCGACCGTTGTGGGAATTGCACCCGCAAACTGCACCATGCCGACCAACGCAAGCGCCAAAGGCAGCAAGGACTCTTTCATGCTTTAAACATAAATAAAGCCACTAGCCGGGCAAGGAATAACTTCCTGCCCGGGTCTTCCAAACCATGCTGCCCTACCAACTGGGATCTTACCTTTGAATGAGGAAGATACGATTTTCAGTGTAGGTGACCACTGCGTCCAGTTCCCGCATGAAATCTGCGCCAAAGATGCCCACATAACGTAGGTCCGCATCGGGTTCACCTTTTTTCAGGTCAGTCGCCAGAACCTTACGGTCAGTCATGGACGCTTTACCCAGCGTCAACTGGTGAATGACCGAAACAGCAGCAGGTGCCTTGCCGCCAATTCCGTACACCCACTGATCCATAGGACCCACAGTGCAACCGAATTTCTTGGCCGAATCGATATGGAGGCAGGTGCTGGCAGCACCTGTGTCAATCATGTAAGTGACTTTGTTTTCGTTCAGGGTGCCATCGACAAAGATATGGTTGCCGCGACGCTCAAACTCGAAGGACTGGTATTTACGCAGCGAAAGCAACTCATGGATGGTTAGGCTCTGGCAATACTTCAGGAAGAAGGCTCCTTCCTCACTCCAAGCGTTGAGATAGTCCTGATCTTCTGGTATAAAGTGATCCACCGCAATTTCCTGAGTGCTGCCATTGATCAACTTAAATGTGGCAACAGTAGGGGTCTTAGACATCACAGTTCCGCGGATGGCTTTCCCTTCCTTGGTTTTAAACAAGCGGAAGTCTGTGCTTCCTTCCTTGGAGAGTCCGGCCTCGTCTTCGTCTGATTTGTCAGGGCGAAGGAAGATGCGTTGATCCGGATAAGAGATTACCGCATCCAGTTTGCTCATGAAATCAGCGCCAAGAATAGCATCTTTGTTAGACTTGGTGCCCTCGGGTTGACCGCTCACAAGGTTCGTGGCCAAAATTCGCCTGTCTTTGAAAAGAGCTTCCCCCAACTGGATGGAGGGAACAGGTGTCCATCCAGCCTCGGCCTCTCCGGCAATACCATAGACTTTCTCAGTCATTTCTCCGACTTCCAGTCCTATCGACTTGGCATAGGGCTCGTGCAGCAGGCTGATTCCAGCACCGGTATCGATCAGCATTCGGGCAGGCTTGCCATTGATCTTCCCATCAATGAATAGGGCGTTGTTTTCCAGACGGAATGGGAAGGACTCATAACCGCGGAGTTCAAGGCACTGACGAATAGTCAGGCCGCGGCATTTCATCACGAAGATCGCCTTGTCTTTGGTCCAATCCTTGGCATAGTCACGATCATCGTCAGATAATTTGTCCAAGGGCACGTTGAGGCGTGTGCCGTTGTGCAGCAAAAGCACGATTTCAGTGTCGGTCTTGTCCAACATTACGGCTTTGATCACCTTGCCGTTAGGAGCTTTGAAATCCCGGTATTCCTTGTCAGGAACCTTCTGGGCGGAGACCGCTGTGACGAATAGAGCGGCGCAGGCGAATAATCGGGGTAGAAAATATTTCATGGGTGAGGCAATCATTTAAAGTCTCCTTCTTTGATGAATTTGATCCAATCTGCTTCCATGGCTTCCACCTTGTCGAAACCAAAGAGCTTGGCAATTTCCATTTGGGAGGGAATCTGGCTGGAAGTGTCAATTCTTCGAATCATCTTGGCAAACGCGGCTAGGCGCTTGGTATCGGTCTCCATATAACATGCGAACGAATACATAACGACCAAGCGTTCCGGATTGAGGTCCTCAGTTTTCCATTTGAACATGGAATCGAGCTTGGGAGAAACCTTTCCGGATCGCACTAGAGCTCGCAGCGTGCGCGCCCATGAGGAGCCGTCAGCGAAGCCACCTTTCGAAGCGAACTCATCCTTGCTGCTACCGCTCACAGTGATGAGGCTGGTTTCTGATTTTCCAGAAAGGCTGATTTCCTTGAAAAAGGAGTGTCCCGTTTCGATGGCGTAATAACCCTCAGAGCCGAATGAACTAACCCCTCCTCCCATGGTGATTTGTAACAAATGACCCGCGATAACATGGGTGGAAAAGGGGTCGAAGACCTTACGGAATCTGGCAGATTCATGAGAAGCTTCTTTCGCGTTGGTTTCCTTGACGTTGAAAACCAGAGCTTCTTTCAAAATATTGTCTTTGGCAGCCATCTCATCGGGCAGATACATGTAGTTGGCCGCGACCTTATCCCATGTGGCAGTGGCTTCCGCTGCTGCATCCTGTCCATCCTTGCCGTGATGCATCATGACGGTTGCTATGTTATTCGCGTTCCATTTGCCGAGCGCCTTAAAGACTTCGCGGTCTTCCGCAAGCAGGATCAACATGTGCTTGTCACCCCAGTCTTGGCGGAAGCCGACGTGTTGGAATGCCATCCCATGCCAAAGGCGTTCAGCAGTTTCGGCGATTGAATGTCCTTGGACTTTCCCTGATGTCCCAATGAGGAAGTGGGGGGTTTCCATGATTTCAAAGCCCTTGGGCATTTTATCCCCAAAGGTCATGGGCTCCTTCTGTTTTTTGAACTGAGTAGAGTCGATCTTGATTTCCTTTTCAACCAAGCCTGCCTTGCCGCTACCGATCACAGTCTCGTCCACGCCGCCGACCTCTACAAGGTGCATGCGGTCGGAGAGGCTGAGTTCTTCCATTTTAATGCGGGTTTCCCTAGACTCTTTATCTATCAGGGTCACTGTATCCCCTTGGACGTTGAGGAGTTGGGCCTCCAGCTGTCCGCCCTTGCGGGACAACCACATTCTCATTTCGGCTGACTGACCGATGGTGGTGAGACCGGCAAGCAGCAATATACACGCGAGGTTTCGTTTCATATTGATAGAGCTATGGTAGCGATGAGCGGGGCGGCGGCAATCTTTTTTCCAAAGAATTCCAAAGAAATTGAGAAGTCGTCGTGAGAAAGATTTTTTAGGGTTCCGCTAGGGTTTCATCGGGGGCGAGAATCCCGTGAGTAACGAGAAAACGATCTGCGGCCCCAAGGGTCAGCTCGAAATTCCTCTGGCTTACATTGAAGTTAAAAAAACTGTGATCCTCGCGCTCGAAATCAACGAGTTCGCAGGTATTTCCCCAGAAGCGCAGTCGACGGCGGAAACGTTCTACCTCATCGAAAGGGGTAATCCGGTCTGCCTTGCCGTGAAACATGATCATTGGTGGCAATTTACGGCGGACTAGGCGACTTGGGCTCAAACGTTTCGCGGTTTTTGCATTCGGGAAGCGCGAATTGGCTTGGCTGTGTGTGGTATTGACCAGTGAGCTGAATAAAACCAAAGCCTGCGGGCGGCAGTCCAAACCATCAACTGGTGGCATGACTTTGGCTTTGGGCATCGTGGCCAGCAAAGCAAGAAAGGCCCCCCCGGTGGCCCCACCGATCGCCAACCGCTGTGGGTTGATGTTGAAGGTGTCCGCATTGTTCCGCAGCCAGCGGATCAAATCGCGGGCGTCATCCATGGCCTCGACTGGGCCCGTGCCGTGGCGTGCAGCCGTGCGGGTTTCAGCTGCAACTGCCACTGCTCCACGGCTAGCGAAATGCAGGCAGTGAGGGACGAACTGGGTGGGAGTGGGGGAATCCCAGAAGCCACCGTGGAAAAACACCACCACCGGGCGCGGTTCGGTCGTCGCGTTTTCCGGGAAAAACACGTGGGTCTGGACTTTGCCCTGCGGGCGCTCTTGATAAACGTAGGTCGCCGCATCCTTGAGGATTTCACGATCTCGCGCCTCACCGATGGGTGCCACTCTCTGCAAAATATTGCTCATCGCATGGAAGATGCCTGCGAACTTACTCAGGCGACCTGCAATTTGTTTGTTGTGAAATCGGCCGTCTTGTCCAATCGTTTCTCGCATGCAACGACTCATTTGCGCGATTTTCCTTTGCAGTGTGGCATTCTCAGCAGCTCAGGATGCCCTGAAAACCGGTCTGGAGAACAGTTACAACGCTTGGCTTGATGCGATGACCCGCAAGGACCCGGTTGCATGGCAAAATACAACAGCTGAATACCGTCGTTTGGAGGTGAAGAATCGGATCGTCTCTGAAAGACGCGCATTTCCAGCGGCTGTTTTTGAACTTCCAGCGCCGCCGCCGAGCCTCAAGGGTCTCAAATTCCTAGACGCCAAGGAAAGTGGTCTTACCGCTAAGGCGGCGTATTACGGAAAGATCGACTTTGGCGTAGGAGGGGAGCCCACTGACAATCTACTAGTGCTTTCGTTCGTCCGCAGCGCAAGAGGTTGGCTTTATGATCGCGCGGATTTCGTCAATCTCGCAGCACTACCGGAAGTCCGGAAGGAACTCGCTGCTGGGGATCTTAAATACCTAAAGGAAACCCCTGAAGCCCAACCGTCTGGAACTATTCCTCCGACTCCTGTAGAAGTCCCTCCGGCCAAATACATCGCCAAGGTTTACGTATTCTGTCCAGGCCGTGAGGTGCGCGTTCAAGTAAACAAGATCAGCCAGCACCGATTCGCGAATGCCAAAGAAGCCGAGGTCGTCATCGGTGGGGCGGTAGATGGTCCCAATGAGGTCCAGTTTACCACCAAAACTCTGGAGGGTGGCACTGGCAAAGAGACACTGGCAATCCGCGTCTATCTGATGTCGGAAGTTCCCGGCACGCAGCCTATCAAGGCGTATGAATACCAAATCCCTGAGGGCCAAGCCCCCAAGCCCTTTGGCTCTGATCACTTCCAGATCGACCCAGCTACTGCCCATAAACTTACCGGGCGGTGATAGGGGGAGGCGCTTGATATGAACATGTATCTTGGTGGACCTAAAAAAGGAGTATTTATCCAATTGAATCCACCACCATTCAATTCCGCATTACATATATTGTAACAAGTTGTAAATAGGGAGCCGTATGCCCATTGCGCTTGGCGAATGTGGCCTGGAGACCCCATAGTCCTTGTCGACATGACTCTTTTCCGTCCATGCATCGACCTTCATCAGGGCAAGGTTAAACAGATCGTTGGTGGCAGTTTGCGTGATGATGGCACTATGCCGCGCGAGAATTTTGTATCAGAACTACCGCCATCATGGTTTGCCCAGACGTTTAGTTCTGACCAAGTCCGTGGCGGACACGTGATAAAACTTGGCCCTGGCAATGACGATGCTGCGCGTGAGGCACTTGCAGCGTGGCCTGGCGGCCTCCAAATCGGTGGCGGAATCACAGTGCAAAATGCCGCCACATGGCTGGATGCTGGTGGCAGCCATGTGATCGTCACATCAGCCTTATTCAATGCAGACGGCGCTTTTCTTCCTGACGCGCTCACGGCCTTGGTCAAGGCGGTCGGTGTGGAGAAACTTGTCATCGACCTTTCCTGTCGCAGAAGCCCGCGTGGTTGGACTGTTGCCATGAACCGCTGGCAAACTCTCACGGATCTTGATATCACACCTGCCACACTCGACCGACTCGCACCAAGTTGCGCGGAATTCCTCATCCACGCGGCCGATGTCGAGGGGCTCTGTAAGGGCATCGATGCGGAGTTGGTGGCTATTTTAGGTGCTTGGGGAAAAATTCCGGTCACTTATGCTGGCGGCGCTGCCACGATGGACGATCTGCGCCTCGTGGAAACCTCTGGGGAAGGAAAAATCGATGTCACCGTGGGCAGCGCACTCGATCTGTTTGGCGGCAAGGGCCTCTGTTACAAGGATCTGGTCGAGTGGAACCGGCGCCTTGCGTGACATCCAGACAAAAAAGGCGCAAGCCCCCCGCCCTCACGCACCTATCAGAACTTCGACACCCCTATTCTGCAGGTCCTCAATAAACTCGGGATCTGCTTTGCTGTCAGTGATCAGGCAGCTCAAATTCGACACGTCCGCGAAAAAAAACGATGCCTTCCGGCCTAGTTTCGAGTGATCGGCCAGCAGCACAACCTCCTCCGTATTGGCTATCACACGTTCCTTGAAGGCGGCCTGACGCGAGTTGCTCTCACTCACGCCACGCTCGGGATGAAGGCCGCTGCCGGATAAGAACATGCGGTGGATATTGTAACGCTGCAGGGATTTTTCAGCGGTCAGGCCGATGAATGAACGCGATCTGGCGTCATATAGACCACCCGTGCACATCAACTCCAGATGCGGACGATCAGAGAGCGCTGTTAAGACGTTGAGAGCATTGGTGAGAATCGTTAGTGGCAGATCCGGCAGAAACTCGGTCAGCGTCAGCACTGTGGAACTGGCATCGAGAAAAATCGTTTCATTCGCTTGTATCCGGCTGGCGGCAAGACGTGCCATTGCCTGTTTTTCCTCCCGGCGGATCGCCTGGCGCTCAGTGAACGGCAGATCTCCACGGATTTTCTCCGGACGGCTGGCTCCACCGTGAATGCGGATCAGTTGGCCGCGTTTTTCAAGCAGCTCAAAGTCCTTGCGCACCGTCTCGTCCGTGACCCCCAGTGCTTCTGAAGTCTCCGTGGTCCGCAAGGAGCCCGCTGAACCCAAAAGGTCCAGAATCCGGCGTTGACGTTCGATCGCGAGCATAAAATCGTGTTTTTCTGTGTTTCGTTGGGAATTTTTGGGATTTTCTCTTGACTTGTCAAGCAAATCCACGAAAACGGAGGCAACCCATGGCCGAAACGCTCACTTCATCCACCCCGAGAGCCGTCGTCGAACACATGGTCCGAGAACAGGTCTATGCCCGTCTCGGACTGCTACTGCCCGCTGCTGCCAAGGCTCCCAACGCCCTTCTCGTCAATATTTCCGCCCGTCACTGTCACCTCACGCAGGCCGCCGTGGAAGCTCTCTTCGGTTCCGGCCACAAGCTCACGCCGATGAAGGGGCTCTACCAAGAAGGGCAATATGCCGCCAAGGAGTCGGTTACTCTAATAGGCCCGCGCAGCCGCGTGATTTCCAATCTTCGCATCCTCGGCCCGTGCCGAAATCTCAACCAGATCGAACTCGCCTACACTGACGCCGTCTCTCTGGGATTCGATATCCCCGTCCGCATGTCCGGTGAAATCAAGGGCACGCCCGGTTGTATGTTGATGGGACCCAATGGATATTTTCCGCTCGAGGAAGGTGTTATCCGCGCCCAACCGCACGTCCATATGCATCCTGACGATGCCGCATTCTACGGGGTGAAACACCTCGACACCATGAAACTCAAGGTCCATGGCCCGCTCGGCATGACCTTCGACAATCTGGTGGTGCGTGTGGATCCGTCCTTCAAACTAGAAGTCCACATCGACACCGATGAAGGTAATGCCTGTGGCCTCAAGCCCGATGTTTTCTGCGAACTGATCCGTTAAACCATTTGAAATCCCGAATCTGAAATTCTAACTCTCCAACCCCACACCAACCAAACCATATGAGTGCACTCGGCATGATTGAAACCAAAGGCTACGTCGGCAGCGTCGAAGCCACCGACGCCATGGCCAAAGCCGCCAACGTCCAACTGATCAACCAAATCCAAATCGGAGGCGGCTTCATAACCGTCCTCGTCAAAGGCGATGTCGGCAGCGTGAAAGCTGCAGTGGACGCAGGAGCTGATGCCGCCGGCCGCGTCGGTGAGCTTGTTTCCGCCCACGTAATCGCCCGCCCGCATCCTGAGCTTCTGTCACAGTTCGGCATCGCCTGAGTTCCCCGTCACTTATCCATCAAACATTCTAACAATCAATTATTATGGCCAAGCAAGCAATCGGCATTATAGAAACCAAGGGCTTTGTCTCCCTTGTTGAAGCCTCAGACGTAGCGCTAAAATCCGCCGACATCAAAATGACCGGCTGGGAAAAAATCGGCTCCGGGCTTGTCACCGGATTCTTTACCGGCGACGTCGCCGCTGTGAAGGCCGGCCTAGACGCTGCGGCATCCGCCGCCTCCGGCCTCGGCACCGTAACCTCTGTGCAAGTCATCCCTCGCCCCCACGACGACCTGTCGAAACTGGGTTCGTGGATGGGTTGATATTTAGTGTTAGATCTTATTTGTCCCGGGTTATCTGGAAGGAGCATTGGAATCCCCTCCCCTGATGACCTTGGACGTATAACTGATAACTTTTAGAAAGCAGAATGCTCATCCTCGTCGCCAATCTCGGATCGACCTCGTTCAAATACCGCCTCTTCCGTATGGATGGGAGTGGCGGCGAGGTCGTGGCCCAGGGCGGCTACGAGCGTGTGGCAGATTATGCCGGGGTGATTGACGACGCTCTTGCCACGCTGAAAAAGGATGGCGTCATCACCAACCCCGATGACATCGACGCGGTTGGTTTTAAGACCGTACTCGGCAAGGATCTCAGCGGCTGCGTGACCGCAGACCAATCGGTGATAGCCGCGCTCGAAGGTTTTTCCGCAGTGGCCCCGGCGCACAATCCGCCCTACGCTGCCGGTATCCGGCAGTTTGCCAAATCCCTGCCTAAGGCCAAACTTGTCGCACTGTTCGAGACCGCATTCTATCAGTGGACCAGTGCCGCCTCCTCGAGTTATGCCATCCCGAAAAGCTGGCGTGACATCGGTATTCGGCGTTATGGTTTCCACGGCGCGAGTCACAAGTACATCGCTGAACAATCCGCTTCGCATTGCGGCCGTGAGGACGTAGCGGAGATTGCTCGTGGTCTCTATCAAAACGGCCCCCTTCCCGTTTCCGGCCAGCCCTTGCGTGTGGTTTCCTGCCATCTAGGCGGTTCCAGTTCTGTCACTGGAATCCTTAACGGCGCCGCCATAGGCAGTAGCATGGGCTTTTCCCCGCAGAGCGGTCTGCCCCAAAATAACCGCGTTGGAGAACTCGATTCCGGCGCCATCCCGTATGCCATGCGCGTCCTCGGACTCTCCCTTGATGAGGCAGAACGCCAACTCACCAAGGAGTCTGGACTGCTCGCTTTATCCGGAGTTTCCAACGATATCCGCGACGTCAAGGCCGCCGCTAAGGATGGCAATACCAGCGCCCGCCTCGCTCTAGATCATTTCGTCCATTCTATCCGCCATTGGATCGGCGCTTTCATACTGGAACTCGGCGGCATCGACGCACTCGTATTCACCGCCGGCATCGGCGAGAATGGCCCAGACATCCGTGCTGCTGTCTGCGCTAACTTGGAAACCTTCGGCATCTGCCTGGACCAAGCCAAAAATGATGCCTGCCAGGCCTCAGAGGCAGACATCAGCACGGCGGATTCGCCCGCAAGAATCCTGGTTATTCCAGCGAATGAGGAACTCGTGCTCGCCCGCGAGGTCTTCCGTAAACTCTCTTTCTGAAAACTGAAACCTGTAATCTAACACAATACCAACCACCACTATGGCCAAACAAGCAGTAGGACTCCTCGAAACCCGCGGCCTCGCATGCCTCGTCGTCGGCGTTGACGCTATGCTCAAATCCGCGAACGTCGAACTCGTCGGTCCAATGAAACAAATCGGCAACGCGCTTTGCAACGCGGTTGTTGCTGGCGATGTCGCCGCAGTCAAGGCAGCCATCGATACCGGTGCCGCCGCCGCTGCCGCCGCTGGCGGTGAAGTCATCAGCGCACATGTCATCGCCCGCCCGGACGAAGCCATTGACAACGTGCTTCCGAAGGATGCCGCCGCCCGCGCCCCGCGCAAGTGAGTTGTTCTCTCAAGTCATGAGTTTACTGGGTGACGGGTTCTTTGGAACCAATCACTCATGACTCATGACCCGGGAAACCTAACAAACTAAATTTATGTTCCTCGCAGAAGTCATCGGACAAGTCGTCTCGACCAAGAAGGACGAGCTCATGGTGGGGAAAAAGCTCCTACTGCTTCGCCCCAAGCTGGTCGATGACAAGGACCCCACCAAGTTCAAAGACGGCTCCAATACCATTGTCGCCATCGACACCGTCGGTGCTGGCGAGGGGGAACTCGTGATGTTTTGCCAAGGCAGTTCCGCACGCGCCGCGCATGGCCTGAAACTCGTCCCCGTCGATGCCGCCATTGTTGCCATCATCGATCGTGTCGAAGTCCAGGGCAAGACCCTCTACAAGGGTGGATGAGCCATTCGGAGATTAGGAGCGAACGACAATTATTAACCACTGAAATACTGAGAACCACTGAGGTCACTGATTGGATGAAAACTTTTGATGAGCAGCAATATCCTCATGCCGATTTGACGGCAGAGATCATTGCGTCGGCAAAGGAAGTCCATGAAGGAATGCGCCCGGGCCTGGATGAGAAGCTCTACGAAAGGGCTCTCTGCATTGAGTTTGCGGATCGAGCCATTTACTTTGATTTGCAGAAGACGTTTTCAGTAACCTACAAATCCCACTACATCGGAGATCTGATACCGGATCTGATAGTGGATGGCCGCGTGATTGTGGACTTGAAAGTCGTGGACTCATTTAATGACACGCACGTCGCCCAGATGCTCGGGTATTTAAACATCACAGGCTTGGAAATTGGTCTACTCATCAACTTCAAGCATGCCAGACTCCAAATCAAGCGTGTCGCCAACCTCAAAAACCACCAGCAAGCACCGACCTGCACAACCCAAAATCAGTGATTTCAGTGGTTCTCAGTATCTCAGTGGTCAACTTCCTCCGCACACCCTAACACTTCCGCCCGCCAACAATTAGTGGTCTTTTTTGCAAATCCATGAAAACTCTCGATCCTGAAATGCTCCGCTCCGTGGTTGAATCCGTCGTCGCACGGTTGGCCGCGAGCCAAGGAGGAGCATCCCTAGCCCCAGCCCCGAAAATATCCTGTGGCTGCAATTCCTCATCCTCAGGTGAACGTGGCATCTTCACCAGCGTGGAAAAAGCCGCTGAGGCGGCCAGTGACGCGCATCTCAGACTAAAAAAACTCGGTGTTGCGGGTCGCGCAAAAGTCATCGAGATAGTCAAGGGACTGGCCGTTGGCAACGCCGAGGCATGGGGTCGCTTTGAGATGGAGGAAACTAAAATCGGACGTGTCGATCACAAGATCGCCAAACTCCAGATCACCAAAAACGTTCCCGGCACCGAGTGGCTGCATCCCTACGCCATGAGCGGCGATGGAGGCATTACGCTGGAGGAATACGCGCCCTTTGGAGTCATTGGCGCCATCCTGCCTGTTACACACTCGGTCCCTACTCTGACGGGGAATGTGATCAATATGGTGGCTGCGGGGAATTCCATTGTTTTCAACCCCCACCCAGGCGGCGCACGCAGCGCAGCGATGGCTGTGCGCGCCTACAATGAGGCTATCTTCCGCGAAATTGGCATCGACAACATTATCACCAGCATCGAGTCACCATCGCTTGAATCGTTTGATGCCATCTGCAAGAACCCGCTTATTTCCCTGTTGGCGATCACAGGCGGGCCAGCAGTTGTTAGTGCCGCCATGAAATCCGGTAAGCGCGCGATCTGCGCAGGCCCCGGGAATCCCACCGTGGTTGTCGATGACACGGCCGATCTGGCCAAAGCCGCACGCCACATCATTGAAGGCGGCGCGTTTGATAACAACCTGCTCTGCATCGGAGAAAAGGCCGTGTTTGTGGTGGGTTCGGTGTTCAACCGTTTCTGTGAGGAACTCCAGAAAGCTGGCGCCGCCCGCATCAATTCCCAACAGCTTGAAAAACTCACGGCCGCTGCATTTACCATCAAGCCGGGTGAAGGCGGCGGTTGTGCGCATGCTTCAGTGAACCGCGCACTGATTGGCGCTGATCCCTCAAAACTGGCTGAACATGCAGGTGTTACCATCCCCAGCGGAACGCAGATACTCTTTGCAGAGACCGATGCGGACCACCCCTTCGTCCAGGAGGAGCAGATGATGCCCATGCTACCCATCGTTTCTTGTCCAGACTTCGTCACCGCCGTGCGCGAGGCCAAACGTGCAGAGCACAACTACCGCCACTCTGCCATTATCCACACCAAGGACGTGGACCACATGACCTACATGGCCAAGGAGATGGACACCACCATCTTCGTTAAAAATGGCGCATCCGTCGCCGGACTCGGTCTTGGGGGTGAGGGTTATCTTTCTTACTCCATCGCCACCACCACCGGCGAGGGCATCACCACACCTAAGACCTTCACCCGCGTCCGCCGCTGCGTGCTCGTGGAAAACCTCAGAATCATCTAAATAATAAGCACTAAATCTTAAATTCCAAATCCGAAACTCAGAGAACAGCATTTCAGTTTTGAGCATTTACCTATCATGATCCCCGCCCAAGTCGTCGGTTATGCCACTAGCAGCCATTCCCATCGTTCCCTCAAAGGGCAAAAGATGCTGCTATGCCAACCGCTTGGTTTCGGTGGAAAACCGGAGGGAGCACCCATCATCGCGATCGATCTGTTCGGTGCCGGCCTCCACTCGAAGGTCTTTGTCTCCACCGATGGCGTTGGCGCGAGACATCTGGTTCACGATAAAAAGTCACCCATAAGAAATTTCATCCAGGGAGTTATCGATTAATTGCCGTCCATTTTCTAATACATCATGCGCATCGCCCAAGTCATCGGCCGGGTCACCCTGAGCCTCCAAGACCCCTCCTACAAGGGAGGCCGTTGGCTCGTGTGCAATCCACTGGATGCCGGACACTTCAACACTGCCTGCCAGACACCGCCACCCCTATCTGAGCAGTTTTCCCTCGTGGCTTACGATGATATGGGTGCCGGTGAAGGTGACATCGTCGGCATCGTCGAGGGTGCCGAGGCCACCGCCCCCTTTGATTTTGATATTCCCATCGATGCCATCACCGTCGCTGTTTTTGATTCCATTCACTACGAACCACCACTCACCTAAAAGACTAAGCCCATGAGAAAACACGTCTTCACCGCCGCAGACATTGAGGCCCTTCTGAAAGCAGGAAAAACTGCTGCTGACATCCCCGCGAACGCGGTGCTCACTCCATCTGCCAAGGATGTGCTGCGCGACGGTCTTGTCCAGATCCGTGGAGGCCGGAATTTGCCAGTCGTTTCCAAAACCCCGGCCGAACCAATCCTGCCGGATTACGAATACCGCTGGACTCCCGGCAACGACCCAAAAACTCCTGCGGAAATCGAGGCCTTCTTCCATTCTCTCGCCATCGTCGAGATCAAACAACGCATGGTCGACATTGGCAAACGCATGTGGGCCCGCGAATACACCGACGGCAATGGCGGTAATCTAACGATCCGCGTGGGTGACAATCTCGTGCTCTGCACCCCCACCCTGGTCTCCAAGGGTTTCATGACTCTTGAGCAAATGTGCCTGGTGGACATGGAAGGCAAACAACTGGCCGGGAAATTCAAACGCACCTCCGAGTGCATGACCCACCTCGCTATCATGAAACGGCAGCCCAAGGCCAAGGCCTGTTGCCACGCTCACCCACCCCACGGCACCGCGTTCGCCGTGGCCGGTGTGCAACCGCCCACTTGCATGATCCCAGAAGCAGAAGTGTTCCTGGGCCAGATTGGCCTCTCAGAATATCAGACCCCTGGTTCCCCGGAGAATGCCAAGGTGGTCGGTGACGCGGCCGTCAATCACATGGCCGTACTCATGGTGAACCATGGTGTCATCACATGGGGCAAGGATATCGAGGACTCTTATTGGAAGATGGAAAACGTAGAGTCATACTGCAAAACCTTGTGGGTTGCCTCCCAACTCAACGGCGGCAGATTACTCACCATCACCGGCGGCCAAGCCAAGGAACTCATCAACCTGCGCAAGACCCTCGGCATGGACGACAAACGCGCCAACTGGCAGGAATGCCAACTCTGCGACAACGCAGAATTCAACCCCGGCACCGTTTGCCGAGTCCCAGAACAGGCCGCTTCTTCAAACGTTTCTGGCAAGCTCGACCCAGAGGCTGAAAAACTCGTCCAGTCCCTTACCGAACAGATTCTGGCTTCGCTGAAGTAATTCGGTGATCGTGGCTGGCCCGGCCAATTGGCTGCGGGCACGCTGCGCAAATGAGGCCTGTGTTGGCGGTATGCTAATCTTTCTCCAGACCTGCGGCTTTCCTGCGCTCTCGCGGCTTGATCCCTTTCGCCTTTTCCACCAACGCTAGCAGTCGGTCCCGGAAGCTATCCTCTCCCGGATATTGAAAACGACGCAGCCTTGCCATACCTCATCACAGCCCGCTTCTGTCTCAGAGTCAACCCGATTTTGTGTCACTGCGGGGACTGACCCAGAGATGTTGTTTCCCCATCCATGGCCTCCAAGGCAGCCTCCGGGTCCATGTTGTTAACGCAGTGACTTCTGCGGATTTCTAATGGGGTAGCTAACATCACTGCAACACTCGGTAGTTTCTACTGGCTAGGTTTTGAAACATCAGGTCTTTCACCTGACAAGAAGCGCCTTGCTTGGATCGGCGCACAACGTATTACTCCCCCGCCCTTAAACAACAAGAGCAAACACATTACAAAGAGCACCCAGAGTATACATACGATTATAACAGCATAATAGAATTGTTTCAAAGGCTCCATGCTAATCAAGCAAGCGCCCTGAGGAGTTTCAATAAGCTGGCTTGCTTTCATAGTTAGCATTCGAGAATCCTCAAGCCCCTTTAAGACGCTGTAGGTCCACGTTCTTTGAGCGTCCATACCCATGCAAAGCAAGTAATAGATGACGGCCAAAAAAACGAGATTAACTCCAGCAATCAAATAAAAACGCATACTTGTGAATGTTCGATGAGCTGTCATGCTGAACTTTCCATATAATTTAAGGAGTACTGGCAAGAATATGGGGGAGAAAACCCCCCATAGTATTTGGGGTCAGTAGTATCAGATCCAATCAAGGTATTTTTTCAATTTTTTTAACGGCTTGATTTTAGGCGTGGTAAGCCGGGCCAGGGCGCTGGGGCTTTTTGACCGGGATGGTTTCTGGGACTGCGTGGC
>Ga0118677_10008054_pt1 | contig 17070 bp, 8 predicted proteins | sample AliMusrvi5mmetaG_FD_86154 | JGI IMG/M metagenome (GOLD analysis project Ga0118677, IMG submission 86154) | reverse complement strand
CTACACGGAAGCGCTGCTCTCCGCCGTGCCCACGCTCGACGGGCCGGCGCGCCAGCGCATCCGGCTTGGCGCGGAAGGCCCGGCGCGCGAGGGTTTGGGCTGCCGCTTCGCCGCCCGCTGCCCGCGCCGCATCGGCGCGGTATGCGACGACGTGGGGCCGCCGCTACGCGTTCTTTCAGCCACGCACACCATCGCCTGCCATCACGCGATCGCCGATCTGGTGGACCAGGCCCCCCGCTCCATCGTCGCGGCTGCGTCGCCGGCCAGGTGATTTGCCGGGCCTGTGGCCGGTTTTTCGAGCGCGACCACAGCGAACCGGGCCGGGGCCGGGTTGCGGTAACGTTCCGCGTGGCAATCCTGCGACGGCGTCTCGCGTAACGCCTCTGATCAATGCCGCAACAGCCGTCTGCCGAAAGGATGTACGCATGTTGAACGTACAAGCACCGCCAGGATCAGCACCGCCAGGATCAGCACCGCCAGGATCAGCACCGCAAGGCGGCGCCCGCGGGAGGGATACCTCATACCGGCAGCCCTTTGGGCTGACCGGTATTGAGTCATATTTCGCGCGCGGCCGCCCCACCAGCCCGGCGCGCGGACTTCCGCGTCGCCCGCGCGCCGGGCTGGTGGCCCGAAATGCCGGAAGAGTCGGCATGTCGGGCCACCGGTATCAAACCGAAGGATCTGGTGGGAGATAAGTCATTCCGTCTACGGCACCGTCTTCAAGTCCGCCCGACTGCCTCAGGCCGCCGGTCCCGTCGATGGGAGGCCGGGCAGGTCCGGCCCCGCCGGTTCTTCCGGGCCTTCCGCCTCGGTGAACCGGGCCGGCGTGCGGGGGCGGCGGTCGATCTCGAGGCGAAATATATCGAACCGGTTGTAGCCACCGGACACGTCGTGAAATTGTTTCGGGAGGATGCAATCGTTGATGTCGATCTCGCCGTAGACGATGCCTTCCGCGTCCTGCAGGACATCGCTGATCACGCCGCCGCTCGGGCCCAGGATCATCGAAACGCTGCGCGGTGAGGCCTCGATCAGTTCCCTGGCCTTGCTTTCGCCCTGGCAGATCAGGTCGGTGGCGGCATCGCTGAGGAAGCCCGAGGAGACGACGTTGAAACATTTGGCCTCGAAGGCGTGGGCGCCGGAGCGGATCCTGATCGCGGCGGCAAGATCGTAGCCGCTGGCATCGCCCGCGGGATGGGTCGGCCAGCGCGGCGAATAGGCTGCGATATGCACCTGTTCGCCCTCGGCCATCAGGGCGTAGCGGGCGAGCGGGTTGGTGTTCTCGCCGCAGATAAGGGTGCCGATCCGGCCCAGCCGGGTCGGCGTGACGCGCAAACCGCTGGCGTCGCCGTTGGCCCATGCCAGCTTTTCCCAATAGGTCGGAACCAGTTTCCGGTGCCTGTTCAGCACGCTGCCGTTCGCGTCTATCAGAATGGCGCTGTCATAGATGCAGCCCAGGCTGGCCGGCGTGGATTCGTTGAATCCCATGGATACGATCACTTCGCACCGGCGCGCGGTCTCGCGCAGTCGTACCATCTCGGGTCCGTCCGCCGCGATCGCGGTACGGGCGAACCTGACGAAGAACGCGTGATTTTCCACCGGAGCGCGTACACCCGACCAGATCGGGAAGGCGCAGATGTAGGCTTCCGGGAAGGCGACCAGACGCGCGCCATGTTGCGCCGCCTCGACGATCAGTGCGCAGGCCTTCTCGACGGTCGCCCCGACGTCGAAATAGATGGGCGAAACATGGCAGGCGGCGGCCTTGAAACACGGCAACGGGTCCATGGCGGTCTCCCGACACACTGCCACCGGGATACTCCACCTGGCCGGCATCTTTCGATGAGTTTGGCTCGTTTGTTGTGTTCTGGCAACGCCTTCACTGAATCCGCGGCGTGCGCCCCGTCGCCTGGCGCGGCACCCCGGCCGTCCCGCCGGGAAAGCCGTCTTGTCGCGCGCCGCCCACGCCTGCGAGCAAGTGACGCCGTGGCGCCAGCAGCGTCCCGGACTTGCCACTTGAGGTTGTTCGGCAACGTTTAATGAAATAGTGTGTCCCTGGCGCCACACACATTTGACGCCGGGCGGAATAACGTCGAGTCTTGTTGGCGTTGGCGGCCCGGGGTGGATAATAGAACTCACGCGTTCGTGAGGCCTATTCCCTATGCTCAAGAGACAGGCAAAGCGCACGCCACGATATGACGGTCCGAACGTCGTGGCGTTGCGGCAGAGGCTGTTGGCGCATCACCGTGCGGTGCTCACCCGGTGGCTGGAAGCGGGTCGCTGCATGGGCTTATGCGATGCTTCGGCGTGCGTGCCCGGCCCGGGCCGGATCGAACCCGACTATGTGCTCGTGTGGGTGCGGGAGAACCCCGATCCCGCCTACATGATCGCCCCCGAGGGCATGTACTGGCGGGTCACCGACTGCATCCGCGGCGAGATCCTCGCGCGCCACGCCAGTTTCGAGGCGGCGCTGCATTACATCCGCCCGGTCCTGAAGCTGCACGAAGCCGCCTGACCGCGGCCCCCGCCGATTGACCGCCGCCGCGCCGGGGCCACCGGCAACGCCGACCAACCTTGTCGCGACTGCAGGCAACGCGCGGGTCGTCCTGAGTTGGACGTCCGCAGCCAGGGCGACGGGATACACCGTGCAACGTTCGACGACCAGCGGCTCCGGGTATACGACGATCGGAAACCCATCGGGAACGAGTTACACCGATTCCACTGCGGTCAATGGCACCACCTACTACTATGTGGTGTCGGCCAGCAACAGCGCGGGCACGAGTGCGAACTCCTCCGAGGTCAGTGCGTCGCCGTCGTCAACAATGATTAACGTCGGGGACGCCAGTTTTGAAATCGGCGGAGCATCTCAACGTGCGTTGGGTCTCGATACCCCGATTGTAAGCCCATGGGTTCCGAGTGGGTCTTGGGGTTACGTTTATACACCATCAGGCACGCCGACCGGCGGTCTATACGCTACGCAGGGAACGTTTTATGCGTATGGCCATAGTGGCACCATCTCTAACACGCTCACGGACACGCTACAGCCCAATACCACCTACACCCTCAGCGTGGACGTGGGGCGGCGCAATGACCTTGGCATGCCCGGTTATTCTATCTCGCTCTATGCGGGCTCTACCTTGCTGGCTTCCGCTTCGGAAGGAAACAACGCATTTCCAGCGGGCTGGAAAACCGCCACGGCGACATTTACCTCTGCCTCATCCGTCACGTCTGGGCAGGCCCTCAAGGTCGTGCTGGCTAGCAGCGGCGTTCAAGTCGGATTCGACAATGTTCGGCTGACTGCGGTTCCCATCCCCACCATCGCCGCCACGGCCAACTTGACCGGTTTCTCGACCACCTACGGCACCGCGTCAGCTGCCCAAAGCTTCGCCGTGTCGGGCACTGGCCTGAGCGCCAATATCAGCGTGGCCGCCCTGAGCGGCTTCGAGTTTTCAACCAATGGGACCGCTTACGCATCCACCGCGACCTTTACACAGAGCGGAGGCAGCGCGAGCGGCACGCTCTATGTGCGCCTCGCCGCCACGGCCGCGGTGTCCGGCAGCTACAATTCCCAGAATATCGTGATTTCCAGCAGTGGCGCCACCTCGGTGAACGTGGCCACCGCCGCCAGCGGCAACACGGTCACCAAGGCGGACCAGACGATCACCTTCGGCACGCTGGTGGCCAAGACCGTCGGCGACACACCGTCCGCACTGACAGCCACGGCGAGTTCGGGGCTAGCAGTCAGTTATGTGAGTTCGGCACCCGCGGTGGCGAGTGTGGCTGGCAGCACCGTGACCAGCGTGGCGGCGGGTACCGCCAACATCACCGCCAGCCAGGCGGGTGACGACAACCACAACGCCGCCACCTCGGTGACGCAGGCGCTTACGGTGATGACCACCGCGTTCGGCACCCAATACAATGCTTGGATCAGCGGCAGCACGACTCTGACCGGTGCGGCCGCCAACCCGGATGCCGACCCGGACAGTGACGGCGTCACCAACATGATGGAATACGCCAACGGGACCAACCCGCAGAGCGGGTCGTCCGGCACCAACGCCATCGCCTATGAAGGAGCATCCGTCACCGCTCACGGCCAGCCCATCTCCCAGGACCTGAGCCCCGGCACCGGCGGGGTGGACTTCCGCGCGGTGTTCGGCCGCCGCAAGGACGCCGCGAGCGCGGGCTTAACCTATAAGATGCAGTTCAGCGCGGACAACGTTCACTGGGTGGACAGCACCGCCACACAGGTGGATGTGTTGGCATCGGACAGCACCATGGAAGCGGTGAGCGTACCCTATCCCTTGTTCATCCCCGTGACCGGAGGCTACAAGAAACCGACGTTCTTCCGCGTGGGGGTTTCCAGCAACTGAGCCGCCAACCGATTTAACATAATAGTTCAAGCACACCATGAAAAACAAACTTCAGTATGCCGCCGGACTCGTGACCCTCACGCTGATCCTGCCCGCTGCGGCGGACGTCATCTACAGCGGCTACCAAAACATCAGCATTCCCACCAACTTCACCGGCGCGTCGGTAACCGTGGATGGCGGAACGATCAATCCGTTCTTCGGCGGGGTGGGCGTGGCGAACGACGCCAACTTCCAACCCGTCCGCGCCGGCACGGACGGTCTGGCTTCCATCCTTAATCTGGTGGCGGGTACCACAGTGGATTCCGGCAGTGTGTATTCCACCGGCCCTGGCGGATCATTCACCCACGAGGGCACCGGCAGCGGCCAATTCACCGCCGGTACTGAGGGTTATCTGGGCATGAAGCTCAGCGGCACCAACTACGGCTGGATGCGTGTGGTCTTCACCAACAACACCTCCGGCGCCGTGATCAAGGACTGGGCCTACGATAACACCTCGGGCGCGGCTATCGAGGTCGGCAACGTCGTGCAAAGCGCACCCTCGAGCGGTGCGCAAACCGTCACGCTGACCTCCGGCACCGGCAATTCCTTCACCCTCGGCACCCAGCTCACCGACAGCCTCGGCAACACCGGCGGCGTCACCAACAGCGTGGTCAAACAAGGCGCGGGAACCGCCATCCTCACCGGAACTAACAGCTACAGCGGCACCACCGCCATCAACGCGGGTGTCCTGACCATCGCCGCCTCGGCCTCCACCGGCAGTGGCAATGTGACGGTCAACAACAACGGCACCAAACTGATGGGCACCGGCACGGTTGGCGGTAACACCACCATCAATTCCAGCGCGATCCTCGCCCCGGGCGACTCGGGTGTGGGCAAGGTGAACTTCAGCGGCGACCTAACAGCAAGTTCCGGCTCGATCTTCCAGTGGGAACTGGCCGCCACGCCCGCGGAGACGGGTCGCGCCACCAGCTACGACGCGGTGAATGTCGCGGGCACGTTGGGCGGCAGCGGCGGCATCTTCCGGGTGGTGCTCAATGGTTCTCAAAACTTCAGCGAATCCTTCTGGGATAGCAACCGTACCTGGACGGACATCTTCAAGACCGCCGATGCCGGCAGCAATGTGAACTTCGCGTCGTGTTTCAGCAGCGTGCAATACTACAACAGCGCCACCGGCAGCCTCGGCACCCCCACCAGCCAGGGCTCCTTCACCATGAGCGGTTCGTCGCTCACCTGGACCGCCGTGCCTGAAGCGGACACCGCGCTGGCGGGCATCCTGTTAGGTGCCGGCCTGCTGCGGCGCGGCCGCAAACCGGTAGGGACCAGCGGCCTTGCTGGTACTACTTTCCCCTGCGGCTGAGGTACCATTGACAATCGCGATGCACCGCCCATGCAGGCGGACAAGTGGGCGTCCCGAGGCTGAACCGCCCTGCCGGTTATGAATAATCGACAACTGATTGCTAATAACTAATAACTGATAAATTCCCACATTCCCACCGCCATGAAAACCGCCCGCATTCCCACCGGATCACTTATCGCCCACCCGGTATGCCGCACCAATCCAATGACAAGCCGCCGGATGCGGATGGTTTGCGGGTTGGCACTGGCGGTGATCGGGCTCAGCGCCTCGGTCACGCCAGCGTATGCGGTCACCGCTACGGGCGGGACCGTCACCACCTACACGGTCGGCGGCATCACCTATAATGTCCATACCTTTACCGGCAGCGGGACGTTTCACGTGACTGCTGGCGGCGACGTCCGATACTTGGTTGTCGGCGGCGGCGGTGGCGGCGGCACGACCCAACCAACAGGCGGCGGCGGCGGCGGCGCGGGCGGATTCCTGGGCGGAGGTTCGGCCGATACGATCACTGTTTCGGCCATCGATTATACGGTGACCGTAGGCGGCGGGGGAGCGGCGGGAGCCAACGGTGCTGCGGGAACGAATGGACAGAACTCCGTCTTTGGTTCGATCACGGCTATCGGTGGTGGTGGCGGCACCGCAGTGACTCCGGTCCCGGCGACCGGATATCACTTCTTGAACTGGAGCGACGCTTCGACGTCGAATCCGCGGCAGGATCTCGCCGTGAGTGGCGACATCACCGTCACGGCCAACTTCGCCATCAACACCTACTCCGACTGGGCCACCGCTAACCGCATAACCGGTGGAGTGAACGGCGATTCGAACAATGACGGGGTGCAGAACGGTGTCGCCTATTTCATGGGCGTGACCGGTCAAGCCACCAATCCGGGTCTGAACGCCGGCAATCAGGTGACTTGGCCAGTGAACCTGGCCTACCAAGGCACCTTTGATGTCCAAATCTCGCCCGACCTTGTCACCTGGGCGGCTGCCGTTCCGCAGCCCACGCCATCGGGCGGCAACCTAACATACACCCTGCCTTCCGGCTTGGTCAAGCGGTTCGTCCGTCTGGTGGTGACGCCTAACTGAGGATTCAAAGAGCTGTCATGGGTCATGAGACATGAGTCATGGGTAAGAGAAAAGAGGCCGCTTACGTCTTCACCCATGACTCATGACCCGTGACTCGTAACTTCCCCCATTCCGGAGTTAATGGGTTTCTCTCCGGATCGTCGCGGGGCCGCTGGTGCGCACCGGCGGCCCCGCAGCTTCTGCGTTTGTCACCCGTTTGTCACCCGTTATAGGTGTTTCCGGTGTGTCGCCGGGTAGTTACGTTGGCTGCTGCCGGGGGTGAGGTGTCATTGCCGGTCCATGTGCCGCGCCCAATCACCGCCTCACGGCTGCTCCATGCCAATCCTCGTTTCCATCGTTGAAGATCACGCGCCGGTGCGCCAGATCATGGCCGAGTGGATCGGCCAGTCACCGGACATGACACTGGGGCGCACCTATCCCGACGCCGAATCGGCGCTGGCGGGTTTGCCCGAGCACCCGGTCGACGTGGTGTTGATGGACATCAACCTGCCCGGGCTGTGCGGGATCGAGTGCGTGCGGCAATTGAAGCCGCTGTTGCCGGTCACGCAGTTTGTGATAGTGACAGTGTATATGGATGCCGACCGGATCTTCAAGGCCCTGGCGGCGGGCGCGACGGGCTATCTGCTCAAACGCTGCCCCCAAATGGAACTCTTGCAGGCCATCCGCGAGGTGGCTGCCGGAGGCTCGCCGATGAGCCGTAACATCGCCCGCCTCATCGTCGAAACGTTTCACACCGTGCCGCCCCAGGCACCGGACCTGGAGCGACTCAGCGACCGGGAACTCGACGTGCTCCGCTTGCTGGCCCAGGGCCAGGAGGCCAGGGAAATCGCTGCCGAATTGAACCTCGGATTCAATGCCGTCCGCACGCTGGTCCGCCGCATCTACGAAAAACTTCACGTCCACACCCGGCGCGACGCCGTGGCCTGCTTACAGTTCCAGCAAGGGTAAGACTCCTGCGTAGCATGGGGATTCACCGCCAAGCCGCCATGATCGCCAAGGTGGATTTGTGATCCTCCGACCTCCGGTCTCTGGCCCACCTTCTTCCTGTTTTGTCACCCGTTTGTCACCCGTTTTACTTGTTGTGAATTCGCCGCCGCCCCGTCAAATTAGACCGTCATTCTGGCCGGCGGCATCAAAACGCCAGCCCAGAAGCACCGAAAACCATCAATACCACACTAATGCACCCCCTTGCCGGGCTCACTGTTCCCATGATGAAGAAACCAAGACCATGAAAACCACATCCAACTCTAACAAAAACACCACGGCCAGGAGCTTCCGGTCCCTGCGCCGGCTGTGCGGCCTGGGCATCGCGGCCATCGGGCTCGGTGCCTCGATCCCGTCGGCGCAAGCCGTTGACTATGTTGCCGCTACTGGCGGCGACTCCATCACAACTTACCAGGTCGGCGCAACAATCTATACCGTGCATACATTTACCGGCAGCGGCACGTTTACCGTGACTAATACCAGTGGCGGCACAGTCAATTATCTGGTTATTGGCGGCGGTGGCGGCGGCGGCGGCAGCACGGGCGGCGGCGGCGGCGCGGGCGGATTCCTGGAGAGCACAGCCACCGTTACGGGTGGAAACACCGCTTATACGGTTACCGTCGGCACGGGTGGTGCTGGCGGCTCAGGCAACACACAATGGGGCACCGATGGTAACCCCTCGGCATTTGGGTCTTTTGCCACCGCCATCGGGGGCGGTGGTGGTGCGCCCAACGCTAATTCGGGTACGGCGAATGGACACACAGGCGGTTCCGGCGGGGGGGCCTCTTGGGTCAACAGTGCTTCGACTGGCGGTGCAGGCACAACCGGTCAGGGCAATAAGGGCGGGAATTGCCTGGCTTGGGGCGGTCCTTTTGCGCCCGGCGGCGGCGGCGGTGCCGGGGCGGTCGGTGTGAACGGGAACAAGCAAAGCTCAGGTGCCGCTGGTGGTGCCGGTAAAGCGAGCATCATCACGGGCACTTCTACAACCTATGCCGGTGGTGGCGGCGGCGGGAGTTATCAAGACACGGGCGGCACGGGCGGCACGGGCGGCGGCGGCCATGGCGGCAAAGGCGGCGGTGCTGGAACCACCAGTGGGACGGCCAACACGGGCGGCGGCGGTGGTGGCCAAGGCGGCAACAATGGCGGCGCCGCAGGTTCCGGCGGCTCGGGCATCGTGATTATCTCCTACGCCAGTGGGCTCAGCTCCAATCCGACCTCGACCAGTGCCACGCTGGCGGTGTCGGAGAACACGGCGACGGCGCTGGCGACAGGCAACTTCGGCTACGCTGATCCGAATTCAAGCCCGCTGACTGCCGTGCAGATCACGACGCTCCCGGCGCTGGGCACATTGAAGTTGAGCGGAACCGCCGTCACGCTCAACCAGATTGTTGCGGTGGCTGACATCAACAGCGGCAACCTGACCTACCAGTCGGCGTTACCGACTTATGGGACCGGTGCTGCTTACACGACGATTGGGATCAAGGTGGAGAATGCGACCAGCCTTTGGAGCGCCGCTGCGGTGATGACGGTGAATGTGACGCCAGCCATAATCGTGCAGGACCCCAGCTTCGAGACGCCAGGGGGCCAATCGGGTAATTGGGCATCGTTCGCGAACCCGCCGTGGAGTTCCGCCGGTAGCACTTACAGCCAACTTAAGGTAGGCCCTGGGTTTGACGGTACATTCAACAACGCCGCCGATGGCAATTGGGTAGCGCTGATCAACAATGATGACACACCGATTGCCACTCCGGTCTATCAGAACTTGAGTTACAGTGTTTCAGCCGGTGCTACGCTTTCGGTGACCTTCGCGTACGGGAGGCAAAACAGCGGGACTCCGGGGCAAGGGGTTGCTTATTTCGACGTCGGCGGGACCAAGTACACCATGGACTTCGACGCCAGCGCGTTATCCGCCGGTCAATGGGGGAGCACGACCATGACCAAAACGATAACCAATTCCGGAAATTTGACTCTCGGGTTCTATGGCAACAGTGGCCATGGCATCAATGTCTGGGTGGACAAGATCAGCGATGTCAGCTACTCGCCAGGCCTCACCACCTACACGGTGGCCTTTAACAGCAACGGCGGTTCGTCGGTCAACTCCCAGACGGTAACCTCGGGCGGCACGGCCACGTCACCGACGGCTCCAACCTTGGCGAACAATACGTTTGCCGGCTGGTATACCGACAACACCACGTTCGCCAACCAGTTCAACTTCAGCACCGCGATCACCGGCAACATCACGCTGTATGCCAAGTGGACAGCCACGGTGGCCTTTAACAGCAACGGCGGTTCGTCGGTCAACTCCGAGACGGTAACCTCGGGCAGCACGGCCTCGTCACCGACGGCTCCGACCTTGGCGAACAATACGTTTGCCGGCTGGTATACCGACAACAACACATTTGCCAACCCGTTCAACTTCAGCACGGCGATCACCGGCGACATCACGCTGTATGCCAAGTGGACACCCGCCATCACCTACGCGGTGGACTTTAACAGCAATGGCGGTTCATCGGTCACCTCCCAGAACGTGCCCTCGGGCGGCACGGCCGCGCAGCCGGCGAATCCGGCTTTGGCGAACAATACGTTTGCCGGTTGGTATACCGACAACAACACATTCGCTAACCCGTTCAGCTTCAGCACGGCGATCACCGGCAACATCACGCTGTATGCCAAGTGGACAGCCACGGTGACCTTTAACAGCAACGGCGGTTCGTCGGTCAACTCCGAGACGGTAACCTCGGGCGGCACTGCCACCCAACCAACTGCCCCGACCTTGGCGAACAATACGTTTGCCGGCTGGTATACCGACAACAACACGTTGGCCAACCCGTTCAGCTTCAGCACGGCGATCACCGGCAACATCACGCTGTATGCCAAGTGGACAACCACGGTGACCTTTAACAGCAACGGCGGTTCGTCGGTCAACTCCGAGACGGTAACCTCGGGCGGCACGGCCACCCAACCAACTGCCCCGACCTTGGCAAACAATACGTTTGCCGGCTGGTATACGGACAACAACACATTTGCCAACCCGTTCAACTTCAGCACGGCGATCACCGCCGACATCACGCTGTATGCCAAGTGGACGGCCACGGTGACCTTTGACAGCAACGGCGGCTCGTCGGTCAACTCCCAGACCGTAACCTCGGGCAGCACGGCCACCCAACCAACTGCTCCGACCTTGGCGAACAATGCGTTTGCCGGCTGGTATGCCGACAACAACACATTTGCCAACTCGTTCAGCTTCAGCACGGCGATCACCGGCAACATCACGCTGTATGCCAAGTGGACGCCCGTCCCGACCATCACCCTCGCGGGACCGTTGGGCGCGGTGAACACCACCTACGGCACGGCCTCGGCCACACCGACCAGTTTCACGGTTTCCGGCAGCACTCTCACGGGTGCATCTGGCAATTTGACCGTGACCCCGCCATCCGGATATGAAGTTTCCCTCAGCAGCGGCTCGGATTACACCACCAGTTTGGCGGTTCCTTACAGCAGCGACACGCTGGCCGGCACCACGGTGTATGTGCGCCTGGCGGCCACTGCCGGTGTGACCGGTTCGCCCTATTCTGGCAACATCACCGTTGCGGGTGGCGGCGCCAGCTCCCAAACCATTGCGACGGCCGCCAGCACCGTCGCCAAGGCGACGGCGACGGTGGTGGTGACGCCCTACACGGTGACGTATGACGGTAACCCGCACACGGCGACGGTGACGTCCATCACGGGTGTGAACGGCGAAACGGACGCGACGGTCGGCACGGTCACGTTGAACACGACGCACACGACCGCCGGAGTCTATACGAACGACTACTGGTATTTCACGGGCACCAACTACAACAGCATCGGCAGTCCGGCCTCAACCATCACCGTTACGAACGGTGGCTTCGAGGATCCAACGCCCCACAATCCAAATAATGGAACAAACCCAGACTGGACCGCTGGTGGTTGGGCATTTGTCGGAGCCCCGTGGACTACATCCACTGCCAATTACGGTCGCCTGTCACAAGGACCCGTAGCTTCACCCCAGCTTGGCAATTGGATGATGAACCTCAATGATGCCGGGGGTTGGGTCAAACAGGATCTGGGCACCACCGTCCACGCCGGAGACACCCTTGCGGTGACATTCCACGTGATGAGTGACACCGCTCCGGGGCAAATCACTGCTACATTCACGGTCGGCTCGACAGACTATCCCCAGACGTTTAGCAATCCCCAGAATAATGGCATCTTTGCGTCCTATACGTTGACTCAAACAGTTGGGGCCGGGGTCTCGGGCAATCTCAGCGTTAAATTCACGAAGGTGAGCGGCAGGCTATGGCTCGACAACGTCAGTAATGTCACCGTCACGCCCGCCGGCATGCAGACCATCACCGACACGATCAACAAGGCCGACTCGACCATCACCGCGACGGGCGCGACGAGCTTCACCTACAACGGTTCGGCGCAGGGTCCGGCCACGGCCGATGTGACGGGTTCGACGGGAGCGGTGACCTACAGTTACGCCGGCACCGGCTCGACAACTTACGGGCCGCTGGCAACTGCGCCGACCAACGCGGGCACCTACGCGATGACCGCATCGGTGGCGGCCGACACCAACCACAACGGGGCATCCTCCACGCCGCTGGCCTTCACGATCGACAAGGCCGAATCGAGCGTCACCGCGACGGGTGCGACGAGCTTCACTTACAACGGTTCGGCGCAGGGCCCGGCCACGGCCAATGTGACGGGTTCGATGGGAACGGTGACCTACAGTTACGTCGGCACTGGCTCGACAACCTACGGGCCGCTGGCAACTGCGCCGACCAACGCGGGCACCTACGCGATGACCGCATCGGTGGCCACGGACGCCAACCACAACGGGGCATCCTCCTTGCCGCTGGACTTCACGATCGACAAGGCCGGCTCGACCGTCACCGCGACGGGCGCGACGAGCTTCACCTACAACGGTTCGGCGCAGGGCCCGGCCACGGCCGATGTGACGGGTTCGACGGGAACGGTGACCTACAGCTACGCCGGCACCGGCTCGACAACCTACGGGCCGCTGGCAACTGCGCCGACCAACGCGGGCACCTACGCGATGACCGCATCGGTGGCGGCGGAGGCCAACCACAACGGGGCATCCTCTCTGCCGCTGGGCTTCACGATCGACAAGGCGGGCTCGACCATCACCGCGACGGGCGCGACGAGCTTCACTTACAACGGTTCGGCGCAGGGTCCGGCCACGGCCAATGTGACGGGTTCGTCTGGTACGGTGACATACAGCTATGCGGGCACCGGTAGCACAACTTACCCGGCGAACAGCACGCGACCGACGGAGATTGGCACATATAGCTGCACCGCGACCTTGGCGGCGGATGCCAACTATTCCGGCGCCGTGTCAGACCCCTACGCATTTGCAATCGTCGCGGGCAGCGGCTACGCCGCGTGGGCCGGCGGTCATGCCTTTGACTCGCTCAACAGCGAAGGTGTGGCATACGGCATGGCCTGGATCCTCGGGGCCAGCACGAAGGACTCCTCCAGCATTGGCCTGCTGCCCAAGGCGACCAACAATAGCGGCAAGCTGGTGCTGACCTTCGACTGCCTGAGTGCGGCCGCTCGCGGCACCGCGGTGCTGAAGGTGCAATACAGCAAGGACATCGGCCAAGCCGACCTGTGGACCAGCCACGAGGCGGTAGTGCCCGGCGCCGTCGGCACTTCCGACGTCGGCAATGTGCACTTCGTCGCCACCGCGAACGGCGACCTGATCCACGTCGTGGCGACGATCCCGGCGAGCGAGGCCTCCACCGCCGGCAAGCTCTTCGGCCGGCTGTATGCCGTCGAGAATTGACAGGAAAAAAGGTAGGGCGGATCGGCCCGATCCGCCGTGATTCCACTCGGAACACAAGCAAGCAGATGCTTTCAACCGCCGAACCCCCTTTGCCTCCTGAAGTCAGGACGCGTGACAGTTCACGGAGGGCGAGGGGGCGGCGGGAAAAATCTTCATCCCCTTTCCGGAGTTGATGGGTTCTCTCCGGATCACCGCGGGGCCGCTGGTGCGCACCGGCGGCCCCGCAATTTCCTTGCCTCTCAGCCATCATCTAACATCGGAATCAAGTCACCTGTTCTTACGTCTTGGCATTTCATGCTTTTGGATCCGATTTTGATACTTCCCAGCTTTCTCATGCACGCTACCCCGAAACGAAAACTTCCGGCATTTCCACTGGTCCTGTCCTGCGTTGCGCTGGCCGGAATGGCCTGTGCGGCATCGACCATCGACGAGGATTTCAAGCATCCTCCGCTTGCCGCCCGGCCCTGCGTGTGGTGGCATTGGATGGGGTCCAACGTCAGCAAGGACGGCATCACCCGGGACCTTGAAGCGATGAAAGCCTCCGGCATCGGCGGCGCGACAATCTTCCATCTAACATCCGCGGTGACGGTGGGTTCCAAGCCAACCGCCAATTGTCCCTGGCCCGACATCACCTACCGCAGTCCGAAGTGGTGGGACTTGATGAAACACGCCGCATCGGAGGCCAATCGCTTGGGGCTCGAACTCGGAATGCACAACTGCGTCGGATACTCGACGACCGGCGGTCCGTGGATCGACCCCGAACGCGGAATGCAACAGTTGGTGCGCAAAAGGCAATCCGTCCAAGGCGGGAAGCAAGTCGCTCTCGATCTGCCGCTTCCGGGCACCCGATCGATTGACATCGGGGTTTTCGCCGTGCCTGCCGAAGGCGTCATTCCGCTGGATAAGATCATCGACCTGAGCGGCAAGATGGACGCCAAGGGCCATCTCGTGTGGGAGGCTCCGCCGGGCGCATGGAATGTCTATCGGATCGGCTACGCCTTCAGCGGACATCAATCGAGCCCGGTCCCGGACGACGTGCTCAACAAGGCATTCGAAGTGGACAAGATGTCGGTCGAAGCGAACCGCTATCATTGGCAACAAGTGATCGAGCCGCTCAAACAGAACCTGGGGCCGCTCGTGGGCAAGAGCTTCCGCCACATCCTCATCGACAGCTACGAAGCCGGCGACCAGAACTGGACCGCGCGTTTTCGCGAGGAATTCAAGCGGCTGAAAGAGTACGATCCGTTGCCGTGGTTGATGACCATGAACACGGTCGTCACCGAGGGCAGAAAAGAAGAGGCCCGCATCGTTGCCGACGTGGACCAGAGCACACGCTTCGAATGGGATTACCGCGACGTGATCCAAACGCTGTTTCTCGAAGGTTTTCGCACCGGCGCCCAAGCGATTCGCGAGGCAGGCATAACATTTCATTGGGAACCATACACCGGCCCGTTTGACAAGATAGCCGGCTCGGCGTTGGCCGACATTCCCATGGGCGAATTCTGGTCCGGCGGGCAAGGTGGCATTGACTATGCCATCGTGGCCGCCGGGCGCGCCGCCGGCCACCGTGTCATTGGCGCCGAATCATTCACCGGCATGCCCCCGGATAGCCGCTGGACCGAAACCCCGGCATTCTTGAAAGCCTGCGGTGACGGAACCTACGCCAGCGGGGTCAATCGCCTGATGCTGCATCATTGGGTTCATCAACCTTTCGACGAGCGATACAAACCCGGCATGGGCATGGGCTGGTGGGGCACGCATTTCAGCCGCAACCAGACGTGGTTTGAACCAGGCAAGGCCTATTTCGCCTACCTCGGTCGTGTTCAGGCATTGCTTCAGCGTGGTGAAGGCGTTGCCGATTACCTGGCACTCGACCACGCTCCCGCCGGGGCCGACGCCATTCCGCGCGCAACATTGCTTCACGGCGACCTGCGCGCAAGAGACGGCGCAATCGTGTTGCCCAGCGGCCGACGCTATCCGTTCCTCCAGTTGCCCGCCGGGGAGGCGATGCTGCCTGAAGTCGCCCGCGCACTCAGGCAATTGGTGTTAGCCGGCGGAGTGATCTGCGGCCCGAAACCCGTGCGGTCGCCCAGCCTCTCCGGCTACCCTGCAGCCGACGCCGAGGTCCGAAAGATTGGCGAGGAACTCTGGAGCAACCCGAACGTTCTCACCAAGCCCATGAGCATCTCTCCTCCCGTGACTATCACCGGTGCTGACCTTCGCACAACGGCACGAAAGGATCGCGAGACTGATCTGTTCTTCCTGGCAAATACGGGCAATCAGGCACGCGAGTTCACGGCATCCTTCCGCGTCACCGGCAAGCAGCCGGAACTCTGGCAGGCTGAAGACGGGTCGTGTCAGACTGTGGCGGTCTGGAAGGCCGCTGCCGGCCGCATGGAACTCCCGCTGCGCCTCAACGCCCACCAGTCGATCTTCGTGATTTTCAGGAAACCCGCGCCTGCCGATCACGCGGTCGAACTTGTCACCGCCGACAAGGCCGCATGCGAGGCACGGGTAGATGATACCGGCCGGGTGGTCGTGCGCGGCGCAGGTCCGTGTCGTGGCGAAATCGCTTTCGCTTCCGGCAAACGGGCGCCATTCGCTCTGGAAGCCGTGGCGCCGATTCCGCTGGCTGGGCCATGGAAGCTTGCGTTCGCTCCGGGGCTGGGGGCACCTGCGCTAGTGACTTTCCCCGAGTTGCAATCCTGGAGTGAGAACGCCGACAAGAACATCAAGTATTTTTCCGGCACCGCAACTTACCGGAAAGAGATTCAACTGGACACTTTGCGAGCAAGCCGCGGCTATCTGCTGGACCTCGGAGAGGTGCATGAACTCGCCGCCGTCGCAGTCAATGGCCGTTCGCTCGGGGTCCTCTGGTATCCGCCTTTCCAGATGGATGTCACTGACGCGTTGAAAGGCGGCGTGAACCGGTTCGAGATTCAAGTGACCAACACGTGGGCCAATCGCCTGATCGGCGACGAGCAAGAGCCCGAAGATTCCCAGTGGACCGAATGGGAAACGTTCCGCGATTTCGGCGGGTACGCGCTGAAAGCCTACCCGGAGTGGTTTGTAAGGAAACAACCGCGACCGTCGCCGGGTCGCAAGTGTTTTGTGACCTACAACTATTTCAAGAAGGACACCCCGCTGTTCCCTGCCGGACTGCTCGGCCCGGTGCGCCTGATCGTCGAGAATGAAGTGAAACCCTGGTAAGGAGTCCGCCGTATGATCAAACGAGGCAAGATGAAGACAAGAAGCCGCAATTGTGTGTGGTTGGGCGTTTGGATCACGATTCTAACAGGTAATGTGCCGGGGTCGGAGCCACCCGCATACCGCCGTCTTTCCGTGAGCGAGTACCGTGACAAGATGAAAGCGGGCTGGATCGGCCAGATCGCCGGCGTCTCCTGGGGCGCGCCCACCGAGTTCAAGTACTGGGAGAGAATTTTGATTGA
>Ga0118677_10008053_pt1 | contig 17071 bp, 14 predicted proteins | sample AliMusrvi5mmetaG_FD_86154 | JGI IMG/M metagenome (GOLD analysis project Ga0118677, IMG submission 86154) | reverse complement strand
GTGTGGGCGATCGTCGGCCTCTCCCTCATCGAGCTCAAGTGGGGCAAGTGGACCGGCATCATCGGCACGATCGTGCGTTTCCTCGTGCTGGCCATCTTCCTGGCACTCGTGATCGCCTTCCTCATCACCAAGGGCAAGCCGGCGGACACGATCGTCATCACGTCGCTGAAGCCCAGCCTCACCGGCTTCCTCGCGGTCATCGGGCTGCTGCAGTTCCTCTTCGTCGGCTTCGAGCTCTCCAACGGCGCGGCGGAAGAGATGAAGAACGCGCAGCGCGACGTGCCCAAGATGATCATCCGCTCCGGCATCATCGCCGCGCTGGTCACCGGCTCGCTGATCCTCGGCGTGCTGCTCGTCATGCCGGCCAGTGAACTGGCCAACGCCACCGGGTTCACCGACGCGTACTTCAAGGTCGCGACCGTCCTCCACGGCGGTGTCAACACGGTGCTCAAGGACATCATCGGCGTGCTCATCGTGCTCACCGTGATCAGCGCCGGCGGCGTGTGGCTCCAGGGCGCCGTGCGCGTCCAGGCGGTGGCCGGGCTTGACGGCGCCGGACCGCTGTGGCTCGGCAGGTTCAGCAAGCGCACCGGCACCCCGGTGATCATGAACATCGTCTCCGCGATCATCGGCTCTGTCTTCGTCGCGCTCGTCTTCCTGCTCACCAGCGGCAGCCTCGCCAGCTTCTTCACCGTGATGGTCACGCTCGTCATCTCGCTGACGGCCCTCATGTACTTCTTCATGATCCCGGCGATCATCCCGCTGCGGAAGAAGTACCCGGACCATCACCGCCCGTTCCGCGTGCCCGGCGGCACGGTCGGCGTGTGGATCTGCGTCATCCTCTCGGAAACGATCATCATCCTCACGGCCATCACGCTCCTGTGGCCGGGGCTGCTGGACGGCCTGCTCGGACAGAGCTACGACATCTACGCCAACTGGGGCGTCCACCGCGCGTTCTTCGAGATCGTGACGCTCGGGTCGCTGGCGTTCTTCATCCTCACGAGCGTGGTGTTCTGGCTCATCGGCCGGCGCAACCTCGCCAGCGGCGCCGTCAGCAGCAGCGACCTGCTGGCGATCGACCCGGAGATCGGCGGGGCCGGCGGCACGACGGCCGCGGCGACCGCCCCGGCGGCCCCCGAGGCCTGAGGCCCGGCACGCCGGGCGAAAGGAACGACGCACGATGCCAGGAGACACGACGGGACCGCAGCGCCAGCCGATGGCTCCGCTGCGGTCCGACTTCGCCGTCAGCTTCCACAGCGAGGCGCAGATCGAGCCGCTCAGGGACGCGACGCTGCGCCTGCTCGAGCGGACCGGCGTCAGGTACGCCTCGCCCAAGGCGCTCGCGCTCCTCGCCAGGGCCGGGGCGAGGGTGGACGAGGCGTCCGGGCTCGTCCGTCTTTCCCGCGCGCTCGTGGAGGAGACGCTCGCCCTGGCGCCGCGCACGTTCGCGCTCGGCGCGCGGGACGCGTCGTGCGACCTTGCCGTCGGCTCGGGCTACACCTACGGCACCACCGACGGCTGCGGCGTCGAGGTCGTCGACTGGCGCACCGGCGAGCGCCGCAAGTCCACCAAGGCCGACCTCGAGGCCGTGACGCGCATGCAGGACTGCCTCGGCTCCATCTCGTTCTGGTGGCCGACGGTGAGCGCCGGCGACTGCGGCGAGACCGCCCAGCTGCACGAGATCGAGGCTGGCTGGAACAACACGAGCAAGCACCTCATGGGCATGGTCCAGGGCGAGAGCCTCGCGCGCCACGCCGTGGAGATGGCGACGGCGGTGGCCGGCGGGCCCGAGGAGCTTCGCCGCCGGCCGCTGATGAGCGACCTCATCGGCACCGTGTCGCCGCTCGTGCACGACAAGGACGGCATCGAGGCCGGCCTGGTCTTTGCCGAGGCCGGCATCCCCGTCTGCTACGTCACGATGCCCAATCTGGGCACCACGGCGCCGGCCACGAAGGCCGGGGCCTTCGTCGTCGGCGCCGCCGAGATCGTGGCGGCGGCGGTGCTGCACGAGCTCGCCGCCCCCGGCGCGCCCGTGCTCGGCTCGATCATGCAGATCTACGCCGACCCGCGCACGGCGCTCACCATGACGACTCCGCTCGACGACCGCTGCCGCTTCCTCGCGACCGAGCTTCTGCACGCCTTCGGCATCCCGGCGCTCGGCCCGATGGGCGGCACCGACGCCGCGGACGCCGGCTCGTGGCTCGCCGGCGTCGAGACGATGCTGCAACTCCTGCAGGTGCCGCTCGACGGGTGCGAGCTCTACACCGGCATCGGCCTCACCAACACCTACAACCTCTTCATCCCCGAGAACCTCATCCTCGACGACGACCTCTACAACCGCGCCCGCTACGCGTTCCTCGACATCCCCATGGACGAGGACTCGCTCGCCCTGGACGTCATCGACGCCGTGGGGCCCGGCGGCCACTTCCTGGCGCAGCCCCACACCCGAGCGCATATGCGCGACGCCGTGGTGCGCGCCATCAGCCAGCAGATCGCGGACGACGGCCAGCATTACCGCGACCTGCTGGAGGTGGCGCGCGAGCGCGCGCTGGACATCCTCGACAACTACCGGCCAGAGCCGCTGCCGGAGGCACAGCAGGCCGAGCTCCGGCGGATCGTCGACGACGCCGACCGGGAGGCGCGCGGGTAGGCGCCGAGACCGCCCGCCCGATGGGGAGCCGCGCGACGAGGCTCCCGTCAGGCGCAGCTCGGTCCCGCGGCGAGACGAAGAAGAGGGCCGGGCGCCGCATCCGCGGCGCCCGGCCCTCTTGACGTGCTCGTCGTGCGCGACCACCGTGCCGCGCCGTCCGGGCTCGAGGCGGGCCTCCCGCCTCTCGCCGCCGCGGCGCTCGCCCGGCTACAGCCGCGCCCGCTCCTTGAAGCGCTCGACACAGTTGATCGGGATGTCGAGCTCTCTGCTGATGTTGAACTTGGCTTCCATCATGCCCGCATTGTCCGGGTGGACGGAGGAGGTGAAGGCCAGCGTGCCGAGGCCCTTCTCGATGCGGATCTGCTCCATCGCGATGGGGTCGCTCAAGTCGCGCGTGCTGCAGTGCAGCTTGTCGGCGACGTACTGCTTGGCTTCCTTGAGACGCATGCGTCTGGTCATCTGCATCCGAGCGACGAGATCTCCCGCCGCCCGCATACCGCCCATGCCGGACGCTTGCGTGTGCGCCCCCTCCATGCCGAGGGGATCGCCCGTGCCCACCTAGTACCCGTCGATCTTGAGGATCTCGACGAAGGCCTTGGAGGCGCGGCTCGTCGCGTCGGCCGGCGGATAGACGCAGGTCGGCACGCCGCCGACGCCCATGCCCACGTTGACGTGCACGGGGATCTCGGCGACCTCCATGGCGGGCTTGATGAACGTGATGGCGCGGGCGATGTTCCACGCCGTGGAGCGCCCGGTGTTGATGTTGACGGCCGGCCCGTAGATGCTGGCGCCGGCCTGCTGCACCATGCGTACCTGGTCCTTGGGCCACATGCCGGCGATGCGCTCGCCGTCGAACTCGAGCTGGCCGTGCATGCCGAGCACGAACTCGCTGGCCATGCCGATCTCGATGCCCAGCCACGGATACCGCTCACGCAGCATGCGGCAGGCGCGGAGGCCGGCGAGGAAGTCCGCGTCGCCGGCCGCGCCGGTGGTGTCGAAGTCGATGCCGTCGGTGCCGGCGGCGACCATGCCGTCGGCGACGAAGCTGATATCCTCGATCAGCATCTCCACGGCCTCTTCCTGCGCCGCACGGGCCTCGTCGATCTTGCCCAGCGGCAGCAGCTCGGACCAGTTGGGGATGGGGCCGTCGGGCTTCGAGTACCGGCCCAGGTCGGGCATGGCGCCGTACTGCACGGGGTTCGTGAGCAGCGCCTGCGCGATCTTCATCGTCTGGGCCTCGTGAGCGACATTGGTCTTGATCGCCTTGTACGAGTAGTCGATCTGCCAGAGCTCCACCATGTCGACGCCGAGCAGCGTCTCGAAGCTCTGCAGGTCCTGCACGCGGTTGCCGATGTGCTTGGTCCCGGTGCCGTCGTTGCTGAGGATCACTTCGTCGCCGATGTCCACGGCGGTGAAGCGCGCCGGAGACGCGTAGATGTCGAGCAGGTGCTCGATCTCGTCCGCGGTGATCGTCGGCGACTTGCAGCGCTTGGCCGCTTGCACCGTGCCGTCTTCGAGATCGGCCTTGATCTCGGAACGAGTCATCTCGACGAGCGACCCGTCACCCATGCGCGTGGGGATCTTGGGTTCCAACCGCATCACCTCCGTGCTTCTTCCGGATCGACCGCCGGCCGCCGCGCGGCCTTGTGGTCTGCGAGAGTGCCGCAATGTTCGCGAAGCGATCCGACCGCAGTTGCGCAGACCTCCGCGCGCAACTGTACAGGAGCGGTCGAGGGGCACGCCACCAGACCCGGGCGCGCCGCGGGTGGAGCCGGCGGGCGGGGTCGAACCGCCGACCTGCCGCTTACAAGGCGGCTGCTCTGCCAACTGAGCTACACCGGCTCGCGAGGCGCGCGACCAGTCTACCTAGTGCCGCGGACCACGGGAAACGCCGGCGTCCGGCGGGAGCCGAGAAGCTCGCGGTGAGCTCGCCGGTACGGAGTCGCGGGACGCTATACTTTGCGACGTGAAGACGTCGCTCTCCCCGCATTCTCCCATTGACGCTGCCTGCCGCGCCCGCGCCGGGCGCGGGCGCCTCGGCAGAGGACTACGCGCCGCGCTGACCCTCGGCGGCGTCGCCGGCTTGCTCGCCCTCGCGCCGGCCTGCGGCGGTCTCGCCCAGTCGGCCGCGACCCCCGCGCATCTGGTCGCATCGCCGCCGGCTTCGCCCGCCGCGCGCGGCCCCGCGCCGCAGGTGCTCGCCTGGAGCGGCATCCTCATCGACAGCGGCTCCGGCGCGGTCCTGTGGTCCAAGTCCCCGGACCGCCGCCTCGAGCCCGCGTCCTGCACGAAGATCATGACGGCGCTTCTCGTGCTGGAGCACTTCCAGAACCTCGGTACTTACGTGACGGTGCCGCGAGAGGCTTACCCGAGGAAGGTCGTCATCGGGCTGCGCCCCGGCGACCGGATCACCGTCGCCGAAGCGCTGCGCGCGATGATGGTCCACAGCGCCAACGATGCCACGGTCACGCTCGCCCACGCGGTCGCCGGCAGCGAGCGCCGGTTCACGGCGCTCATGAACCGGCGCGCCAGGCAGCTCGGCCTGCACGACACTCAGTTCAAGAACCCTCAAGGCATGCCCGCGCCCGGCCACTACATGTCGGCGCGCGACCTCGCCACTCTCGCACGGTACGCCATGAACGACGCGCGCTTCCGCAGCTTCGCCGACATCGAGACGGCGACCATCCGCTGGCCTCCGCACCACGTTGTGACCGTGCGCAACCACAACAAACTGCTGCTGCAGCCCTGGGCGAACGGGATCAAGACCGGCGCGACCAAGAGCTCCGGCATGGTCCTCGTCGGGTCGGGCCAGCCCAACTCCGTGCCGCTGATCGTCGTGACCATGCACGAGCCCTCGCGCGCGCAGGAGGTGCAGGACGCCCTGGCACTCCTCGCCTGGGGCTCCGCCAGATAGACCACCGCGCCGGGGCGGGACTCTCGACGCAGGCCCGCCCCGCACCTGCTCTTCCTCCGTCGCTACCCGCGCGGCGCCGTGATCCGGCGGAAGCGGTCGACCGAGTTGATCGGCACGCCGAGCAGCTCGGCGATGTGGAACTTCGCCTCCAGCCCGATCGGCTCGTCGATGCCCGTGATCTCGCCGCTCTCCAGGGCCGCGCCCAGACCGCGCTCCTTGCGCAGGTCCAGCATCACGACCGGGTCCGAGAGGTCCATCACCGACACGCCGAGCTTGTCCGCCACGTACTGCTTTGCCTGAGGAAGCCGCATCCCCCGGGTGATCTGCATCCTGGCCACCAGATCTCCAGCGGCCCGGATCCCGCCCATCCCCGAGGCGACGCCATGGCTTATCGCCTGGCCGTACACGTCGCCGGCTCCCACCTACAACCCGTCGAGCTGCAGGATGTCAACGGCCGCGCGCGAGGCGCGCGAGGTGGCGTCGCCCGGCGGCAGGATGTGCATCGGCACGCCGCCGACGCCCATGCCGCCGTTGAGGTGCACCGGCACCGTCGCCTCGTCGCAGCACGGCTTGGCGATGGTCAGCGTGCGCGCCACGTTCCAGGCCACCGACTTGCCGGTGTTGACGTTGATCGCCGGCCCGAAGATGGTGACGCCGGCCTTGGCCGCGAGCTTCATCTGCTCGCGCGGCCACAGCCCGGCGAGCCGCACGCCGTCGTACTCGAGCTCGCCGTGCATGCCGAGCACGAACTCGCTCGCCATCCCGATCTGGATGCCAAGGTCGGGGAAGAGCGCGCGGATGCGCTCGACCGCCTTGAGCGCGGCCAGGAAGTCGGCGTCGCCGGCCGCGCCGGACGTGTCGAGGTCGATGAAGTCGATGCCGGCCTCGACCATGCCGGCGGCCACGAAGACGATGTCCTCGACGGCCATCTCGACCGCCTCTTCCTGGGCCGCACGCGCTTCGTCGATCTTGCCCAGCGGCAGCAACTGCGACCAGTTCGCGATGGGCCCGTCCGGGACCGTGTAGCGGCCGAGGTCGGGCATCGCGCCGTAGCCGCACGGCGCCGTGATGAGGAACTGCGCCTGGCGCATCACCGTCTGCTCGAAGTCGATCACGGTCTTGACCGGCTTGAACGAGTAGTCGTGGTGATACATCTCCACAGAATCGGCGCACAGGTACTGCTCGTAGTACTGCAGGTCGTTGATGCGCGTGCCCAGGTCCTGGCTGCCGCAGCCGTCGTAGCTCAGGACCACCTCGTCGCCGATGTCCACGGCGCTGAAGCGCGAGCTGCTGCTGAAGATGTCGATCAGGTGGCCGATCGCGTCTTCGCCCAGCGGCTCGACCTTGGCCCGCTTGACGGCAGCCGCGACGCCGTCGCGGATATCGGCTTCGATCTCCGTGCGCGTGAGCCGGGTCAGCGATCCATCGCCCATGCGCGTCGGGAAGGCTGTGTCCACGTGCATCCACCCCTCGTCCGGGATTGCACGGGGCCGGAGGCGCTGCGCCGCCGGCCCCGTCGATCGTCGGACCAGAGCCTACCTGCGACGAAATAGGCTGTCACCGCGCGATCATTCGGCAAACTTCGCGTGCCGCGGTGCGCAAACGGAGCGAATCGTTAAAGGGGCGAGGCCCCGGAGGGGGCCGGGGCCTCGAGCAAGGGCTTGGGGGAACCCTTGAGGGGGGTCTGTCGCTTGCCAGCGAAAGGAACCGTCCATAGCTTGCCCCGGGAATGTTGCGCGCGTGTGAAGCCACGCGTACCCGCGCGAACCGGGGATTGCCGCGTCGTTAACGCGAAAACGCGGATCCGGGGGGTGTGCATTGGATCCGCGCCTTCGAACGTGTGGCCTGTGGCCGGCGAGCCGCCGCTTTGGGGGGCGACATGCTCGCCGGCCGCAAGGCCGTGGTCCACCCGGGGCCGGGGTGGACCATGAAGATAGGAGGTACCAGCAACGTGCGCTGGCAGCGAGCTTCTCGGAGATGGGAAGCGACGCAGGGCGGACACTAGAAGCGCCATGCGAAGAACATGTTGGCCAATTATTAACTGCCGTGAAGTAAGCAGATCGTTTAGCCTGCGGCAGCGCGTCTATTCGAGTAGATTTACAATCGGCTTGGTCGCACCGCGACACGCCCGCCGATTCCTGACCCGGCTACTCCAGGGGAAGTCGGCCAGCCTCGGCGTCCTCGTCCCCGGAAGCGGCGATGAGCTCGCGCAGGCCCGACTCGTCGAGGATCGCGACGCCGATCTCCTGAGCCCGCACGTACTTCGAACCCGGGTCCTCTCCGGCGACGACGTAGTCGGTCGCCTTCCCCACGGAGCCGCTCACCCTGCCGCCGGCCGCCTCGATGGCTTGCTGCGCCTGGCCCCGGCTGAGCGTCGGCAGCCTGCCGGTGAGCACGAACGTCAGGCCGTTCAAAGACCCGGACGGCCTTTCGCCAGGCTCCTCGGCGAGCCGGACGCCGGCCTGCTTCAGCTTCTCGATCGTCTCCCGGTTGCGCTCGTCGGCGAAGTACTGGAGGACCCCCTCGGCGACGACGGGGCCGATCCCCTCCACGTCGGCGAGCTCACCGGACTCAGCCTGCTGAAGCGCATCGACGCTGGGGAACCGGCCGACGAGTGCGTGCGCCGTCACCGCGCCGACGTGCCGGATGCCGAGGGCGAAGAGCACGCGCGCGAACGGCCGCGTGCGGGACTCGTCGATCGACGCGAGGACGCGGTCGGCGCGGCGCGCCGCGCCGGTCTTCTTGTCGACGGCGAAGCCGTCGAGTGCGACCAGATCGGCGCGGCGGAGCGCGTACAGGTCGGCGACGTTGCGCACCAGTTCCTCGGCGAAGAGGTCCTCCACCAGCCGCTCTCCGAGCCCGTCGATGTCCATCGCGCCCTTGCTCACGAAGTGCTTGATGCTCTCCACCAACTGAGCCGGGCACGAGCGGTTGGGGCAGCGCACCGCCACCTCCCCGGTCTCGCGCACCACGCGGGACCCGCAGGCGGGGCAGTCCTCGGGCATCCTCCACTCGGGAAGCTCCTGATGGCGGCCGGCGCGCTCGATCTGGCGGCCGTCCACGTCGACCGCACCGGTCGTCACCGGCCCGACGACCTGGGGGATGACGTCGCCGGCGCGCTGCAGGATGACGTCGTCCCCGGGGCGGATGTCCTTGCGGCGGATGTCGTCCTCGTTGTGGAGAGTGGCGCGCTCGACGGTGACGCCGCCCACGAAGACCGGCTCGAGCACCGCGAACGGGGTGAGCACGCCGGTGCGTCCCACGTTGACCTCGATGCCGAGGAGCCGCGTCGTCACCGTGGTCGGCGCGAACTTGAAGGCGATCGCCCAGCGCGGGTCGTGCGCGACGCTCCCGAGCGCCGCCTGGAGCGCGTACGAGTCCACCTTCACGACGGCGCCGTCGATGTCGTAGTCGAGCTCGGCGCGGCGCTCCTCCCAGCGCCGGCACTCGACCGCGACGGCGTCGATGTCCTCCACCACGGAGATGCGCGGATTGACGCGGAAGCCCTGCGCGCGCAGCCAGTCCAGGGCGGAGTGGTGATCGGGCAGCTCGAGACCTTCGCTGAACCCGATCGCATAGCACCACAGGCCGAGCGGCCGCTCGGCGGCGGCGGCCGGGTCGAGCTGGCGGATGGAGCCGGCCGCTGCGTTGCGCGGGTTCACGAACGCCGGCTTGCCCTCGGCGGCGCGCTCCTCGTTGAAGCGCGCGAACGCGGCGAGCGGCAGGTAGACCTCGCCGCGGACCTCGACGACCGGCGGCGGCTCCGCGCCGCGCAGACGCAGCGGCAGGGAGCCGATGGTGCGCAGATTGGCGGTCACGTCCTCCCCCACCTCGCCGTTGCCGCGCGTCGCCCCCGTGACGAAGATGCCGTCCCGGTAGGTCAGGGAGATCGCGAGGCCGTCGATCTTGGGCTCGACGACGTAGCGCAAGGGGACGTCGACGAGCTCCTTGCCCTCGAGGATGCGCCGGTTGCGCTGGTCCCACGCGAGCAGTTCGTCCTCGTTGCGCGCGTTCGCCAGCGAGAGCATCGCCTCCAGGTGGCGCACCTGCTCGAACTTCTCCAGCGGCGCGGAGCCGACGCGCTGCGTCGGCGAGTCCGGCGCGCGCAGCTCCGGATGTTCGGCCTCCAGAGCGACCAGCTCGCCGTAGAGGGCGTCGTACCCGGCGTCGTCGATCTCCGGCTGGTCGAGGACGTAGTACAGATACGCGTGATGGTTGAGGCGCTCGCGCAATTCGGCGGCCCGCGCCGCAGGCGGTGACGCGTCGTTCACGTCTTCCCCAGTCGTGCCGGCGCCGCGCGGCCGCGCAGGCAGAGATCAAGAAGCTCGTGCGGCGCCTCGACCCAGAAATCCGGGGCGACGGCCATCAGCGCTTCCTTGCCGAACACGCCCCAGGCGACCGCCGCGGTGGCCATGCCCGCCGCGGCGCCGGCCTGGATGTCGACGGGGCTGTCGCCGACGTAGATGGCTCCCTCGGCCGGCGCCCCAAGCTGCTCCAGGCACAGCAGCAGCGGGACCGGCGACGGTTTGTGCTGGTCGGTGTCGCTGGCCGTGATGACGACCTCGAAGCGGTCGTCCAGCCCGACGGCGTGGAACGCCATCTGCGTCGTGTCGCGGCTCTTGCTGGTGACGATGCCGAGCCGGCGCCCGGCGGCGCGGAGGCCGTCCAGCAGCTCCGCGATGCCCGCGTAGCCGCGGATGAGCTCGTCGTGCCGCCGGTGGTTGTACTCCCGGTAGACGTCGTAGAGCTCGCGCGCGTGCTCGGCCGAGAGACTCTCCATCTGGGTCATCAGCGGCCGTCCGACGCCGACGGTGATGACCTCGTCGGGCAGCACTACGCCGAGCACGGTGCGCGTCGCGTAGCGAAAGGACTCGACGATCAGCTCGACCGTGTCGACCACGGTGCCGTCGAGGTCGAAGACGACCGGGTCGAACCCGGCGCTGCGGGGCGTCTCAGGCACGCAGCGCCTCGAGGTCGAGGTCCCAGTGTCGTAGCCCGGCGAGCGCCTCGGCATCGAGCAGGTCGTAGCTCATCGGCGTGAGCGCGACGCAGCCCTGTGCGACGACCTCGAAGTCCGTCGCCTCCCAATCCCCGGAGGGCGGGTGATCGCCGGCGAGGAAGAACTCCTGCACGCACGAGGAGTCGCCGTCGAGGCACACGAAGACGCGGTCGTGGAGACTCGCGCCTCCGAGGCGGGCCGGGCGCACGCCTTCGATCCGCGCCAGCGGCCTGTCGGGGAGATTGACGTTGAGGATAGTGTGCCGCGGCAGCCCGCGGGCGATGACCTGGCGCACGATACCCCGGATCAGCGGGACCGCCTCCGGCAGCCACCCCGGCTCCATGCTCTCGACCGACACGGAGATCGCCGGCAAGCCGCGCAGAGCGGCTTCGAAGGCGGCGCCGACCGTCCCGGAATACGTGGTGTCGGCGCCCATGTTGCCGCCGGCGTTGACGCCGGCGACGACCAGGCCGGGCGGGGGGCAGGCGACGCCCAGCAGCGCGACGCGGACGCAGTCCGACGGCGTGCCGTCGCAGGCGAGGCCGGACCACCCCTCGCCGAACGTCGCCGGCGCCAGGTGGAGCGCCCGGTGGATGGTGATGGCCCGGGCGACGGCGCTGGCGTTGTGGTCCGGCGCCAGCGTGGCCACCGCGCCGAGGCCCTCGACGGCCGCGCGCAGCACGGCGAGGCCGGGAGCGGAGATGCCGTCGTCGTTGGTGAGGAGGATCTGCAGGGTCACCCGGCCATTCTAGCCGACGCGCGGGGCGCGCGACGGGCGAGCTCGACTGGGCGCGCGGCGGCCGGGCGCGGACACGTGTGCGAGGGCCGCGCCGGCAGTAGCGTCATCCTCGCGCCCGGTGGGCGGCTCGTGTACCCTGTCACGGATACGCGGGCTTGCGTGCGCGGCAGGAGAAGCCGGGGACCCGTCGTATGAGAGTCGAACGAAGGCTTTGGCAAGGAGCCGGGTGACTGACGCCGATCACGTTGCGCACGACCTCACCGGCCGGCGTCTCACCGTCCGGCGAACGGTGGCCCTGGTGGCGGCGCTCCTCGCCGTCTCCCTCCTCGTCTTTGGTCTCGGTCTCGCCTATCTGTGGCCGCTCTTCATCTTCCCGCTCTTCCTCAGCGCGGTCTTCTTCTTCGAGCTCGGCAGCCTCGTGGTCACCTTCTGGCTGGGCAACTTCTTCGTCGCGTACTACAGCTTCCGCGAACCCGCGACGCCGGCGCTGGTGCGCGAGGCATTGCTGGGGACGGCCCTCTTCCTGCTCGCCGGCCTCCTGCTGGGCCGCGTGCAGCGCCGCAACCACCAGATGCAGTCACTCCTCGCGGCCTCTTCGCTGACGGACCGCCTCACGGGGCTCTACAACTACGGCACCTTCGTCGACTACCTGCACAACGAGGTCACCAAGGTCGACCGCTACGGCGGCGAGCTCAGCCTGATCATGCTCGACCTCGATCACTTCAAGCAGTTCAACGACAAGCACGGTCACGAGACCGGCAACGAACTGCTCCGCCGGCTGGGCGCCACGCTCGGCGCCACGGTCCGCGACGCCGACATGGCGGCGCGCTACGGCGGCGAGGAGTTCGCGGTGCTCATCCGCGGCGACGAGTCGCACGGCTACGAGCTCGCCGAGCGCGTTCGCCGCGCCGTCGAGGCCCTCGCGGTCGAGGTGCGCGGAGGGACGCAGGCGTTCGTGACGATCTCCGCCGGAGTCGCCACCTATCCGGTCGGGGCGGCGGACGAGACGGAACTCGTGGAGCGCGCCGACGACGCCCTCTACGCGTCCAAGCGGCGCGGCCGCAACCGGGTGACCATCCACGCGGGCGTGAACCCGCAACAGCAGGCGTTGCCCGCCAGCCTCAGCGCCTGACGCCCCGGCCGCCGGCGCCGGCGCGCCCGCTTCACTCCGCGAACGACACCTCTGGCAGCCGCGTGTCCGCCTGCGCCAGCAGCTCGCCGCAGAGCAACTCGACCCCGCTGCGCTGCAGCAGCGAACGCTGCTCGGGCGTGCGCACGCCGGCGCCGATGAGCTGCGCGCCCACGCGGTCGCCGAAGCGCACCAGGAGCTGGACCACCTCGATCGGCGTGAGCTCGCCGCCGAGGCTGGCGACGAGCGCCGGGTCGAGGCACAGGAACTCGGGGCGAGCCTCGGCGATGAGCTCGAGCGTGGTGAACTGCGCGCCAAGCCCCGAGATGCAGAGCTGGAAGCCCATCTCGCGCACGTCGGCCAGCGTCCGGAGGACGGAGGCCGTGTTCGTGCCGAGGTCGTCGGCATCGACTTCGAAGACCACGTGCTGCGGCACGAGTGCCTTGTTGAGGGAGTAGAACTCGCTGACGGCGACCACCGCCGCGTTGGGCAGCTCCGCCGCGGCGCAGCCGACGAAGAGGAGGTCGTCGGGCCGCAATCCGGCGGCCGCGGTCACGGTCGCCGCCCGCGCCGCGATCCCGTAGGACGGCAACAGGCTGGAGCGGCGCGCCACGTCGAGCAGCACGTCCGGCAGGCGCAGCGGCGAGTAGAAGGGGCCGCGCACGCTGCTGCGGTAGCCGGCCACGGCCTTGGCGGCGACGTCGACGACGGGCTCGAAGAGCGGCTCGAGCTCACCGCCCTCCACGCACACGGCGAGCGTCTTCTCGAGCTCCTCCTGGAACGTCGCCGCCTGGGCCTCCGCCGCCTGCATCGCGCCGGCGACGCCGCGCTGCAGGCTCTGCTCGAAGGTCAGGCTGTCGTCGGCCGCCATGACCGCCGCACCCACTGAAGGATGCACGCGGTCGTACACTCCGGGCGCGAGATCGTTGAGGAGCATCGATTGAAGCCGTTCGTACACCCGGCGCGTGACCGCGGCGAGGTCGTCGTCGGCGATCACGTCGCTCGACCGGGGCGGCGAGAGCAGCACGATGAACGCGTCGTCGGTGAGCGTGAAGTCGCTCACGACATCCAGCCGCCGCAGCGTGCTGCCCGACATGCCCTCAAGGTTGGCGGCGACCGCGTCGAGGATGTCGCCCACGATGCGCCACCCGAAGATGGGCTCGAGCCGCCCGAAGCGCTGAAGGCTGACGTAGAGGATGGCGACCTTGCCGCGCCGCTCGAGCTCGAGACGGATGCGGTCGGCCACCAGGCTGAGTGAGGGGAGCCTCGACGTGCCGTCGCTCACGAGGCTGCGGAGATTGGTGCGCGCCCTGCGCAGTGAGTCCTCGCTCGGTCGGTCCACGCTCTTCACCCCCGCCCGCGTGGCGTCAGGTCGCCTTCTGCTTCTCCTTGGGCTTGGCGCCGTCGGAGCCGGACTTGCCCGAGGACTTATCTGCGGGCTTGTCCTTGGCCTTGTCGGCGCCGCCCGAGGCGGCGGCGCTCTCGGCGGCCTCCCCGGAGCCCTCCGAACCGCCCTCCGAGGATCCTTCGGAGCCCCCGTCGCGACTTCCCGGTCGCCGGCCCGAACCCTTGCCGTAGTCCGTCGTGTAGAAGCCCGAACCCTTGAAATGGATGGCCACCGGATGCAGGACTTTCTGCAGGCGGCCGCCGCACTTCTCACAGGTCACGAGCGGGTCGTCGCTCATGCGCTGCAGGACCTCGAACGAGGCCCGGCAGTCGTCACACCTGTACTCGTAGATGGGCACGCGGAAAGCTCCTTGAGTGGTCGAGAGAAAGCCAGTGTAGCACAGGGCCCCGGAGCGGCCGGATCAGGGCGCGAAGGGCGGCAGGTGGCCGGCGACGACGCGCACCGGCCGCCACGCGCGGATGAGCTCCCACGAGGCGAGCAACTCCGCGGCGCCGGGACCGTCGTCCGGCCGCATCGCGTCGAAGGCCGTCCGCGACGGGCCGATCGTGTCGCCGCAGAGGGCGACCGGCCCGTCCGGGGTCTCGACGCACAAGCTGATGTGACCGTCGCAGTGCCCCCGCGTGCGCGCCCACTCGATTCCCGGCGCGATGGCTCCGGACTCGCCGGTCAGGCGTTCCTGCGGCAGAAGGTCCAACAGCCCGCCGACGAGCACCCAGTAGGGCGCCTGCGTCTCCCGCTCGTGCAGCGTGACCGGAGCGAGCAGGTCGGCGCAGCCCCCCGCGTGGTCGAGGTGGGCGTGCGTGAGGATCACGCGGTCTATGTCGGCGAGGCTGAGACCGCGACTCTCGAGCGCGCGGACCACCGGCTCGTTCTGCAGCGGCAGGCCCGGATCGACGACGATGGTCTGCTCTCCGCGCAGCAGGACGGTATTGGGGAACGTGGTCATGCCGACCACGGGTCGCGCGCCGCGAAGCGCGCGGTACTCGGCGAAAGCCTCCGGCGAGCGGTGCTCCGGCAGAACGGCGACGGCATCGCCCTCGACGCTGAAGACGAAGCGCGCGGTCGGCAGCAGGATGTCGACGTCGTAGGCGGCCATCAGCGATCGTGAGCAGGCGCCGGCACGTCAGACCTGCTCTGCTTCCCCGCCCTCGTCGCGCGCGTAGATGAAGTCCACTTTGTCCATGTTGAGGAGCACGAACGGCACCGTCTCCAGGAGCTCCTGGGTGCCTTTGGAGTAGATGCGCACCTTGGAGAGGGTCAGCTTGGAGTCGCTGAAGGCACGGAGGAAGTCCGACGCCCTCCGCGAGGTGGCGCGGCCGCCGACGCCGAAATGCGCCACCCCGACGATCTTGAACTCTCCGAGGTAGGCCACTATCTCGATCTCCCTGAAGCCCGTCTCGTGGCGCGCTCCCACCACATGGTCCATGGCACCTGAGTCAGGCATCGCGTCCTCCCTCGTGTGTGTCCACCGCGCCCCGCCCGGCCACGCTGCCCTCACCGGGTGACGCACCCCCCGAACATGGTGTACCCGAGAACGCGCCGACTGAGCCCCGCCCGGGGCGCAGGGAGAGGCGCAGGCGGGTGAGCGCCGCGCGCCGCGACTCCCCGGGTCGCGGCGCGACGAGCGCTCCGATGGCGGCGCCGACGGCGCCGCCGTAGATGAGGCTGCGCACCTTCGGCATCGCGCTCACTATAGCGACGCTATTTCGTGAACACCAGGCTCCCGCCGGCGGCGTCGACCTTGACCGTGTCACCCTCGTGGAACTCGCCGCGCAGCAGGGCGCTGGAAAGCGGGTTCTCGACCAGCCGCTGGATGGCGCGCTTGAGCGGCCGGGCGCCGTACTCGGCGTCGTAGCCCTCCTCGGCGATATGCGCCCTGGCCGCGTCGCTCACCTCGAGGGCGAGCCCCTGGCCCTTCATGAGCTCGCGCATGTGCGTGAGCAGCAGGTCGACGACCTCGGCGAGCTGCTCGCGCGTGAGTGGGTCGAACACGATGATCTCGTCGACCCGGTTGAGGAACTCCGGCCGGAACGACTTGCGCAGCTCCTCGAGGAGACGCTTCTCGAGGTCATCATGCGTGCCGGCTGCTTCGCCTTCTTCCCCAGCGGCGAAGCCGAGGCGCTGCTTGCGGATGACGCCGCTGCCGACGTTGCTCGTCATGATGATCACGCAATTCTTGAAATCGACCGTGCGGCCCTTGCCGTCGGTGAGGCGGCCATCGTCGAGGATCTGAAGGAGCGAGTTGAACACGTCCGGGTGCGCTTTCTCGATCTCGTCGAACAGCACCACGCTGTACGGCCGGCGACGGACCGCCTCGGTGAGCTGGCCGCCCTCGTCGTAGCCGACGTAGCCGGGCGGCGCGCCGGTGAGACGCGAGACGGCGTGCTTCTCCATGTACTCGCTCATGTCGAGGCGGATGAGGGCGGCCTCGTCGTCGAAGAGGAACTCGGCGAGAGCCCGCGCCAGCTCGGTCTTCCCCACGCCGGTCGGGCCGAGGAAGATGAACGAGCCGACAGGCCGCTTGGGATCCTTGAGGCCCGCGCGGGCCCGGCGGACGGCTTCGCTGACCGCCTCCACGGCGCGGTCCTGGCCGATGACGCGGCCGTGGATGTCCTCTTCCATCGCCAGCAGTTTGTCGGCCTCCTCCTGCAGCATGCGCTGCACCGGGATGCCGGTCCACTTGCTCACGAGCTCGGCGATGTCGTCCGCGTCGACGGTCGCGTCGGCGATGCCCTTGTCCGCGAGCCAGGCATCCTTGGCGGTGACGAACGTCTCCTGGATCTTGTCGGACTGCGCCTTGAGCTCGGCGGCGCGCTCGTAGTCCTGGCTCTGCACGGCCGCTGCGCCCTCGCGCGTGAGCTCCTGAAGCTTGAGCTCCATCTCGCGCAGGTCCGGCGGCAGCATCGTCGCCTCGATGCGCAGCTTGCTCGCCGCCTCGTCGAGCAGGTCGATGGCCTTGTCGGGCAGGAAGCGGTCGCTGATGTAGCGGTCGCTCAGGTGCGCCGCCTCGCGGATCGCCGCATCGGTGATCTTGACCTTGTGGTGCGCCTCGTACTTGTCGCGCAGCCCCTCGAGGATGGCCACGGTCTCCTCGACCGTGGGCTCGCCCACGAGGATCGGCTGGAAGCGGCGCTCGAGCGCGGCGTCCTTCTCGATGTGGGCGCGATACTCGTCGAGCGTCGTCGCGCCCACGCACTGCAGCTCGCCGCGGGCGAGCATCGGCTTCATCATG
>Ga0118677_10008051_pt1 | contig 17072 bp, 3 predicted proteins | sample AliMusrvi5mmetaG_FD_86154 | JGI IMG/M metagenome (GOLD analysis project Ga0118677, IMG submission 86154) | reverse complement strand
AATCCCGCCTCCGTTGTCGTGTCCGCGGCGTCAACCGCGGGGATGAGTTTTTATTCGATACACCCATCGTACACGTTCAGCGGAGGCTTATCATTTCAAAATGCTATTTTGGACAAGAGTGAGCTGGACTCTTAAAGCCTCTTGCCGAACCTCCGGCAGATCCTTGACCCCGAAAACCACATCGAACCCATAGCGGTCATGCATTTGCCCCACCATCTGACGTAAGGCAGGCACAAGGCCAACCACATAAAGCAGAGGCGTCACAAGTTCATTGCTTAACGAGCGCGTTTTATTAAGCGCATCGACCATGATGTCCCGCAACTTGCTGACCTCACCCGTGAGAGCGCCCGACGGATGATCGATCACGAGTTTTTCCGCAACGAACTTGGCCCCGACAAGAACCTGCTGCAGGTCGTCGTGGAGAAAGTCGGACAGGCGCCTGCGCTCGCGCTGCTCCACACGAACCAGGTCCGAGGCAAGATGCTGCAGGCGGGCGGTCCGTTCAGCCACAGCCTTTTCAAGCGTCTCACTGTGCAGCAGCAACTCATTCTCGAGACGCTTGCGGTCCGTGATGTCGATTTCGAATCCGTCCCACAACAGATGTTTGTTCGAGGCGCACCGAGGCGCTGAAACGATCAGTATCCATTTCGTTTCCCCCGAAGGAAGGTTGATCCGGGTCTCTGCGCGGAACTGGGACATGGTTTCTATCGCAGCCTTTTCCAACTCCGCGAAAGGAAGGCAGTCCTCCTCGCAAAGCTGGGAGTAAATCACAAACGGAGAGGCCATCGCCTCGGCCACAGACACCCCATGGATTTGCTCGACGCCCCGGCTAACATAGGTGAACTGCCGTTCACGCCTGTCCTCTCCGGTGTCGACCTGGTAGAGCAACACCCCCGGCAGATTGTCGCCCAGAAAGCGCAGTTTCTCCTCGCTTTCCCGTAGGCGGGCCGCCGTCTCCTCGGACTCCCGCAAGGATACGGTCAAATCCGCCTCGACTTTCTTGCGCTTCTCGATCTGGTCCTCCGCGTTGACGCGCAAGCGATTGATGAAGTCGAAGGCTCCCCTGATCTTCCAGACCCCCGCCAGTATCAGAGACGATATCAAAAGGGACAAGCTCTCGTAGATCGGGTCAAGAGCGACGGCGTTTTTCAATGCAATGGCGCGGCGGACGCCCATCAGGAAAAAAGCGGCAGCCAAGATAACCCAAGCGCTACTTCGGTGGCTCCGCCGAATCAGGAGAAGGGCCATCGCGGCGGCACCGAATTGAATCGCAATCGACAGAATCAGTATGGCCAACAGCACCATTCCAAGCTTCCCTTTTGACTCATGCCCTGAAAAAGGCCCGAAACTCCGTTCGCCGCCCTCGCCTCCGACCGGCACCGACTCAAGAAAACAACCGCAGAGGTAAAACAGCACCAAATTTTCGCTAATATACGCTGACACAAAGAACCGTGTCAACGCTCCGTCACATGTTCTGATCCACGCCCGCCGGCCACATGCTCGGCCTCGGGCACGACCGAGCGACTTGACAGCCCCGCTATTTCCGGCCGGCCAGATATCCCCAGACGTACGCGTTCTGAGCCATGGGAATTTGGATGGTGTACTCGCACATCGGCGGATACCAGAAGACGTCCCAGTACGCCTCGAGTGTGGGCCATTTCTGGACAGGCGGATAGCAGGTGAGCCCCACAATCTTCTGGGCCCAATAACCCTTGTCGCGCGCAACGTCGATCGGGCCGAAGACCGTAATGCCCGGCGGCGGAATCTGGTGCGTCAGACGCGAGTCGATGTGCAGCGGGTGCAGCGGATAGTCGTGCCCAAGCCCAGTGGTGTAACACAGGTTGATCGGGTTGGCTCCGGCACCGGTCTGACAGGCCAGCACCAGCGCGCGCAGATACGTCTCATCACCGGTCAGGACATGCGCCCGCGCGAGGCTGACGCCGTCCGGCGCGGAGAAGGCCCCGCCCATGCCAGGCATCCACTCGAACTTGGCCCAGCGGAAACCCGCCTTCTGGCCGTTGCGAACACGGTTGTCCGCCTCTTGGATGATCGCCTCCCGGCAGTACGCCTTGATCTGCTCGTCCATGCCTGGCTGCTGCGTCCGCACGTAAACCCACGGCGCTTCGCGCTGGTCGTGATCCTCCCACACGAAGAGATCCACGCCGGACTGGGTGAACACCGTGGTCTTCAAGAACAGCGCCTGCCAGGCATTGTCCCCCGTGAGCCGGAAAAGTTCGGCCGCCGCCAGGTTGCGGTCGTCCCGCACCTCGTGCGGATAGCTGGCGCGAGCGCCATACGCCGACTCGGCCCAAGCCATCGCCCGCAGCGCGCTCTCTCGGTACTCGGCGCTGAGCGCCGCATCGCGCGACGCAAGCCAGCGGGCGGCCTGAGCCGCCACGCCGGCGTAGACATAGCTCGACCAGACGTCGGGGGCGTAGGCCATGACATCGAGCGACTCCTGCCAACTGCACTCGCCGTGGCGGGGATGCTCAGACGACTCAATGCCGCCGCGGATGCCGCCTTCCGGCGTCTGCATGCGGCGATAGCAGTCCAAATTAAATAGCGCCTCGTCGACGACATCGGGCAACGCGTTGGAAGACTCGGGGATGTTCAGGCTGAGCTTGGCGAACGCGTCCGGGAAGAGGTCTGCCAATTCGATCAGGTAGCGCGAGGCGATGAGGTGCTGGATCCGGCGGTCCCAGTCTCCCGCATCCATGTACCCGCCCCACGCATTGGTGACGACGCGGTCCGTCTTGCCCTTGACCAAGTTGCCGAAGTTGTCCTTGTCCGTGCCTTTCGCATTCAGTCCGTCCTCGCTATCCAGCAGCGGGCAATCGGACTGGAGAACCTGCACGCCGCTCTCGGGGCGGAAACAAACCGGACGCTTATAGGCCGTGAACGGCGGACCGAGTTCGATGCCGCTGCGCTGGTGATAGAAGCCCCGCGCTGAAACAGTGAAGGCGCGCCGCCAGACATCATCCGCAACGTCGAAGGCATACGAGCAGCCGACGCCTTCGACGCTGACCCGGTAGGTGCCGGGACGCGTCAGCGCCGTGAAATCCATGATCCAGACATCCGCACCTGTGTAGTTCCGCTTGTACGCGTCCTCCGGTGCCGAGGCCCGCACGGACAGCACAGCCGAGCCCCGAAAGGCCTCTTGCCCTGCGCTGTCAAGAACGCGGAAAACCATCCCGGTGGGATATGGCACAGCGCCGCCGCTTCCCAGCCAGCAGGAGAGAAACGCGACCTTGGCCGGATCATCGGGACGGAAACCCAAATGGCTCACGTGGACCGCCTCGCTGCGCAGGCTCGCCGAATCGCAGGCGAAGGCCTGCTCCGGCAGCGCCCCGTTCACAAAGCGGATGCGGTAGTGCTTGCCCTCTTTGAACGGCTGGGGCCCCTTCAAGTAAAGCACGTGGCGAAGCGGCGCCTGATACGGCCAGCCGTCCACACGCGCAAAGTCGGACGGCTTCGTTTTGCGGTACACGCTGGCGGGCGCAGTTTCCCGTGCGTAGGCCGAATCGTCATCCGAGGCGATGCCGTAGCTGGCCGACTTATCCATCCACTTGATGTCAGTAAGTTTGCCGACAACCACATCCGCCGTGTACACGAGGCGATTCTCTTTGCCAACAAGCCAGCCGAGAAACTTTCCATCGCGGCGGACCGTCCTGTGCTGCTCTTCTTCGGCTACAACATCCCCTGGCTCGGCGACATAAGGAATCTGTCTTCCATATTCGACAGTCCCGTCCTGAACAGTCACGCCGATCGTGTCGGCCGTGACTTTGCCGACATGCAGAACGGTGACAGACTTATCATCGGAAGCAGCCGCTCTCCCTTGCGGACACAGTCCAACGACACATACAACGGGCAACCAATTGAAAAAACGCATCTGAATCTCCCCGACAAACAGCAACCTTTGGCACACCAGCCGCGTATCCGGGTTCACGCCGAACCGCCGCGCGGCCGCCTCCGTCGCAAGACAAGAGAATCGCCCCACTCCGACTCAGTGTGACTTTAGCAACCGGACGGCAGATTGTCGAGCGCGTGACAGGCAAGGTGGCCCCTCAGAAGCAAAAAGCCAAAAAAGAAACAGAAGCCCGCGAGGAGACTGACCTTTCAAGGTCCTTCACATTTGTCCATTTTTAAGGCCGAAAACACTTGCATATTTGATCGCTTGGATTCTAAAATTGACGAAATCGATTGTTTGATTGTTAATACTGGCATGCTGTTTAGGTTCTTAAGGAGTGTGGTATGAAAAGCAAGACCTCGTGGATGTCCCCTTTTCCTGTTTCAGCTTTCGTCGTTGCAACGGTTCTCATCACATTTTCGACGGTCTACGCGGGCAGCGGCAATTGGAACGTCGACGCCAACGGCAACTGGAGCACCTCTTCCAACTGGAACCCTGCGGTGGCGCCCGGCACGGCAGCCGGCGACGTCATCAGCCTGACCAATAATATCAGCGCCGCTCGAACCGTGACAATCGACACCACTTCGCGGACATTGGGCACCTTGATCATCGGCGACCCGTTCACATCATTTTTCGCGTTCACGCTCGCGGCCAGTGGCGGAGCAAGTCTGACGTTTAATAACAATGGCACCACTGCTGGGCTGGTGCAGACCAACACCACTGCGAGCGACGCCATTTCTGCCCCGCTGGTCCTTGCGGACAACCTGGGCGTCACCAACACATCGACGCTGACGATCACCGGCGTCATCAGCGGCACAGGCAAAAGCATTACGAAGAGCGGCGCGGGCACGCTGTCCTTGAACGCCGCAAACACCTTCTCCGGCGGCGTGAATCTCAATGTGGGCAAGATCATTCTCGCTAGCACCGCGGCCCTCGGCGCGACAGCCGGCACGTTCTCGATCGCCGGCGGCACGACGCTGGACTGTTCCGTCGCCAATCTGGTCATCGCCAACAAGAATCCCGTCACGATGAACGGTGATTTCACCTTCACCGGCACGCAGAACCTGAACCTGGGTGCCGGTGCCGTCTCTCTTGGCTCCACGGCGGGCAGCCGCACGATCACCGTCAGCGCCAATACTCTGACGCTAGCCGGAAACATCGCGAACGGCATAGCCACCAACCTCACCAAAGCGGGCTCGCTGAGCACGCTGGTCCTCTCCGGCACGAACACCTACACCGGCGGCACGGCCATCAGCGCGGGCTCGCTGAGCTTCTTGAGCACCGCAGCCCGCCCCCCCGTGGGCACCACCACGGTCGCGGCATTAGCCACGCTCGGCCTAGGTGTCGGCGGCACGGGCTATTTCAGTTCGGCTGACGTGGATGCGCTTTTCGCGAACACGTTCCCCGGCGTGACCATGAACGCGACCTCCTGCCTCGGCATCGACACGACGGCGGGATCATTCACCTATGCCACTCCCATGTCTGGAGGCAGGGGCTTCACCAAACTCGGGATCAACACGCTGACCCTTCCAAGCGCGAACACCTACTCGGGCATCACCCTGATCAACGCCGGCGTGCTGCAGCTCGACCACGCGACAGCCCTGCCTGGCGGCACCGCCGTCTCTGGCGGCACGAGCGCGCTGACCTTCAACGGCGGCGTCCTCAGTCTGGGTGCCGGCGACTTCACCCGCAGCCTGAGCTCGGCGGGAACGGTCACCGCCGCCAATTTCAACGGCAACGGCGGCTGGGCGGCCAACAACGCCGACCGCGTGGTCAACCTCGGCGGAGCCTCCGCCACAATCCCTTGGGGAACGGCGAACACCGGTTTCAACGGCAAGACGCTGCTCCTCGGGGCCGCCACGGCCACGCATCTGGTGGACCTGCAGAATCCCATCGATTTCAGTACGAGCGCTCGCACGGTTCAGGTCGATGACGGCGCGGCTGCCATCGACGCTCAACTGAGCGGCGTTCTTTCCGGTGGCTCCGGCGGCAACTTCACCAAGACGGGCTCAGGCACACTGGCCTTGACAGCCGCGAACACCTATGTCGGAGCGACCTCGGTTCAAGGCGGCACGCTCGCGGTGACGGGCACGGGCAGCATCGGCAGACTCGGAACGAACAACATCCTGAACGTGGGAACCAGCGGTGCGGCAGCCTCCATGCTGTACTCCAGCAGCGCCACAAGCACCTTCGCTTCCGCAACGGTTGGAAATTCAACTGCAAACGGCACACTGAACCAAACGGCGGGTTTCATCAGTGTGACAGGCAATGTCAACATGGCGATCGGAAATCCCGGTTCGGGAGCCATCAACCTGAGCGGGGGAACCTTGGCTGTTGGGGCCGCGCTCAATATCGCTCAGCGCGGGACGCTCCCCGGCACCGTCACGCTCAGCGGCACCGGAGTTTTGACGGCAGGCACACTGGTGGTCGCCGACTTCAGCAGCGGCCAACTGTCTCTCGGCCAGTACACGCAGAGCGGGGGAACCGCCACGGTGGGCTCGATCTTGATTGCCAAGAGTTCCACGGACAATGTCCACACGGGCACCGTTGACCTCATCGGCGGCACGCTGAGCGCCGGCTTCATCGCCGCGGGTGTGGCCACCTCGGCGGCGACCAACATCAGCACCTTCAACTTCAACGGCGGCACGCTCAAGCCCACGGCCAGCAGCGCCACCTTCATGCAGGGGCTCACAGCCGCCAACGTGAAAGACGGCGGCGCGGTCATCGACACCGACGGCTACGACATCACGATCGCACAAGCGTTACAATTTGTGGCCGGGGCGACGAACGCTCCCCTGACCAAGAACGGCGCGGGTACACTGACGCTCTCTGGTACCAACACTTTTGTGGGGCCCATCACCGTCAACGGCGGCACGCTGGCTCTGGCAGGATACAATAACTTGGCGCGACCGACGATGATCGCCAGCGGCACGCTGACGCTCTCCGGTGCCGCGCAGCTCGGAGCGGGCAACTATGAGGTCGCCATCACCAATAACGGCGCGTTCGTTTTCGCCAGCAGCGCCGATCAGACGCTGAGCGGCCCCGTCAGCGGCAGCGGCACCCTGGACAAGTCGGGCAACGGCACCCTGACGCTCACCGGTGCCACCCCGTACTCCGGTGCCACGGCCGTCAACAATGGCAAGCTGGCCGTCGTTTCCGGCGGCTCCCTCGCCAACAGCGCGGTGTCCCTCGCCTCGGGTGCGACGCTCAGCCTGCGGGTGCTCGCCAGCGAGGGCCAGTGGAACTGCAAGTCGCTTTCGTTGGGCAGCGGCACCACCACGGCGGAATTCCGTTTCTACGGGGTGACGCCCAGCGCGACAACCGCGCCGCTGCTGGTCAGCGGCGACCTCATCAACAGTGGCACGCTGAACATCACGGTCGGCGGCACAAGCGTCGCGGTGGGAACTTACCCGCTCATCCGCTACACCGGGTCGCTGACAGCAGGAACGTTGGGAGCCGTGACCTTGCCGAACGGGGGTGTCGGCACACTCGTCAACAACACCGGCAACAGCACCATCGACCTTTCGGTATCCACGGCGACCAGCGCCCCGCTCGTCTGGAACGGCGGCACAGGCACCTGGGACATCAACACCACCGCCAACTGGGCGGGCGGCCTCAAGTATCTCGAAGGCGATTTCGTGCGCTTCGACGACACCTCCAGCGGTGCTGCGCCTTTCACCGTCAGCATGGCGGCCACTGTGAATCCGGGCAACGTGACCGTCGACAATCCGACCAAAGACTATACGCTCTCCGGGCCGGGCCTGCTCTCTGGCGAAACCGGCATATCCAAAAAAGGCGCAGGCACGCTGACCCTCGCGGGCGCGAACACCTCCCGCGGCGGCCTGACCCTCGACAGCAGCGCCGGCACCGTGAAAGCGACGCTGAGCGCCACTCCAGACAGCCTCGGCACCGGGCCGGTTTCCGTCGGCAGCGGTTCAACCCTTGCCCTTGATAACACCAACACCACCAGCGCGACCGTCACGAAAGTGAATGCCTTCAGCGGCTCCGGCGTGCTGAAACTGACCTTCGCAACGAACGCGACAGCCCGTACGACCGCCCTGCCCGGGCTGTCAGGTTTCTCAGGCACTGTGCAGGTGGGCAGCGCCGGCTCTGGCACGGGTGACAAGCTGGATGCCAGCGGAGCGGCCGCCCCCGGCGCAACGGTGCAGATCGCGGACGGCAACACGCTGCTGGTCGGCAGCGATGGCTCGCCGATCGCCTTCAGTAATATCACCGTTCGCGGTGCAGGCAACGCGGAAAACCGCGGTGCCATACGGATGGCTGCGAATGCCAACGCGCTTGCAGGGCCGGTCACGCTGCTCGGCAACACCACCATCGCCAGCGATTCGGCCAACGCGCTCCTCACCGGCGCCATCACCGGCACAGCCGGCGCCGGAGCGACCAACACCCTCACCCAGGGGACGCCCGCCTCTGCCGCCGGCTGCACACTGAGCGGCGCCATCAGCGACGGCGGCAATGGCGGCAAAGTCGCGCTGACGCAGACGAAGGGCATCCTGACCCTCACCGGCGCGAACACCTACGGCGGCGTGACCACGGTCAACGGCGACGGCACCTTGCAAATCGGCGTGCCCGGCGCCCTGCCGAGCGCCGCAGTCGTTGTCCTCGGCGGCACCAACGGCGCCGGCAACCTCGCCTTCGGAGCCTTCAGCCAGACGATTGCCAGCCTCTCGGCGGTCAGCTCGGGAGCGACCATGAACAACCTGGTCACCATCGCCCCCGGCCAGTCGCTGGTCATCAGCGGCGCCAACGGCCTCTCCGTCGGCTTGGAGACCAACAGCACGACCAAGGTCAAGATGGCGGGCGGCGGAGCCCTAGCGGTCAACAACGCCGCCGCGTACGTCACGGTCGGCAAAGCGCAGCTGACCGACCAGACGGGCAGCAACACCGGTACGCTCGATCTCTCCGAGCTTTCCAGCGTGACGCTGGGCAGCGGCGCGGCTCCGATCAATGAGATCCGCGTCGCTTACGGGCAACTCTGCACCGGAACGCTGATGCTTTCCAACACCAACAACCTTCTGACAGCCACCGCCCTGCAGGTCGGAAACTCGTTCCAATTGAACGCGGGCACGGGGACGCTGATCCTCGGCGCGGGTGCCAACAGCTTGGCATTGAATACGGTCGTCCTCGGCCTGTACAAGGGCAACGCCACGATGAAATTCGCCTCGCAGGCAGCAGGCAGCCCCGGCGCCGTGACCATCGGCGGCAAGACACGGGACACCGCCGATTTCACCATCGGCAGCAAGGGCGGCATGAACACCGCCGCCAATCCGATCGGCACCCTCGACCTGCGCGGCCATGTCGCCACCGTCGCGGCGGGCGCGGTCACGCTCGCCAAGGAGGACAACCCATCGTACTGGAACGGCGCGCCGGTCAACACCAATTTCTTCAGCAGCACCATCGGCAGCCTCTACTTCGACGCCGGTGCCTTCACCGTCACGAACCTCACTATGGCCGCCAAGACCGGCGGAAGCTTGGGCTCGGCCCAGGCCACGCTCACCGTCAGCGGCGGCGTGTTCACGGTCTCCGCTGGAAGCACCTTCACGCTCGCTTCGCAAGCGGGCTGGGGCAGCGCCACGGGCACCCTGAATGTCGTCGGCGGCACTTTCCGATCCTACGCTGACATCCGCACCGGGCCCAGCAACTGCACCAGCACCGTCAACCTCGACGGTGGCACGCTGGACATGACCGGCCGCGCCATCGGGCTGGGCTCGCTGACGGGCATCGTGTTCAATGCGCAGTCCGGCACGCTGATGAACCTCGGCTCATTCAACAATGGCGCACCGCTCGTCAAGACCGGCAACGGCACGCTGAGCTTCGCCGGCACCAACACCTATGCAAGCGCCACCATCGTGAGCAACGGCACGCTGAGACTGACCAGTACGACCTGTTTGCCGCCGACAGCGGACCTCTACCTTGCGGCAGGAACAACCACCCAGCTCGATTACGTCGGCAGGCTGCCCATCCACACGCTGTATGTCGACGGCGTCCGCAAGCTGGGGAGCCTCTACGGGCAGGGCAACCTCGCGCCCTACCTCGCGGGAACCGGCTTCATAGAGGTTCCATCCCAAGGCACGTTGCTGCTGCTACACTAACCGAGCCCGCAAGTTGTAGTCAACGGGCTTAACACGCTGCGCTCGAGTGTTCGTTCTGTAGGCCAGGATGAACGAGTGTTGCATTTCCTTAATGTTCGATCAGCGGAATACGGGGCAGGCTGGGTGTCCGTAAGTTAGGGTTTTTGTGCGTGTTGCGGCCAGGTGTTTGTCGTCACCAACAGGTCTAAAGTGGGTTTGACTCTCCTCCCTATAAACTTCATAATAATTTGTTCAATTCATTGCTGGCTTTCCAGTCAGTTGGTCGCACAGGTGGTTGGGTTTAGTCGTGGTTCTAATCAGAAGTGGTCTATACAAAACAAGGGTGAGTATGAAACAAAAAATGGCCTGTCTCAAAATGTCGCTCATGGGAATCGCCGCAGCGCTGTTCGGAGCGGCAACCGCGCAGGCAGCCAGCGGAACGTGGAACGGCACCAACACGACGTCCTCCCTGTGGAACGAGTATTGGACCAACTCCGTCAACTGGAGCGCATCCCCTTTCCCCAGCGTGGATGACACTGCAACCTTCAACAACGCAGGCAACAACAAGACCAACATCAATGTCCAAGGCCTTGCTTCTATCAAGTATATCAACTTCGACAGTTCCGCGGCCTACTACAACATCGGCGCCTTTCCTGTCAACAGCCAGCCTCTGAACATGCGCAATGACGCCAACTATCGCATGCTTATCGGCTGCGGCAAGAGCGAGTTTTTCAACACGGCGATCCAGCTCGGCCCCGACGCGGCTGGCGCGAACTACTACCTTGAGAATGACCACCCGTACAACAACCTGACCTTTTTGGGCGATATCTCGTGTTTCACAAACGCCGGCACAGCAGGCGACAAGAGCTTGATTATCCAAGGCATCGGCAACGTCCGCATGCTGGGCAATGTCTCCCGAGGCTACGCCAACAACCTCTATGTCAACTTCAACGGCGGCGGCTCCTGCGCGATGTCAGGCACAAATCTCATCACCGCTTTGCGGATCAACGGCGGCTCGAGCAGCGTGCTCGATATCGGCAACGGACTCACGGTTTTCACCAACTCGAATGCGAGCAGTCTCGGCGGTGAAAATCTGTCGAGCACGTTCGGCGGCACCATCAACGGCACGGGCGCTTTCGTCTTCACAGCCAAACCGAGCGAGGATAACGCCGACAACCGCGTCGACGATATCAATTCCACGCTGACCGTCAACTGCCGAATCACGGGGCCGAATGGCTTCGAATTCTACACGGGCAACGGGTTCGGTGGCACCTTTGCGTTAAACGGCATCAACGACTTCGGCGGAAACATTTTCTTGAACGCCTCGGGCACTATCAGCGCGAGCAAGTTCGGCAACCGCTACTCGACCACCAGCAACCTGGGCGCAGGTTACCGGATCCGTTTCTCCTGCACCAACCTCGGCGGACCCCGGCTCAGGTACACCGGAGTTGGCGAGTCCTGTGACCGCCTGCTCGAACTCAACTCACATGCCAAGCTCGAACAGGCCGGCACTGGGCTCCTGAATTTCACCGCCGCTCCCTCGGTGCTCACCAGCCTAACGCTCACGCTGATGGGGTCGACCACCGGCGCCGGAGAGATCAGCGGCGCCATCTCGAATGGCACCGGCAGTGTCGCCATCTCGAAAGAAGGCACCGGCACATGGACCCTCTCCGGTTTCAACGGCTATACCGGGGCCATCACCGTCAACAATGGCCTGCTCAAGCTGAGCCAGACCAACGCCACGACGTCAGCGGCAACCGTGAACAACGGAACGCTTGCCCTCACCGGCACCAACGGCTGCCTGTCTGGCACGAGCGGCGTCACGGTGTATCCGGGCGGCACCCTGCTGCTGGACAACACAGCCTCGGCCAATCATGCCAACCGCCTCAAAGACACAGCCACAGTCACTCTGAACGGCGGCGCGCTGCGCTGCGCCAATACTGGCGGCGCGGCCAACTACAGCGAAACCCTCGGCACCGTCGCTGTGAGCGCTGGCGCAAACACCATCGCCGCCTCGCGGGCCGCGGCTGGCCAGACCTCGACACTCACCCTCACGTCGCTCACGCGTACCGCCGGCAGCGTCGACTTCACCGGCACCGGCCTCGGCACCGACACCCGCAACCGCATCCTGATCGGCGGCCAGGCCGACGGCCTGATCGGGCCCTGGGCCACGGTCAACGGAACCTCTCTCGCAGCCTATAGCAGCACACTGGGCGTCTATCCTGCGGCTGCCACCGCCTATACGGACATCGCGGCCAGAGGCCCCTCTTCGGTCATCGCCGACAACGCCAGCAGCAATGTGCGCATCAACAGTGACGGCACCTCGGGGCCCATCGCTCTCAGCGCCACCACCACCACCGTCGCCAGCCTCTTGCAGAACACCGCCACCGACGCCACAGTGGACACCGCAGGCAAAACCCTCCGGGTCACCGCCGTGTCGGTCCCGTCCGGCAAAGCCGGCGTGACCCTCGGCGCCACCGCTGGCGACGGAACGCTCGCCCCCGCTACCGCAGGTGGCGGATTGACGCTCGCAAACGAAGCCAACGCGACACTCACCGTCAACGCGGTTGTCGCCAACAACACCTCCGCCTCGGGACTGAACAAGTCCGGGGCAGGCACAGTCAAACTCGCCTCTGCGAACACCCTCTCGGGCGGCACCACCCTCAGCGCCGGCACCTTGGTGCTCGCCGATGCTAACGCCCTCCAAAACAGCACGCTCACCCTCGGCTCCACCGGAGCCCCCGTCTTCGACAGCTCGGTCGCAGGCCATGCCTTCACCCTCGGCGCAATCACGGGCACACGTGATTTGTCTCTCGCCGATAGTGCGGCTACGCCCATCGCCCTGTCGGTTGGACAGAACAACGCCAGCACCGCCTATAGCGGCGTCCTGGGCGGCGACGGCAGCCTGACCAAACAGGGTACAGGAACCCTGACGCTCTCGGGCGCAAACACCTATCGCGGCGGCACCACCCTCAGCTCGGGACGCATCAGTGTAAACAATGCGTTCGCGCTCGGCAGCGGCGCCGTGACGAACAACGGCACGCTGGATCTGACCCTCTCTCCAGTCACCTATTCGGGTCTCTCGGTCGGACTGAGTGGCTCCGGCACCAACAATGTTTCCCTGATCACAGCCTTCGGCGCCAGCACCACCTACCTCAACGGCGATTACTCAGCCTTCACGGGCGTGTGGAATATCGGCGTCGCTGCGGGCACCGGAGCGAACAGAGTTCAGATGAACGGCAGAGACAATGCCGCCGCTACCCTGATAGTCCGCACCAATGCGACTCTGTACTGTTCCACGGCCACGCGCCATACCGCATCGATCACCTTGCAAGGCGGCGACAACGGCGAGACCTATGGCCAGCTTCGCCTCGATGGCAACAGCGAATGGGCTGGCCCGATCCTCCTCGCCGGTCCGACCACCGATGCCAATGACGGTCTCCTCGGCTGTGCCAGCGGCAACGGCTACATCAGCGGCCAGATCACTGACGGCGGCAAGAACTATCAGGTCAGCAAAATGGGCGGCGGCACGCTCGTGATCCTCGGCACCAACAATCTGTTCGGGGGACAGGTCTGGGTCAGAGGCGGCGTGCTCCGCACACCCACGATCCGCAACCTGGGCCAGCCCGGTTCGCTCGGCGCGCCGACGAGCTTCACGAACGGGCTCATCAAGCTCGGCATAACCACGACCAGCGCAACCCTCACCTACTTCGGCATGGGCGACATCTCAGACCGCGGCATCGATCTGGCCAGCACGACCGCGACCCTTTATCTCGACCACTCGGGCACCAACCTCTGGAAAATATCGGGGGTCGTCACCAACACGGGCGCGGGCAAAAAGCAGCTTCAGCTCCAAGGCAGCACCGGCGCGACCGGCGAACTCGCCGGAGTCATCCAGGACTACAGCTCCGCTTACTCCAACAACATCTGGAAAACGGGCACCGGCACTTGGACGCTCTCTGCGGACAACACCTTCAAGGGTGGCGTCACGGTCGACGATGGCGCGCTCCGCATCACACGGAGCCTGGCCCTCGGCAACTGGCCCAAGACTGTCCAGGCGGCCAACAATGTCAATAACGCGAATCCCAGTATCCATTTGGACGGCACCGCCGGCGACCTGACCATCCCGGCCAACATCACCTTCCGCACCAGCAACCAACGCGTCGGCGCCATCTTCAACGAGGGCGGCAACAACACCATCCTCGGCCTCGTTCATCTGACCTCTGGCGACGGCGACACCATCTTGAACTCGGTGACCGGCAAACTGACCCTCGCGGGCATGGTCTACCCCCCCGCCGACACCGGCCGCCAGCTCCGCCTGTGGGGCAACGGCGACGGCGAGATCTCAGGTATCATCTCGAACGGCTTTACCGCCGCTTTGCCCGTCATCAAAGAATTTGGCAACGGCACCTGGACGCTGTCAGCATCAAATACCTACAGCGGCATCACCTTCGCCAACGGCGGCACCCTGATCCTCGGCGGGGCGAATGGCTCTATCTTGGGTTCCAGCGTCTCTGTGGGCGGAGGCGTCTTCGTCATCAGCAATACGCCTTCTGCCAACAACGGAAACCGCCTGGCTGACTCCGCGCCCGTCATCCTGAACGGCGGCGCCTTCCGCTTCGCCCATACGGGTGGCGCGGTCAACTACAGCGAAACCGCCGGAGCGCTCACCAACGGCACCGGCGACACGGTTGTCGAGTCCACCCAGGCCGACGAAAACCAGACCGCCACACTGACGTTCGACTCGCTCGGCCGTGCCTCGTCCGGCGCAGGCACGTTGAATTTCGTCGGCACCGGCCTTGGCGCAGCCGACAGCCGCAACCGCATCCTGTTCACCAAAAATCCGACACTGGTTGGCAACATCATCGGGCCGTGGGCAATGTACAACGGCACGAACCTCGCCTCGTACAGTGCCACGCTCGGCGTCATTCCGGCCGATGAGAGCGCGTTTACGAATATTGCGGCCAAAGGTCCTTCCATGATTCCCGACAATGCCGCGTTCAACGCGCGCATCACTGATCCGGGCACCGACGGGCCCATCGTGATGGAAGGCGCCACGGTTGATAGCGTCAACTCCCTGCTGCAAGCCACCCCGTGGGATGCCGCCGTGGCTTTTTCCAATCAGACACTGAAAGCCTCCGGCGTCATCATCGCCCAAAACCAAGCAGCGCTCACCTTGGGCACTAACACAACGGACGGCTTCCTGATGCCGCTCGCCTCCGGCGGCACCCTCCTGCTGGCCAACTATTCCGCGAACACGCTCACGGTCAACGTTCCTGTGACGAATAACACCACCGCCTCAGCCCTAGCCAAGTCGGGCCCAGGGCCCGTCCGCCTCAACGGCGCGCTCGCCTACGGCGGGCAGACGGTCATCGGCGCCGGCGATCTGATCCTTGCGGGCTCCGCCACCCAGACGCTGGCTGGCGTCATCAGCGGCGACGGTGCGCTGGTCAAGGAAGGCAACGGCCGCCTCACCCTGAGTAATGCCGCCAACACCTACAATGGTCTCACCACCGTCCGCGCCGGCACCCTGCTCATTGTGAACTCAGCGGCCTTGGGCTCCTCCCTCGCCGGAACGATCGTCGCCAGCAACGCCACACTCGATGTGGGCGGCAACGGCACAGCGAACGCAATAAGCCTAGGCAACGAGCTGGTCACGGTCAGCGGCCCCGGCGTCAACGGCCGCGGCGCGATCATCAACTCCTCGAATAATTCGCAGTACAACGCGTTCCGCAACCTGGTCCTGAGCGGCGACACCACCTTCGGCGGCGAACAATCGGGTGGCCGCTGGGACGTCCGCAACACCGACCTGATCAAGCCTTCCTATCTCAACATGAACGGCTTTACGGTAACCAAGGTCGGCTCAAACTACGTCGGCCTCACCAGCACCTCCGTTCTCAACCCCGGCAACATCAGCGTGAACGAAGGCTATTTCACCCTCGAGGGCTCGACGGCGCTCAACGGCAGCTCGACGAACGTCATGACGGTGCAGAACGGCGGTTGCTTCGATATCTACGGAACCACGGTCCCGGTTCTCTGGAGCCTCGCGATGAACAACGGCGCGCGCTTCTATTCGCGGACCGGCAACGGCATCGCGCTGAACGTGTGGGCCGGCCCGGTGACCCTCACCGGCGGTTATGCCGGTTTCGACTCGGCCAGTTCCACGTCCGAAACACTCGCCGGCGATATTAGCGGCAGCGGCAAACTGGTCAAAGTCGGCGCAGGCACGCTCTACCTCAACGGCACCAACAGCACCTACACCGGCGGCACGATTGTCAGCAACAGCACGCTGTGGGCCTGCAATCCCGGCGCACTCGCCTCCTATGCCACGCCGGGCAAGGTGTCGGTGATTGGCGGCACCACATTGGCCGTCTACAGCGGCAACGGCACGACAGGCTGGACAGGCGATCAGCTCAGCGCACTCAACGCCTCGGGCGCCTTCCTGACAAGCAACTCCGTCTTGGTTGTGGATACCACGTATGCCGACATGGCTGGCCTCGGCAACATCAGGAATTTTGCCCTGACCAAGCAAGGCACCAACACGCTGTCACTCACCGGTGTGAATACGAACAGCTCCATCTATGCAACCGATCAAAGCTATGTGCGCATCAATGGCGGCACGCTCAACCTCTCCAGCGCAAGCTCGAACGCCTTCGGACGGGTCATACTCTCGCCGGGAACCGTCGGCTCGACCCTTCTGATCAACGGCGAAACCAAACTGGAAAACCTCTACGTGGGCAACGCCAATGCCGACCGTGCCACGGTCATCATCAACACGAATGCCGTCATGAGCCGCGCTTACATTGGTGGCGGTTACATTTACAACGGCGCGGTGATCCAGAATGACGGCAAGGTGGACATCGCTCCGACAACCGGCGGAACGGTCATCATGGACATCGCTGAAAACGGCGGCTACGGCTATCTCCGCATCAATGGCGGCACCCTCCGGGCCGGGCAGCTCGCAGTCGGCGGCGGTAGCGGCAGCGGCAACAACGGCGTTTATGACCAGTTTGGCGGCAGCGCCGGCGTTACGGCCAGCACCGGCTGGCTGATCTGGGGTTGGTCCGGCGGCA
>Ga0118677_10003647_pt2 | contig 17072 bp, 16 predicted proteins | sample AliMusrvi5mmetaG_FD_86154 | JGI IMG/M metagenome (GOLD analysis project Ga0118677, IMG submission 86154) | reverse complement strand
GATAAATAAAAATATCAGCCTCACCGGTAAGCGGTGCGTCACCCGAAAAATTTGTAATGCTCTCACCGGCATGTTCGAGCGCCCTGGTAACGGTAGTTCCTACTGCAACAACTCTTCCTCCTGAAGTTCTGGCACGGCGAATTTTGTCAACTGTCCGGGGCGGAATAGAGTAAAACTCACGATGCATGACATGCTCTTCAAACGAATCGACCCTGATGGGCAGAAAAGTGCCAAGACCGACATGGAGAGCGAGAGCAGCAACATCGACGCCCTTCAGTTGAAGCTTTTCAAACAGCTCCCCGGTCATATTCAGTGAGGCTGTAGGAGCTGCAACGGAGCCCGGCAGTTCAGCAAAGACAGTCTGGTAACGCTCCTGATCGATTGCTTCAGCATCGCGCTTAAGGTATGGCGGAATGGGTACTGCACCGAAATGCTCGAAAAGATCGCTTAACGATCCCTCGCCGGAAACAGAAATACGGGCAATCCCCTGATCAACAATCTCTGTAACAGCGAGTTCGCGGTTGTGCGTGGTGAGCGTATCGCCTTTTTTCAGCTTGCCACGGTAAAGAACCAGACTTTGCTCTTCACGGTGCTTTTCAAGAAGCATCAGCTCAATCCTGCCTCCTGATTGCTTATTGGCAAACAACCTTGCCCTGACTACCCTGGTGTTATTTAGCAGAAGCAGATCGCCTTCTTTTAAAAAAGCATCCAGACCGGCGTACCGGGCATGCTCTATAGCACCTGTATGACTGTTGAGCACCAGAAGACGGGTTGAACCTCGCTCAGGAGGGGGATATTTGGCAATTTTTTCTTCAGGCAGTTCATAATCAAAGTCTGCGACTCTCATAGCACTCTCAATCTTGCCCGGACAGCTTCGGCATGGGCCTGAAGCCCTTCATAATCTGCAAAAGAGGCTATTTTCTCTCCACTCGATTGCAATTGCTGCTTCGACCAGGAGATAATCGATGTATGCTTGACAAAGTCACGAACCGAAAGCGGTGAGAAAAATCGTGCGGTTCCGTTGGTTGGAAGGGTATGGTTTGGCCCTGCAAAATAATCGCCGACAGTTTCACAGGAATAACTTCCCATAAAAACAGCACCGGCATGGTGTATTCCAGGAAGAATATCCCAGGGATGCTGAACATGCAGTTCGAGATGTTCAGGGGCTATCATGTCAGATACCATGCACGCTTCTTCAAGAGAGTCCACAAGGACAATGGCTCCATTATGCTGCAGCGATGCTGCAATTATATCGCGTCGAAGCATTCCCGGGAGGCGTGTTTCCGCATACTCCCTTACGGAAGCTGCCAATACCGGAGAGGTCGTGATAAGCACCGCCGAGGCATCGGGGTCGTGCTCAGCCTGGGCAAACATGTCGAGCACGATAAATTCCGGATTGGCCGATTCATCAGCAATGATAACGACTTCAGAAGGGCCGGCTATACTGTCGATGGAGACATGACCAAAAACCTGTTTTTTGGCCAGTGCCACGTATTTGTTACCGGGGCCGGTAATAATATCGACCTTCGGTATTGTGTCTGTGCCATAGGCAAAAGCCGCTATTGCCTGGGCACCGCCAATCTTGTAAACACTGCCAATGCCTGCAACCGATGCCGCTGCAAGAATATTTGGATTGACCTCTCCCTTCGCATCACAGGGAGTGGTGATAAAAATGTCTTTTACCCCTGCCACTTTTGCCGGCGCAGCATTCATAAGGAGCGAAGATGGATAGGATGCCTTGCCACCCGGTACATAGAGCAGAGCTTTTTCCATAGGGGTTACCCGCTGGCCGAGAATCACTCCTCCATCAGCTTCATAAAAAAAACTTTTTTCCACTTCATGCTGATGAAAACGAACAATGTTGCGGTACGCCTCCTCAAGAACATCAAGAAAAGAGGAATCCGCATGGCTATATGCATGCTGTATTTCATCGGGGGAAACCCGCATATCCTCGAGCCGGACACCCTGGAAGCGCTCTGTGTAGCGCAACACAGACGCGTCGCCATTCCGGCGCACATCCTGCAGAATTTCATCAACAGTAGACTGGACCGAAGCATCAAAAGTGACACTTCTATGCAATTGCTCTTTTAAGGCTGAACGGTCTTCAGCAAAACGATAGAGGGGCAGCACTTTGTAGTGATTATTGTTTATCTGGCTTCAAAAAATTCATAGTAACAATGTACTCAATAGCTATATTTATAGAAACCCCCGTGCAATCAACCGAAAAGAGGAGAAAATGCTAAAAAAAGCAGCATCAAAACTCTCTTTTCATTTGAAAAAAAAGTTGCATTAACTACCTTAAGGGTTCAGTTTAAACCTTGGAATATAGCCTGAATCAGCTCCGTTCCAAGCCACTATGAGTTACCCACAGAACCATGTTAACATGAGCTTTTTCAGTAATCTGTTCAGAGATATCGCCATTGATCTTGGAACAGCAAATACATTGATTTTTATCAGAGGCAAAGGCGTAGTTTTAAATGAACCATCAATTGTCGCCCGCGAGCGCAATACTGGAAAAATAGTGGCAATAGGGCATGAAGCACTGCTCATGCATGAAAAAACCCATCCAGGGATTATCACCATTCGACCGCTTGCAAGTGGTGTTATTGCTGACTATGAAGCAACCGAAGAGTTGATTAAAGGGCTTATCAATAAAACTAAAACTCAATTTTCATTCGGCATCCGTCGGATGGTTATCGGTATTCCTTCTGGTATCACCGAGGTTGAAAAACGCGCTGTACGCGACTCTGCAGAACATGTCGGGGCCAAAGAGGTTTATCTGGTTACTGAGCCAATGGCTGCTGCAATCGGAATAGGACTTGATGTTAAGGAACCGATGGGAAATATGATTGTCGATATCGGGGGTGGAACAACTGAAATTGCCGTCATTTCACTTGGCGGCATTGCATCCGGTGAATCGTTGCGTGTTGCTGGAACCGATATAACCAACGCAATTATCCGGCACTTCCGCAAAGCTTACAATCTGGCCATCGGTGAACGCACAGCTGAGGATGTTAAAATTAAAATTGCTTCAGCCTACAAGCTTGAAAAGGAACTGACCATGATGGTAAGGGGCAGAAACCTTGTAACTGCTCTGCCTGAAGAGCGGGAAATCAACTCTGCCACTATCAGGGAAGCCATTGCAACCCCGATCAGCCAGATCATAACGTCAATTAAAAAGAGCCTTGAGGTGACCAAACCTGAACTATCGGCCGACATTCTCGATCGTGGACTCTTCCTCGCCGGTGGCGGAGCTCTCATCAAGGGGCTTGACAAGAAAATCAATGAGGAAACAAAACTGGCCGTGCATATCAGCGAAGATCCGCTGACCGCCGTGGCAAGAGGGACCGGAGAGGTATTGGAAAACCTTGAAAAGTACCGCACCGTGCTTCTTTCGACCAAACGCTACTGATAAAAAAGCAGGGACCATCCATTACTCCCCTTCCAGAAGCCTTGTATAATACTCTTCATACTGTTCAACAAGCGAAGCTGTCTCATAGAGCTTCGCTTGCTTGACGCAGGCTTCGGAACATGCAAGCCAGTGAGCATCGTCAGAGAGCAGAAGAAAGGCTTTTTCGGTCATGCCCTCAATATCGCCAGGGGCGAGAAGATAGCCGTGAAGACCAGGAACTATAAATTCGGGAAACCCGCCAGCATTGGTGGCAACAACCGGCACTCCACATGCCATAGCCTCAAGGGCGGCAAGTCCGAATGATTCCACATTACTCGGCATCAGCATAAGATCAGCAATAGAGAGAAGCGGAACAATATCGTCAAGCTTGCCGAGGAACCTTACCCTCTCTGTAATCCCCAACTCGCGCGCAAGAATCTCCGATTCACTCCGTTCCGGACCGTCACCGACAAGAAGAAGCGTGGCATCAAGACGTTTGGTTAAGGCATTGAATATCCGGATAATATCACTGATACACTTCACCGGCCTGAAATTGGAGATATGAATGACAATTTTTTCATCCCTGATTCCGAGCTGTTCGCGGATTTCCTGTTTCGGTGAACGGCAGAATATCGAGGTATCGACAAAGTTGGCAATGACCGTGATCTCCTTTTTGGGGCTGAACATTCTGACAGTTTCATCCTTCAGATACACGGAAACTGATGTCACGCCATCAGACTTGTTGATGGCCAGTCGCACGACATCCTCCATGCTGCGATCGGCTCCGACTACCGTTATATCTGTTCCATGCAGAGTAGTGGCAATCTTGAAACACTTTTCATTGGTACACTTGTCCTCAAGAATCTGACGGGCAAGCATGGCGCTGAGGGCATGCGGAATAGCATAATGGGCATGCACAATATCCAGCTTTTCATAGTAGGCAACCTCAGCTATTTTAGAAGCAAGAGCAAGTGAATAAAAAGAACACTCAAAGAGAGGGTAATGCTTTAATTCAACCTCATGGTAAAAGATATTTTTTGAAAAGATGCCTAACCGAAAAGGCAGAGACTGGCTGAAAAAATGAACAATGTGCCCTTTAGCGGCCAGCGCCTTGCCTAGTTCAGTAGCAACAGCCCCGCTTCCTCCGTAGGTGGGATGACAGATAATGCCTATTTTCATGGTGTGTGATTGTGTGTGTACTCAATTATACCAATAAACGCTTGTAATAGTTGCCCTTGCACAGAATGAAATTTGCAGGGTGACATGCATGTCAGTACATTCGACATACAGTCTGAAATTGTGAACGCATAAAGAGAGGAATGGAAAACAGTCAAAAAAAACAAGCGGTAGCTTTAAGCTCTGTAATAGCAAGCATCCTGCTTACTGCTATGAAACTCGTTGTCGGCATCATGACCGGCAGTATAGGCATTATTTCTGAAGCGGCACACTCAGCTCTTGATTTCGGTGCTGCAGGCCTGACCCTGTTTGCCGTTCGAATGAGTGACAAACCCGCTGACAGTAAGCACCATTACGGGCATGCAAAGGTTGAAAGTGTTTCAGCGCTTATCGAAACGGGTCTTCTTATTGTAACAAGCGCATGGATAATATATGCGGCTATCGACCGGCTGAAAGGAGGTGCCATGGAATTAGAGGTTACATGGTATGCCTTTGCCGTTATGATCATATCAATCATTGTTGATTTTTCACGGTCAAGAGCGCTGAAAAAGGTTGCAAAAGAGACCAACAGCCAGGCGCTTGAAGCTGATGCGCTCCACTTCAGCTCTGATATTCTCAGCTCGGCAGTTGTTATTGTCGGCCTCATTTTCGTTACTATGGGCATCGCCTGGGCAGATGCGGCAGCGGGTATTGCTGTTGCCCTTCTGGTAGGATGGGCGGCGTTCAAACTCGGGAAAAAGACAATCGATATCTTGATTGATGCAGCACCGGAAGGACTCTCTGAGCGGATTGAAGAGATAGCAATGACAGTAGATGGAGTAATTTCAATTGATAAACTCAGGGTGAAACCAACCGGTCCTCAAGTATTTGTTGAAATGGTGGTCTCGGTCAACAGAACCTTGTCGGTTGAAAAAGTTCAGCAGATCTGCATAAAGATTGAACAGAAGGTGCGTGAAGATTTTCCTGTAGCAGATTTTACCATCAATACGAAACCTATTGCCCTCAATAACGAAACCATAGCAGAGAGGGTGCATGTAATCGGGCTGAATCATAACCTTCACGCCCATAATATTTCAACAAACCTGACAGACAAGAACAAGCACATTACCTTTGATGTTGAGATTGACCATCAGCTTTCCATAAAAGAGGCGCACGATACGGTTACCGCACTTGAGGAGGAACTTCACAGGGAGTTCGACGGAGAGATCGATATATGCATCCATATTGATCCACTCCGCAATGATGAGCATAGCACCAGCTCTCTTTCATCTGAAGAAGAGAGGCTTGTGCGAGAAGTCATTGTCGGTGTCGCACAACGTATAGAAACTGTTAATGACGTCCACGATATCCAGATCAGGAAAAACGAGAAGCAGAAATTATTGATTACCCTTCACTGTTCATTTAATGATGAGGTGCTGTTAGAGGAGGTTCACTCTCTGACGAGCAGGCTTGAAGGAGCAATCTACCAGGCTCTTCCTGACGCTTACCGTGTCATCATCCACGCTGAACCGCTTTTTGCATAACTAGCAATAAGAAGCCATGAACGGAGCTATACCGGAAACGCTTGCGTTTGATATCTATGGAACCCTGATTGATACACACGGCCTTATTGCTATGCTGCGATGCCATGCCGGTGATAACGCTTCCCGTTTTTCGCAACTCTGGCGGCAGAAACAGCTTGAATACTCATTCAGACGCGGACTGATGCGTCAATACCAGGACTTCAGCATCTGCACTGCCCAGGCACTTCAGTACACATGCCTCTCTTTCGGAGTATCTCTCACTGAGAATGAAACAGCTGCACTGCTGAACGCATACAGGGCTCTACCAACCTTTGAGGATGTGACGGAGGGACTTGGAAATGCGAGGGATGCCGGATTCCGACTCTATGCGTTTTCAAACGGGAAGGAAACCGATATAGTGCAGCTGCTTGATCATGCTGACATCAGCCGATATTTTATCGATATCATCAGTGTCGACGCTGTACAATCATTCAAGCCTGACCCTCTTGTTTACCGGCACTTTCTCGAAAAATCAGCAGCAAAGGCTGAAAACAGCTGGATGGTTTCTGCTAATCCTTTTGATGTTATCGGCGCCGTGTCAGCCGGGATGAGATCGGCATGGGTGCAACGTTCGCCTGATGCTATCATGGATCCCTGGGAGATAAAACCAACCGTTGCAATTCATCACCTCAACGAGCTGGTGAGCGCTATAACCGACTGGCGAAAAACTACTTTCCGTTAAGAAATCTTTCCTTTTTCCCTCCATACTTATCCCTGATAACGGCTTTTTCAAACATTATTTTTTTAAATTGTACAGTTAACGGCACTGCGTCGTATGTATTACGATCCCCCCAGCTTTGCCTTTATACACAGAAGGTGATTAAATCACTCTCTGAAAAATACTCTCTCTCTTGACATTAATTATATCGGCGGCATCATCCGTCCCTTGCAATTTTTTTTATTCGCTTGAATCTGTCAGTCGGAAAAACGAGATAAACGGGGCTACCGAAAACCGAAAAGAGTAGGTAAAAAATAAATTACCCAGCGATGGCAATGAAAAAAATTACAAAGAAACTCTGTAAACAGCCGAAAACTATCCAGAGGACTTTTGACCCTAATGTATCTCAACACAGAAAGGGTTTTATCCTTTCAACCGGATTGAAATGGGTCAATAGCACAGAGATCAAGTACATGTTTATCGAAGGGGATGAACCACAAAAAAATGTTGTGAGAACGGCTTTCAAGGTCTGGAAAGATCTGGGTATCGGCATCTCATTCAAAGAGGTTCCGGCGGTTGAGGATTCAATGGTGAGAATAGGGTTTGACTACACTGATGGCTCGTGGTCTTATGTTGGTCGGGAAATTTTAAACATTCCTAAAAATCAGAAAACAATGAATTTCGGCTGGGACTTGACTGCCGACAGTTATGGCATGACTACGGCAGTTCATGAAATAGGTCATACGATTGGCTTCCAGCATGAACACCAAAGTCCATTTGCGGGTATCGAGTGGAACATCCCTGCGGTGTATGCAGAGTTTTCAGGGCCACCCAACAATTGGCCAAAAAGTGAAATTGATTCTAACATCATCGATAAATTACCGGCAAATCAGGTGAAGGGTTCTGCGTGGGATCCCAAATCAATCATGGAGTATGAATTCGGGCCGGGATTGGTGGTACAACCAGCTGAGTACAAAAAGGGAATATTTCCTCCCGGCATTTTATCGGCAACCGATATACAGGGAGTAAAGTCGTTCTATCCGGTTGTTGCTGAAAAAACTATTGTAAAGCTGCAATTGCATAAATCGGTGCAAATTAAAGCAAATTCAGGCGGGCAGGATGATTTTATTTTTACTGCTCCTTCGACAAAAAAATATACGTTTCGAACAGTTGGAGAGCTGGATACTGTAATGGTGATATCTGAAAAAGCAAAGACTGAAAACCATTACCTTGCCGGGGATGATGACAGTGGTTATGAAAAAAACGCCAAAATCACACTGCCTCTGATAAAAGGACGGAGCTACTTAATCAATGTCAGGGTAATGTATGCACCGGCAACCCAAAGCGGCTCTATTATAGTCAGCTGAGCAGCATAAAAACTGTTGACGGCTATAGCGCCCGATTGATAAAGTCGATGAGAGGTTTCACCGATCTGAATTTGACAGAAAGCGAGTCTGCAAATCCCGGATCGGTGACTTCGTTATTGTCGAGAAAGCGCTGGGTGAAGTATCCTTTGAACTTGAGGTAGTCTATTGCGGGATTTGAGATGTCATAGCCTTTTGGCGGGCGGACCAATTTTCCGGATGGCTGGACTCCTTCAGGGAAAAAGTGAAGCAACTCTTTGCCTTGAACGATTGATTGCCACTCTTTGAAAAAGCGGTCTATCTCCCCTCTTACATGCTCAAGAATGGCTGGTTCAGGCATGTATATCCCTCCTCCGGCAAAAGAGGCGCCAGGCTCCACATGAAGATAATATCCGGCATAGGGACTCTTTCGGCCTCCCTTGTTGATAAAGGCAAAGAAGTTTGTCTTGTAGGGCGTTTTGTCTTTTGAAAAACGAATATCGCGGTTGATTCGCATGAGACATGCTTTCGGCTCAAGGTATGATGATGCGATATCATCATCGAAAGAGGAGAGCCGGGCAAGCAGTTGGACGACTGTATCCAAAACATCACCCTGTGCCTTCTGATACTCTTTATTATTATCGTCAAACCATGCCTTGGTATTATTGGCTTTCAGGTTCGAGAGAAAGTCGAGGGTTTTTGTGGTAATCATAAAATCAAGAGTTAGTTATAGGTCCTATTGGATGCATAAGACCTATAGTACCTATAGTATTATACCTATGGAAGAGTTCGTTTTTTCTTGTCGGACATGGTGAAAGAGTCCTGATCAACACCTTTTTTTTCTGAACTGGTTACCAGTTTGTGCAGAATACCTATAACAAGAAGAGAGGCGAGCAAAAGACCGTAATGCCAGGTGTTGGTGACCTGTTCTATGCTCTGACCTGCAGTTACTGTACGAACCGGCTCAACAATCAATTGCCTGAGAAGAGTTATCATGGCTACTTCGATGAAAACAACCACGTGGAAAACGCCGGTCTGGACATAATTGATCTCAGCAGAGATAAGACTCGACAGGGTCCAGACAATAAAAAGTGTACCCAACGCCTGGAGAAAACCGTGAGCAAGATTATTTATTTCAAATGAATGAACAACAGCCATGGCAAACTCCCACAATACCATCATGCTGGCCAGCACCAGTGCTACGGCGAGAAAAGCATGCAGGATATGATTAAAGGCACGGAGAGCACTTAACAGGCGATCTTCGAAAGATGCTATCATGAACTACGGGGTTAATGGTTTACTGGAGCGGAAAAACAAGAGTTTCCGGAATGTTCACAATTATTAAATTCATGTTTACTTTATTGTAACAATTAGGAGCTGTGTTTGCAAGAAAGAGGGGGTCAACAGTTAAGAAATCCAGTTACTCTTTTTCATTCCGGTGCTCTCCCCCCCTGATTTATTGGAGAGTATCATCACTGGATGTACATTATTACAATATTCAGATTTCCTGGAGTTTTCACTGTATAGCTCTTGCTGTTAGATCCGATATGCATGGACGAAAAAGAAATACAAAAGCTGCAGAAGGGTGAAGTTTTTATAAACCTTACCTATTTGCCGGATGACGTAGTCAGCGTCAGCAGCAGAATCCATATTAATGCCCATCCTGAAGCGGTATGGAAGACGCTAACGGATTACGACAATCTTAGCAGCTACCTTCCAAAGGTTATGGCAAGCGATGTTGTTGAACGACATGGAAATGAAATCATTCTTGACCAGACCGGGAAAACCGGTATTTTTATCTTTGAAAAAGTTGTTAATTTCAGGCTCAAACTCAGGGAAGAATACCCTAATTCCATCTCCTTCGAGCAGATTGCCGGTGATTTTCTGGTTTATCAGGGAGAATGGCTGCTTGAAACCAGCAATGCAATACAAGGCACACTGCTCTCGTATAATGCAAAATTGAAACCGATTTTTTTTGCACCGCCAATTCTTGTCAGCTTTGTGCAGTGGCAGGATCTCCCGGGCATACTGACGGCTCACAAACAAAGAGCTGAAGCACTGTAGAGAACAGATCACATTTTAATAGTATCCCGCGGTGAACATTGTATTCAATACAACGTTATTACCTGCAACTATTCACAATTGAAAGACTATGATAACAAGTAAACCAGTGTGCGTAACCGGGGCATCCGGATTTATAGCTGCCCATATTGTCAGAGAGCTGCTTCAAGAAGGATATAGCGTCAGGGGAACTGTGCGCAAAAGCGCGAAGAACTATCCTTTCCTTCTTGAACTTCCCGGTGCTGCAGAGCGGCTTGAACTTGTTGAAGCAGACCTGCTCGTTGAGGGATCATACGATCGGGCAGTCGCCGGATGTGAGGTTGTTATGCATACAGCAAGTCCTTATGTGATAAACGTTAAAAACCCGCAAACAGACCTTGTAGACCCGGCAGTTAACGGAACAGAAACTGTATTGGAAAGCTGCATGAAATCCGGCAACGTGAAGCGAATGATTTTCACCTCTTCTATTGCCGCAATAACTGACGAACCTGAAAGCATGAAAGTCTTTACGGAAAAAGACTGGAATACCATGTCGTCTCATGATCGCAACCCTTACCACTATTCCAAAACACTTGCTGAACGGGCTGCCTGGGATTTCATTATGAGAAAACGACCAAATTTTGATCTGGTTGCCATCAATCCCTTTATGGTTATCGGACCTTCTTTCGGACCTTCACTCAATACCAGCAACCAGGTCATTCGTGACATTATGACCGGTGTATACCCTGGCATCATGGATATTAACTGGGGCTTTGTTGATGTACGGGATGTCGCAAAAGCGCATCTTCTTGCCATGCAAACCGACAGCGCAAGTGGCCGTTACCTTTGTTCGGGAGAAGCAATGCACATGAGAGAGCTGGTAGCGCATCTTGCATCTTCAGGTTTTGCTACATACTCATTGCCAAAGGTGGATCTTTCGGGAAAAGTCGGAACACTCCTTATGAAACTCCTTTCTTTCACACAACCAAGAGATACAGGTACGTATATCCGAACCAACATCGGCAAGACTATGCGCTATGACAATTCAAAAATCAAGCGGGAATTAGGCATATCATTTATACCGGCGAAGGAAAGCATTACTGATGCCGTCAAGGATATGGTGAAATGGGGTCATCTGCCGCAGAAATAATACAAAAAGTAAACAGGTTTTTGCATTCTCTATGCGTAGTACAATCAGAAAGGTATACCGGTCCATACTACTCCTCGCAGTCTTATTGATCTCATTGATTTACAACCTTTCACTGGCACAGCAAATAGAGAACGTTTCTTCTGACTCTTTATCCACAGAGCGTGAGAAGCTCTTGAAGGGCGAAGTGCTTGTCGTCCTCTCTGATCTGCCGGATGGGGTGACAGGAGTCGAGGGACATATCTATATTGCGGCACCACCAAAAACAGTATGGGAGGTAATCACAGATTACGATAATCATAAACATTTTGTGCCGAATGTTCTTGACAGCGGTTTGATTTCAGACAATGGCAGTGAGAAGGTGATGTTTGAGAAAGGAAGATCAGGGACGCTCTTCTTTCAAAAAACGGTCAATATCAAGATGAAGGTATGGGGAGAGGCTCATAAGCGTCTTTATTTTGAGCAAATAACCGGTGATTTTACGGTCTATCATGGAGAGTGGATACTTGTGGATTACCCAAAGGGAGCAGGAACATTTCTTTCCTACAAGGCTGAAGTCAAACCAAGTTTTTTTGCCCCCCGGTTTGCGGTAAAAAATGTCCAGAAAAAGGATTGCCCATCAATGATGTCAGCGATGAAAAAACAGGCTGAATCATTGGTATTGCCTGAATTGAAGAACGAGTGAGCTATCGGCCGCCGGTCATTTGAGATATCGGGGAGTGCCGGAAAAGGGTACTGTCGTCAATGACCCTTGATTGCTGGATAGTCTTGCGTTTTTTGAGAGTTTCCGAAATCCGGCTGACATTATAAGCCATAGCGCGCCATACTGCTCCCGATTTTTTCAGCCCACCGGGAAGCTGTATCAGATAATATAGTGAGGCGGCTACTTCAAGCAGACCGCGCATTGGTATCAACCAGCACAGGCTGACCATACTCCTGTTCTTGAGCTGCATGGCAATATTGTTGCGGTGATTGAAATAAATTTTTTCCACTGTGCCGCCCTGCAATGAAGCACCACCTTGGTGCTGTATGACTGAGGAAGGGACTGACCGCACATGGTATCCGGCAAGTTTCATTCGCCAGGAGAGATCAATCTCCTCCATCTGCATAAAAAAATCTTCATCAAACCCGCCGAGTTCTTCAACCACCGCTCTTTTTACAAACATTGCAACGCCGGAGGCCCAGAAAATATCCTGTTCAATATCATACTGCCCCTCGTCAAACTCAAGCCTGGCAGACCGACGGCCAAGACACCAGGGATAACCAAGCCGGTCCATCATCCCGCCGGCAGCTCCGGCATAATCAAAAAGCTTTTTTCCTTTGCCAGACTGCCTAAGTGAAAGAATTTTAGGCTGCAAAGCTGCAATGCGGTCATCATTCCCGGCTACAAGAACAAGCCGCTCAAGCCACAGAGGATCATGGATGGTGTCATCATTCATAAAGACAACGTAATCGGCAGAGGAGCACTTCAACCCTGCATTGCAGCCACCGGCATATCCCCTGTTTACAGCCAGCCTTTCCAGGCGTGCGTTTCTGTATCGCTTTACAAGAAAAACCAGCCCGGCCTCTTTACCTCCGTTATCTACCACAATGATGCTCATGGAGGGATAGATCGTGTTTTCAAGCGAATCAAGGCAGCGCTCAAGCATGTCGCGCCTTTTATAGTACGGGATGATGATATCGACCGAAGGGTAGGTCTGGGTGGCGGGGGTCATTTCAGGGTTTTCCAGAATTCACCGGCCAGTCGGGCGCTCTCTTCGGGAGTTCTGGCTGTGGCAATATGCTGGAGAAGGGCCGTACCGACTACTGCTCCGTCGGCCAGAGTCCACATATGCTCTACGCGCTCACGGTCCTTGATGCCGAAGCCTACAACAATTTTTTTAGTGGCATGATGGCGAACCCTTTTCAGGTATTCATCTACCCCTGCACCGGTAGAGTGATCAGAAAGCTTTGCAGTGCCAGTTGTCGCATTTACGGCAATGCAGTATGAAAAATCCGTCGAAAGTGAGTCAATAAGCTCTATTCTTTCGGGAGGAGTTACCGGTGAAATAAGAAACACAACAGAAAGACCGATACGTTTAGCTTGCTCAAGAAAATCTGCAGCCTCCTCGGGCGGAAGATCAGGGATAAGGAGACCGTCAACTCCAGCTTCCACTGCATCGCGCAGAAAACATTCAATACCATAGACTATCATCGGGTTGCAGTAACCCATCAGAACGATGGGTGCTGTGATCTTCGTGCACCCTCTCCCCTGGCGCGCATGCTGCACTAACTCAAAAAGATGCTTTATGGTGACACCATTGCGGATCGCTGTATGAGCTGCATCCTGAATCACCGGGCCATCCCCGATGGGGTCTGAATACGGCATACCAAGTTCGATGATGTCGGCACCGCTCTCCTGAAGTGCCTCAAGCACAGGTAGCGTTGCTCCGACAACAGGAAACTCCGGCATGTAATAGGCTATCAGCAGTTTTTTATCCTGCTGCAAAAGAGTGGAAATTCTATTCTGCGTCATGGTATGGCCGATAATCAGTGCAACAGTTGAGGAATAACAAAAATATCGAGCATCATTGAGAGCATGGTGATCATGTGAACCAGAACGCTACCCCACAGATTACGGGTTTTGAGGACAAGATAACCGCCAAAAATACCTATAGGAAACGCCATCATAGCCATCATGGCACGCTCTTTCATTCCGACAGGGGCAACGGCAAAATGGTTGACTACATAGAAAAGAGCTGTTAAAAATACCGTCAAATGCTTGTTAAACCCGCGCTCAATCATGGCAGAAAACATGATTCCCCGCCATAGAAACTCTTCGGCTAAAACAAGAACAGGGAATAAATAGAGCAACGAACGATTGACGAGGATGAACTGCATACCGGACATGGGTGCGCCTCCGTTCTTATAGTAGATCACTGTATTGATGACATCCATACTGAACAGCAGAACACCGGCAATTCCTCCCCACAAAAGGGACTTCCGTAAATTTCCGCCAGCCAGATACATTTGCTCCCATTCACCACTGGTTTTACCACGATACAGCACAAGCCCAATGGAGCCAAGAACATAAAGAGCCAGAGCCGGCCATTCCTGGAGCACGGTAAAATGCCCTGCCAGGCCAACAACCCAGATCAGGGCCATCAGGCCGAATGAAAGGTTGAATCTTGCTGAGAGGGAGTCTGAAGATGAGGAGTGCGTTGTAGAAGAGCTCATAGTTGAACTGATTTATGGATGATGACTGAGAGATCTCTGACATGCGTTCGAGATGACAAGATAAAACGTTCGAGATGACAACATTAAATGAGGATACCGTAACTGCGACTCTAAATATAGTTAGGACGCTCTTCATATTCAATTGGATCGCGCACGCCGACAAGTTCAAATGCCCTGAGTCTACGGGCACAGCTGTCGCATACTCCACATGCTTTGCCCTCGCTTTTATAGCATGACCAGCTGAACCCGAAAGGCACAGCAAGCTCCATTCCTTTAAGGACAATGTCGGATTTCTGCATCTCAATGAGCGGTGTAAGGATCTCGATATTTGTCTCGGGTTTTGTTCCGAGAGCTATAACCTTATTGAAAGCGTCATAAAAGACCTTGCGGCAGTCGGGATAGCCGGAAGAGTCCTCTTCGACTGCCCCGATAAAAATTTTTTCGGCCCCAATGACTTCTGACCAGCTCACAGCCATCGACAGAAACCCGGCATTCCGGAAAGGAACGTAGCTGGTGGGAATAGCTGACCCCTGAAGATCTGCACCACTGACCGGCATGGAATAATCTGTCAGTGAAGAGCCGCCAATCTCTGCGAGAAAGTCGGCATTGACTTCGAGGCGGGACTCTATGTTGAAGTGTGAACAGATAGAGCGGAACGATGAGAGCTCTTTCTGCCAGGTACGCTGGCCGTAATTGAGATGCATGGCCGCCAATTCGTAGCCACTCTCGTGAGCTATCGCAGTGGTCACAAGACTGTCCATCCCTCCACTGACAAGAACTACGGCTTTCATTGTGTATAGATAAGGAATTGAAGCAAAAAATTTCTGAAAGGTAACAAAAAAAAAGCCAGCCCGAAGGCTGGCTTTTAAAAAACAGAACCGGGACAGGCTTAGTACATGCCGCCCATTCCACCCATTCCGCCCGGAGGCATTGCAGGCATGTCTGATTTTTCTTCCTTGATGTCGGTAATTGCAGCTTCTGTGGTCAGAAGAATGCTGGCAACTGATGCCGCGTTCTCAAGAGCACTTCTGGTTACCTTGGTAGGATCAACCACACCGGCTTCAACAAGGTTTTCGTATTTTTCGGTTCTGGCATTGAAACCAAAATCTCCTGTACCTGCCTTGACCTTCTCAAGAACAACAGCACCATCGGTGGTACCGGTGTTTGCCACAATCTGGCGAAGAGGCTCTTCAAGAGCACGGCGGACGATTTCAATACCGGTTTTCTGATCTTCGTTGTCTGCAATAGCTCTATCCAGACCTTTGATTGCACGGATAAGAGCAACACCGCCACCAACAACGATACCTTCCTGAACAGCAGCGCGAGTTGCATGCAGAGCATCTTCAACACGTGCTTTCTTCTCTTTCATCTCAACTTCTGTTGAAGCTCCGATGTTAAGAACAGCTACACCACCTGAAAGTTTTGCAAGACGCTCCTGCAATTTTTCAGTATCGTAATCGGAGGTTGATTTTTCAATCTGTCCCTTGATTTCGTTGATGCGTGCCTTGATCTCTTCTGCTGTACCTTTACCTTCAACAATGGTAGTGTTATCCTTGTCGACGGTAACGCGACCTGCCTGGCCGAGGTATGAAATTGTTGCATTTTCAAGCTTGTAGCCCTTCTCTTCGGAGATAACTGTACCACCGGTAAGAATAGCAATATCCTCAAGCATGGCCTTGCGGCGATCGCCAAAGCCAGGAGCCTTGACTGCACATACTTTAAGAGTACCTCTCAGCTTGTTGACAACAATCGTTGCAAGAGCTTCGCCTTCGATGTCCTCAGAAATAATGATGAGGGGACGGCCAGTCTGTGCGGATTTTTCGAGAATAGGAAGAAGCTCCTTCATGTTGCTGATCTTTTTGTCATAAATAAGAATCAGCGGATCTTCGAGCTCAGCATCCATTGTTTCAGGATTGGTCACGAAGTAAGGTGAAAGGTAACCACGGTCAAACTGCATACCTTCAACAACCTTAAGTTCGGTCTCCATACCTTTTGCTTCTTCAACAGTGATAACACCGTCTTTGCCGACCTTGTCCATCGCTTCGGCAATCAATTCACCGATTTCAGGATCGTTGTTGGCGGAAATAGTACCAACCTGAGCGATCTCCTTTTTACCGGTAATATTGCGGCTGATGTTTCTCAGCTCCTGAACCACCTCTTTAACAGCGCGGTCAATACCTCTTTTCAAGTCAATCGGACGGGCACCAGCAGTAACGTTCTTCAGACCTTCACGATAGATGGCCTGAGCGAGTACAGTAGCTGTTGTGGTACCGTCACCGGCAACATCACTGGTTTTCGATGCAACTTCACGAACCATCTGAGCACCCATGTTCTCAAAAGGATCGGAAAGCTCTATCTCTTTAGCAACGGTCACGCCGTCTTTGGTTGAGGTAGGAGCACCAAATTTTTTATCGATCAGCACATTACGTCCGGCAGGTCCGAGGGTAACTTTAACAGCGTTTGCCAATTTGTCAACGCCAACTTTAAGTTTGGCCCTGGCTTCAGCATCAAAAAGAATATCTTTAGCAGTCATTGTAAC
>Ga0118677_10008050_pt1 | contig 17074 bp, 4 predicted proteins | sample AliMusrvi5mmetaG_FD_86154 | JGI IMG/M metagenome (GOLD analysis project Ga0118677, IMG submission 86154) | reverse complement strand
CGACCTCGACCCCTTCATCAAGACCTATGCGTTCAACACCCCGGTGAATCTCACGACCGCTGCCCCCTTTAACGCCGCGGCCTACTTAAGCGGGCCGTATACGCACACGTTGCCCCTCGACTACTGGGAGAACGGGTTGCGTGCCTACGTCCAGGCAAACGGCCTCGACTGCACGACGCTCGACGCCGCCATGCGCTTCCGCGCGATCCTTCCGGGCAACCTCGAACTGCTTCCCTCCCAACTGCCGGTGACGCCGCTCATCGTCTACGGGACGCCGTCATCCCTGAATTCCACCCAGCGCTACACCCTCCAGGTCGCGCTCCAGGATGAATTTGGCGCCACCAGCCTGAGCTATAACGCTGAGTTGCCGTCCATTTACGGGCAGCGCATCGACCTGAGCTACGTCCCGGCGACGGTCGCGGACCAGACCACAATCAACAATGCCGGCGGGCTGCTCAAGACGCCGCCATACCTCGTGCACCTCGTCCCCACATTGAGCGTGAGTGAAACCGTCGTCGCCTCCGGCGCGGACGTTGTGGCTGGAACAACCGGCTCGTTGCAGGCGTCTTTCACCACACCCGGCATCGCGTCGGATGTCCCCGACATGTCCCATGCGGTGACAGCCGGCGGCTTGTACGTCGTCGGATTGGACTACCAGTCCGTCCCGCAGCAGCTGGTCGACGACGCGCAGGTGCGCAACGCGGCGCTGGCGCCGACCAGCCCCAACGCCCAGGCACAGAAATTGTGGATCACCCTCCTCGACTACTTCCGCGAGGTCAACCGCGGGCGCGACCAGAGCGCCGGCATTCTGCAGACCTGGTATGTGCGCGATCTCGGCGCCGGCTATGCTTCGCAGGAGATGCGCGCCGACACGCTGTACAGCTCGCCTGTCGCGCTGCACGACAACGGCGTCCAGATCGACGTCCCGAAACTGACGTTTGATTTCTACGACCTTGAGGACGGCGGGCAGGCGCGCTCGTTTGCCGTTAAGCAGATATTCGGCTTTAACACCTCGGCGCTCGAACACACGATCATCCAGAAGGAGTTCAACCAGGAAGGCATCTCGGCTGTCAAGGCGCTGCAACTGGCCGCGCTGGCCGGCCAGACGCTGATCACGGTCACCAACGCCTCGCAGCTCACGCCGCTGGGCGTCAGCCAGGGCGCCAAGGACGGCATCCTCAACGCGCTCAACCGCGGCTGGCAGGCTATCGTGTCTCAAAACCCAGTGTCGCTGTTCAAGTGGCACGGCGAGGGTTACATCGTCTATGACCCCGTGCTCGGTTCGGCCGGCTACATCATCAGCGGCGGGTTGAACGGCGGATCGGGCACGGGTGGCGGCAGCGGCGGCGGGAACTGCGGCAGCGGTTCCTCATCCGCGTGCGGCGATGACGATATCTCATGGCTCGATCCCATGATCGACACGGTCGTTCAGACGATATCGGGCGACCCGGTCAACCTTTCGAACGGGAACTTCCTCCTGAGTGCGACCGATCTGATGGTGCAGGAGCCCAACATGCCGCTTGGTTTGCGGCGGCATTACAACGCAATCGACGCTGCGGTTCAGAATCGGCACTTTGGTTGGGGCTGGTTCGATTCGTTCGATGCGCATATCACGCCCAATCCTGATAACAGCCTCAGCCTGTTCACCGACAACGGCCACGAATACGTTTATGCACCCGATGGCCTGGGTGGTTTTCAACGGCCGCCGGGTTTTCACGAGGAACTGGGCGTGGTCAACAGCGGGTATCTTGTAACTGATACCAATGGTATTGTGAATGCTTTTAGCCCCGATGGGCGCTTACTGGGCCTGCGCGACATGTATGGCCATACCAACACGCTGGTGTATAGCGGGACGTTGCTCAGCGTCGTCACCGACGAACTCGGGCGCACAGCGCTCGCATTCGACTATAACGGCAGTGGCCGAATCATCGCGGCGCGCGACCTGACGGGCAATTCGACCCAGTATGGCTATGACGCTCTCGGCAACCTCAGCGTTGTCACCGACAGCATCCATGGCGCGACCCACTATGCTTACGACGCTTCCCACCGTCTGACCCAGTGGATGGATCCGACCGGCGCTCTGAACACGTACGAATACGACGCCGACGGACGCGCGCAGCGCCACACCGACCCACAAGGTCAGGTTGAGAGCTTCAGCTATGACTCTTACACCGGCCAGGCTGTCGTGACTGACAAGGCAGGCAATGACACGATTTACACCCTTGACGAGCGCGGGCGCACAACGGCCAAGACCGATCCGATGGGCAACACCGCGCGTAATGTCTGGGACAACGACGACAACACCACCGCGGCCGTTGATGCGCGCGGTCATGTGGTCACCAGCGCGTATGACGCAAACGGGTTGCTGCAGGCTCAAACAGATGCCGCCGGCAACGTGACGACGATCACCCGCGATGCCGCCGGCTGGGAGACCGGCAAGACGGAGCTGGTTAACGGGCAGGTGGTGACAGACCAGATCACCTATGATGCCAACCACCGCGTCCAGAGTGAAACGGACATGTCGGGTCGGACGACCACCTATGCCCGTGATCCGCAGGGGCGCGCCTATCTGGTTTCCGATGCTGCCGGCGGGCAGAAGTCCTTCGCGTATGCGGCTGATGGCGCCGTGTTGTCGCACGGTACTGCCGTTCATGACTCCGACGGGAATGCCATGTGGATCACAACGACTTATAGTTACGACGCGCGCAATCATCTCAGCGGCATTACCGACCCCTCCGGAAAAACTGTGACCGACACCACCGATGCTTTAGGACACATGATTTCGGGCGGGGATGGCAACACCAGCATGGCCTTTGGCGTGGATGCGCTGGGCAGGCTGTCTACCATCACGCACAGCAACGGCTTTACGACGTCGGCTGCGTATGACTCGCTCGGCAGGATCGCGGAAACCAACAACACCTCTGGACAGGATGCGCAGTATACCTACAACGCGTTCGGCCAGGTTGCGACGTTCACCGACTGGCGCGGTCATGTCACGCGCATGCAGTACGATACTCTGGGGCGCGAGACGCGCCAGATCAATCCAGATGGCAGCGCGCAGGGCATGAGCTACTGCGTCAATCAGACCAGTGCTTGTCAGTCGGTGGACGAGAACGGTGTCACCAGCAGCCAGACGTTTGACCCTCTTCAACAGCCGGTTGCAGTCACTGACGGGGCGGGTCATGTCACCTCGTTGCGCTACGACGAACTCGGCCGCGTCATCAGCCAGACTGACCCGCTGGGCAACACCACGCTGTTTTCGTATGACCCGAATGGCAACCTCATTGAAGTTGTGGATGCGCTGAACCACCCGACGCTGTACACCTATGACGCGCGCAATCACCTGACTGCAATCACCGATGCCAACGGCCATGTCCATCACGTCACATTTGACGAAAGCGGCCAATTGGTGAAGCAGGGCGATGCGCTCGGACACGCGGCGCGCACCTACTACGCGGGCAACGGCAAGGTCACGAAGATGATCGACGCCAACGGCACAGTGAACACCTATGCCTATGACGGCCACGGGAACTTGCACAGCATCTCGAACGTCGCTGGCGCTGACACCTATGCCTATGACGGCAACAACAAGATGATCGCCTTGAACAGTCCGGCGACTGCGATCGGTTACCAGCGCGATTCGCAGGGCCGCATGATCAGCTTGACGCAGACCATCAGCGGCTCGGTCAAATCCCTCGCCTGGACCTACACCCCATTCAGCCTGCCGGAGAGCCAGACCGATGCCGAAGGTAACCGGACGACATACCGGTACGACACGATGAACCGTCTATCGAGCATCAGCAACTCCCAGGGGGGTGAAACGGACTACGCCTACGACGCCGGCGGTCGCCGCATTAAGACCCGGTTGCCCAACGGTCTGACCACGTATTACAGCTGGGACAACAACAATCAGCTGGCCGCCCAGGTCACTCGTAACAGCCAGAACGCAGTCGTGGCTGCGTTCAGCTACACATACGATGCCGCGGGGCGTCGCGCGTCGATGGCGGATTATGCCGGGGCTGTGACCAGTTATGCCTATGACGCGCTCAACCGCCTGACCGGCGCCAACACAGTCAACGGCCGGCAGGAAAGCTTTACGTATGACAATGCCGGCAACCGGCTGAATCATACAGTAAATGGCGTCACGACGACCTACAGTTACGATATTGCCGACCGGCTGACCGGCGAGACGACCGCGGGCAACACGACCACATACGCCTACGACGCCAGCGGCAATATGATTTCTCGCGCGCTGGCTTCTGCGACCACGACCTATGCCTACGATGGCTTCAACCAATTGTCAGCGATCGTGGCGCCGGACGGCTCGCGCTGGGACTTTGGTTATGCCGCCGACGGCAGCCGCTCCTATGCCCGGTTCACGCCTTTGAATGGCGCGCCTTCCCGCACCGATTTCCTGCTGCGCGACAAGTCCGTCGTGGCCGATTACATCGACGGTGGCGCAACCGTGACGCACTACCTGCGCGGGCCGGTAATGGATGAGTTGTTGGGCCAGGAGACCAATGGGAAATGGATTTACTATGTCCAGGATGCGCTCCAAAGCGTCGTTCTGGCAACGGACAGCGCTGGACAGGTCATCGGTCGCCGTTCGTATGATGCGTATGGCGCAGTGCTGAACCAGAGCGGCGTCTGGCCCGGCCGATACGGCTACACCGGACGTGAAGACATCGGCGCGACCGAGCTGTTGTACTACCGCGCCCGCGTATACGATCCCACTGCAGGGCGCTTCACAAGCAGTGACCCGGTCTTTGGCAGTCTCAACCACCCGTCGACTTTGCAGCGCTACCTGTATGTCGACAACGACCCCGTCAACCTCGTGGATCCGACCGGCCAGAGCGCCATCAAGGATCCAGGCACGATTTTCTCTGACTGGTTGTTCACAAGTTTCGGAGTCGATGTTCTCAAAAATGGCCTTAAACTGGCTTGCACGGCGACGAAGGGCGCTACGGCGTATTGCACGCAGGCGGTCTACATAATCGACTCGTTCGAGATGATTTATACCTCACTCAGTTCAACCGGCACTCTGATATCCAAATACATGGTCGACTGGGACATCGATCGTGCCATCATTTGGAACATATTCTGGGTGGCGCCAGCGACTTACGCCGCTATCTGGGCGGACACCAGCAAGGCCGCTTCTGTGAATTCAGCGAGCGCCATCATTCACAAACTTCTCCAGAAAGCCATTGGCAAGGTAGCGGAACTGGACATCAAACTGTTTGGCAACTCTATGGGCGCGTCCGCGATGCAGGTGGGACTTGAAATTGATGTCTGGAAAATATTGTGGGAGATTCTACAGTTTTACCAGTTCGACCCCAACCTCAATAAGTTCTTTGCGGGAATGGTCAAGATCCTGATGGCGCCGGAAATCGCTCTTATCTTTACCTGGTCCAATCATAAGTAACGTGGATGCGTCACACCGCCACAACCGGAAATTAACTCATATGAAAACGAACCGATCTCTCGCCGCGATGTCCGCCCTCGTGCTCGTGTCCATGCTGGCCGCGCCCGCGCCGGTCAGCAGCCTCAACCCACGGTCGGAAACGCATGCCGGCGCCGCAACGCTCAACCTGTCGAACGGCGCTGCCTGGCTTTCGGCGCAGCAGACACCCGGCGGGGCGTGGACCGCCTCCAGCACGCTCGCCGTGCGCGATACCGCGACTGCCGTGAGCGCCCTGCTCCTGGCCGGCGGCCACGCCAATGCTGTCACCGCGGGAACCGCGTGGCTCAAGGCCGCACAACCTTACAGCACCGACCTGCTGGCCCGAGATATCAGCGCGCTGGCGCTGGCCGGTGACTCCGATCCCGTTATGATCTCTGCGCTGGCCGCGCGCCAGTTGCCCGACGGCTCGTGGGGCTTCGACGCGACCTCCTCAACGGGCGATGCGTACGACACCGCGCTGGCGCTGCTTGCGCTTGCGCCGTCATACCAGGACTTCGTCGCCACCGGGACATCGCCGGTCGCCGGATTCACGCTGAAGGTCTACCGCGGGCTCTCGTACCTGATGGCATTTCAATACAACGGCGCATGGTCGCTCACGCCCGGCCTCTATACCGTGCAAGCCACCTCTATCGGGCTGCTGGCGCTCGCACAATATCGCGGTCTTTATGGCGTCAGCGCACCCGTCAATCTGGCCATGGCGTATCTGAAGGCCGCCCAGTATCCCGACGGTTCGATCAGCGATGCCCCGGGGGCGATCACCTCGGTCGAGGACACGGCGCTCGCACACGCAGCGCTGTGGGCGGCCGGGAGCACCGACGCGGCCAGCCTGCTGAACGCGCGCGCCTATCTGGGCAGCCAGCAAAGCGTCAACGGCAGTTGGAACAACGAGATCTACGCCACGTCTCTGGCGCTGCAGGCGCTGACGCAGATATCCGCGACCCAGGTCAACGGCATTGTGCTGGATGACGCGTCCGCTGCGCCTATCCAGAATGCCACGGTCAGCGCGATCGGGTTTGGCAGCATTTCGGCCAACACCAACAGCGCCGGCGCGTTTACGCTGATCGGCCTGCCGCCCGGCAATCGCCAGTTGACTGTCAATGCCCCGGGCTATCTCGGCAAGGCGCTCAAAGTGACGCTGACAGCCGGAACGGCCGTGAACAGCGGCGCAATCCTGCTGACCAGCCAGGCGCCGGTCCCATCCTTCACCTATTCACCTGCCAACCCGGTTGTGGGCCAGTCAGTCGTCTTCACCAGCACGTCGATAGTGTATAACCTGGCGTCGCCCATCGTGGCTTACGACTGGAGCACTTCGGCTGGCGATTTTTCGAGCAGCGTGCTGCCTGGGTTGAACCCCATCTTCACCACGCAGTTCCTGGACGGCGGCGCCTACACCGTCACCCTGCGCTTGCGCGACAGCCACTATCACGTGCGCACAGTATCCCAGGCCGTCGCCGTTGCCAACGTGACGCCGGTGGTCAGCATCGTTCCCGCGCTGCCTGTCACGATCTCAGTCGGCGTGCCCATCACATTAACCGGCGTCGTAACATCACCCAGCCCGATTGCGCTGGCTTCCATGAATACGCAGTGGAACCTTGGCATATTCGGCTTGACATATCCGGGGCATGTCGTTTCATACACCTGGCCGGCGCCGGGCCTGTACACCGTGACGCTGTCCGCGCTGGACAAGAACGGGTTGACGGCCTCCGCGAGCAGCGTCATCTCGGTCGTTGCCAACCCGGCCATCACAACGTTCGTCCCGATTACGTCACTCGTCGCGCCGGCGCCGCTACTCGCGTTTAGCCTGATCACAGGCGCCCAGTGCCCACAACTACCGCCACACGAGGGCGACACCTGCACGTTTGACCCGGGCGGATCGTCCGCCAACGACGGCAGCGGCTTTGCCTACATGGCATGGAACTGGCAGGACGGCTCTGCGTCCGCCCAGACCGGGTCGGGGCCAATGCTCCACCGCTTTACCGACAGCGGCGCCTATTTTGTGCATCTGACCGGGCAGACCGGCAACGGCCTGACCGGAACCGTCGCGCAACTGGTCACCGTGGCGAATGTCACACCGACCGTCAATGCCGGGAACCAGCGGCTTGTCCCCGCCAATCGCGACATCATTCTGCAGGCCACCGCGTTTGACCCAGGACTGAATGATGCGCGCAACCTGCAATTCCTTTGGGACTTTGGCGATGGCCAGCAGGCCAGCCCGGTGATTAGCAGCACGACCGGAAACCTGGCGAACGCCAGCGTCGTTCACCAGTGGGCCGCGGAAGGCGCGTATACCATTACCGTGACCGCTACCGACCCGCATGGCGCAACCGGCACGGCATCAGTTGTGTATATCGTCGGGACCGTCAAGCCGCCTGTCGTCACCTCGCAGCCTCCGGTGTACGCGACCGTCGGGGTGCCGTATCAGTATGCCGTTCACGCCACCGACCCGAACGGTTTCGCGATGACCTATCTGTTGTCGTACAAACCCGCCGGCATGACCATCAATGCGAGTGGCGTCATCAGTTGGACGCCGGCAGCCGACCAGGTCGGCGTCGTGCCGGTATACGTCCTCGTCATCGACACCGCGGGCGGCGGCGTCATCCACTTCTTCAATATCACTGTCAACCCGGCCCCTGTCGTGCCGTCCGCGGCCGACCAGTCGATGTTCCGACCGGACCTGGTTCCACTCACGCTGGACGCGAGCAATGTTGTCTTTGATCCGCAAAACGCGCGCGTGACCGGAACGCTGACCGCCACACTCCAGAACATCGGCCTGATTTCCACGACAGTGCCGTTCTCGGTCACCTTCTTTGACGATACCGATGGGAACGGGGCCTACACACCCGGCGTCGACACCGTGTTTGCCGACGGAACGGTCAGCGGTGCGATTGGCGTCGGCCAGGTCGTCACCTTCAGCGCGGCTGTGCGAGCGCAGACCTTCAGCCAGTTCCCAGGCAGCCTGGTATATGTCATGGTCGACAGCACGAATGCGATTGACGAAGGCCCGACCGGAAAGCTCAACAACGTCCGCAACAGCGGATATGCCGCCCGCTATGTCCCGCCGGCGGGGCTGTTCAACCCGTACGTCAAATGGTCGTTCCAGGGGTTGCACCCGGGCGCTGACAGTAGCGGGGCGTATGTCAACAACATTGGGGCGGTCGCGCCGCTGATCGATACCAACGGCGATGGCGTGATCGACAAGAATGACAACCCGGCCATCGTGTTCAACACGTCGGAGTACCTCGCCGCTGGCGCAGCGCGAAGCGACGTCGTGTGGGCGGTTCGCGGCGACACCGGTCAGGAGATCTGCCATGTGGCGTTCCCAGATAATGAGTTTGGCGAAGGCGTGAGCCAGATGGCCGTCGGCGATATCGACGGCAGTGGCAAACCCGCGCTCATTGTGGTGAACACCATCACGCCGCCGACCGTGCGCGCATTCAACAACGACTGCAGCCTGCGCTGGACGGGTCAGGCGCCGACGGCCACCGTTGGCACGGGCTATGCCGGCGCGCCGACCCTGGCCGACCTGGATGGCGACGGCAAGAGCGAGATCATCTACAGCAACGCCGTTTGGAATTCCGACGGCACGCTGCGCTGGGTGGGCGCCACCGCTACCAGCACGTCGCACTACTGCTGCTATAGCAGCGTCGGCGACTTAAACGGCGACGGGAAACTGGAAATCGTCGTCAACGGCGTCGTGGCGTACCGGGCGGATGGCACGGTGCTGTGGGATCGCAGCGCCGACCTGCCGCCGTCGTACCAGGCCATCGCGGACATCGATGGCAACGGCACGCCAGAGATTGTCACGGTAGCGACGGACTGGGAAGGCGTGCGTCTGCTTAATCACGACGGCACAACGCGCTGGGGACCGATCCTGATCCCCGGCGGTGGCGGTGGTTCTCCGGTCGTAGCCGACTTCATGGGCAATGGGACGCTCGACATCGGCGTCGCCGGCGCGACCAACTTCGTCGTCCTGGATGGCGCCGATGGCCATATCGTCTGGCAGCGCGGCATCCACGACGCCTCGTACGCCAGCGGCGCGTCGGCGTTTGACTTCGACGGCAACGGCATCCCGGACATCGTGTATCGCGACGAGTATTACCTGTACATCCTGCGTGGGAACGACGGCGCCGTGCTGTGGCAGACGCCTAACCCCAGCGCAACAACTGCTGAATATCCGGTCATCGCCGACGTCGATGGCGACGGGCATGCCGAGATCGTAGTCTCGCGCGACCAGTACTTCGGGCAGGGCAATGCCGTCGGCGTCAACGACGGGGGCATCTTTGTCTACGGCGACGCGCTGAATAACTGGCGCCCGGCCAGGTCGGTGTGGAACCAGTTCGATTATCACGTCACAAATGTTGACGACAACGGCAGGCCGCAGGGCGGGGCCGCGCGGGGCAACCCCTACGCCGCATACGCCAACCGCAGCGTCAGGCAGCAGGTGTGGCCGTCGAACATTGACCCGTTCGCGGCGCCCGACGCCGTCGCTGCAGCGCTGCAATTCGATGCGAGCGGCTGCCCGACAGCGCTGGGACTGCGGCTGCGGATCGCCAACGCCGGGTCCGCCCCCATGCCCAAAGGCGCCGGCATTGGCTTTTATAACGGGAGCATCGCGCCCGCCAACCGCATCGCAACTACGAATCTTAGCAGTGCGCTTCAGCCCGGCAAGGCGGTTGACGCTGTCGCCACGTGGGCCTCGCCTCCTGGCGGCACTCACACCGTCGTCGCCTTTGTCGATGATCCCTCGGCTGCGCCGTTTACTACCCCGGAGGCCAACAAAACCAACAACGTCATTTCACGGACGCTCGTCCCATGCGACGGGTCCAACCTGCCGCCAGCCTTTACGTCCAGCCCGGTGATTACTGCCACGGCAGGCGCGGTATACCAGTACGGCGCGACTGCCAGCGACCCGAATAGCGACGCGCTTACATTCGGGCTGCTCGCAGGGCCAGCGGGGTTGTTCGTGCAACCAGCAAGCGGACTTGTCCGTTGGGCGACGCAGATTTCAGACATCGGCTCGGTTCCGGTCACCCTGATGGTCAGCGACGGCAGAGGCGGCATCGCCACGCAGTCATTCACCATCACGGTCGCGCCGCCGTCTCCGTCTGCCCTGGCTGCACAATGCACGACCGGCGGCGGTGGTGGCACACCGGTCGCCGGCGTCGATCCGAGTTGCGTGTCGAACACGGCAGGGACGGTCGCACCGGGCGCCGTCACGGCAAGTATTGTCACGGACAAGGCGTCATATACGTGGCAGGATTCGGCCCAGTTGCTCAGCCGCATCCAGAACCCCAGCCCAAGCCTGACTTATGCGGGTCTGACAGCGACGGTCAACGTGCGCAACAGCGGTAACGCCGTCATCAACAGCTTTGTGCACCCGCTTGGGCCAATCGGTCCGGGCAGCTACGTCAAGGTGTCCGACATCTTCGACACGGGCAGCCAGAGTCCTGGGAATTACACGGCAGAAGTGATTGTGACCTATGGCGCTGTGACGATCGCCTCCGCCACCACGCCATTGAGCGTGCTCTCGGACGCGAATGCCGTGGTGCGCCTGAGCGGGACACTGACGCCTTCGCTTTCCCAGATCGGCGCGGGCCAGGGTTTCAGCGTCAGTTGGAGCGCTACGAACTTTGGAAGTGGCGCGCTATCAGGAGTTACCTTCAGCTTAATCGCTGTCGATCCGGTCAGCGGCACTGTGCGTTCGTCCTATTCAGAGGTCAGTGGCATCGGTCAGTCGCAGACAATCAATCGAATCTCGACACTTGCTAGTCCCAACACTCACGGGCCAATCCTGCTGGTACTGCTGGGAAATACCCAGGGAGTCACCGAGACCCTCGCGACAGGGGGCATCATCGCTGGCGGAAATCAGTGGCAGACCTTTGTGCCTATGGTATTAAGATAACACTTGGCTTGGATTGGGTAGGCAAACTGAAAAGAGACCGGAGGGGTGCTCCGGTCTCTTCGCTGTGTTTTCGGCTTACAGATCGATCTCGACGGTCTCAAGTCCGCCGCCGGCGGCGGCGCCAACCTTAAAACCGTTCTTTTCACAAACGCGGCGCATGTCGCCGCATGATGGCATCATCTCTGCCGACAAGTGCTTTACATTCTCGGCCTTTGCCACGTCGATGATGCGGCGCACCAGTTCGGTGCCCAGCCCCATGTGCTGATAGTCATCGGTGATGATGATCGAGAAATGCCCTTCGCTCAGGCCGTGCACCTTGGTCAGCCGGCTGACGCCCAGGATGTGGCGCTCGCCATTCTCATCCTTGTGCTCGGCCACCAGCGCCATCTCGCGCGCATAGTCGATGAAGCAGATGCGGGTCAAGCGCTCGTGCGCAACGCGCTGGCTCAGGTTGAGCGGCTGGAAATAGCGGCCATACACCGTGGCATCCGACAGCTTCTCGTGGAACTTGACCAGCAGCGGCTCGTCCTCGGGGCGGATCGGGCGGATGGTCACTTCCTGACCGTTCTTCAGCGTGAAGGCGCCCACGTACTTAATCGGGTACGCGCGGACGGCCAGGCGCGGCAGCTTGTCCTCGGTCACGTTCAGGTCATGCAACACCACGCGCGCATCCAGCGCGAGCAGTTGCTCAGGGGATGCCAGCAGCGGGTTGATGTCCAACTCCTTAATCCAGCGCTGCTCGGCGATCAGTTGGCTGAAGCGCACCATGAGCTGTTCGAGCGCGGCGAGGTTGACAGCCTTGCGGCCGCGCACGCCCTGCAGCGCCTTGTAGATTTTGGTCTGCTGCATCATGCGGCGCGCCAGGGTGGTGTTCAACGGCGGCAATGCCAGCGCGCGATCCTTGAACACTTCCACCAGTTGACCGCCGGTTCCAAAGAGCAGCACGGGGCCAAACTGCGGGTCGATGCTGCTGCCCAGGATGATCTCATAGCCGTCGAGTTTGATCATTGGCTGCACAGTCACGCCCAGGAAATGCTCGGCGCCGACCTTCTCTGCCACTGATGTGCCAATCAGGTTGTAGGCGCGCTTGACGGCGTCCGCGTCGCGCAGGTTGAGTTGCACGCCGCCGACGTCAGTCTTGTGCGTGATCGTCTCGGAGTACAGCTTCAGCACCACCGGGTAGCCGATCTCGCCAGCCGTTTTCACTGCCTCGTCCTCGGTTCGGGCGATGCGCGTATCGACGGTTGGGATGCCATACGAGGCCAGCAGTTGTTTCGACTCGAACTCGGTCAGGATCGTGCGGCCTTCCTTGCGGACGCTCTCGATGATCTCCTTGGCGCGCTCGCGATCGGGACCAGCGCCGACGGTGTCGGTCGGCAGGGGTGTCTCGTAGATGCCTTTCAAGTTGTATGCGTAGCGCCACATGTTCATGAACATGCGCGCTGCCGTGTCGGGATAGGCAAAGGTGGGGATGTTGGCGCGGTTGAGAATGTTCTCGCCAGCAGTGACCATCGGGCCGCCCATCCAACTGGCCAGCACGGGTTTGCCTTCGATCTTGGCGTACATCTTCAACGCTTCGGCGGTCTGCGTCGGATCCGTCATGGCCTGCGGAGTAAGAATGACCAGCATGCCGTCGCTATTGGTGTCGCGCGCGGCAATCTCGAGCGCCTTGGCGTAGAGCTCCGGCTGGGCGTCTCCCAGGATGTCGATCGGGTTGTTGTGGCTCCACGCGGAGGGCAGCAACTCGTTGTAGGCCTTCATCGCCTCGGGCGACACGTCGGTGAGTTCGCCACCTTCGGTGATCAGCGCGTCGGTGGCAAGAACGCCGGGGCCGCCGGCATTGGTGACGATGGTCATGCGCGGGCCCCTGGGCAGCGGCTGCTTCGCCAGCACTTCGGCCATGTAGAACAGGTCGGAGATGTTGTTCACGCGCAACACACCACTGCGGCGGAACGCGGCATCCAGCACTTCGTCGCTGCCGGTGAGAGAACCGGTGTGCGATGCGGCAGCGCGCGCGGCGCCTTCAGTGCGGCCGGGCTTGATCACAATAATGGGCTTAACCAGCGATACTTCACGCGCGGCAGACAGGAAAGCGCGCGCATCACCAATCGATTCCATGTAAATGACGATGGCCGTTGTGCGCGGGTCGTCGCCCAGGTAGTAAATCAGGTCGCCCCAGCCAACATCGAGCATCGAGCCGATGGAGACGAAGTTGCTGAAACCCACGTTTTCGCTAAAGCTCCAGTCGAGCACCGCGGTGCACAACGCGCCGGACTGGCTGATGAAGCCGATGTTGCCAGGGCGCGCCATCGCGCTGGCGAACGTGGCGTTCACGCCGGTGATCGGGTTCATCATGCCGAGACAGTTCGGGCCGATGATGCGCATGTTGCCGCGGCGCGCCTGTTCGAGCAACTGGCGCTCAAGCTCCACGCCTTTCGGCCCGGTCTCTTTGAAACCGGCTGAGATGACGATCGCCCCTTTCACGCCGATGTCGGCGCAATCAGAGATCACGCCCGGTATACTGGCCGCCGGCGTCACGACAACAGCCAGGTCGGGCACTTCGGGCAGCGCCTTGAGGCTGGGGTATGCCTTGATGCCCAGGATGCTTGGGCGGCTGGGGTTGACCGGATACACTGTCCCACCGAAGGGGGTGCTGATCAGGTTCCACAAAATGGTGCGGCCAACGCTGCCCACCCGCTCTGTCGCGCCAACGACCGCCACGCTCTTAGGCGCGAAGATCGCGTCGAGGGGCTGGCGTTCGCTGCGGAAGACATCAGAGGGAACGGTTTTTGGCGCTGAGGAGCGCAGTATTGAAGGAATCATGTTTAGTCTATCTCCAAAGAGTTATCGAACTCATCTGTATAAATATGAAAATCTGTTAATCACCTTACACGAGGATATCCATCATCCGTGCATGAGTGCGCATCACTCGCAGTGATGCCAGTGTCAGGGGCGCGTTGGGGAAGAACAACTCGTCGGAAATACTGGCGCTATCGATGCGGTCACTTGTTCATATCAATGAAATCTTCGTTGGGATTATTGTACAACCACGCCGAATTTGCGCCAGTCGCAACCGCAATGCTTGCGAAGGGTTACGCGCGCTTGTGATTCGCAATGGATCGCAACCACATAGCGCATTACCACAGGATCGTAATGTCGTAGCGCGCAAGGACTCTCACCTTTTAAGCTCCGCGATGATCTCCTGCGAGAGGGGTTCATAAAAGTCGGGACTGATTGACGCCAGGCCTGCGAGTCGTCCGGGGATGCGTTGGTCAACATTGGGGCTGATTGGAACCAGGCGCGCCACCGGATTACCGGCATTTGCGATGATGATCTCCTCTCCAGCGCTGACTCGCGCCAGCAGTTCGGATAGATTTACTTCAGCTTCGTGAATAGTTACTGTAAGCGCCATAACGTCTCCTTTCAACTCGTAAGTGATTATGGGCCAAGCATTTCGCTAAGTCAACAGCGGGCTGTCATCTATACAACTCATCGCTTGACTAATGCACAGGTCCTGTGGCAGATTTTCCTGCTATGGCGCTATAGTTGTCCGGTATTCGATTTGATGGAATTGAGATATTGAATCCTGACGCACAGGAGGGAAGGATTACTCTTGGAGGAAATGACAATTCACCAGAACCTGCCGCTGATTGAAACCGCTGACAGGCTGCAGCTTGACACGCTCATCGCGGATCCGGCGACCGCGCGCTTCATCCTGGTGCGCCTGTCGGACACGGTGGCCGCTGTCGCGCCTGACCAGTTTGACGCATTGCTGGCGCGACTGCGCAAACTGGGGCACACGCCCAGGGTGGAGGCGTGAGTATGCAGGAAGCAACACTGGATGCCGGACTGTCCGACGCTCGGTCAGTAGATGTGACGGCGCTGGCGCGGTTCTTTGGCGGGAAGATTCCGCACAAGGACGATGCCATCGCCTATATCAAGGCGGCGCTAAACGACCCGGAACTGGTGCGCGCCACGCTGTCGCGGTGTGAACCAAACGAGCTGCTCGCGCTGCAACTGCTAAAACACTTTGATGGCGCCGTGAGCGCTGGGGGTCTTACCATTGCAGTCTGCACGCTGGGCGCATCCTTACCCCGCGGCTCCACGCGCTACAGCGACAACCTTCCCTACCTGTTTGAAGCCATTAACCGGCACCGCCTGTTCACGCAGAATCGCTCAAGCGACTGGCTGCGCAGGACGGATTGGCAGGTCGAATGGAGAACATACTACAGAGCCAGCGTGGTGTATACCGATGCGCGCATCCTGGCGCAAATACAACCGCCGCAGTTCGCGGCATTTGACATCGCGCCGCTCGAAAATGCGCCCTCAGCGGGGATTGCGCGCCGGCCGCAGAACACCACTTTTCATGTGCTCGGCTTGCTAAACGCGATCCAGAAAATGAACGGCTTGCGCCTGAACAAGACACAAGGGCAAGTGATCCGCGCCGCCGATCTCGCCAAGTTGGCAACCCTCCTGAAATGGGATAAAAACGACGAACTGGATGGCCGGCCATTTCCTTACCCGACGGAAGCTTTTATTGGCGCGCTGGTCGGCGCGGATCTGCTGACCAGGCAAGAGGGTGTGCTGGTTCCGAGCGACGTAGCGACTCAATTCGCGGCGCTGCCGTATGCGGCACAGGCCAAAAAGCTGATGCTGGGCTTTGTCAATAATCAGGCCTGGAATGAATGTGACCTTCACCCCGACAACCTCGCGCGCAGTTTGATGAGAGATCACCTGACAGCCGGACGGATGGGGCTGCTGGCGGTATTGATGGCGCTGCCCCAGGATGAGCGCGGCTACTTCGCGTTGAGCGACATCGAACAGGCCTGGTTTCAGCGGGTGGGTGAAGTGTTTTCGCTGGCGTACAGGCCACCCCCACCCAGCGGTTACAACCGCACACCCACGCAAATCAAGAACGAACAACAAAAATGGCTCGATAACATCCGAGACCTCTGGCTGAAAGCCGACGCGCGCTGGATGGCGCAAGCGCTGTCGACATGGGCCTATCAGCTCGGTCTCGTGGAGCTATGCGCCGCAGGTGAAGACCTGGTCACTGCCATACGCCTGACCGACCTGGGGCGCGAAGTGCTCCATGGGAATTCAACCACCGCATCCGCGTCCGCGTCCGGCGCCTCGCAACCCGCCAATGCAGAGCAAAGCGCCTGGGTTATCCAGCCCACCTTCGAGATCGTCGCGTACCTGGATCACCTCACCCCGCCACAACTGGCGTTCCTGAATCTCCACGCCGAGTGCGTGTCGTCGCTGCAGCATACCGCGCACTATCGGCTGACGCGCGACTCGGTGTATCGCGGGCTGGAGAGCGGCACAGCGGTCGATGACCTGCTGGCAACACTGCAGGCCGGCGCGCGCAACCCGTTGCCGCAGAACATCGTTGTGGAACTGAAGTCGTGGGCGCAACTGCGCGAGAGGATTGTGCTCCATCGCAATGCGCATCTGGTTGAATTTGCGAGCCAGCAAGGGCGCGATGCCGCACTCGCCGGCGGACTCCCCGGCGCGGCCCTCGGCGACCGATTCGCGCTCCTGCAACCGGATGCAGCGGCGAAAATCCACACCGACAAACGCGTGGACTATAAGCAGCCGCCGATAAAATGCGTGTCGATTCGTGAAACGGGCAAGCTCACCTTGCGCCATGCAAGCGCGGATATTTTGATCGGCGCCCAATTGACCCGCTGGGCTAAACCAGTTTCGGC
>Ga0118677_10008049_pt1 | contig 17076 bp, 6 predicted proteins | sample AliMusrvi5mmetaG_FD_86154 | JGI IMG/M metagenome (GOLD analysis project Ga0118677, IMG submission 86154) | reverse complement strand
GTCCTTGGCCTCTGCGGCGGCTTTGGCCTCTGCGGCGCCCTGATTGGTGCGGCCGCCGCAGAGGCCAAAGCCGCCGCAGAGGCCAAGGACGGCGCAGATGCCAAGGACGGCGACGACGAACCTGCCATGGACGTGAAAGTCGTCCCACCCGGCGAGGATGAAGATGCGGCAGGACCCATCGCCCCGGGCGACATGCTCGGTCTGGAAGTGACGGTTGCCGTGGGCAAATCCTCCGGTGAACAACTCGGCAATCTCATCACCCTGAGTAGCCGAATGAACTATTTCCAAATGCGTGCCTTGGCCAAGGCATACGTGGCGGCAGCCAAGGCCGGCGATCTGTCCACCCTGTCGAGCGCCATGGGCAACAGCCTCGGCGAGGATCTGGCAAAAAACATGATTCACGATGCCGAGGGCGGCCTGGGTCTGTTGGAGCGGGCCAACATGCCGCCTACTTATGTGGCATTCCGCACGACCAAGGACAAACAAGCGGCGGTGGCTGCGGCCGTGACCGAGACACTTGGCAACATGGGGCAGGCTGGCGAAATGGTGGAAACCGTGGACTTTGAAAAAGCCGGCGGCAAATTCAGCGGCTTCAAACTCCTGGGCACCAAACTTTCCGAACAGATGGCCACGGGCCGCGAGTCGATGGACGAGGCGCTGGGTGCCGAGACCGTTGACAAGTTGCTCGCCGTGGTCGCCAAGAAAAACCTGGTGCTCGCCTCCGCAACCCTCGGCGAATACGTCGTCATGTTCATCGGTGCGGCCGAAACGGATTGCAACCTCGTCAACGAGCCCGCCAAATCCCTCACCAGCGGCAGCTCCCTGGCATTCACTGACGCCTACGCAACCAAGGACCTCGCAGCCCTCATCGTCGGCAACGACAGCGTCGCCAAAGCCATCAATCATGTCCAAGGCGGGCTGACCTCCTACGCCAGTGGCTTGCGTGACGGCCTGGCCGGTGAAGACGGCGCGGGCGATACCCGCGATTTGCAGGCGATGCTGCAATTGGTGGCCGAGCGCGAAGTGGCGCTTCGCAAACTCGGTGGCATGGAAGCCTTAGGCATGGTGGCATTTTTTGAGCAAGGGCTCAAAGTAGAATCCTTCGGCGGCTCTGATGCCGGTGCCATCGACTGGAAAACCCCGGCCAAACTGAGCCATTTGGGCGATGCCGCCGATGTGGCCATGTTTGTCAATTGGACCTCCGACGCCGCCTACGACGTGAAAGCCCGCGCTTACGGCGAGGCATTGGTGGAGACGGCCTACGCGATGGCGATGAAAGTCTCGGAACTGCCGCTCGAAGAAGGACCGATGAAGCAATTTAAGGGCATGGCCACCATGTTCAACGAAAAATTCCGCGGCGATGCAGTGGCCCTCTGGGATGCCGTCAAAGGCGACATGCACGATGGCCTTGGCCAGGAACGCGCCTTCATCATCGACCTCAAGGGCACTGTGCCGGCCATCCCCGGAGTGCCCAAATTGCTAGTCGATAAAGGTAGATTCCCTCGTGCCACAATGATTTCGCCGGTGACCGACCGCGCCAAGCTGGCCTCCTCGTGGACCAAGATGAACGAGGCTTGCACCAAACTGCTTGCCAAGGTGAGCGAAGTCGCCGGCCAGGAAATCCCGATGCAAAAGCCGATCAGTTCGGAAAAGAACGGCTACACGACATGGTTCATTTCCATGCCATGTTTCAGTGATGATTTCGTTCCTTCGGTGACGGTGGGCGACAAGTGGTTTGCCGCCTCCACCTCGAAAAACCGCGCACTGGAACACCTCGCCAACGCCGAGAAGGGCGGCGCGCAACGCAGCGGCATGTACCTCAAAATGGATTTTAAAGCGATGCAAGAATGCGTCAGCGAAACCATGAAACTGTTGGATGAAAACGCTTCGGCCGTGTTTGGTGAGGGCCCGCAACTCGCAAAATTCACTTCCAGCAAGGAACAGCGTGCTCAATTGCTCGATGCAATGTCTGAACTGGATTCCCTGACAATCCACAGCCGCCGCGAAGGCGCAGTGTTGCGCGGCAGTGTCCACTTCAAGACCCGCTGATTATTGGCCGAGCTGCAGGTGACCTGACCCAGGTCTCTGGAGGGAAAAATAGGAACCACGGATCTCACGGAATACACGGATAAGGAAAAAGGCACGGATTTTTTTGGCTTTCACCTTTAGGACGAGCCGAAAAATTGACAGTTCAGGCCCCTCTTATCCGTGTAATCCTTTTCAATCCGTTAAATCAGTGGTTAGTAAACGGCTCTGCAATCCCTTCTATTATCCTTCTTAGGATGGTGATCGAACCCATCGGCGTGATCCACTCATGCTTCGGAGGCAAATTCGCAACTCCGCGCCAGCCGGGCCTGTGCCCAAGCGCCTGGGGCAGTCTGGTTTTTCACGCCCCCTATCGCAGCGACGAGGCGTTGCGCGGAATCGACGGATTTTCGCACCTATGGCTCATCTTTGGTTTCCACCAAACCCACGGACAAGGGTGGCATCCGACCGTGCGTCCGCCCCGTCTGGGTGGCAACCAGCGCCTCGGCGTGTTTGCCACCCGTTCGCCGTTTCGGCCCAACGCCCTTGGCCTGTCGCTGGTGCGTTTGGAGGGGGTTGATCGCGAGGTGGCTGCGGCTCCGGTCCTGCGCTTGGGAGGCTTGGACTTAGTCGATGGCACGCCGGTGTTCGATATCAAACCCTACCTGCCTTATGCGGAGAGCCCCCTGAATGCCACTGCCGGCTTCGCCAGCGAAGCCCATCCGCGTCTGTCGGTGAGCATCCACGATGACGCCCGCGAGGTGTTTGAGCGGCTGCCGCCGCGTGCCCAAGCCGTCTTGCGAGAAGCCCTCGCTCTCGATCCTCGTCCCGCCACCCAAACCGGGGATGCCACCCGCATTTTTGGAGCCGAGTTGTGTGGCTGCAACGTCCGCTTCACCATCGACGGAGGCATCTGCCTGATCGTGGAAATCACCGGCGAGGCAGCGCCTTAGGTGAATGCACTTGCCAAGGCGGGCCGGACCAGCGACTTTTTTTGTTTCGCCCAGAGAGATAAGTAACCAACAAGCAATCCACCGCATGAATGCCTCCCCAGCAAGTCCAGCTATCCCCGTCACCCGTCGCAGCTTTCTTAAATCCGCCGGCACCGTCACCGGTTCGCTGCTCATTCTCCCAAGCGGAGTGCTGCGCGGCCAGGCCCGCAAGCCCGGCGACAAGCTTAACGTGGCGTTCATCGGCATGGGCAACCAAATCCAGGGGCATGTGGGCCAGATCATCCAGCTTGGCCACCATCTGACGGCGCTGTGCGATGTGGATTCCGGACAAATCGCCGGCTCACAGAAACGGCATGGCGAAGGCGCGGCCAAGGCGGCCGTGTACTCGGATTACCGGGTGTTGTTCGAGAAGGAGAAATCGCTGGATGCGGTGGTTATCGCCACTCCCGACCACTGGCACGCCCCGATCTGCCGGGCGGCCATCCATGCCGGCAAACACATTTATTGCGAGAAGCCGTTGACGCATACGCTCGGCGAGGCGCGGCAATTGCGGGAGTTATCAAAAACGTCGAAGGGCGTGACCCAGACCGGCAATCAAGGCAGCGCGTCGGGCAATTTGCGCCGCAGCATGGAATTGATTGCTGCCGACTTTTTCGGTGCCATCACTGAGATTCACGCGTGGCATCCACCGCACGGTTGGCCCAGTGGTGTGGATCGCCCGACGGGTAGCGACCCAATACCGGCGGGGATGGACTGGGACTTTTGGCTCGGCACGGCTCCAGTGCGGCCGTTCAAATCCGGTACCTATCACCCGGTGAATTGGCGCGGTTGGTATGATTTTGGCAGCGGTTCCGTTGGCGACTTCTGCTGCCACGCATTCAATCTGCCGGTGCGAGCGCTCCATCTCGACTATCCAGATAAAATCGAGGTTAGCGGCACCGATCTGGGCAAGGAGAGTTTTGCGAAAGCCTGCACCGTGCGCTACCACTTCCCCGCCCGCGGCAACCGCGGCCCCGTCCTCCTTAACTTCTACACCGGCGGCGACCTGCCGCCCGAGGACGTCACCGCAAGCTTGCGCAATTCAACCGGCAATCTTCCAGGCACTGGCTGCTTGCTCGTCGGCACCAAGGGCCAACTCCAGAGCGGATTGTGGAATTCCGATTGCTACGTCAAACTCAACGATGAAAAGCGCTTCATGGGGGCGGACAACCACGCCGGAGCCAAGGCAGTGCCTCAGTCGTTGCCTCGGGTGAAAGGACATCTCGACGAGTGGGTGGACGCCTGCCTTGGCGGACCCAAGGTGTTTTCCGACTTTGATTTCGGCGGCCACCTCACTGAAATCGGCCTTGCCGGGGTGCTCGCCTTGCGTCTGCAAAAGAACATCGCCTGGGATGGCGCAAAACTGCAGGTGCCCGGCATGCCCGAGGCTGGCCGCTTCATCCACCCGGAAGCGCGTACCAAGTATTTGTAAGACAGAACTCAGTGTGCTCAGTGATCATCAGTTCCTCAGTGGCTTCTTTGTCACGATTTACCACAACTTTGAGGGAATTCAATTTGCTCGCCACCTCGTCAACAACGAGGTCATTTGCTGAATTTCTGAATTTCTGAAAACTACATCCCCATGATTTGATAGCCGCCATCCACGTAGAGGACTTGGCCGGAAATAGCGGCCGCTCCGTCGCTGGCAAGGAACACCCCGGTGGCACCAATTTCCTCAAGGCTGCATGAGCGGCCCAGCGGCGCGCGTTCCCCGTATTGTTTGATCATCTGACCGAACCCGCCGATGCCCCGAGCTGCCAGCGTTTGCACCGGCCCGGCGCTGATACAATTGACGCGGATCGCCTTTTTCCCCAGGTCCCAGGCTAGATAGCGGGTGCATGCTTCGAGGCTGGCTTTGGCCACTCCCATGATGTTGTAGTTCGGAATGACCTTTTCGGCTCCATAATAGCTCATCGCAAGGATGCTGCCTCCGTGGGTCATCAAGGGCTCGGCGCGTTGCGCTAGGGCGATGAGCGAGTAAGCGGAAATATCGTGGGCGATGCGGTAAGCTTCGCGACTGGTGGAAACAAAGCGGCCTTCCAGCGCCTCGCGCGGCGCGTAGGCCACCGAGTGCAGCAACAAATCCACCCGCTCGGTGTGCCCCCGGACATTTTGAAAAAAAGTGTCGATTTCCGCATCACTGGTGACGTCACAAGGATAGAGCGGCACATCCTCGCCGAAAGTGGCGGTGAGATCCTCAACGTTTTCCTTCACGCGTTCCCCCTGGTAGTTGAAAATCAACCTCACCCCTTGTTCCGCCCATGCCTGCGCAATGGCCCAGGCAATGCTGCGCTTGTTCGCCACGCCAAACACGACCCCGACTTTTCCCTCCAACGATTTGCAATTCATCGGCGGCAACATCCCCGCCCAACGCACACAACGCAACCCTGAATATTTTTCCGGGCCTCGCTGAGACGAATAATACCGGAGGCCGGAGGCGGAAAACCCGGAAACAGGAAACCTGATTCGAAGAAAAAAGAGGCGAAAATCCTGACTAACTTGGCTCGGATGCAGCTCGTTATGGAGCGAGCCTTCGGCACTCATTCATGAGCTTGTGTCTTCAAATCTCCTGCGTCTTGGGTCGGAGGCGAGGCCTCGCTCGCCACAGCGCCGCGCTGCCAGTAGCGCAGCCACCCAAAAAAATCCCCCAGACCAGGGGTTGGAGGAACGAGGGAAGCCACACGTTCATCCCGGACAAACTGCCGATTGCCAGCAAGGGCAGGGAAAAACCGGCCAGCAAGCTCATTCTGAAGGCAAGGGTTCCCAGGCGTTGGAACGCCTGGGATTGCTCCCCGGCGCGTTCTGCCTGCCAACACTCCAGGATCACCCGCGCATCCTCGTTGAGCAACTCCGCCGCCCGCTCCATCTCCCGTGCACGATCCCGACAGGTCCGAATCTCGCGATTCTCGTGGTCGGCCGCCAGCGCTTGCTCCAGCGCCAGCGCCAGATTGCGGACGCAGCGCACCAGGGGGACCGCCTGCCTCAACACCCCGCAAATGTCCGCCGCCCCGACCACCTTAGCGAGACGGTCCTCATGGCCGTCGATCACCTCCGCATAGCGCTCGAGCAATTCGCCCAACTCGCTCAGACCACTGCCGCTCGGTTGCGACCAGCGCCCGTCGTGGCGTTTCCAAAAATACCAGGCATCGCGCTCCGGCATGCCCGCTTGTGGCACGTCATGGACGATCAGCAACAATTCGTCACGCCCTTCCAGGCATCGCTGATGGCCCGGGCGGTTGCTCAGTTGCTCGCGCAATTCAGGCTCAATCTCAAAATGTGTGGGCAGCTTCAACGACTTCCTCGGCGTCCTCATGGCGCAATGTTACAATGCCCGATACCCGGCGCAAAGCACGAAACCATGACGGGCGTTGCACGGAGATTTTGCTGGAGATTTCGCTTGCCAGCTTCGCAGATTCCGGGCAAATTAATAACCTCAAAGGAGGAGCTGCCATGGATGAAAATACCTCGGTTTTGAACTCGCCGGATCGACACAAGATTGCCGCCATGCTCAGCCTCCTGCCGGGCTTGGGCCACCTCTACAAACACCATTACGCAAGCGGCATCGGCTTGCTCATCGGCGGCAATATCCTCACCGGCTTCATCTCGGTGCTGATGGCCTTGGGAACCTTCGGACTGTCCATCCTCATCATTCCCTTGCTCTACATCACCGCCGTCGCCGCCTCTGCCTACGCGCTGCCAGACTGGCATGGCCACCACCACTTCCTTCACCCGTGGACACCGGGCCAACCCGCGCCCGACTCACCAGGCCCTGGGCTTGATGAGGAACAGAACTCAGTGCTCGACCTCAAATGCACCCATGAGTCGAGCAAGTTGTAATTAGGTTCATGACCTGTGACTTCCGTATTCTTTTCTATCGGTTGCTTGGATCAGATCACGGTTGGGAGACACCCACGCGGAAGAAGCGGGCGTTTTGCAGGCCGTTGGCTGAGTTGATCAAGCCGGGGAACTGCACTTTCACGGCATGGATGGTACCAGTGCTGGTGAGTTCGGTCGGAGATACGGAGCTGGTCGTCCAATTGCCTGACGATAGATCCGCGCTAAACTGCACCGTGTAGGTAATGCCTGCCGTCTGATAGTCCGAACGTCGGCCAAACACCGCGTAAAATACCCCGCCGTCCTCGACAATTTTAGGAGTGCCCGGAGTAATGACGTCGGTGCCGTTATAGACAATGCTGCCGGTTGAGGAAACCGTCGGATCGGTGCCAAAGGCGAATTCCTGGAGGTTGGTCACGCCGTCGCTATCCGGGTCGCCGCCAGGCGTCGGGTCGCTCAAGGTGCCATGGGCGAAAGTGCCGGCGGCCCAGATCGCGTAGGGGTCACTGGATGAGGTGATGTTGACATAACTGCCCGCTTGAGCGCCTGTAACATTGGCCCCCTTGGTCGTAGCGTCGTAGTCGATGGACCAGGTTCTGCCCGCGAAGTTGAAGGTCGCGTCTTCAGGCAGAGCCGCTGAGTTATAGGTGAAAAGCCCGGTGCTCCCGAGGCCGGTTCCGGCGGTGGTGTAATTGAACAACGAGAAAACCGTCCCGGCGGCGAAACTGCCAGAGCCAATGTTGCTTAGATTCAGATTCACCGTTCCAGCCAAACTCAGCGTGCCATTGACAATCTGGAGGTCAGCCCCCGCACTGGTTGCCACGCTGGAGTTGACTTGATATTGATAGGTTGAACTGTTGAGGAAACTCAGAGAGCCCGAGGAGAGCGTGCCTACGCCGACGCCCGGCGCGAGAACGCCGGTGACGTTGACCGCACCAGTGATCGCGCCAATGCCCTTGAGCGTCTGGGTGGAGCCGACCGTTAGGCCGCCGGTCACTGCACTAACATCCAGCACGGTCGCAGTGGAACCCGTGTCGCCAACAATGATGTTCGGGCTGTTGGCGATGCTGCCAGTGGCAGCCAGTGCCAAGGTTCCACCCTTGATCGCGGTATCACCGCTGTAGGTTTTGGCTCCGCTCAGTGTGAGGGCACCCGGCCCGGTCTTGGTTAGACCGCCACTGCCATCAATCAGGCCGGAAAGTGTCAACGTCTGTCCTGACGTATCCACTTGGAACGCTCCAGTGCCGCCGCTGGCCATGGTGAACGGTTTGCTGCTGCTCGTTGAATTTCCTGTGTATTCCAAGGTGCCGGTCTGGCCACCGGTCTTGCCGAGAATCACCGCACTTGCACTATTGCCCAGCACCCCGTCGGAACTCACATTATTAACAGAGCCGACGCACAGGGCACCTGCCTCTACCGTCAACTGACCGGCGAATTTGTTTGCGCCGGAGAGTTCTAGCACGCCACCGCCCTTGACGGTTAGGGCACCATTTTGAATCACGGAACTAATGGTCAAACCTTTCGCGGCGCTCCAGTTGTTGCCATTTTGGAAGGAATTGCCCTCGGCCAAAGCCGTGACCGTGATATTGCGGGATGCCCCGTTGAGGTCCAAAGTGGCGGTGCCGCTCACGGGCTTGATGATCGGAGTCACGGCCACATTCGTCGGTGTGACGGTGATATCCCCGTTCAGGGTCAGCGTACTGCTGGCGGCAAGGCTAACAGTCGGCGTGCTCGCGCCGCCGTTGCTGTTGAAGACGAGTCCTGCCAGGGTTTCGGTGCCGAACAGCGTGAGGGCTGCCCCACCGTTGAAAGTGACAACATTGGTCGGATTGATCTGACCCGCAGAGACGGTTTCCGTAATGGTGCTGTTGTTGATAGTTAAGCCACCCGCCGGAATGACGTTCGCTCCACCCGCATTGTTCCCGGCAGCAGTGGCGGCCAGCGTGGTAGTGGTCCAGTTCACGACGGTACCGCCGGTGTAACTATTGAGGTTATTGACCATGGTCACGACATTGCCGTCGCCGGTCGTAAGCACCAGTCTGACCGAGCCATTGCTGGGGTTATCCACGATCCGGGAATTGAGGGTGCGTGAGTTGGCATAGTTATAGAGATAGAGATCGTTGATGCCGACGGTGTTGGATCCGCCCGCAGTGATGCGTCCGCTATCCAGTGCCGCGCCAATCGCCTGGCCACCAGCACCGATAATCCAGCCACCGGAAACCACGTTGACCATGTCAGTCGCTGTGCTGAATACTGGAATTCCGTCAGTGAGGGAATAGACCGTATTGCTGCCGGTGATCGTCCCGCTATTCTTCACGTTCCATGTGGGCTGGTTCGTGCTGTTCAAGACAGCCGTGCTGTTGTAGGCGGCATAGCCCGCATCGCCGAGGCTCCCGAGGCCGCCCGTGGTGACGCCATTGACAGTGGTGTAAGGAATGTAGCTGGCGAAACCGTTAAAGCCGTTGTTGTTGTTGCCGGTTTGCATGACCACGGCCCACGGCCCGATAATGTTGTTGGTCAGGGTCGGGGCTGTCGTGATATTGATGCGTGGGTTGGCCAGGCCGGCTTGCCCATACGCACCGTTGTTGCTAGGTCCCATGGGATTAAAATAAACGGTGGCGGCGGAACCGGCGGTCTGGGTCAGGCTGCCAATCGTCAGATCCGCCCCGCCCGCGATCGTGCTACTGGTTGTCACATTGGGGCTGATGTTAAAGCGGGAGGCACCCGATGCGAGAGTGACCGCGCCAATGGTTTCGGTGGAAGCCACGGACGGGGCACCGTTAAAGGTGAAAACGGCACCGGTAAGGGTGATGGGGGTGCTATCGTTGATGCGATTGATGTTGTTCGCAAAGCCAGTGTTGTCGAGGGTCAGAGTCGCGTTGTTGACCTTGATAGCGGACGTCCCAGACAAGGTTCCGCCGTCCTTGAGGGACAGCGTTCCGCCAAGCACCGAGATGGCACCGGTGGTGGAGTTGGCGCTCACCAGGGTCAACACGTGTCCGCTGTTGTTAGTCGCTTTGACCAGATTGACGGACCCGCCAATCGACCCGCCGAACGTGCCATTGGCCGCGTTGGTAGTTAGAACACCGCTGCCGGTAATGGTCCCGCCTGAATTTTCGACGGTGCCGGGGGTCACGATGCTGCCGACATACTGGTTGTTGGCACCCAGGTCGAGGGTGCCACCCTTATTCACCACGAGGGTCTGGTTGGCTGCGAGAGTGTTATTGCCACCGCCGAGGGTCAGGGTGCCCTGGTCCACCGTTGTCTGGCCGGTGTACCAATCCCGCGCGCCGAGCGTGAGATTGCCCGCACCGAGTTTGGTTAGTCCGCCGGTGGTGCCGGAGATGATGCTGGTGATGGACCCGGACGTGGCGTAGTTGGCGATCAATTCGGCATTGCCAGAGGTGGTGAGGAAACCGCCGCTGATATCGCCGCCGCCGTTGTTGATCAGGCTGCCAGCACCCAGCGTGAGAGTCTGACCGCTGTTGACGGTCACCGCTTCGACAATCCCACTTTGCAGCGTCAGGCTGAGCGAGTTGATCGTCTTGCTGGCAGTCACATTCGTCTGCGCGGCGGTGGGCTTGAAGTTGTTAGTCGAAGCACCCGTCGTGCCCAAATCCCCATTGGTGTAGGCGGCGTACGCGGTGACCGGCGTGTTGATGGCGCTCACCGTGGCAAAGTCGTTGCCAACGAACACACCCGGTAGGATGGAGTTGGTCAAGCCCGGGGCGGACGTAATGAATTTCACGGTGGACGCGCCGATATTCAATGTGCCGCCTACGCCGCGTGCAAACGATTTTACACTCAGTGTGTTGGCGCCGGTAATGAGGGTGCTGAGGCCCGAGTTTACTGTTAGAGCACTGCCGGACTCATCGGCGTTGCCGCCGCTGAGATTGAGCGTACCGCCGCTCAGCGTCACGCCCGCACTGCCAAGACGATTGGCAACGAGTGTGGTGTTGTCGAGATTGAGCACGCTGTCTGCATTGACGGTCACTGCGGCAGCGCGGAAGTTGTTCACGCCGTTGCTGCCGCTGAAAGTCACGCCGCCACCGCTGGAACTATTGAGGGTCAGCGTGCCGCTGGCCGTGCTGGCTGTCGTACCCGTCAGCGACATCGTTCCTGTGCCAATCTTGGTCAGGTTGATCAGGTTGACGGTGCTGTCGCTGAAGCGCTGGAACGAGCCGGCGAAGGTCGAACTGGCGTTGGAGCTACCGACCGTGAGGGTGTTGAGCGCGCCGCTGTTGGTCACAAACCCAGTTCCGGCCAGCGAGCCGAACAGAGAAGAATTTCCATTGATGTTGAGCCAGGTGCCATTTTCCAGCGTCACATCTGCTAGACGGGAGCCGCCATTGGTGCCGCCGCTTTGCAGGCCGCCAGTCGTCACGTCCAGCGCACCACTGAGGGCACCGATAGCGTTGAATTGAAGGACACCGGTCCCGGATTTGGTCATCGCACCACCGCCGCCCGTCACACCGTTGAACACGAAGTCGGCCTGAAGGGGGTTGATAATCAGGGTGTTGAAGGTAGCCGCGCCGATCGAGAGCGCAGCACTTGTGGGAAGGCTCACCAGCCCGGCAATCGCGGCCCCAGTGTTGCCGTCACTTTCGGAGGTTGTTGTGATACCACCGGTTAGAGTCAGTATCCCGCCAGTGTTGACGGTGGGGGCGGTCGGGCCATAGTTATTCGTGTATTTAAGACCGGCTAGGGTATTGTTACCGAAGAGGGTCAGGCCCGAGCCGCCAATAAGAGTCACGGCATTGCCCGAGCCTATCTGGCCGGCGCTCACGGTCATGACCAAGGCGGAGTTGTTGAGAACCAGACCAGTGAGCCCCGTGGCATCATTAGGGATGACCACCCCGGAGGTGGCCTGCAGGTTCGCACTGGTGTTCAGGACCGTGCCGCCCGTGTAGGTGTTGGTGCCGTTGTACATCGTCAAGGGCTGGTTGCCATTACCCCGCGTGGTCACCACCAGCCGGGTTTGGGCACCACTTCCGTTATCGATGATCGTGGAGCGAAGAATGTTGGTATTATTGTTACTGGTACCGGTCCAAAAGTAAAGGTCCTGGACGCCACTGCTGGCCGTGCCACCGGCCGTGATGCTGCCATTGCCGACGGCCGTACCAACGGTGTTGCTCCCACTGTTGAGCAACAATCCGCCTGAAACAAGATTGAGAACGCTGCTATTGGTCGCGAATGTCAACGCGCTCGTCGCCCCGTTTGCCGCCAAGGTATTGAGGATGACCGTGCCGGAGATGGCCACGGTAGCGGCGGATACGTTCCACGTCGGCTGGGTCGTACCAGTGAAGCTGGTAGCCGTGCTATCGAACGCGGCATAACCTGCGGAGTTCAGGGCACCGACGCCGCCGACGTTGACACCGCCCGTCGAACTGTAGGGGATGTAGCTGGCGAAAGCATTGCCATTGGCGAGTGCCCAGCCGCCGATGATGTTATTGCTCAACGTTGGCGCACTCGTGATGGCAATCCGACCCTGGCCGCTGCCGATGGTGCCCAACGCGCCATTCCCATTGAATTCGATGGTTGCCGCCGAATTGCTGGTTCTGGCCAGACTGGCGAGGGTGAAGTCCGCAGAATTGACCCCGGTTGCCCCCGCGTTGATGTTAAGGACTGACACACCTTGGTTGAGCGTCGTCGCCCCCACAGAATCCACGGATGCGGTCTGCGCCCGACCGTTGTACGTCAGAGTGCCATTATTCAAGAGAAGCGCGGCGGAACCATTCAAGCGATTGTTGATGTTCGCGAGGCCGCTGTTGTTATCGATCGTGAAGGTGGTGGAATTGATCTCGAGAGTCGAGGTGCCGCTCATGGTTCCAAAATCCCTGAGCGTTAGATTGGAGGCATCAATCAACGTCGGGCCAGTGTAAGTGCCAGCGCCCTGAAAGTACTGGGCGTTCGAACTGCCGTAGAAAGAGAATCCGAGATTCCCCGAGATAGTCCCACCCCATGAAAAGGGCATTGCGCCACCGGGATTGCCTGTGTTTACTAGCAAACTGGCCGGGTTCGCGGAAGTATTGGTAATCGTTCCGCCAGCCATGACCATGGGACTGGCCGGACTGAAGTTGTCATTGAAAAATTGATTCGTCAATTTACCGACCCATTGGGTGTGGCCGTTGAGGTCGAGGATGCCACTGCCTGAGACGGTGAGAGAGCTGTTGTCGTTGGTACCGTTTGCCGTGCTTTGGGAGGAGATGGCGTTGTTGGCACCGAGTTGAAGCGTGCCCTCGTTGATATAAACATTACTGGCATGATTGCCGTAGCCGCCGATGGCGTTCGCGGACAAGCCCGAATAGGCGGGACTGGTGTTGTTCAGCACCAGCGTGCCGCCGCCGGCCTTGATGAGCCCGGCGCTGGTCAGACGGCTGGAAATCGTGAGTGTGGTGGCACTCGCATTGGCACCGGGCGTGTACACGTCGAGCTGGCTGCCCCACTGGAGGATGCCGCCGCTGATCGAGTTTGTGCCGGTGGCTAACAGGCCGCCGCTGGTGATGTTCAAAATGTTACCTGAACTTCCGAATGTGGGTGTGACGGCTGCTATATTGACGCTGCCGCTGCTGTTGAGCGTGAGCGAGTTAACGGACAAAGTTTGGTTGCCTGCGCTTGTCCAAGCGGCTGAGGTCGTGCTGGCTGCGCTCACCAACACATTGGCGGCGGATGTCATGGCGCTGCCGCTGGTCAATTCACTCGCGGCGAGCGGGCGCAGAACCTGCCCTGCACCGCTGGTGGTGGCGAAGCTCGTTCCATAACCCGTGGCACTGGCGTCCACAATGATTTGGGGCAAAATCCCCTGGCCGGTGGGCGTTCCGAGGGCGGTGGTAATACCGACAAACGTCGGTGCGGTGGTAAAGGTGAACGTGGCGACTCCACTTCCTGCGGCCGAGCCTAGGTTTGTGCCGCGGATGAGCGCGGTGGGCTCAGTAGCCGTGCGGGAACTTAATCCGGGTGCTACAAAATTCGTCTGGGTTGTCAGGCCGGCGTTCAAGGTGACGACACTGTTGCCCATCTCGAGAGCAAAGCCGCCAACCGTTTCAGAAACATTCCCCGCTGCGCTGGCCGTGAGGGTCAAACTCCCGCCGGTGCCCAAACCCACGGCGCGACCTCCGAGGCGATTGTTGACGTTGCTGCCGCTGTTATCGATCACGATAGAGCTACCCCCCAAGGCCTGGACGCCGCTCAGGTAGGATACAGCAGTTCCAGCGGATCCCACCGGGGCACCACTATATAAAACATTGGTACTGTTCATCCCAGCCACCATTTGACCAAAAATATAACTGCCGGTCTGGAACCCGGCGGGCAGGGCCGCACTGGCCAAGCTGCTTTGATCGACCCGGGTGTTGCTCACGCTGGAAACGTTGATCGTGCCCGCGCCGCTGCCCAAGACCCCAGCGCCGCTGAGGCTGAGGGTACCGCCGTAATCGAGAGTGATGGGGGTGACCGACGTCGCGCTGTTTGCAGTGATTGCGAGAGTACCGCTGCCAATGTCCGTGATCGAGGAAACCGCGTTGCTTATCGGGGTGCTGCTGATGCTGATGTTGCCGCTACCCGCAAAGGTCAGCGCGTTATTAGGTGTGGTGGCCGAGCCTAACGCATAAGCCGCGTTTGCCGTGAACGAGGTAACTGTAATCGATGTGGCACCGGCAATTGCGGCCGCACTCGCCACGACATTCTGGGTCGTTACCCCGTTGCTGATCGTGATCACTTGTCCACTGGCAACTGCCACGGGCAATGCCGCTACGGTGAGCGTGGTGTATGCCGTCCCACTCGCCAGTGACGCCCCAAGGGTGGTCGCTGCGGGCGCAATTCCCCCGGAGATATTCAACGAAGATCCGCTGTCCGCTCCGATGATAGCGGCGGAGCCCAAGGTGATCAAACTGGAAACCGTGTTGCTGCCACCGACACTCTGCAAAGCACCCGCGCTGTTGATGCCACCGCCGTTGAGGGTTAAAACGCCGCTGCGGTTGAGGGTGGTACCGCCTGTCAACTGCAGAGCCGAACGACTGGCGATCGTCATGGCGGTGGCGGCGGAGTTTAGATTCAAATTATTGGCGATCCGGATCGCCCCGGCGTTGATCGTCCACGCGCCGGTGAGACTGCTGTTGTCCACCCCGCTCGCAAAGGCTAACACCCCGTTGTCATTCTTTTGCAGGGTGTTGGTGATAGCACTGCTGCCAAAGGCCGTGTCGAGCGTCGCTGTGGTGAACCCGGTGACGTCGATGCCGCTGGCGGCACCATTGAGGTTGATCGTGCGGCCAGTAAGCGTGTAGGAAGTGGGGCTGGCGGCCGTCCCGCCCGCGAGGCGCAACCCCTGGGTGGTGCTGTTGGCGCTCAGGCGAACGACGTTGGCGCTATCGCCCAGCGCGGCGTTAGACGCAACCTGCAGCATACCGCCGGTGATATCAATGAGTGAGCCGCCAGTGCCAAAGCTGTTGGACGCGCTGCCCAACACGAGCGTGCCCGCCCCGGACTTGGTCAGGCCGTAGCCGCCGGTCACCGGGCCTGCCAATGTGAGACCATTGACGACATTCGAGGCACCGCTGTTAGCGACGTTGAAAGTGGCGGCACCCGACAAGGTGGTGCTCCCGGTGATCGCCAGCCCGTATCCGTTGTTGTTCGTTACGGTGAGTGTATTGGCACCGAGGGTCAGACTGCCGAGTTGGAGGGTCTTATTGATGGCTACGGAGCCCGCGCGGCTTACCGTGATCGTGCCGTTCGAGGCCATGCTCACGTTTTCCAGAAAATCGACGTTTTGCGTCGCACCCGTGCCGTCACCCGCGTTGAGAAGCGCGAGGGTGCCCGTGCTATTAAAGTTGATGGTGCCCGCAGTGCCGGTATTGGCAGTGTCGAGGGTAAGCGTATTGGTGCCGGTGTTAATGATGTATCCCGCAGTGCTGAAGCTTAATGAGCCCGCTGTGATGCTGCTACCGAGATTGATGGTTCCAGCAAAACCGCCAAAGTAAGCATTGTTCGTAGCGCCGTTCACCCAAGCAATGTTAGTATTGGATCCCGTGGCTGCCGTGCCAGCATCCCAGTAAAGACTCGCTGTATCCCAGGTGCCAGCCCCGCCATTGCCGTCGTTCACAGGATCCCAGGCGAAATCAGTGGCCCGGACGGCTTGCGTGGTGAGTAGCGCTGCTGTGGCGGCTGCTAGAAGATAGGCGGCAGGTGAACCAGTTAGAACGAGACGGAATGCGGGCTTGATTTTCATGGCTTTATCTATTTTGGGTTAGATCGTCGGGTTAGAGCTCCATGCAAAGTGTGTTGCAATGAAGTCCTAACACGAACCTACATAAAAAAATCAATTATTAGAGCAGTCCGTCAAGATTATTGTACAAAACCCGTATTATTTCTTTTGAGGCGCCAGCATTACTTATCACCCTTGGAAGAAAATACTTATCGCGGGGGAAAGCTCCCCTCCCCTGTCTGCTTTCTCAACTCAGCGTTAGAATTCTCAGGACTCAGAGTTCGACTGAGTTCTGAGCCTGATCATTCAGGAATCAGGTAAACCTTCTTCTGAATAACTTGGCTGACGCGGCCGCGGAAGTTGTGAGGCGGCCTTGCGAAGTCATCCAAACGACTCTACCGGATCGTGGAAACGGGCCGGCCGGAGCGGGTGTTGGAGGGCTTGCGACTGGTGTTCATCGAATTGCCTGTCCAAAATCTGTCGGTAGGCGCTCCACGACAATCATACAATGGCACCGGGCCGCATGGACTAACCAATCACCTGTGGCCACTCGGTGTGGAACATTCGGCCGCGTGGCGCGTCGTTGCGCTCATAGGTGTGGGCACCAAAAAAGTCGCGCTGGGCTTGCAGTAGGTTGGCTGGCAACACGGCGCTGCGATAGCTGTCGTAGTAACCGAGTGAGGCACTGAAGGCGGGCACCGGGATACCGTTGAGGGTCGCAAGGGCGACGACTTCGCGCCACGCCTGCTGGCTGCGATTGAGCAAGTCCTTGAAAAATGGGTCGAGCATCAGGTTGCCCAGTGCAGGGTTGGAGCTGTAAGCGCTGCTGATGTGGTTGAGGAAACGGGCGCGGATGATGCAGCCGCCGCGCCAGATGGCGGCGATTTTCGCTAGGTCGAGGTTCCAGTCTTTTTCGGCGCTCATGGTGGCGATGAGGTCGAGTCCCTGGGCATAAGAGATGATTTTAGAGGCGTAGAGGGCGGCGTGGACTTGTTGGACGAGGGCGGCCTTGTCGGCGCTGATCATTGG
>Ga0118677_10008048_pt1 | contig 17078 bp, 11 predicted proteins | sample AliMusrvi5mmetaG_FD_86154 | JGI IMG/M metagenome (GOLD analysis project Ga0118677, IMG submission 86154) | reverse complement strand
TATCTGAGCCGCTAAAAGCTTGTTTGCCACAGGGACTGAAGCGGCTGCACCGGCTGCGGTGCCGATGACAATGGCAACCAGCGTTACCAGGAAAAGCTCGGTAATAAACTGTATGGCTACCTTTGGCTTTTTCATGCCGATTGCGGTCAGCACGCCAACCTCATATTTCCGTTCCCTGATGTTGAAAATGTTAAACGCGATTAATATGATAGCGCCAATCAACAGGACGACTAAAACAAAGACGGTCGCGAATTTGCTAAGGTTTTGCAGCGGGATCAGGCTGTTATTGTAATTTGTAATGTCGCTTGAGCTGACAGTGTAATTGCTTGAAAGCCCCATAGCGGTTACATCTTTCTTAAAAGCATTGTAGCCGGCTACATTGGATACGACATAGGTGCTTGAAAGCCTGCTTCGCAGCGCGGTTGTTTCTGTGTTGCCTGTCGTGGCGTTCGTGCTTGTCACCGCAACCGAGGCGGATTTATCCGTAACCGCTTTCAGCGTGTTGTAACTTGTGTAAATTTGGTTTGCGGGGTCCATCGATGTGGAAAACCGCATGCCGGTGTCGGTTGAGGTGCTCGAGGTTGTATTCGTGTAGATACCTTTAATCGTGAAAGTATAGGTTTCCGTAGCGGTGTTCGGATTGGCGAGAACGATTTTATCTCCAACCTTCAGGCTGTTCAGCGTGGCAAGTTCGCTGCTTATCACGCAGACCATTGCCGAGGTGTTTTCGTCAAACATGGTACCGGCTGTGATTTTTGAGGTGCCGCTGACAAAGTTTGTCATAGCGTTGTATGAGCTGTAGCCGATGATGGTGAAATCGCCCTGTTCGCCCATGCCGCCCATCGGCCCGCCTCTGCCGCCGAAAGGATTGTCGCCGGTTGTGCCCGAAGAGTTTGTTGTGCTGCTTGTATCGGAGCTTGATGTGCTCGAAGTGTCTACTGGTGTCAAAGTGCCGCTCGCGTTAACGGAACTTGAGAGCGAGTAATAGAAGTCTTTGACGCTGGAGGATTTCGCGTATTTTGCGAGTTCGGTGAGCGTCGGGTCGGTGATATTCTGCATGGCCGTTCTTATATCTCCGCCTGAACTTTGGGCTTTTGCCATCAGTGCCGCACGGTCAACGCCTATCTGCGCCGTGATGCTTAAAGAATCAAGCCCTGATGTTTCGGCTTTGGATGCCGCCCTTTTAATGGAAAGCGCGACACTGCTGGAAACTGCGATGACGATAACAATAATACCGATTAAAATGTTTCGTCCGGATGACCTTGTGATGCTTTTGCATGCGTTTTTTAAGATGTACATTTTACCAACTCCTTTTTTGTTATACCTAATTTTACCGCCCGTATCTGTTGAGCGTATGTTTCTATTTTGAAGGTTGTGTGAAGTTTTGGGGAAATATTGCAAAACAGGCAGCTTATTTGGGCAAGCTGTCTGTTTATACTGTTACTTTTCCGCTTTTTCAATCGGCAGCTCGAACCAGAACACACTGCCTTGGCCTATGGTGCTTGCCACACCGAATTTCGCGTTGTGCTGAATCAATATTGCTTTCACAATGGAAAGCCCGAGCCCGGTGCCGACCTGGGCGCGTTTGTGGCTGCTGTCTATTTTATAATATCTGTCCCAAATGTCATTCAGTTTATCGCTCGGGATACCTTCGCCGGAGTCTATCACTTCAATTCTGACATTGCTCAGAAGTACGCTTTGTTTGACAGTTACCGTCTTATCCTTGCCGGTGTATGTAATCGCGTTGTTGACAAGGTTGTAGATGACCTGTGACATTTTCAGTTCATCGGCTTTGACGGTAACATCACAGTCGTAGATGTAATTAATATGATAACCGTCCTGTTCGGTCAGTTTGCTGTATCTTTTCAATATTTCTTTAATGCTTTCCGTCAGGCTGTATGCCGCGATGTTCGTGGTATCTGTTTCCGACTGAAGTTTGGAGATATCAAGAACATCGTTGACAAGCGTGGTAAGCCGTTTTGCCTCGTCAATAACTATCTGCACATTTTCCTGCGAGTTTTCACCCGGCAAATCGCGCATCACTTCCGCATAGCCGGTTATCATTGTCAGGGGTGTGCGAAGGTCATGGGAGATATTGGCAATAAGCTCACGCCGTAAATTCTCGGTTTTTGAAAGCTCGTTGGCAGCAAAATTAAGCGTGCCGCCGAGCTCCGAAATCTCCCGGTAACCGTCCTCGTCAAACTTGACATCATAATGCCCCTTAGCCAGTTCTTTTGCGGAGGCGTTTATTTTAATGATTGGTTTTGAGATGCGCCTTGAAATGAAAAGGGCAAGAAGAAGCGCGAGAACAAGCATAATCAGCGTTACAAATATAAGCTGCACTCTTAATGTCTGAACCGTGGCGTTAACCGGAGAGATGTTGGCGTTCAAAATAATCGCTATTGAAGTTCCATCTTTTTGAACGGCTATTTTTGTAAAAATCATACTTACCATCATGCCGTTGCCCGGCTGCGGCAAACGATTCGGGAAATCGTCACTGACTATTTGGTTAAAGATGATGCTGCCTCTGTCAAACCGGTTTAAAAACGAACCGCCGTTTGCCTTCGCTTCGTTGATTAAGCTTATTAAACCCTGTGTTGACATGTGCTGAATGACGCTGGAGGGGGCTGTTTCTTCCGAATAAATGACTGTGCCGTTCGTATCGGCAAGGATGATAGATATATCATTTTTTTGCGCGATGTTCTTTACATATGTCTGCAAATCGGCGGAGTCTATGTTTTTTGTAATGCTGGTGGCCGATGATTTAATATCGTTCGCCTTGATGCTTTTATAAAAACTTTGCAGAAACACAACCTGAATAAGCCAAAGCAGCAGTAAAGTTGCGGCGGCAAAAGAAGAAATATAAATAAACAAACGCCATTTTATGCTTGTTTTTTTAAAATCAATCCGTTTCAAAACGATATCCGACTCCTCTCAGCGTTACGACAAACCTTGAATATGCTCCTAAATTTTTTCTTAACAATTTTATGTGTGTGTCCAGCGTCCGGTCATCCCCGTAATAATCATAACCCCAAACTTCCGTGATGAGTTTTTCCCTTGTCAGCGCGCGGCCCTGGTTTTTCACCAGATAAAATAAAAGATCATATTCTTTCGGGGACATGTCAACCCTTTGTCCCTCGACAGTAACGATTCTTGCTGTAAAATCGACGGTAAGCCCGTCAAAAGCGAACACATCTTTTTCTTCATTTTTAACGGCTGCTTTCGAGCGCCTGACAATCGCGTCAATCCGCAGCATCAGCTCTTTTGGTGAAAACGGTTTTACAACATAATCGTCAATGCCGATTTCAAACCCGTGGATGCGGTCGTATTCCTCACCTCTGGCGGAAAGCATCACAACAGGGGTGTTTTTGGTTTTGCGTATTTCGCGGCAGGCCGAAAAGCCGTCAAGCTCGGGCATCATAATGTCAAGGATAATAATGTCAAAATCTTTGGTTTTGCAGATTTCAACCGCTTCCATGCCGTCACCCGCCTCGGTAACCTCATGGCCTTCGTAAACGGCGTATTTTTTAACCAGTTCCCTGATTTTCGCCTCATCGTCAACAACAAGTATTTTGTACAAGTTAAACACCTCGGTATTCATTCCGTTTGCGCTTTTAAAAATTTACGTTCATTATACTACATCTATTATGCAAGGGCAATGTGACAGATATTTGAAGATTCCCTGAATGTTTGGGGCATGCGTTATAATACCGGAAAGCCCTGTGAAGCTGACATTCACAGGGCTTTCGTTTTAAATGTACCTTACGTTTTAGCCAAACCCTGTCCTTTATTTGTTAATTCAAAGAGTATTTCACGCGGTTGCCGTGTTTTTGGCTTTTCAGTATGCCGAGTGCTTCAAACTTTAGTACAAAGCTGCGAATGGTGGCATAAGCGGCATTGCCGAAATCCTTTTCAAGCTGTTTGGTGGAGAAATCACCGCCGCCGTAAGCGGAGCAGACAAACAGGAATAAACCTTTTTCTTTTTCGGTGATGTTCCCAAGCGCCAGTGCTTCCCGGTATTTATCCATGGTGTCCGTCTGCGGATTTGTTTCCTCAAGAAGGTTGTACACATTTTCGATAAAATAGACAAGAAACGGCGTCACGTCAATCAGCCCGCTGATGCCGCAATTTTCCTCAACCTGTGTAAAGGCCTTGTAGTATTTTGCTTTACTCTTGTTGATATAAGAAGAAAAGGCGAAGAAAAGCGCCGCGGAATATCCTTGCCGCACAAGATACCACAAGTGAAGCAATCGTGCCATCCTTCCGTTTCCGTCAAAATACGGGTGAAGGTATGCAATATAAAAATGAATCACAGCCGCTTTCAGCAAATCGTTCATATTGCGCCCATCCCTGATAAACCCAGCAAGCTGCGCCATATATTCCGGCAGCAGTCTGCTGTTCAGGCCCTGATGCTCAACCTTATCGCCGACGATAAAAACACTGTCATGGCGGTAAAACTGCCCGGGTATCAGCTTTTCCTCACCGTCCAAATAATCGCCGACAGTCAGCATATAAAGCTTGAAGATGTTTTCCTCATTTATTTCGTTTGAGGTGTCGCTGATAAAGTCCAAGCCTTTTTTCATGCCGAACAAACGGTTTTCAGCCTCGTCTTTCGGCGCGCAGCCGCATAAAATGCGGTGTATGCTTTCTCTGCTTGACCGGATATTTTCTATGTTGAGCGTGGAATGAATTTCATCCGCCATCGCTTTCAGCCCGTATTCCCCGTTTGAATGATTGGCAGCGAGCAATGCTTTTGAAGCGGACATATTTGTCTGCGCGAGGTTTTCCAAATATACCAATTCAGACCCTGCAAAATCTTTTAAAGGCATCGTTTTATAAGCCGTCTGCTTTAACAGCGCAAGCGTTTCGGCGACGTCATCCGGTGAATATTTATACTGCATCTTTTTCAAGTCGGTAAAGCTTTTGTCACTGAGCATTTTTGCGTAAAGGCTGGCTTCCATAATTATGCAGGCTCCTTTCAAACCCTCTCAACTGATACATATTGATATCAATTAGTATCAGTATAACACGCCGGTTAAAAATTGCAAGTAAATTTTAAAATTTCTATATTAAAAGTAATGCGGCAACTCACGCTTTATGATATAATCAAGCGAAGAGGGGGCTTGTTTATGCAAACGATTCACAAGGCGAAGGAAACCATGACGGCAAAGGAGCGGGTGCTGAAAACCTTTGCCCTTGAAAAAACGGATAGGGTGACCATCGGCTATGAAACCAACGGCGGTGTTCATATGCGGGTCGCGAAAGCGCTGGGGATCCCCGACGGCAATCACGAAAAGGTAATCCAAGCCCTCGGTGTGGATTACAGGGGAGTCGGCGCGCCGTATACCGGCCCGTCCTTATTTAAAGAGCTGCCGGACAGGCGCGTGGATGATATTGAAGGCTGCTACATGCGTTGGATAGAGCACAAAACCGGCGGCTATTGGGATTTCTGCGATTTTCCGCTGAAAGATGCCGACCCCGAAATCATCGCGAATTATCCTGTGCCGGACCCGGACAACTTTGATTACAGCCGTATTGCCGAACAGCTTGAGCGGCATAAAGATAAAGCCATCTACACCGGCGGAGCCGGCACACCGGATATCATCAACTCAACCGGCAGAATCATGGGCATGGAGGATGTCCTTGTCAACCTTATGTTGGAGGACGAGGCGACGCTCCATTTTCTTGACCGCAGGGTGAACATGCAGCTGAGCGTGATGGAAAGGACCCTGGCGGCAGCCAAGGGCAAAATCGATTTCATGTGGCTCGGGGAGGATTTGGGCACCCAGCATTCCCCGATGATCAGCCTTGATTTGTTCCGCAGGGTTTTCCGCCCGCGGCACCAAAAGTTTATCGATTTGGCGAAGGCCTACCATATCCCGGTTATCATCCATACCTGCGGCAGCTCCTCCTGGGCGTATGAGGACTTTATTGAAATGGGCATGAACGGGGTGGATACCCTGCAACCGGAAGCGGCGAATATGAGTCCGAAGTTTTTAAAAGAGCATTTCAGAGGCAGGCTTTGTTTCCGGGGCTGTGTTTCAACCGCGGGACCGCTTGCATACGGCAACGTAGAGGATACAGTAAAAGTTGTGAAGGATACACTGGCAATTATGATGGACGGCTACGGCTATCATTTCGCCCCTACCCATGCGATACAGGATAACACGCCGACGGAGAATGTCATCGCGATGTATAACGCGGCGCATGAATTCGGGGTTTACAGGTAAAGCGTTCAATAAGTTGGATGATGCGCTGTGAATCAAATAAATATTATCCGCAAATCGGAGGTACCTTAATTGACATACCCTAAAATGATTATTTTCGACTACGGTCATACACTGCTTTGCGAGCCGGGCTGGGATCCTGCGTGCGGCAATGCAGCGCTTATGAAATATGCTGTCAAGAACGAAAATCACTGCACGGTCGAAGATGTGGTAAAGCATGCCGAAATCGTATTCAACGAACATGTGGAGTTGGTTCGGGCACTTGGCTATGACATATCCTGTCAGATCAGCAACCACTTCTTGTATGATTATCTTGGCATTGAGTTTTCTCTTACCCCGCTTGAGATGGAAACCGTTTTCTGGAACGGCGCGTCTATGGGAGCCATTATGCCGAATGCCGATAAAATGCTCGACTGCATAAACGAAAAAGGCATACGCAGCGCAGTCATCAGCAATCTTTGCTGGTCCGGCGAAGCACTTGCCGAACGGTTGAACAGGTTGCTGCCGAACAATCAATTTGAGTTCGTCATAACCTCGAGCGATTATATGTTCCGCAAGCCGAACCGCCTGCTTTTTGAGTTGGCTCTGCGCAAGGCGGGACTTGATGCCGCCGATGTGTGGTATTGCGGGGATAACCCGCAGGCGGATGTGGAAGGTGCGGCACAAGTCGGCATTTTTCCGGTGTGGTACGATAACGCGCTTGAATGCGAATACCGCGACAAATCCAAAGAAACCGCTCCGAAAAGCGAGCATTTACATATTCACGAATGGGACGAAATGATTGAGGTGTTGGATGGGTTAAGATGTTAGAACACAAGAGAACCGTCCCCCTGTGTCCGTTGACTCAATATGGGTAAACCGTTTTGGTAAGCCTGTGCCTGATGGTGTAGATTCAGTGGTTGCCAATCTGCTTGATGTGCTGAAGTTAGAAGATTTTAACAAATAAAGTGTCAACCCCCGTCCACTTGACACTTATAGGAACAACAGCTTTTTCCCAAGCAAAAAGTCGCCCCATACAAATTACTCAATATACTTTACTAATTACTCATTATGCTTAAAATATTTATATAGACTGTATAAAAGTAAAAATAATAATAATTTATATAAAAAGGACAGGTAATTGTAATGAAAGCATTGATGTTATGCTTGGCATACTGGAAAGCGCCAAAACCGGCGAAGAGTATATGCTTACAACAACATGCGAAAGGCCAAAAATGTTATAGATTAACCGGTTTGCGCTAAAAACAGATTTAAGCGTGTCAAACCCCTGTATTCTTAACATTAAGAAAACGGATATGAACAATAAAGGATGAACAAAAGTTAGAATATCAAGGAATGTTAGGTTAGTTTCTCTTCAAAAATTTCTTTCAACAAACTATTGACATTTAAATTTGGAATTAATATAATATGAACATATTAAATTAGAAAGTGAGGTGGACAAAATGAAGAAGCTCATAAGACCGATAAGACAGAGAGCTATTTTGACCACTTTTACAGACTGACCGTCTATCATTCTGAAAGTGTGTGGCATCTCTGATTTTGTCGGGGGTGCCATTTTCAGTTTTTAGAAAGAGCTCAAAATGCAAACCGGGTCAAACAGCGATATAAGATGAATCCACAAAATAATACAATGATAAAAAATGGAGGAATTTTATGCAAGAAAAGAAACTCAAGGGTTTGGGAAAACTGCACTATATCTTTTTTTTGCTCAAGCCATATTGGAAATACGGCAAAGCCTTAATGGTTGTTACCATCGTGATGGCGGCTGTTTTTCAACCCTTGGCTACATATCTTGAAACGATTCTGCCAAAAAAGGCAATCGACTTGGTCATGGCGGGGGCACAGCGAAAGAATATTTTATTAACCATCGGTTTATATACTATGGGAATTGCGTTGGTAGCCGTGGCGCAAAGGCTTATCAATATGGCGTACTCCAACTTCACACGATTAAAAATCAGGAATAGAATCCTAAACGAAGTGAACGAAAAAGCGCTGTATACAGATTTCAAATACTACGACAACCCGGATTTTTTTACAAAATTTGTATTTGCTCAAGAACAATTCTCGGATCAGGCAGATAGGATAATGACCCTTTTTCCGAGGTTGTTAGAAGGGGTTGTAACAATAGCCGCCATGGGCGCGTTGATTGCCCTTACGGGTCCCGTTTTGCTTGGCGTTACGCTGTTCTTTGTTGTCATTAACACTGCGATAGGGTTGTCGACGCTAAAACCTCAAGCGGACCATCAGGTTATGTTTACTTCAATCTTTCGGCCGCTTGAGTATGTAAACCGTACACTCAAACAAAAGGAAAATGCCGCAGAGTTGCGTTCTTCCGGCGCAGGACTCAAATTACTGCATACAATAAATACAGTCTTGGAACGCTTCCATCCTGCCTACAAATCATATATGAAAAAGACCCTGCCGTTTTTACTTGCAAAAGAGCTTATTATGCCTATCCAGACTGCCTGCGTTTTGGTGTATGTAGTCTTGTTCGTCATTGATGGCGATACCTCCAAAATAGGGTTGTATGCGTCCCTCACAATCGCTTCCGCAGCACTGTCGTTCAACATGGGCCGAGTTTTCAGCACCATAAACGATATACTGGAGCAAACCCTCTATGGCGAACGCATTGCTGCGTTTTTTGAGGCAAAGTCGGAAATTGAACCTATTACACCGGGAAAGGTTTCACCGCCGGAAGGTGTGTATGATGTTGAACTGCGGGATGTATCTTTCCGTTACGAAAATGCAAAATTCGGCATTGAACACTTGAACCTGCTCATTAAACCGGGGCAGCGCATTGCGATTGTCGGCGAAAACGGCGCGGGAAAAACCACGCTGACCAAACTCCTTCTGCGCTTGTATGATGTTTCCGGCGGCGAATTGCTTATCAATGGCAGAAATATCAAAGACTTTGATGTCCACGCTCTGCGGCTGCATATTGGCATTGCCTTTCAGGATGTGCGGGTGCTGGCTATGAGCCTGCGGGACAACCTGACGGTTTACCATACCGTGCCGGATGAGAAACTGATGGATGTTATCCATAAACTCGGGCTGGACGGCGTTGTGGAAAAAGCCGGCATTGATAACGCCAACGGGTCGGCACTAGACAGGATGGTGTCCAGGGAATTTACCGAACACGGCATTGTGCTTTCCGGCGGAGAGGCGCAACGTCTCTCATTGGCGCGGCTTTTCACAGGCCCATTTGGCTTGCTGGTGTTGGATGAACCGACAGCTGCTCTTGACCCGCTGGCGGAATATAAGCTTATGCAAATCATTATGGATGCTTCAAACACCGCTACCACTATTATGGTTGCGCACCGCCTTTCAACTGTCAGGAATTTTGATGTGATTTATCATATGGATATGGGTAAAATCATCGAAAGCGGCACCCACAATGAACTGATGGCGGCACGCGGGAAATATTATGAAATGTTTACCAAACAGGCGGAGAATTATCAGTGCAGCGAGTCCGAACCAGTGATATGATATTAAGTTTTTGCACTACCTCTGCCAAAACTATAAGAAATCATCAAGTTCTTGCAGTACTTCTGCCAAAACTATAAGAAATCATCAAGTTTTTGCAGTACCTCTACCAAAACTATAAGAAAACGCCAAGTTTTTGCAGTACCTATGCAAGAACTTTACTTTTTTTATATCTATTTACAGATAAAATAAAAGTGATACAATAATACAAGAATGTAAACACGGTTAAACGGAGACGAATAAGCAGGAATAAATCATTGGGAGAGATACAGTTGAAATTGATGAAAAAATCATTGCTGCAATTATTAGGCACAGAATATATTGACGCAGTTCTTGCCGGAGAGGAACTGTTTGGCGAATTGGATAAAGAGCAAGCAAGAAGGCTGGCTTTCGATGAAGTGGATTTTATGCCGGCAGAATATATCGCTAAAATGGACGGTTTGCTGGCAAAAGTGGGCACGCAGGTGATACCAAAAGTCCGGTTTTCCAATACCGGCGCCGCAACGGAAGCTTTCAAGAAGGCTTCCAACTTTAACGCAAGCCCTGTCGGCGGCATGGGGTACCTTCGCCTCGGGGAGGACGGGCGGCTCTATTTAACGGCTAAAAGTGAGCATTACCACGCGCCGGTCGGGCATAATTTCCCCGGTTACAAACTGATTGAACATGCCAAAGCGCTCGGGATAACAAACGCGACCCACAACAACGCGCGCGGGTACATCACGCGGCTGCTTGAAAGAGAACTTGTCAGAACAGTAAACGGTATAAAAAAGGACGATACAAAGGCGCTTGACGAAGCGATTGATTCAAAACAGGCGCATATTTTAAACCGCGTTATCAACCTTGAAACCGGCTCGCTGGCCTGCGAAGCGGGCATCAAGATGATGCTGGCGAGGTTTTACAAACTGGACGAGCATGCTCCCGAGCCCGAATACGCGGGCAGAACGCCTGTGTTCTTTGTCATGGCGGACCATGAAGGCGGCGGAAAAGCCAATTACCACGGCACGACCGTTCTCGCGCAGACCATGCGGGATTTATGGCCGGGCTTTTCCGAAAAAATGAGCGAAGCCGGCATCATGAAGGTTTGTCCGGTGAGCATCAATAATTTTGAGGATTTCAAAGCGAAATTTGAGCAGTATAACAAGCCGCCGTTTAAAGCGGCCGGGTTTATTCATGAAATCATCATGATGAATTACGGAGGCATCAAACTGCAAAAAGAGTTTCTTCAAAACGCATACGCGCTCTGCCACGCGAACGATACGCCGACAATGTGTGATGAGATTCAATCGTGTATGTGGTATCCCGGCATGTACCTGTTCAGGGAGTACGGGCTGAACCCCGATTTCGTCGTTATCGGCAAAGGGTTTCCGGGCGGGCAATACGCGGCATCCCGCATTATTACGACTTATGCAATGGATAACCTGAACCTCTTTGGCGCTTTGGTCACCAACGGGCAGGAAGAATTGGCCGCGCTTGCCTATTTGATTACGATGGCATTCGCGGAAGAAAATGAGGCGTATATCCGCGAGACAGGGGATTATTACGAAAGCAAACTTAAAGTTTTAGCGGAAAAATATCCTTCGCTGATTGAACGCATAGAAGGCAAAGAGCACCTTTCCAGCATCTTCTTTTATGACCCGGACAAGGTTCTGAAATTTACCGGTATTCTCAATGCCGGCTGTATCGACATCAGCTCGCAGACCTATAAAGCCATGTGCCCGCCCGCGGCGCTGACAAAACCGCCGATTATCGCGACAAAGGCGATGCTCGATTATTTGATTGATAAAATGGATGAGGCATTGAAAGTGCTGTAGAAATAACCATGCAAACTTTTCAGATGAAAGAAGGACTATGAAATGAAAGAACTCGGAATAGGCATTATCGGTTTTGGGTTCATGGGTAAAACGCATACTTACGGGTATAAGACGATTCCGCTTTATTACAGCAATCTGCCTTTTAAGATAAGGCTCGTCGGGGTATGCAACAGAACGCTGGAAAAAGCCCAAAACGCGAAAGAAACGCTGGGCTTTGAATTCGCCACCGATAATCCCGACGATATTTTCAATTGCCCGGATATTGATATTATCGATATCTGCACACCGAATATTTACCACAAAGAAGCGGTGATAAAAGCAATTCAGGCGGGCAAACATGTTTACTGCGACAAACCGCTTGCCGCAAGTTACGAAGAAACGAAAGAAATCACCGCTTTGCCGGAATATACCAATGTTATCACGCAAATGGCGCTGCAGAACAGGTTCTTCCCGGCCACTTTGCACGCGAAGGAACTCATCGAGCAGGATAAAATCGGCAAAGTGACTTCTTTCAGGGCTTGCTACCTTCATGCCGGTTCGGTGGACCCGAACAAGAAAATCGGCTGGAAGCAGGAAAAAAAGTTCGGCGGCGGTGTTCTGGTGGATTTGGGTTCGCATGTGATCGATTTGATGTATTATCTGCTCGGCGAATACGCGTCCGTGTTCGCACACACGGATATTTTATATAAGCAGCGGCCGGACAAAGACGGGAACATGGTGGATATCGAAGCGGAAGACAGCGCTATTATGATTGCCAAAATGAAAAGCGGCGTGACCGGCACCATCGAGGCTTCAAAAACCGCAACCGGCACAAATGACGAACTCCGGTTCGAAATCCACGGAGTCAAAGGGGCAATCCGTTTTAATTTAATGGAACCGAACTGGCTGGAATTCTATGACAATACGCTGCCCGATGCCGATTTCGGCGGAGAAAAAGGGTTTAACAAAATCGAATGTGTGCAGCGGTATAATAAACCGGGCGGGGATTTTCCGGGCCCCAAGTTTTCAATCGGCTGGATACGGGCGCATGTGCACAGCTTATATAATTTTTTATCCTGCGTGGATGAGGGCAGGGAAGCATCGCCTTCGTTTAAGGACGGCGCCTATGTGCAGTATGTGATGGAAAAAGCGTATGAGTCCGACCGGAAAAAATGCTGGGTTGATTTGGAGTAACCGCAGGGAAAGGGCTGCCTGATATGACGGATGAAAAATATTTAATAGGCCTTGATTTGGGGACATCCGCCGTAAAAGGCGTGCTGATGTCCGCAAAAGGCGCTGTTGTTGCAAAAGAAAAAGCGCAGACAATTTACAAAACTGCCGAAGGCGGCTCAACTGAATTTGATGCCGAGGTGTTTTATTCACTTGTTGCCGGCGTTATTCATAACCTTGCCAAAGCCCTGCCCGAAGGCGCTGCTGTTGCAGGGCTCAGCATGGTAACGGCCAGCGGCAACACCGTATTATTGGACGGCGCAGACAAACCGCTGATGAACGCAATCAGTTGGATGGATACGCGCGCAAAAGATGAAGCACAGACAGTATTCGGGGAGATGCTGAACCCGTCGGAAATCCATCAAATAACCGGCTGGCCTTTTATCAATATGTTCCCTATCGTGCATCTTGCCTGGCTGAAGTGCCATCAGCCCGAAGTGCTTCGAAACGCAGCAAAAATATGCATGAGTACCGATTATGTCAACTTCAGGCTCACTGGGGAGTGGGGGATTGACTCCTCCACCGCCACCACCTCATACCTGCAGGACCAAAAGAAAGCCGAATGGTATTTGCTTTACCTCGAAAAGCTGGGTATCCCGGTGGGCAAACTGCCGCAGATAATGAAATCCGGAACGGTTTTGGGGCGGATAACACGGCAAGCCGCCGCGGAAACGGGACTCCCTGCCGGCACACCGGTTGTGCTCGGTTCTTTTGACCATCCCGGCGCCGCGAGGGGTTCCGGCGTGTTTGACGAAGGCCAGTTGCTCTTATCCTGCGGCACCTCATGGGTGGGGTTTTACCCTTTAAAAGACCGGGATTTGGCGGCGAGCCAGAGCCTTTTGATAGACCCGTTTCTGCGGGAAGAGGGTTTATGGGGCGTGATGCTGTCGCTCAAAGCCATTTCAAACTATGTTGACAAATATCTGAGCAGATACATTTCGGATTCTCCCGAAAAATACAAGGAGTTTGACAGCCTTGCCGCTTCTGCGCCGATCGGCGCAAACGGATTGCTGATTAACACCATGCAATTTGAAGAGCCGGATGAGCTGAATTGTCGGCCTAAAGCCGATATCGCTAGATCCATCATGGAAGGCACGGCGTATCTGTTGAGGATGCGCATTGAGCAGCTGCAGCAGGCGGGCATGCGGGTTGACGCAGTCACCATGGTCGGCGGCCCTTCCGAAACGTACCCCTGGCCGCAGATTATCGCGGATGTGCTCGGCAGGCGTGTGAGCGTTGTCAACGGTTCCTGCGCGGGCGCTGTTGGCGCAGCTGTTCTGGCGGGGATAGGCGCGGGGCACTACGCAGACGAGCGGGATGCTTACAGCGGCATGGATTTTGAGAAACGCGTTTTAACACCGGATAAAAAGGCGCATGAGGAATACACCCATATTTACAATATATTTATTGCCAGATACCCCGACACCAAATTTATTTAGACAACAAGGAACAGCAAAGGAGGCCGGGTTTTGAGCAGACTCTTAAAAATTGAAGAGACAGACAGGCTTTTTTACGAAGAAAAACTTCGTGATTTTCTGCCGGATAAAATGATTGATATCCATACGCATGTCTGGCTGGAAAAATTCGGCATGGATGCGGGCAGCAGCCCTTTAAGAACGGTTACCTGGCCGTCGCTGGTGGCAAAAGAAAATTCGATAGAAGACCTGCTCGAAACGTATGAGCTGATGTTCCCCGGCAAAAGCGTATCGCCGCTGATATTTTCACAGGTAAGCCTTGATGTTGATTTAGATGCCTGCAACGCCTATATTCAGGCGTGTTCGTTAAAATACAGAATCCCGTCATTAGTTGTGACAAAGCCGCAGCAAAGCGGTGCCGAACTCGAAGAACTCATTCAAAAAGGTGGTTTTTTGGGCATCAAGGTGTATTTGAACTTTGCGCCGCCCGACATCCCCGAAAAAGAAATCTGTATTTTCGATTTTCTGCCGCTGCACCAGCTGAAGGTTTTGGATAAACTGGGTTTGATGGTGATGCTGCATATCCCGCGGGACAGGCGGCTGAAAGACCCAGTCAACATAAGCCAACTGCTCGAAATCGAAAGGGATTACCCGAACTTGAAGCTGATTGTCGCGCATGTGGGCAGAGCTTATTGCCCGGAGGATGTCGGGAACGCGTTTGAGCTGCTTTCCGCGACAAAGAACATGGTCTTTGACTTTGCCGCCAACACAAACACCGGTGTGTTCCGGCAGCTGATAAAAGCCGTGGGGCCCAAACGGATTTTATTCGGCAGCGACCTGCCGATTCTGAAAATGAGAACAAGGCGTATCTGCGAAAACGGGAATTATGTGAATCTGGTGCCCAAAGGATTATACGGCGATGTGTCGGGCGACAAACACATGCGGGAAGTTGAGGGACCGGAAGCGGAAAAGCTGACCTTTTTTATGTATGAGGAAATTGAAGCGATGCAGTTGGCCGCCGAGGCGGAAGGATTATCAGCCAATGATATTGAGGATATATTTTACAACAATGCAGTAAGAATTATAAACAACGCTTACGGAGGGGATTATTTTGAAAAACCTTAAAATCGGACTGCTGCCGCTGTATATAAAACTCTATGACGATTCGTGGCCGGAACTGAGAGCCGGTGTCGACGGGTTTTATCAAACCATCGCGGGCGAACTGCAAAAAAGGGAACTGGAAGTGGTGACCGCTCCGGTCTGCAGAATAAGAGCCGAGTTTGAAAGCGCTGTTAAGTTATTTGAAGCGGAAGAGGTTGATGCCATTGTAACCCTGCATTTGGCTTATTCGCCCTCACTCGAATCGGCAGGTGTTTTGGCGGGCACAAAGCTGCCGCTGATTATTCTGGACACAACGCCCGTGTTCGATTTCAGCCCCGCGCAAAACCCCGATGAAATCCTATATAATCATGGCATACACGGTGTGCAGGATATGTGCAATCTCCTGCTGCGCAACGGGAAAAGCTTCCTGATTGAAGCGGGGCACTGGGAAAAATCGGATGTGCTGGACAGAATCAAAGGCTGCGTAATGGCTGTTAAATTAGCTGGCAATATCAAAAACGCCCGTGTCGGCAGGCTGGGCGGGGCATTTAAGGGCATGGGGGACTTTGCTTTGCCGGATGCGGTGCTCAAATCAGCCATCGGCATTGAAACAGTTGAATATAATTATTTTGAGGGTTCGAGGTTTTTTCATGAAATCACAGATGAACAGATTGAAAAAGAAATCGAACGGGACCGGTTGGATTTTATTGCCGAACACCTGAACAACGATGTTTACAGGCAATCGACAAAAGCCAACCTGGCCGTCAGAAAATGGATAGAAAGAAACAGCCTAACGGCTTTTACGGCAAACTTTATGGGCATCACAAAAAGCTGCGGCATTCCCTGTATGCCGTTTTTGGAAGCCAGCAAAGCGATGGCGCGCGGCATAGGTTATGCGGGGGAAGGCGATGTGCTGACCGCCGCGCTGACAGGCGCGCTGCTGTCGGCCTTTCCCGAAACATCATTTGTTGAAATGTTCTGCCCGGACTGGAAAAATAACAGCATTTTTATCAGCCACATGGGCGAAATGAATATAAATCTTGCAGCGGAAAAACCTGTTTTAAAAGAAAAGGACTATCCGTTCACAGACGCGGACAATCCTGTTGTGGCTTATGGCCGGTTCAAGGGCGGCGAGGCGATTTTTGTCAATCTTGCGCCTGTAAAGTGCAATACCCTTACACTAATTCTGTCGCCTGTTGAGATGCTTGAGCCGGAGGGGGAGGACAGAATGGAGGACAGCATCCACGGTTGGTTCAAACCGAAGGTGCCTGTTGAGGAATTTCTTTCTGCTTACAGCAAACACGGCGGCACGCATCACGCCGCGATTGTATATGGCAATGCTATGGATGTTCTGAAAAACTTCGCGGGAATAATGGGTTGGGGATTAGTAGTAATCTAAAAACCATATTCGATAGGGGGAAGCAATTGTGTTCAAATCTTTGTGCGGTATTACCCTGGCGGATGTCACTATGGTTATTATTATCGCGTTGAACAATGTTGGCCCCGGTTGGGAAGTTCCTTCAAATACAATGGGGCAAATTGGCAAGTGTTCGTTGCTATTAATCGTTGAAATGATTTTTGTACTTGTATCATTTTTGATCAGTAGAAAGAAATTTAAAAGTACAGCTCTTTCATTTAAGATTATGTATGGGGTTGAAGCAATAATTTGCCTGGCATTTTTAATATTTTCATTTTCGGTTGAAGCTTTTGACGGACAATTTTGGTTCAATAATTTTCCGATGTTAAGTTTTTTAATTATTTCAATAACATTTATTCTTATCCTGTTTATTTTATCAGTATTTTATCTGTATAAAGGTAAAAAAATGTTAAGA
>Ga0118677_10008047_pt1 | contig 17078 bp, 12 predicted proteins | sample AliMusrvi5mmetaG_FD_86154 | JGI IMG/M metagenome (GOLD analysis project Ga0118677, IMG submission 86154) | reverse complement strand
ATACTAAATTGACCGATTCCAATCATTGTCAATTGTCAATTGTCAATTGTCAATTAAGAGCGCCTATTATAGAGGTAAAAAACCTTGTCAAGAAATTCGGCCGTTTTGTTGCGGACGACCACCTTACTTTTGATGTTTATCCGGGAGAAATATTTGGTTTCCTGGGTGCCAATGGGGCCGGCAAGACGACCGCCATCCGCATGATCTGTGGATTACTGGAGCCGACCTCGGGAGAGTTGAAGGTGGCAGGTTTCGATGGTTACCATGAACGGGAGAAGATTAAAAGGAATATCGGATACATGTCGCAGAAATTCTCGCTTTATGAGGACCTGACAGTTTATGAGAATATACGTTTGTATGCAGGTATCTATGGCATCAGCAGAAAAGTCAGACTAGAAAAAACGGACGAACTCCTGAAGAAACTAAACCTGGAAGATAGCAGGGACAAACTTGTAGGAGGCTTGCCGCTTGGATGGAAACAGAAACTAGCGTTCTCACTGGCGGTTTTTCATAGTCCCAAAGTGGTCTTTCTGGATGAACCTTCGGGGGGCGTAGACCCTTTGACCCGCCGAACATTCTGGGATTTGATCTATGAAGTAGCCCATCAGGGCATCACAATTTTCGTTACGACCCATTACATGGACGAGGCCGAATACTGCGACCGGGTAGCCATCATGTCGGAAGGTAAAATTGTAGCACTCGACACGCCTGCAGCGCTAAAATCTGAATTCCAAGCAGATAGCATGGATGGTGTGTTTTTGAAGATTGCCAGGAATAAGGAATGAAGAAGTGCCTATAGTGAACTAAAGTGACTAAAGTTAATAAAGTGGAGGACTCCGAACAGATGCTCAAAGTAGCGAAGTACTTTAGGCAATTTAGGCACTTTAGTTCACTTTAGGCACTGGATTAAAAATGAACAAATTATAATTCATCAGAAATAATGAATCAACTTTTTGGATTTGTCAAGAAAGAGTTTACCCATATCTTCAGGGATCCACGCACGATGGTGATCCTATTTGGTATTCCCATCATTCAGCTAATGTTGTTTGGATATGTCATTACGACGGAGATCAAGGATGCCAGGATTGCATTTTTGGATCATTCCAATGATAATGTTACTCGTGAGATTAAAAATAAGCTTTTATCTTCTGGTTATTTCAGGCTTGATGCCAACCTGATACAGGAAAGCGAGATAGATCCGATTTTTAAAAAAGGAGATGTCAAGCAGGTAGTGGTCTTTGAGCGGAATTTTGCACAAAAGCTTGAAAGGGAAGGGAAGGCAGATATCCAGGTAATTGCAGATGCCTCCGATCCCAATACGGCCCAGATGCTTTACAATTATACAAATGCCATCGTCCAGGATTATACCAAGAAAAAGTATGCAGGGTTCACCATTCCGGTTCAGATAAAAAGCGAGGTCAGGATGCTTTACAACGAAAACATGGTGGGTGCCTTCATGTACGTTCCGGGGACCATGGCGCTGATACTGATGCTGATATCCGCCATGATGACTTCCATCACCATTGCTCGCGAGAAAGAGATGGGAACCATGGAGATCTTGCTCGTATCGCCTTTGAAAGCATACCAGATTGTCCTTGGGAAAGTAGCGCCCTACCTTATACTTTCAATCATTGACGCCTGTATTGTGGTTTTTCTTGGGAACACGGTTTTCGGGGTACCGATCCGCGGAAGCCTTTTCGTTTTAGCGTTTTTGGTCATCCTCTATATTACAATGGCCTTGTCACTTGGGATATTGATTTCTGCGGTGGCCAACAGTCAGCAGGTAGCGATGTTCATTTCTGGATTTGCCCTGATGTTGCCCACCATGCTTCTGTCGGGCTTTATATTTCCAATCAAGAATATGCCTGAAGTGCTGCAGATTCTCAGCAATTTCATGCCTCCCCGTTGGTTTATTGACGCTATCAAGCAGGTCATGCTCAAGGGAAACGGGCTTGAATATATATGGCCAAATGTATTGATATTAAGTGCGATGACTACTCTTTTCCTGGTGCTAAGTATCCGAAAATTTAAATTAAGATTAGAATAAACATCCCATGAGAACTATATTATATCTGCTTCAAAAAGAGTTTATCCAGGTATTTCGCAACAAGGCCATGCTGCCCATCATCTTTCTGATGCCGGTGATACAGATGTTGATTCTCGTTTACGCGGCTACCATGGAGATGAAATCTGTGAACATCACGGTAGTGGATCTTGATTTGAGTGAGACAACCACCCGTTTGACTGCCAAATTCGAGGCAAGTACATTTTTTCATGTTACACGCGCTCAACTTTCTCCTGCCGAAACGGACAAAATCCTGCTAAAAGGATCCACGGATGTTGTCGTTACCTTCCCGCAAGGCTTCGAAAGGGATCTGAAAAGAAAAGACGAGGCATCCGTTCAGATACTTGTAGATGCCATCAACGGTTCAGCAGCGGAACTTTCAAATGCTTACCTGCAGACCGTAATTGGCAGTTACAACCAGAAAATAAGGGCGGAGATGATGGGAGTGCCCAAATTCAATCCTCCACAGCAGATAGCTGCGATTCCGGCATACTGGTACAACCCTGAATTGAATTTTAAGTTTTATATGGCTCCCGGCATACTGGTGATACTTGTTACCGTCATCGGACTCTTCCTCTCTTCGCTTAATCTGGTCAGGGAAAAGGAGATGGGGACCATTGAACAGTTGAATGTCACGCCCATCAAAAAATATCATTTTATCATCGGGAAAATGATTCCATTTCTGATCATTGCCCTGTTGGACCTAACTTTTGGATTGCTTGTAGCAAAAGTGGTCTTTGCGCTCCCTTTCAGAGGGAATATTCTGACTTTGTATGTCTTCACATCCGTCTACCTGTTTCTGGTGATGAGCATTGGCCTCTTTGTTTCGGCCATCTCTGATACACAACAGCAAGTCCTGTTTGTTAGTTTCTTCTTTCTGATCGTGTTTATCATCATGAGCGGTCTATTCACACCTGTCGAGAGCATGCCAGTATGGGCACAGAAACTGGATATAATCAATCCGCTTTATTATCTGATCCGGATTATCAGGAATGTTGTTCTAAAGGGCTCCGGGCTTCTGGATATGACCAGGGAACTGATTAGCATGTCTGTTTACGGACTGATCATGTTCTCACTGGCTGTTTGGCGCTACAGAAAGACCGTATAATGCTCAATTTAGCCTGAATAGTAAAGTAGGTTAAATCGCCACCAAGACACGAAGACTAAAAGTTGCACAAAGATATGATTGACTGGCACATATCCTTTGTGAATCTTAGTGCCTTCGTGCCTTTGTTGCAAGAGAGGCCTGGCGAAATTGACTCAATATCGATATTTTTGTATCTTGCACGTCACGATTCGAGTCAACTATTAACAGTTTTATGACACTCAAGAAATATTATTATACGCTGATATTCAGTGCGTTAATCTGTGCGCATTTTTCGGTTTTTGCTATCGGATATTCACCTTCCGGCGAACGTAAATATAAAAATGCGGCTCCCATTCAGGATACACTTTCCTGGAGTATTTCCTATGTAAAAAAGGTTTTTAATGGTTCCGGCGAGTGGTTTATGACCAATGAATCCTATCAGAATTCAATCAGGGGCGTCATGGATTATGCTCAGGATGACCCGATTGACACAGTTGTTGTCAACATGAAACATCTGCTCGGAAACGACTCCATCCCTGTTATTTTTAGCCGCAAAGCGGAGAATGTTCCCAATAAAAGAATGGTCACCGGTTATCTTTTTACAGAAGAAATCGATCGATTGTCTGACGGAAGGAGAAAAACCGTCGCGGACAGCATACGTAAAACATTGATACAGGTCCCGGATGCTTATCTCGCGGACGGATTGGCAAAAGCGCCAGTCATTTCTTCAGGAGATCCGCAACAATTGCTTGTCACCATGGACAGGAATTTGCCAGCCGCATTCATAAGCAAATTTTACAAGGGTTGGGGAAGTATCAGACTTCCTGCCAATGCAACAGGAGCTGAGATTGATACCCTCAGGACGCGGCTTTTCATCTGGACACGACAATCGTACAACGATTCGATTCTGTTCTATCGAAGGGATTCCCTGATGCAGAGCTACCGTGATAATTTCATCAACCGGCTCTCTTCCGATGCAGCCACGCGGAAAAGGGATTATCTGACTGCCAAAAACAGGGAGTTATTAAACAATTACAACGAGTCTGAAATCACGAAAGTGAACGACTCCATCCGAATGGCCCTCCGTTTCCTCACGGATCGGGCTGCCTCAGATTCTTCGTTGGTTATCGTTACCAACGCAAAAGGTGCAAAGTCCAAAATATGGACGGCCAATCACGCGATGTCTCCCACACGAATTTTCCTGAAGAATGAACAAAATGATTCGCTCAGTGTGATCCTCTACAACAATGGCAAAGGAGGGCTGCGATTGGTGATTGACGATGGAGTAAAGTTTTTGAGATTTACAGAATCCCAGAAGAAAGAGATCACCTTCAGTTACAAAAAACCGGATGGCAGTTTGCATAAGTTCAACCTCCGGACCATTGATCCGCTACCCTGGAAATTACTTGGTACCGGGACCATCGGTTTTACCCAGACGGCCCTTTCCAATTGGGCCAAGGGAGGCGAAAGTTCGCTATCCATGCTGGTTATCGGGAAATACATTGCCAATTACAGCAAGAAACATGTCAGTTGGGAAAATTCAGTCGAATTCAGGCTGGGCACATTTACTTCCAAATCAAGGGGAATAGAAAAGAATGATGACAAACTGGAGGTTCAGTCGAGATTGGGTTACTCGGCAATTAAAAAATGGTACTACTCCTTTGAATCAGATTTCAGGACGCAGATGGCGCTGGGTTACGCCTATCCGGATAAAGTACATCCTATTTCGGCCTTTATGGCGCCTGCCTACCTGACCTTCTCATTGGGTATGGATTTCAAGCCCAATAAGAATTTTTCCCTTTTGCTTTCCCCTTTTACCTCCAAGACCACCGTTGTCAAGGATACGGCATTGATCAAAGCTGCGAATTACGGGCTGGAGCCGGGAAAAACGAGACTCTGGGAACCCGGTATGTTTGTGAAAATGAACTGGCATTACAAGATCAAGGACGATATGTTCTACGACACCAGGGCTGAGATTTTCAACAACTACAATTTCCCTTTCCAGAAATTCAATGTGGACTGGGAGCAAACGCTCGTGTTGCAACTTTCCAGGCATATCAACACAAGAATCAATACCCAGGTAATTTATGACTACAACGTCAAATTTCCCATCACCGATGAGAACGGGGTTGTGATCGAACAGAAAGCCAAATGGCAGTTTAAGGAGTTGTTCACGCTCGGGCTCAACTACAGGTTCTGATAATTTGCTAATGTGCTAATGTGAAAATGTGCTAATTAGTTGGTGTGAGGATGAAAAGATATGAATCAACTTTGTTTTTCAACCCTGACAGGGTTGCCTGTGCAAAACCCCCGGTGCAACCGGGAGGCAGCGAATAAAGTGAAACAATCGTCTGCCTACAAATCAGGATGAAGGATATATTTTGATGTCGGACGGAAGGATCAGATGATGATAATGCCTTTCTGCTCCGCTCAGGGACCGCCTCTCCGTTTCCCCGTTTCATCGTTTCAATGCCGCCCTTCAACCCTTCGGCTCTGCTTAGGGATCACTTTGCTTAGGGTTCGGCAATCGAAAATCCAAAATTGAAAATCGAAAATTCTTTGCATCTTTCTTCGTACATTTATCGAACCCAAACCCATGCTCATCATCAATGGAACTTAACTTACTTGTCCCGCGGAAAGCCCTGAACAAAGCATTTCTGAAGGTAAAGACCAACAGGAAAGAAATTGAACTGTTCAAAACCAATTTGATTGGTTTACTCGACAAAATCAACGAATCCGAATCGGAAGAATTCCACAAAAATTTGATTTCCGATTTTTTAAAGAACACCTGGTATGGCGCCTCCCATTTCATCAATACCAAGGGGCGCAACGACATGGTCATCCATAACTCGCTCAATCCGGGGAGTACCGTCGGTGTGGTAGTTGAGGCAAAGAAGCCAACGAACAAATCGGAGATGATTTCGAAAGGGAACATCAACAACAAGGCTTTCCAGGAACTGGTGCTCTATTATTTGCGGGAACGAATTGCCGCGAAGAACCTCGAAATCAAACACCTCGTCGCCACCAATATTTACGAATGGTTCATCTTCGATGCGACACTATTTGAAAAGACTTTTGCCCAAAATAAAAGCCTTGTCAAACAGTTTGTCGATTTTGAAGAGGGACGACTTTCAGGCAATACCACCGATTTCTTTTACAGGGAAATTGCCCGGCCTGCCATTGAAGCCCTCGAACACGAAATAACTTTTACCCATTTCGATATCCGGGATTACGACAAGCCATTGCGCAACGCAGACAAAAAGGACGACAATACCTTGATTGCGCTCTATAAACTGCTGTCGCCCGAGCACCTGCTGAAACTGCCTTTTGCCAACGACAGCAACAGCCTCGACAAGAGCTTCTACACGGAGCTTCTGCACATCATCGGCCTGACGGAAACCAAGGAAGGAGGCAAAAAGCTCATTCAACGCAAGAAGGAGGGAGAACGCAATGCCGCTTCGCTCCTCGAAAGCGCCATCTTCCAACTCGACAATCTGGACAAGATTTCGCGGCTCGAAAAACCTTCCCAGTTCGGCGAAAACAATGCCGAAAGATTGTTTAATGTGGCATTGGAGTTGTCCATCACCTGGATGAACAGGATTCTTTTTCTCAAATTGCTTGAAGCGCAATTGATCAGATATCACAAAGGCGACAAGTCCTTTGCCTTTCTCCACAAGGAAAGGGTTCAGAATTTCGACGACCTCAACAACCTGTTTTTCTCCGTGCTTGCACGCAGGCCCAGCGAACGCAGCGACGAGGTAAAGAAACAGTTTGCCAATGTTCCCTATCTCAACAGCTCCCTTTTCGAGCCGACGGAGGTCGAACACACCTGTTTGTTTATCAGTCAGCTGAAAGACATTAAATTGCCAATGCTCTCTTTCACCGTGATCAAAGACAACGCCGGCAACAAGAGAACAGGCGAACTGCTTACCATCGAATACCTGTTCGAGTTCTTGAACGCTTACGATTTCGCCAGCGAGGGCAGCGAGGAGATCCAGGAGGAGAACAAACGGCTAATCAATGCCTCCGTGCTCGGATTGATCTTCGAAAAAATCAACGGATACAAGGATGGCTCCTTTTTTACACCCGGATTCATCACGATGTACATGTGCCGGGAGACCATCCGCAGGGCGGTAGTCCAAAAATTCAACGATGCCATCAATAGCCGCCGGCTTCAGCAGGCGGATGGGAGCAAAGCAAATCTTCCCGGCTTTAGCCAAAACGACTGCCAGTCGATCAATGATGTTTACGATGCAATCGGACCCGATTTTACCAAAGATCAGGCCAATGACCTGATCAACAGCCTGAAAATTTGCGATCCTGCAGTTGGCTCGGGTCACTTCCTGGTTTCGGCGCTCAACGAAATCATCGCCATCAAAAGCGAGCTCAAAATCCTGCGCGACAGGAAAGGAATGACCCTCCGCGATTACCATGTGACGGTCGAAAACGACGAACTGATTGTTACCGACGACGATGGCGGGCTCTTTGGCTACAATCCCAAAAGCAAGGAGAGCCAGCGCATCCAGGAGACCCTCTTCCACGAGAAGCAAACCATCATCGAGAACTGCCTCTTTGGGGTGGATATCAACCCCAACTCAGTCAAGATCTGCCGCCTTCGCCTTTGGATCGAACTCCTCAAGAATGCCTATTACAAATCCCCGGATACAGTTGTAAATGTGCCCGGACGAGATGTACAGACGACCGGCTGGTCGTCTCCTCTACCAGAGCTCGAAACCCTCCCCAACATCGACATCAACATCAAATGCGGAAACTCCCTCATCAGCCGCTATGCCCTCGATGCCGACCTCAAAAAGGCGCTCCGAAGCAGCAAATGGACCATCGACAGCTACCGCATTGCGGTTATGACCTACCGGAATGCGCAGAGCAAAGAGGAGAAGCGCTCCATGGAACAACTGATTGCCAAAATCAAAAACGATTTCGAAAGCGAGATAGCCACCAACGACAAGCGCCTCATCAAGCTCAACAAGGCCAAAGGCGAACTGTTTGCCCTTACCACCCAAACGACCCTCTACGACCGCTCCAAGGCCGAGAAAACCCTCTGGGACAAGCAGGTGAAGATCGCCACCGATACCATGGCCACCCTCGAAGCCGAGCTCGAAGAAATACGCAGCAACAAGATTTACGAAAATGCATTCGAATGGCGTTTCGAATTCCCCGAAGTACTGAACGAAGAGGGCGATTTCGTGGGGTTTGATGTGGTGATTGGGAATCCGCCGTATATCAGGCAGGAAGATATTAAGAACCAAAAGAGTTATTTGGAGGATAATTTCAATACCTATTCAGGAACAGCAGACTTGTATGTGTTCTTTGTGGAAAGGGGATTTGATGTACTTAAAAAGTCAGGACAATTTTGTTATATCATGCCAAACAAATGGATGCAAGCTGGTTATGGTAAACCTTTGCGTCAATTTTTTCTGAATAATAATTTGCAATCAATTGTTGATTTTGGCGATTTGCAAGTATTCGATGAGGCAACAACCTATCCTTGCATTTTGAATGCCTCAAAAAATGTCAAATGCGCCATATATAAATCTATTGTCGTCAAAACCCTGCAGTCTATCAGTTCCTTTGACCAATACACCAATTCTATAAGTGTTGAAATGAATATTTCTGACTTGAGTACTGAAACTTGGGTTGTTTCTTCAAAATCTGAACAAAATTTGTTAACAAAGATAAGGTCAAAATCAGTTAGCCTTTCTGAATATATAGATGGCAGCTCATTTAGAGGTATTCTAACTGGACTTACTGAGGCTTTTCTAATAAATAGTGAGATAAAAGATCGTTTAATTTCCGAGGATAAGAATTCAATAGCTTTGATAAAACCGTTTCTGCAAGGAAGGAATATCAAAACTTATTCAAGTTTGAAAGCCGAAAATTGGTTGATATTAATCCCCAAAGGATATACAATTAAGAGAAACTTGCCTTCTGACAATCCAAAGCACATTGATGAGCCAACGCCCAGATATGGCGTAATGCCTTATGATGATGCCTGGGGATGGTTTATGAAATCATTTCCGGCAATAGCAAGACATTTGATGCAGTTTGAAGATAAAGCTGAAAAACGTGGAGATAAGGGTGATTTTTGGTGGGAATTGAGAGCCTGTGATTATTATCATGAGTTTGAGAAACCCAAAATCATGTATCAGGTGTTGCAAGTAAAACCTTGTTTTATCTATGATGACAGTAACCAATATTGTAATAATTCAATGTGGATTATTCCGCGAGATGACAAATTCTTAGTAGGCCTGCTTAACTCAAAAATGGGATGGTGGCTTATTTCAAAATATTGCACAGCTATTCAGAATGGTTATCAATTGATTTGGAAATATTTCGGTCAAATTCCTATTGCTGTCTCAACAACCAACAGAATTGAAATAGCAAATTTGGTTGATGAAATAATCAAAATAAAGAAATCAGACCCCAATTCCGACACCACCCCCCTCGAATCCGAGATTGACCGTCTTGTTTACCAGTTGTACGGGTTAACGGAGGAGGAGATAAAGATTGTGGAGGGTGTCTGAACCTTTGATTTAACGGATTAAATGATTAAATTGATTATTATAATCAGAGGATAGACGATATTAAAGTTGAGACAATATGCAAACTGAAAAATATAAATATTCTGATTTAACAGGCAAAATTATTGGCTGTGCAATGGCCGTACATTCTGCCTTAGGAAATGGATTTCAGGAAGTAATATATCAAAGAGCATTGGAAATTGAAATGTCAGATATTGGAGTTTTATTTTCGAGAGAGCACGAAATGCCGATTTATTATAAAAGCCAACAAATCGGAACCCGACGAGTCGATTTTTTAATAGAGAGCATCGTGTCTGTAGAACTTAAAGCATTATCAAAGCTTGAGGACGTTCATTTGGCGCAAGCCATAAACTACCTGGAAGCTTACGATTTGGAAGTAGGTTTGCTTATTAATTTTGGTTCTAAGAGCTTAGAGTTTAAACGCCTGATAAACGGGAAATTTCATCAAAAAGATCAAGGTAATCCAGAAATCATATAAATCAAAGGTTCAGATTGTTTAACTTTGCGGTATGTATTATCGCCGGAAAATATTGTTGGCATTGTTGGAGGCTTTTGACAACCGACTCGATAAAATAAGCCTGCAAAAGTTGCTATTGCTGGTCAGTAAACACCAGCAAAAGCCAGATTTCCATTTTGTTCCCTACAAATACGGTTGTTATTCATTTCAGGCGAAAGCCGACCTGCAAACCATGGCTAAATACAACCAGGTAGTATTGCAGTGCAATGATTGGGTAAAGACTGATTCTGAATCCTATATGACAGTGATTAAAGAGCAGGACCGTCATGCGATTCGCTATATCAAGCAGATTTATGGTAATAAGACAAGTGATGGGCTAATTCGCATCACTTACGAAAAATACCCTGAGTTGGCTATCAATAGTGTGGTAGCGGAAGCAATGCTCTCTGCGGATAAATATAGAAAAGTAGTTGAAGCAAGACCACAGTCGAGCAAAACAGTTCTTTATACAATCGGTTACGAAGGCTTGAGCCTTGAAGAATATATCAATAAATTGATAGCATATGACGTAAAAGTTTTATGCGATGTACGCAAGAACTCTTACAGCATGAAGTTCGGTTTCAGCAAATCGCAGTTACAAGCAGCTTGTGTTGGTGTCGGGATTGAGTTTGTTCATATTCCGCAATTGGGGATCGATTCCGATAAACGGCAGGAATTGGTATCGCAGGCCGATTATGATAAGCTTTTTGCCATGTATCGTGCCGATGTTTTGACACAAACGAAAGAATACCAGGATAAATTGATGGACTTGTTGTCCAAGTATAAAAGGATAGCATTGACCTGTTTTGAAGCAAACATTTGCCAGTGCCACAGGACGCATTTAGCCAATGCGATCTCGAAAAATTCTTCGTTTGTTTTCGAAGTGAAACACTTGTAACATGGCGAGAACAAAAGTTTTGATTGCTGTTAAAACCTATCCTACTTTAGCAGCCAAATATGATGAATTAGTTTGTACAGCCGGATTCCGTGAAGATGGATCCTGGGTTCGTATCTATCCTATTCCATTCAGAAAACTCGATTATGATAAGCAATACAAAAAATACGATTGGGTTGAAATAGATTTAGTCCGCAATGATTCGGATTTTCGCCCAGAAAGCCATCGTCCATATTCAATTGATCATGCTTTTGACATTGTTGGTCATATTGACACTTCAAACAATTGGCAACTTCGCAAAGAAATAGTCCTTAGAAACGTTTATACAAATCTTGAACTATTAATTGCTGATGCAAAAGACAGATCAAAAAAAACATCGCTGGCCGTTTTCAAACCGACTCGAATACTTGATTTTATTTGTGAACCAACCGACCGGGAATGGGATAAAGTCAAACTTGACAATCTAAAGGCGAAAGCACAACAACTTAATTTATTTGCCAACTCAGACAACCCATTTGAAGTGGTAAGGAAATTACCCTATAAATTTTCCTTCGTATTTTTGGATGAAAAAGGATACAAAAGCACCTTGATGATTGAAGACTGGGAAACTGGTCAGTTATTTTGGAATTGCTTGAAGCAACATGAAGGAAACGAACAAAAAGCGTGTCAGGATGTAAGAATGAAATATTTTGATGATTTTGCCAGATCCAAAGATTTGTATTTTTATTTAGGAACAACGCGAAATTTCCACTTCGTAGCTCCCAATCCATTTATCATAATTGGTGCATTCCATCCGAAGAAGGAGGATCAACTGAGTTTATTCTGATATATTTTAGTCTTTCCCATTTTCATAGTTGTCGGGTTTAACTGACCGGGAGATAAATTTAGGATATTATTTTCTATCAGGATCCCTTGGCTGAAGCCAACGGCAATGAAAGAAGACAAAAGCAGAATCGCCCTTCGGCTTCCAGCTCCGCTCATGTACCAGCAATCGAAAATCGGCAATCGAAAATCAAAAATAGAGGGATACTATCACAAACGCCGCAAATATAACCCCGGCAATGCCATTGGTTGTACCGAATGCCAGGTTTACCCTGCTCAGATCATCAGGCTTGACAATCAGATGCTGGTACACCATCAATCCGCCGAATAGCGTAGCTCCCACCCAAAAGATCCAGTCGGCTTCCATGGTAATTCCGGCCAGCACCACAAAAACGAAAGTAATTACATGCAATAGAATTGAAATGACCAGTGCCTTCCTGATTCCGATAAGAACCGGAATGCTCTGCAAACGGTACTTTTGGTCGAACTCTACGTCCTGGCAGGCATAAATGATATCGAACCCGCTAACCCAGAAAAAAACGACTCCGGAAAAGAGGAGCGGAGCAACTGCAAATGCTCCTGTCACGGCCAACCATGCTCCGATCGGTGCGAGGGAAAGCCCCAGACTGAGCACAAAATGGCACAAAGGGGTAATTCTTTTGGTAAAGCTATAGCCTAGTATGACGAACAGCGCTACCGGCGAAAGCGCAAAACATAGAGGATTGATCATCCAGGTTACCAGTCCGAAGAGAAATGAATTGATGATCACAAAGGCGAGTGCATTACGCGCGCTTACCAGGCCGGCAGGGATCTCCCGCTGGGCGGTGCGGGGATTGGCGGCATCAAACCTACGGTCGAGGTAACGGTTGAAACCCATGGCCGCATTCCTGGCAAAAACCATCGAAAGGATAATTTCTGCGAGTAGTTTCCAGAAATGAACCTGATCTGTCACCATCGTAGCCATGAAAAAACCGATCAGGGCGAAGGGCATCGCGAAAATGGTATGCTCGAATTTGACGAGACGGGAGTAGAGGAGTAGTTTGTTCATAGAAAGTGCCTAAAGTGACTAGAGTACTTAAAGTGCCTAAAGTTACGTTTGATCAAAAATAGTAGAATTTTGAAACAAATTAGGCCAGATATTTCCACAACTTATATACTTATCTTAACTTTAGGCATTCTAGGCACTTTAAATACTTTAGGCACTTTAGTTCACTCTAGTCACTTTAGGCACTTTTTACCATGCAAGACTTCAAGAAACGCTACACCCTGAACGCCACTCCGGCAGATGTTTACAATGCAATGACCAATCCCCTGATGATTGAAATCTGGACAGGCGAACCTGTGGTCATGAGTACCGAACCAGGCAGTGAATTTGAAATCTGGGACGGCGCCATTACCGGTGAGAACCTCGAATTCGTTCAGGACAAGTTGATTGTTCAGAAGTGGTTCTTTGGAGAAGAGGAAGATTCAATCGTAACCATAAAATTACACCCCGACAGGAAAGGTACACTCGTCGAACTGCATCAAACCAATATTCCTGCTGATGCTTATGAAAACATGGTGGAAGGATGGGATGTGGATTATTTCGGGAATCTGAGGCAACTTTACGAATAAAAAAAGGACTGGGAGACTATGGGACTGGGGGACCAGGAGAGCGCGACTCTCAAATGTATCTCCCTGAGCTTGTCGAATGGACTATTATATAATGTACAATTCCCGGTCCCTAATTCCCCGGTCCCTGAGCTTGTCGAAGGGGTCGAAGGGGTCGAAGGGGTCGAAGGGCGATGCAATACGAAGAAACAATGAAACGGGGGAAAGATCATCGGTCCATGTGCCTAGATTCCCCTGATTCTGTGGAAGGGCAGGAGGGATGTTTTCTTCGTTAAATGACCACTTAAATTAGGACTTGAACTTGGGAGTGCCGATCGCCCTCTCATCCACTCGCCCTCTCGTCCACTCGTCCACTCGTCCTAGTCGTCCACTCGTCCTAGTCGTCCTATTCGTTCCCTCGTTCCTACCTCGGGCTCATCCTCAGCCGCATCAGATAATCATCCATCACATAGCCTGATCCGATGTCGCTCTCTACTTCACCGTACCTTTCAAACCCCATCTTCTCATAGGCTGTGATGGCATCCAGATTGTTCTTGTTGACGGTCAGGGTGATGAAATCAGATCCGTATGCCTTGCACTTGGCAATCAGAAAGTCAAGTCCTTCATGGCCGATACCTTTCCCGCGCTCAGCGTCCAGAATGTAAAACTTACTGAGGAACAATTCACTGTGCCTGTGAATGATCCCAATATATCCCACGGGCTTGCCTTCTGCCCTGATCATAAAGTATTCGTATCCTTCGGTTTTGATCTGCGAATTGATTGCCTTGGGTGTCTGGTACTTGTTCAGCATGTAACTTACCTGATCCTCGCCAATGATCGAAACATAATGCTGATTCCAGATTATTTTTGCCAGACCAGCGATGATGGTTATTTCCTGCTCAGATTCAACGGGTTTGATTTGAATATTCATATTTACCTGATTTGAGCTCCTAACTCTCTTTTGAATGCATTGATCAATTTCTCCATAGTTTTTTCTATCTGCTTGTCGTTAAGTGTTTTGGAATCATCCCTTAACAGGAAGCTGACAGCATACGATTTCTTGCCTTCCGGCAGGTGCTGGCCTTCGTACACGTCGAAAATGGAAACAGATTTCAACAGTTCTTTCTCCGTCCGCTTTGCACACATTTCGATGGTGCTGAAGGTTACTTCCTTGTCAACAAGCAGTGCAAGGTCCCTTTTTACTTCAGGGAACCTTGGCAGCGGCGTATAGGCAACTTTATGCTTTTTAATGGCATTAAGCAGAAGAGTCCAGTGAATATCGGCATAATACACATCCGCCTGGATATCGCTCTGTTTCAAAATATTCTTACCAAGAATGCCCAATTGTGCAATCTTCTGGTTGTTGAACGAATAGATGATTCCTTCCGAATAAATTTCTGAAACGAAGGTTTCCATCTGACAATTTCCAGGTAGGACTCCCAAGCGAGATAAAATCTTTTCGAGGTAACCCTTCAAGGTGTAAAAACTGGATGGAGTGGCTTTTGATACCCAGTTTTCGTTTTCCTTGTTCCCCGTGAGCCATAATCCAATATGCTCTTCCTCCCTGTAGTTTTTAACAGGATTCGAATAGGTCTTGGTTCCGTCGTAGAAATAGACATTGCCAAATTCATACAATTTCAAATCGGAATTTCTGAAATTGGTATTTCTCAAAATGGTCTCAAGTCCGCCGAAAAGCAAGGTCTGGCGCATGGCATTGAGATCCGAACTGAGCGGATTATAAAGTTTTACGCAGTTTCCCTCCCTGAAAGTATCGAGTGTTTCGTAATAGGTCGATTTTGTGAGCGAATTGCACATGATTTCGTTGAAACCATTGGCGGTAAGCATCTCGGAAACCAGGTTCTGCAATTTTTGCTTGTCGGGATGACCTGCGTGCTGAAGCGTTGATTTTACTGCTGTACCCGCCTCAACATTGTTGTAGCCATAAATCCTGAGCAGTTCCTCGATCACATCTGCCTCTCTGCGCACATCCACGCGGTAGGGCGGTACAGAGAGTTCTAGCCCGGTTTCAGTCTCTGTAACAATTTTAATCTCTAGCGAGCCCAGAATGTTCCTGATCTGTTCGCTGGGAATCTCCTTGCCTATCAGCCTGGTAATGTTTCTGTAACTTACGGATACCGCGAAAGGTTCAAGTATGGCCGGGTCTGCAACAACATCCACGATATCGGAAGATATGACGCCACCAGCAAGTTCGCAGATCAGGATGGCAGCACGTTTAAGGGCATAGATGGTTCCGTTCGGATCTACTCCGCGTTCGAAACGAAAGGAAGCATCCGTGTTCAAACCGTGACGCCTGGCCGTTTTACGGATAAAGACCGGATTAAACCAGGCGCTTTCCAAAAACATATCTGTAGTTTCATTTTTGATCCCGGAATCAATTCCTCCGAAGACGCCGCCAATGCACATACCATCTGATTCGTTGCAGATCATCAGGTCTTTTTCGTCGAGAAGACGATCCACCTCATCCAGGGTACGGAATTTTGTTCCGGCTGGCAGGGTTTTAACCACTATTTTGTTCCCCTTGATTGCTGAACTATCAAAAGCGTGCAGTGGCTGTCCCGTTTCGAAAAGGACATAATTGGTGATGTCGACCACATTGTTGATGGGTTTCAACCCAATCACCCTTAGCCTGTTTTTAAGCCATTCGGGCGATTCCCTGATGGTTATTCCTGAGATGGAAACTCCTGCATATCGGGCGCAGGCTTCCGGATTTTCGATGGTAACCGTAACCGGATGGGTACGTTTTGCGACGGTAAAAGCCTCCACCGAAGGACGAATATAACGAATGTCCTGGGTTTGCCTCAAATAAGCAGCCAGGTCGCGGGCCACCCCGATGTGCGACGCGCTGTCGATTCGGTTGGGGGTGAGGTCGACTTCCAGACAATAGTCGCTTTCGATATTGAAATATTTCGAAGCGGGAGTTCCTGGCACGGTAGCAGGGTCGAGCACCATGATGCCATTGTGGTCGTTTCCGAGGCCAATTTCATCTTCGGCGCAGATCATTCCTGCCGAAACTTCTCCGCGTATCTTTGATTTTTGAATTGTGAATGATTCATCGCCCTTGTACAGCGTAGTGCCTACAGTCGCAACGATCACTTTCTGACCTGCGGCTACATTAGGGGCGCCGCAAACAATCGGAGCGACCTCTCCGTTACCCAGATCGACGGTGGTTATACTAAGGTGATCGGATCCGGGATGCTTCCCGCAGGTAAGTACCTCACCAACCACCAGCCCTTTCAACCCTCCCTTGATGGATTCCACCTCCTCCATGCTTCCCGTCTCCAGGCCCAGTTGTGTCAGTAATGCAGCAATTTCCTGCGGGGACAGGGATAAATTGAGGTAATCTTTCAGCCACTTATATGAGATGTTCATTCGATTCAGTTTAATATGGGTGCATATATAGTTTCACATACCCAAACCTCATAGATACAGTAGATGTCTCTCAAATAGGACTTGGAATTGTCACAAAAATTCATGGCCAGCCAAATTTTTCAGATGCTTTGTTTGACATTCAATTATGTCCTCCCAAAGGAGCAAACACCAGG
>Ga0118677_10007792_pt1 | contig 17079 bp, 14 predicted proteins | sample AliMusrvi5mmetaG_FD_86154 | JGI IMG/M metagenome (GOLD analysis project Ga0118677, IMG submission 86154) | reverse complement strand
TTTCTCCAACATTGATGCCAAAAGGCTCGATCTGGAGACCTTGGACTTTGATTTGGCGGGCCTGTTGGAGGATTTCACCGCCACCCTGGCCCTGCCGGCTCGCGAGAAAAACCTGGCCCTGCACTGCAGCGTCGAGGCTGCGGTTCCCGCCCTGCTGCGCGGCGACCCGGGGCGCCTGCGCCAGGTTCTAAGCAACCTGACCGACAATGCCCTCAAGTTCACTGCGTCCGGCGAGGTGAGAATCCATGTCGCCCTGATGGCAAAGACCGCTCAAGAAGTCCTCCTGCGCTTCGCGGTGCATGACACCGGCCTGGGCATCCCCGACGACAAGCTCAGCCTGCTGTTCGACAAGTTCAGCCAGGTGGATGCCTCGACCACGCGCCAGTTCGGCGGCACGGGCCTGGGCCTGGCCATCTCCAAACAGCTCGCCGCGCTGATGGGCGGCGAGATCGGCGTGACCAGCGAACCCGGCGTCGGCTCCGAATTCTGGTTCACCGCCCGCTTGGGCCGACAGGCCGGGGTGCCCACCCAAGCGCCCCTCATCACGCGGCACAGCGTGCGCCCCTCGCTGCCCCAGTTCCACGGCCACAGGGCGCGTATCCTGCTGGCCGAGGACAACATCACCAGTCAGCAGGTGGCGTTGCGCATCCTCACCAAGCTGGGTCTGCGCGCCGATGCCGTGGCCAATGGCGCGGAAGCCCTCAAGGCCCTCGAATCCATCCCCTACGACCTCGTCCTGATGGATGTGCAGATGCCCGAGATGGATGGCCTCGAGGCGACCCGTCACATCCGCAGTCCTCGCTCCGCTGTCTGCAATCGCCAGGTGCCCATCATTGCCATGACCGCCAATGCCATGGCCGGCGACCGTCAGCTATGCCTGGATGCACAAATGAGCGACTATGTGACCAAACCGGTTTCGCCGCAGTCCCTGGCCGAGGTGCTCCAGCGCTGGCTGCCCAGCCTGCGGGACGAGCCATGCGAATCCGCAGCCGGCCGGCCAGCCTCAGAGGACCCGTGCCTTGCTGCGGCGGCCTGCCTGGCCTGAACCGCACGCTTGAATGGAAACGGCGGGACGAAGATGACCACGGATGAAGAGGATTTCTAGGATTGAAGGTGAAGACGGATGGCGGCCGCATAGACGCAACGAACGCAACGGTGAAGTGGGTTGAGACCCGAACAATCCTTCAATGCGTGAACTCCGTCGTCCCATCCACCCCCAATCCCAACCATTCCGCCTGGTTTCCGTCTTTGCGTCTTTGCCTGCCCCGGCATAGCCGATAGGCGACGCCGGGCGGTCCTAATTCTTAATCCCTCTTCATTACGGGTGCCCTTGGCAATCAGGCAAAAAAGAAATTAAAAATAACTTGACTTCGCCAGTATATATACGTACGTACACGCCAGCGCATGCCCCGAAGTTCCCTAGCTCCCGCGTTTGTTGAGGTTCAGAGCCTTGGTGCTGGCCGGTGTTTCCGGCTGGCCCGTCGCGTGGGTGCTTGGACTCGAATCGGGAGTTGCCTGCGCCGACGCTCAGGCATCGACGGCAGGCGCAAGCGCTGCGCCGCATGCAAGCCGAAGCCGTCTTAGAACCCATTCATCGAGATCATGTCGCTAAAACCCAATTTGTGTTTCACGCTGCCGGAGAGCATGCGGGTGTGGAGAAGCCAACCCGCGAGTCCCGGGGCGACCAAAGAAACCTGCGCGGCGGCGATTGCGGTTTCCGCGCCGCTTGCCATTCTGGTGGTGGCCATCGTGTATGCCTTGGCGACCAAGGTGGCGCTACAGGTGACGAATCTTCCCGGCAACGTCTCGCCGGTGTTTCCGGATGTGGGAATCGCCCTGGCGGCGGTGCTCATTGTGGGCCGCATGGCGCTGTTAGGCGTGTGGCTCGGCTCGTTCGCGGTCAATGCGGTGGCCTTCTTCCAGGGCACGGCCAACTCCGGCCACTCCGCCATCAGCGCTTTGCTGGTGGCCGCGCTGATTGCCGTGGGCACCCTCGCCTGCGCCAGTGCGGGGGCCTGGCTGGTGCGTCATTTCTGCAAGGAGGATCACCCCCTGTTCAGCGGCTACAATGCGCTGATCGTGGTCACGGTTGGCGCGCTGGGCTGCTGCATGCTCAGTCCCACCTGCGGGCTGCTGGGCCTGTCGTTGGGAGGCTATGTCCCCTGGGAACGCTTCGGCTACTCCTGGCTCACCTGGTGGGTGGGGGATGCGGCCGGTGCCATTGTCGTCGCGCCGCTGATCCTGGCCTGGCATTTCCAGTATTCTTTCAAAAAGAAATCCTGGCTGATGTTGGAAATGGCGATGTTGGGGATGGTGACCCTGCTGCTGTGCATTTTCGTGCTGTTCCAGCAGCACGCGCATGTTGAGTACTGCCTGCTGCCCCTGCTGCTGTGGTCGGCCTTTCGCTTTGGCGCGCGCGGTGCCGGCACCGCCGCGGCCGCCATCGCGATTTTCGCCATGATCGGCACCCGCTTGGAAAGTAGCCCCTTTGGCGGCAATACGGTGCATGAATCCCTCATGCTGCTGTATTCGTTTCTGGGCGTGGCCATGATCTCCGTGCTCGTGCTTGCGGGCATCCTCTCCGAGCGCAAGCGGGTGGAGGCGGAACTCCAGGCGACCAACCGCTCCCTCGCCGCAGCCACCGCCCTCGCCAACCGTCTCGCCAAACAGGCCGAGCTTGCCAACATCGCCAAGAGCGAATTCCTGGCCAACATGAGCCATGAACTGCGCACCCCCATGAACGGCGTGCTCGGCATGAACGGCTTGTTGCTCGATACGGAACTCGACGCCGAGCAACGCAGCTACGCCGAACTCGCCCATGCCAGCGGCCAGGCCATGCTCAGCCTGCTCAACTCGATCCTGGACTTCTCGAAAATCGAGGCCAAAAAGCTCGAGCTGGAGACCTTGGACTTTGACCTGGCGATCTTGCTGGAGGATTTCACCAGCGCGCTGGCGCTGCCGGCTCGCGAGAAAAACCTGGCCCTGCACTGCGGCATCGAGGCTGCGGTGCCCGTCCTGCTGCGCGGCGACCCGGGCCGCCTGCGCCAGGTTCTATGCAACCTCGCCGACAATGCCCTCAAGTTCACCGCGTCCGGCGAGGTGAGAATCCACATCGCCGTGGTGGCAAAAACCGCGCACGAGGTCCTCCTGCGCTTCGCTGTGCGCGACACCGGCCTGGGCATCCCCGACGACAAGCTCGGCCTGTTGTTCGACAAGTTCAGCCAGTTGGATGCCTCGACCACGCGCCAATACGGTGGCACGGGCCTGGGCCTGGCCATCTCCAAACAGCTCGCCGCGCTGATGGGCGGCGAGATCGGCGTGATCAGCCAACCCGGCGTCGGCTCGGAATTCTGGTTCACCGCCCGCCTGGGCCGTCAGACCCGACTGGCCACCCAGGCAGCCATCATCACGCGCCACCCCGCCCACAAGGCGCTACCCCAGCTCCATGGCCACAGGGCGCGCATCCTGCTCGCCGAGGACAATATTACCAGCCAGCAGGTGGCGCTGCGCATCCTTACCAAGCTGGGCCTGCGCGCCGACGCCGTGGCCAATGGCGCGGAAGCCATCAAGGCCCTCGAATCCATCCCCTACGACCTCGTCCTGATGGATGTGCAAATGCCCGAGATGGACGGCATTGAGGCGACCCGTCATATCCGCAGCCCTCACTCCGCCGCCTGCGACCCGCAGGTGCCCATCATTGCGATGACCGCCAATGCCATGGCCGGCGACCGCCAGAAATGTCTGGATGCGCAGATGAACGACTATGTCTCCAAGCCGGTTTCGCCGCAGTCCCTCGCCGAGGTGCTCCAGCGCTGGCTGCCCAGCGCCCCGGACGACGGCGAACAAGCGTCTGATCTGCAAGCCGCAGCCGATCCATGCCTGACCACGGCGGAGTGTCTGGTCTGATCCCGCAGGTCGATGTCGAAACGAACCGGGCCTGGTCTGGCAAGCGTTGGGAGTGTCACGGTCTAAGACCACCCTCTGCGTCCCGCCTCTTCCATTCATGCCCGCCCCGCTCTCGACGCGCCCCAGGTGCCGCACATGGCCTGATTGGCAGCATTTGCCGATTCTCAGGGTTGGCATGCATCCAATAATTGTAAAATTTCCGTTGACGCGGAGTACATTTTTTGAAATTTTCCGGCGGTGATGAAACGCATGTTGCGGTATGTCCCAATTTGCCGGAGCAGGGAGAAGAGGACTTGCTTGGCAATCAGGAAAAAAGAAAAATAAAAATCCCTTGACTTGCCCGGTATATTTACGTACGTATGCCCTATCACATGACCCGCACATTTTCGATCACCGTCGTCGCCTGCTGCTTTGCCCTCGCCGGGCCGGCGGCCGCGTCGCGTTTGATGGAGCGGGTGGCGGGGCAGCATGAGCGCTTTCTGGAAGAGCGGCGGGACGCCCTGGCAGGCTTGAGCGATCCGTTCGGCGTGCCGGCAGCGGCCCGATTGGTGCTGGAAGCTCCACGGCCGCGTGGCCTTGGAGGTGCGGCGTGGAAGCGCAATGTGGTCTCGACGGTGTTCTGGGTGGGTGAGTTGCCGAGCGCGCACAACCCGACGCCTAACACCCGCAGCGCGTGGGACCAAAACTGGCTGGCGAATTTTGGCGGTTACGACGATCCGGATCATCGGGCCGGGTATCTGCCGGCGGGCTTCACCCCCTTGCTCAATCCGTTTTACGTGGCGCTGCCCTACAATGACGTGGCGCGCGGCGGGGTGCACCGTCCCGAGGCCAGCGAGGTGATCCCGTGGTTTTGGCAGAGCTATCGCGGCGACGGCATTTCCGTCTGCAAGGGCCGCTGGGTGGCCATCCACCATCAAGGCCGCGTCTGTTATGCGCAGTGGGAGGACGTCGGCCCCTTCGAGGTGGCTCACTGGCAGTATGTCTTCGGCAACGCCGATCCGCTGCCCAACCGCAATGGCGGCGCGGGCATCGACCTGAGCCCCGCCGTGCGCGATTTCCTCCAACTGCGCAGCGGCGCCACCGTCGAGTGGCGCTTCGCCGAGGACCGCGAAGTGCCACAGGGCCCCTGGCGCAACTGGTCCCGCGCTGTCCCCTTCGTTCGATCCCAAACGAATGTGCATGATGAATAAACCACCCCCCCCAACACCCAGCCATGAAACGTCGTGAAATTGCCGCCCTTGCGGCACTCGTCCTCGGTGCGCTTGCTTCGCCACAAGCAATGGCGCAATCCAGCCCATCCATTCCCGTCGGAACGCTGTCCGCCTATCCGACCGTTGTGCAAACCGGCACCTGCCCGACCCTCACCTGGGGCATCAGTTATCCATCGGTCGTGAAAAACTATATCACCATCACTCCGCCGGGTGGCGGCACGATCACTCCCACTCAGAATCTGATTTGCGACATCAGGATCCTTGGCGCTGGCGTGACCACGCAGAACTCCAACGGTTCGATCAATTACATCGAAACCAAGTGTCAAATCAAGTACAACGGTTCGTCAAGCTGGACCACGATCTTCGATGGCAAGGAAACCGACACCATTGTCCAGCAACAGGGCATCATCAAAACCTTGAACGTCACCTCGGCCAAAGCCATCGACTTCGGCGGGCAGTATTACTGGAATAATGCCTGGAGCACCTTCCGCAGCTCAACAAGCAGCCCCACTTATGTGTGGAGCTTGGTCAGCGGCGACACCCCTCCTAACAAAGTTCCAGCCTACAATGCGCCATCTTTGGAATCATTCATCAAGCCGTATCTCAATGCGTCCAACAAGGTTCAGATCGGTCCCATGGACGTGATCGTCTTCATCGAGTTGACCGATACGGACACCAACGCCGTCGGATATGACCAGCAGGACCTGGTATTGCTCGTAACATTCCGTACCTCCTGATCCCATGCAAACCAAATTTCTTCCAGTTGGGCTGGGAATAGCGGTGTTTGTCGCAATGGCCGCCCGGGGCGCTGCCGCAGGGCCCGTCATGCGCGACGTCGCAACTGAGGAACAACTTGTCCTGGCCCAGCGCAAGGCAGCGCAGATGGATCCGATGAAAAACCTGGCGCCGTCCAACCTCGCGGATCCGGCGGTGTTGAATCCGCCGCAAGATCTGCTCAGCCAGTCGGACATCGTGTGTTTTGGCGGCATTGCCACGCTGGTGCCCAAGCATGCGATTCTGCAGATTCCGGAGGCTTATGCGGAGCGGTTGAAATTCGCCCCCGGAGCGCAAATCGTCGGCTGGGCGGATTTCTATGCGGCCAACCGCGGCTGGATCACCACCGTCGAGATCAGCCGCGTACAAGCCGAGGGCAAGGAACCCATCGCCGCGGATACCCGCAAACAGCTCACCCAATGCCGCAACCTGGTGGTGGCGACGTATCTGGGCGGACCCATTTCCTTGCTGGCGCCCAAAGTCGCGCCGCCCGCAACGGCAGGCGCCTCCACCAAATCTCCCGAACCCGTCAAACCATGAACGCCATTCCATTGCGCTTGGTTCCCATGTTGCTGGCCACCTGTGCGCTGGCCCCGGCCCAAACCTACACCAACTTCATCCGTCAAATCCAGCAACCCTCAGGCGTCCAGTGGGACGCGACGGTGGCAGCCAGCGGCTCGCAATTGTCCGCGCTGGCCATCAATCCGGGTGGCGCCAACTTCCAATTGTGGACCGTGCTGTCCTCGCCGCTAACCAATTACCTGCTAGCCAGCACGTATGTCAGCACCTATGCGCCTCTGGCAACCGTTGTCGTCCGCTCGGAGGATCCCTATCTTACCATCCCGAGAACCCGTGCGGACCGGCCGTTCTACGTCGATCTAACGGTATCCGGGCTGCTCACGGGAGCGACCAATCCGGTTGCCTCGGAGAGCGTCACGCTGATGCATTATGTGCAATCGTATGGCACGGGCGGAACGGGATTGAACCTTGATCGCACCCAGGCCACCTTGCTGACCCAGGCCTCGGTCACCACCAACGGCTTTCAGACCCTGACCTACACCGCGAACTCGGTGCCGGGAGCGGTGCGGACGAAGGTTCGCGGTGAGGAGCGTTTCTCGGTGTTTTCAATCGCGGACTATCAAGCTCCGGCGTCCCAACTCGCCTCGCAGTTCATCCAAATCTGGCCGGTGGCGGACGGGTCGATTGCCGGGATCACCCAAGGGATGTTGATTCGGTTCACCGTGCCGCAACTCACCCTGACACTCAACGACCTGTATCCCAGCTCCACCAGTTATGCGCAAGTCTATATGGGCAACCCGGTACTGGGGACTGTCGGAACGGTGATACCGGGTTCCGCGCTGGTCATCAGTGACACCGTGCCGAACAGCCGGGTGCTGACGTTGCAAGGCTATGACCAAGTGTTTCCGACTGACGGCCTCTGGACCCTGGAACTGCTCACCGTGACACCCTTCGGCACCGATCGGCTTGCGTATGTCAGTTTTACTGTTCAAAGAATCATCTCGATGAACACCAACTTCTCAATCGACGAATGACTCAAGGATTTTTCGGTTCCTCCAATTCCCTTTGCATTTCCTGCTTGAAATTCTCATTTCGATAGATTAGGGAAAAGCGTGCCTCCTTGGTCTGCCGCAGCAAGTCCTCCACCTCGGTGAACGCCAGCAGCAAGAACAACCCCTTCACAGGTTCCCGATGAAACGAAAGAGTCTTGGTTGCAAACTTGTCTTCCACCGTCCGCTGTTGCTGGTTGGCGCTGAGCGCCCCGTGCTGCGCGCCGAGCTGGTTGCGCAGCGTGTCGAAGCGCGCGGCGAGGGTGTCCGCGGAGACCTCCGGATCGAAGTAATGAACCGTCAGCTCGTAGAGCCTGCCGCTGAGAAAACGCCCCTCCAGCGCCGCCGCCTGGCTCTCGGGCAGCAGGCCCCTGCGCGGCTGGATCTTCACAATCCGCAGCGCCGCCTGGTCGCCCGGCAACATGATCGTCACGTCCAGGGCATGGCGCGAGGCCCACGCCAGCAATTTCTCCGGAGAATCGCCCCAGTGCAAGCCGAAGGGCGGCTCGAGGAGCGCCTGCGCGGCGACGCGCCCGCCGCCAAGCAGCAGGATGGCGGCACACCAGGCCAAGGCGCGAAACGATCCGGTCACCCCCGCAGCCTGGCAGTTTGCGCGGCGCGCCGCAAGGCCGGATCCGGGCGCTGCGGATATTTGTTGGTGGAAGCCTCCCTGTCGCTGACGATTCTGGCGCTCCTCGGCTTGGTGATGCTCAAGCTCTCGCTCAACATCCTGCAGCCGCGGCAGTGGGCGCTCCAGCAGACCCTCTCGGATGCCTACATGTCCTACGAGCGCGCCTATGCCGAACGCCTGCCCTTCCAAACCCTGACCTCCGGCACCTCGCCGTGGCCAGCGTATCCGACCACCACCACCACTCAGGTCAATCTCGGGAGCCTGCCCGGCGGCGTCGCGGTGACCGGCACGGTGCTGCGGACCCGGCTGCCGGACTCGAACAATTTGCCCATCGACAGCGGCACCGGCACCACGGCCACCAATCCGGCCAGCATGAAAACGTGGAAAGTGCAAAGCGTGGTGACCTACAAGATTGGCGGTCGCACCTATGCCAAATCCCGAACCGTCATTCGCTCGCAATGAACGCGCCCGCTTCACGTCAATGCCCCAAATCCGCGGCTGAATCCACGGTTTACACGGATTTTTGGAAGTGGATCTCGTCTGCATTTCAATCCGTGAAATCCGTGGTTCATCCCACCGCTATTCCATATCCGCCCGGGACGGTTGGGATGCGGCGCGGCCCTGGATTCAGACGCCAGGGCTTCACCCTCGTGGAGCTAACGGTGACCATCATGCTGGGAATGGCACTTTCCGCGATGTGCCTGTCGCTGTTCAACCAACAAATGGCGTTCCTGCGCATATACAAGGCGCAGAGTTTCCTGACTGAGGAGGCACCGATCATCAACATGCACGTGAGCCACCTGGTGGGCAAGTCCGAGCGCTTCCGCCTGCATCTTTCGGTGACCGACGCGCTCGCCGGCACCAATCCCCAGTCCGGTGCCTCGCCGGTGCTGGTGCTGAACTCCCGCCAGCCCGATGGGGTGGTGCGCGCCGCGATCCTGTCCTTTGAGAACCGCGGCAGCGGCCTGGCGCTGTACTATTATGTGGTGCCGCTCAGCGGGGTGCTGGGCACCCCGCAATGGTATATCACCAAGGTGCCAACCAATATCGCGTTTTCCGTGAGTCAGGGAATCCTCCTCATGACCCTGACCGGCCCCAACGGCGAAATCATCACTTATTCCGGAGCCATGACCCAATGAAAACCCCCGTCCGCAAGCGCCGTCCGTCAGGCTACATCTCGTTATTGCTAGTGCTCGGGATGGGGATTCTGCTTACGTTCCTGATGGTGTTTGCCTACAAACGGGCGAGCACCGCGACCTCGGTCCAATCCACCGTGCAGTTGCAGGTGGATTACGGCGAGAAGGAGGAGGCGATCCTGCGCTCCATCGTGTCCATCACCCCCAACCGGGCGATCCGCGCGATGCAGAGCCTGTCCAATTCCAGCAGCACCATCAGCGACCCGCTGCGCTGGCAGAATATCTTCACCGAAGCGCTGGACCTGGCCAACTCCCGCCAGTCCATTTCCAGCCAGGTGCTCACCTCGCTGGGCACCACCGCACCCCAGGTGGCCAACTCCGGCGATGACGCCATCGCCTCTCCCAGCGTGGTCTTCAAGGCGCTTGGCACCGATACCGGCTATGCCTCGGTGGGCATCAACCGCAGCCTGGGCACCGGCTACCCGGTGCCGCTGACCTGCAGCAATTCCACCGATTCCACCCGCGACGCCACCTGGCCGATCATTTCGAGCACCAAGGTGTACGGCGCGCTGGCACAAAGCGGCATCGGGCTGCCCTACGCCACCTATCCGAATTTCAACCTCATCACCTATCCGAACATCAACTTCGGCTACGCGAGCCCCGGCCAGCCGTTTGTGGCCAAGCACAATTGGTGGGGCTTCTCGATGGACCTCTCCGAGCCGGATTCCGCCGCGACCGGGGCCGTGCTGTCGCGGCGCAACTTCGTGCTGTCGATCTACGAGATTCCCTCCCAGTTGGCCATTTCCACTTCCTCGTTCATGGAATTGGGCCAGTATGCCAGCGGCAGCGCCTGGCAGAACGTCACCATCAACGGCAACATTTTCGCCGGACAGGCGCAGGTGGATGGCACCACCGTGCTCCCGCCGTTGGCCACCCGCCGCGGCGCGACCCTGTCCACCGGCACCACAGTGGGCGGGCAGAGTTTCACCGGTGATCCGCTCGCGCCGGGGGTGCGCGAGGCCTATCTGCTCACCCAGGGCACCTTTTTTCCCGTCTCGCTGGCTTCCGAGAGCGGGCGCGCCGCCTTTATCCCCATCAACCGCGGCGTGGACTTTTTCGACCGCTTCACCCATTCCGCCGAAACCAGCGTGTTGTCCTCCACCACCTGGAACAATTACTCCGTCGGCGCCCTCCAATGCGACATGCGCCTCGACGTGGTCCAGTCGGTCAGCGCGTCGAACAAGACGCCCACCGTCCTGCGCTTTTCCTACCTGAAAGCAGGCGTCCGCACCGACTTGACCGTGCCGCTGACCACCGGCGTGGCCACCGGCTCACCGATTGGCTACCTCTATGCTTGTGCCGAGAACGGCACCTACAACTTCGGCACTGCGGTGGTCGATCTGGCATACGGCATGAATGGCACCTATGCCTATCAAACGGCCCAGACCGGCTCGGTCACCTTCAACAATGCCCGCTTCGGCGACCCGCTCGTCGGCACGGTCAAAGCCGGCTATTTCCGGCCGAGTTACCCGTTTGAACTCAAGACCCTGCCCTCCGGCAGAACCTGTATCGCGGTCTATCCCAAGCGCATCGCCGCGTTTCTCACCGCGCTGGGAGCCGACAGCACCGCCGTCAACAACTCCCTGGTGGTTAACGTGGACTATACCGTGGCCACCGGCAGCGCGTTTCTGACCAAACCCGCGATCCCAAGTACCAGTCTGGATTACGGGGTCATCCTGCTGGAATGCAATGATCTGACTTCCTTCACCACGGGCTTTTCCCTGGTGACCAATCTGCGCTTGTACGTCGGCGATGATTTCAACGTGGTGGCCACCACGCCGCCAGCCGGCTATACTCCCCCCTCGGGAGTCTATTACCCCCCAACCTCGCTGTTCGCTCCGGAAAAGCGCTTTGGCTCGGACATGGACCCCTTCGGAGTGAACTTTGCCGGGCAGATGGGCTCGCTGGCCAGTGAAACGGCCACCGCCCCGGTCCGCCCCATGGATGCCAAGGCGATGAGTGACGCCACCATCGCCACCGGCAACGTGACGGTCAACCTCAGTCCCATCACCCACCCGGCCAACCTCCCTCCCATCTTCATGATGAACTGGCTGGTGCTCCTCGAAGAACGCAAGCAACAGTTCTACTGAGCCTAGCGCGCAGCGAGCGCTGCGCATGGCCGGGACGCGCATTGAGCGGCTCTTGCCAAGTGCCCTGTCCTTTTGCGGCGGGACTTGGCAGACCCGGTCCAAGGCGGTGGCTGACGAACGACAGCGCCCCCAACGCCTGCCATCACAAACTGCCCTGTGCCATTCCAAGTGCCCTGCCAAATTGGCAGATCGCCCTTAACCTTGTCCCGAAGTCAATTGTTGAAAGTATGAATATACCAAAGTATGGCTTTCGTCTTTTTGAAAGCGCTATTAACCGTCAACCCGTCAAGATGGTTCACCCTTGTTTCGGAACACCGGAGTTCGCGCTCCGGCATGCCGCCACGAGGCTGTGGTGCGATCAACAAACCCGCTACAACCTGCCATGAAATCAACTCAAGTCGCCGCCGCCTGGTCCACCGTTCTAGCCATTTGTGCCCTTGCGTCATCTCACGCCTTGGCGCAATCCACCAATCCGTCCGTTCCCTTCGGAACGCTCAGCGCCTCTCCGTCCGTGGTGCTAACCAACACCAAACCGGAGCAAGCCTGACGTGGAACATCAGCTACCCGCTGTCGATCGATGATCATGTCATCCGGCCGAGTTGCCCCCATCTCCATGATGAACTGGCCGGTGCTTCTCGAAGCACGCAAACGCGAGTTCAACTCCGCGAATTGATTGTTTTGAAAACTTAATATATCAAGGTATATCTTACGCTTTCTTAAAAAAGCGCTTAAACGTCAACCCGCTGGGATGGTTCATCCATGTTTCGGAACACCGCAGACCGGGTTGTCTGGGTCCGCTCCGAGGTCGTGGCTGAATCGGTCAACCAGCCATACCCTATCATGAAAACAAATCAATTCGCCACCGCCTCATCGCTTGCCCTGGTCCTCTGTGCCTTTGCCTCGTCTCAGGCCATCGCACAATCGACCAATCCCTCGATTCCCTTCGGCAAGATCACCGCTTCTCCGACCGTAGTGCAAACCGGCGCCAGGCCGGATCTAATATGGAGCATCAGCTACCCTGCCTCGGTCAAGGATTATGTCGCTGTCAATCCCCTGGGTGCCATAACACCCAAGCAGAATATGATCTGCGACATCCGCATTCTCGGTGCCGGCGTCACCATCCAGGACTCCAAAGGCAATATCGTTTACATCGAGACCTTGGGCCGGCTCCTCTTCAACGGTTCGGCAAGCTGGACGACGATCTTCGATGGCACGGAAAACTCCACCATCGTTCAACAGCAAGGCATCATCAAATCCTTCACTGCCACCGCCAACCAGGCGATCAATTTTGGCGGATACTATATCTATAACGGCGCCAAGGGCCCCTCCTTCACCTCCCTGAGCGGCGATAACGTGCGCGCCATGGTCAATGGCGACACACCGCCTTCCAACATTCCCGACTACAACGCGCCGTCCTTGGCGAGTTTCGTCAAACCTTACCTCGATGCTTCCGGCAAGGTGAAAATCGGCCCCATGGATGTGATCATTTTCATGGAACTGACGACCACTAACAAAGCCACTGTCGGATACGACCTGCAGGACCTGGTGTTTCTAGTCACCTTCCGCAACCCGTGACCTCATGAATGAGCATGCCATCGAATCAATCCGCAGGGTGCGGATAGCTTGGCCGCTTGCAGCGCTGTGCGCCCTGCAGACGCCGCTTTGTCCCGCCGCCTCTCCGGCCATGCGCGATGCCGCGACTCACGAGCAACTCGCCGAGCAATGGAGCAAGACGCAACAGGACGATCCCATGAAACTGCTGCCCGCCGCCCAGGGCAAGGATCCCGCAGGCAAGCCGCCGCAGGATTTGCTGAGCCAATCCGACATCCTGTCGTTCGGCGGCATGGCCACCCTGGTGCCCAAGCATGCGATCCTGCTCATTCCCAAGGCCATGGCCGAGCGCACCAGGTTCGCCGCGGGTTCCACCCTCCTGGGCTGGGCCGAGTTCTATGCCCGGAACCGCGGCTGGATCACCACCGTGGAAGTCAGCCGCGAGCAAGCCGAAGGCCTTGAGCCACTCGCCGCGGATGTCTCCAAACGCTTCAGCGACGCCCCCAATCTGGTGGTGGCCACCTATCAGGGCGGGCCGATCTCGGTGCTGCCACCCAAGGCGCCGCGACCCGCAACCGCCACCCTAACCGAAAACACCAAGCCATGAATAGCCACCTGTTGCGCATTGCCCTGCTGCTTTCCGCCGTTTGCACACTGGCCTCGGCTCAGACCGCGGCGTACACCAATTTCGTCCGGCAGATCCAGTCACCCTCCGGGGTCCAGTGGGATGCCAGTGTGGCTGCCACGGGCGAGCAACTGTCCCCGCTGCCGGTTGATTCTGCTGGTTCGCGCTTCGAGTTATGGACTGTACTGGCCTCGCCGTTAACCAGTTATCTGCTGGATACCAGTTATGTTGGCGCTTACATCCCGGTGGCGTTTGTGACGCTGCACTCGGAGGATCCCTACGGCCCGATTCTGAGAACCCGGGCGGACCGTCCTTTCAGTGTCGTTATCGCCGTCAGCGGCCTGCTCAGCGGGACCACCGTCCCGGTCTCCTCCAAGAGCGTCAACATATTTCATTATGTCCAATCCTATGGGGTTGGCGGTACCGGCGTGAACCTCGACCGCAGCCAAGCCACCCTGCTCACGCAGGCGTCCATCGCTCAGAATGGCACCCAGACTTTCAGCTACGCGGTGACATCGGTGCCCGGGGCCGACCGCTCCAAGGTGCGGGGCGAGGAACGCTTCTCGGTATTCACACTGGCGGACTATCAGGCGCCGGTAACCCAGATCGCCTCGTCGTACATTCAAATCTGGCCGGTGGCCGACGGTTCGCTTACCGGGCTGACCCAGGGCCAGTTGATTCGCTTCTCCCTGCCGCAGGTCACCGTCACGCTCAACGACCTGTATCCGAGTTCGACGAGCTATGTGCAGGTCTATCCGGGCAATCCGCAACTGGGAACGGTCGGCAAAACAGTGCCTGGCTCCGTGTTGGTCATCAATGATTCCGTCCCGCAAAGCCGCGTGCTCACACTCAAGGGCTACGATGCGTTGTTTGATAACGATGGCCTCTGGACCATGGAACTGCTCACCGTCACTCCCTTCGGCACGGATCGGCTGGCCTATGTCAGCTTCAACGTTGATCGGACGATCAAGATCATTAGCAACCTGACGACCGATGAATAGACCGGCTGATCCCACCATCCATCCCCAGCCGTCTGCCGATCATGACACATGAAAACCTCCGCATGCATGCGCCGGCCATCCGGCTATATCTCGTTTCTGCTGGTTCTCTCGATGGGGGCCTTGCTGACCCTATTGATGCTGTTTGCCTATAAGCGGGCAACCACCGCCCACGCGGTCCAATCCGGCGTGCAATTGCAGGTGGATTACAGCGAAAAGGAGGAGGCGATCCTGCGCTCCATCGTGGCCATCGTCCCCAACCGGGCGATCCGCGCCATGCAACCCCAGTCCAACGCCAACTCCACCAACAGCGATCCCTTGCGCTGTCAGAATATCTTCACCGAGGCGCTTGACTTGGCCAACGCCCGGCAGTCGCTCTCCGCCCAGCAGCTCGCCTCTCTCGGCACGACCAACCCGCTGGAGGCCACTTCCGGCCACGCGTCCCTCGGCACTCCCAGCCTGATCTTCAAGGCGCTTGGCACCGAAACCGGCTATGCCTCGGTGGGCATCAACCGCAGCCTTGGCACCGGCTACCCGGTGCCGCTGAGTTGCAGCAACGCCACCGACGAGGTCCGCGACCAAACCTGGCCGATCATTTCCAACAGCAAGGTGTATGGTGCCCTGGCGCAGGCCGGAGTGACCCTGCCGGTGGACGCCTATCCGAATTTCAACATCATCAGCTATCCCAACATCAATTTCGGCTACTCGCGTCCCGGCCAGCCCTTCGTGGCCAAGCGCAACTGGTGGGGCTTCTCGGTCAACCTCGCCCAGCCGGACGCCGCCATCACTGCCTCCACGTTGCAGCGGCGCGACTTCGTGTTGTCGATCTATGAAATCCCCTCCCAGTTGCCCATTTCCGCCTCCTCCTTCATGGAACTGGGCCAGTACACCGGAGGCGACCCCTGGGGCGATGTCACCATCACCGGCGGTATCTTCGCCGGGCGGGCCGTGGTGGACGGCACCACCGCCCTCTCGGCGTTGGCCACCCGCCGCGGTGCCGCCCTTTCCAACAACACCACCGTGGGCGGGCAAACTTTCACCGGCGATCCGCTCACCCCGGGGGTGCGCGAGGCCTATCAACTCACCCAGGGCGATTTCTTCCCGGTTTCCCTGGCTTCCGAGAGCGGACGCGCCGCCTTCATTCCCATCAACCGCGGAGCCGACTATTTCGACCGCTTCGCCCATGTCACCGAAACCAGCGTATTGTCGTCCACCACTTGGGACAACTATTCCCTCGGCGCCCTGCAATGCGCCATGCGCCTGGACATCACCCAGGCGGTCAGCGCCACCAACCAGACACCCACGGTCCTGCGCTTCTCCTACCTCAAGGGCGGCCTGCGCCAGGACTTGATGCTGCCCCTGACCACGGGCCCGACCACCGGCCTTGCCCCCGGTTATATCTATGCGTGCGACCAGAACCAATCCTACGATTTCGGCTCCGCCGTGGTCGATCTGGCTTATGGAACCAACGGCCAGTTTGCCTATCAAACGGGGATGACCGGCGCGGTCACCTTCAACGACGCCAGATTCGGCAACCCCCAGCCGGGTGTGGTCAAAACCGGCTATTTCAGGCCGAGCTACCCGTTTGAGGTCAAACCCCTGCCCTCCGGCAAAATCTGCATCGCGGTCTATCCCATGCGCTTCGCCGCGTTCCTCAATGCGCTGCGCGCCGACGCCACCGCCGTCAACAACTCGCTGGTGGTCAATGTGGACTACTCGCTGGCGACGGGCACCACGTTCCTGAACAAACCCGCCATTCCGTGCTCCGATCTGGATTACGGGGTGATCCTGCAGGAATGCGCCGATCTGACCTCCTTCACCAAGGGCTTCTCCCTGGTGACCAACCTGCGCGTGTATTTCGGCGATGATTTCAATACCGTCGCCACCACCCCGCCCGCCGGCTACACCCCGGCGGGATCGTATTATCCACCCTGCTCGATCTTCACCCCGGAAAAACGCTATGGCGTGGAAATCGAACCGTTCGGCGTGAATTTTTCCGGCCAGGTCGGTTCGGTGGCCGATGAAGCGAACACCGACCCGGTCCGCCCGCTCGATACGAAGATGCTCAGTGGTGCGGCCATGACAGCCAGTCAGATTACGGTGAACCTGCTTCCCATCACCCATCCGGCCGCGTTGCCTCCCATATATATGATGAACTGGTTGGTGCTGCTCGAAGAACGCAGACGCGAATTCAATACCGGCAACTAAGATATCATGTTGTCATTGGTAATCCGTGCTTCTTGAAAAACCCTCCAAACATTGCGCCATGATTAATAGACCGGAAAAACATACCCTCAGGAAATTATATTAGTTATGGGAAATAAATATTTATATTGACCATCCAGGTTTTTTTTGAAACTTTGCTATTGTAATGAAACCGATCCAGTTGTTTGTCATCAACTCACATGGCCGGGAAGCGGGCTTTCGCAGCTACCACAACCACTGGCAGGCGATCTAAACCACCCCAGCCCATTGGGATAAAAAAAATAAACTTTTTACCTTGACGATTTCCAATTTTCGGCATAATTA
>Ga0118677_10008045_pt1 | contig 17083 bp, 10 predicted proteins | sample AliMusrvi5mmetaG_FD_86154 | JGI IMG/M metagenome (GOLD analysis project Ga0118677, IMG submission 86154) | reverse complement strand
CTCCACGGTCATGGGGGCCGTGAAGACACCGGCACGCAGCACGCGGACATGCTTCGTATCGATTGCTAGTCCCCACAAACCCGACTGGAAGCACAGCGTTTCGGTAGCCGGCGCCGCTTTGGCGCCGAGGAAATGTGGTGGCCCGTCGGCCCACCACAGCAGGGTGTAATCCTCGGCGTGCGGCATGAGCACGGCACGCGGATCCGGTGCGTCCGCGGCATACAACGCATGTAGCGGCGCCAGCAATAGGGCGGCGAGAGCCAGGAATTCACGCCGATTCATTACTCGTCTCTTCTTCACAGCGAGCGGATGTGGTGTTCGTGTTCCTCTCATGGCGCCTTCTTCAACCCCTCCCATTTCACCACCCACGAACCGTCATCCGGGAAACCCGGAGCCGGCCTGTCGGGCGCGCCGTCCCAGCCCGCGGCCATCAGGGCTACGGCGTAAAGCAGGCCGCCATTGCCCGGCAAGTACCAACCGCCATTGATCCCCTCGACGGAATAGCTGTTCTTCGCGCTTTCCTTGAGCAAGGCATCCACGGCCATCTGGGGCTGGCCGGTGCGTGCTGCGGCCATGGCCATCCAGGGAAAATCCCAGCCCCAACAGCGGTTCCAATCCCATGTCGTCCATACCTTGGCGACCGTCCGCCGCGCCGTCTTGGAGTCGACGCCCATCATCGGGGGCAACATCCCCAAGACGCCAACCGGATCCGGATGTTCCCAAGCGCGCTGGGTGTAGGTGTTGGTCCATTCCGCCGAATGCACGAACAGGCCATCGACTACCGGCAAGGGAGCCAAGTTGCGGCGTACCTCGTCCCAGTGCGGGTCGCGAGCCAAACCACGACGTTGCCGCCACGCTTGGGCCTTGTCCAGGCCCCAGCGCCAATAGGCAAGATCGAAAACGGTGTCGTGGGTGATGCCCTGTTCGCTCGGAGGCATGGCCGGCGCGAGAGAATAGACACCGGTCTTTTCATCTTTGGCAGGATAGTCCGCCATGTGCTCGGCGGTGCCCTGGACGATGTCGGCCCACTTGTCGAGCGTGGCGCGCGTCGGACGCAAACGATATTCCAACTCGGCGAAAAAGATCGGATGCGGCTGTTTCCAGAGCAGCACCTGATTGCCTGCCCAGGGTGCGCTGCGCCCTTCCGGTCCGACCGACTTGGGCCATTTTAAACCCGCATAGCCGAGTTGTGCCGCCAACGCCCGGGCGGCGGGGGTAAAGCGCTGATAACAACCCAACGCTTTTTCACTCATCGACCAACGATCCCACAAGGCGTAATGCGCCAGGTGCCACCAGACCATTTCCATGTGAAACTGCCCGTTCCAGCCATCATTGCCCATCAGCCCGCTTTCCGACGAGGGCCAACTCCCCGCCGATTGCGCCGCCATCTGATATTGGGACAGGACAATCCGGCGTTCCAATTCCATCCAGCGCGGATCCTTGCTCCCCGAAAGATCAATCGCCCCGCCGGTGCTCCAGAATGTGTTCCAGTGCTTGGCCGTGGCGGCGAAAACCTTTTTTGCGGTCGGGAGCCGATTTGGGATTTTCGCCGGAGAAAATGCACAGACCCATTCAAGCTGCTTGGCACCCTTGGCCGACAGACAATAGTGATCTCCGGACTCGGTCAGCGTGCCGCCCGATGACCAGGAGAGGCCGACGTGGTACGTGGCCGCGTCAACGGTGCGAAGGAAAGTGAAGCGCGTCTTCCCCGTGCGAGTGAGTTCAGTCTGGCTCCCGCTCGGTCCTGGAAAATCCAAAGCCAGCTGTAACTCGCCCCGGGCGACGAGCGGGGATTCAATCCGGACCACCACCGCATCCAGCGTGGGATGGACACTCGTCTCGACCCGTACCGGTTCGCCATTGACCTGATAGCTCGATGTTTGCACACCCGACCACAGATCCATCTTGCGCACCAACCCCGAGATCTCGGTCGGCTTCAACGCTTCGCCGCCGGCCTTGCAGAGGCGCAGTCGGCCCAGATTAAGCGTATGCGGATTCTTGAACATCCATTTCCCGATCGCGTCGGTGCCCTGGGGAAAATTATCATAACCCCTATTTCGCCCCTTCTGAAAGGTTCCCGTGGGCGGGACGCGATCGGCAGTCCAGTCGGCCGGCAGCGGATCCGAATGCCAGCCCCAATGCGACAGGGTGACACCGCCCAAGGTCTGCAACCCGGTGCCGTCGGCGTTGAAACAAAACTCGCCGTTGCCAAGCGGAATGACTCCCGCCGGATCATTCCACTCGATGTTGTGCCGCATCACCAGCGCGTGCCGATCGATGGAGGTGCGGGATTCCGCCGCAACGCCTTTAACGGTTGTCGCCAAAACCAAACACACAATATAAAACGTAGTTTTGAATTTCACTGAATCCATCCTTTCTTGTGAGTTACTCCACGGTGGAAAACGGCTGGGTCTCCAAAATCATCCGCAGCGATATTACTGAGCGGATGCAGGAAGGAGCAGATATGTTTTCCCGGCACTGGTGGCGAATGCCGAACGGTTGACTTCCGTGGTGATCGGCACTTTGCCCTTGCTTACTTCTTCAACCACGTTGAATCCTTGCTTCCACGGGCTCACCAACTTTACGGTGCCACCCACAGTTGAATGAATTATTACCTCGGTGACCTTGCCACCGACTAAGCTGGCAGAGACTTCAAATCCTCCCTGAGCAGGTAAATTGGCAAAGTGCGCATCGGTAGAGATCGGCCAGGCTGGGAAAATCCGGATCACATCGCCGACGCTTTGCATGAGCAGTTCGGTAACCAAGCGTGCGATGGCGACTTGCTCGGTCATATAGTAACCGTGAGCATTCCAATAGAAAAGGCCATTGGGTTGTTCCACCGAAAACTTGCCGGTCGTGCCCGAGAAGCAGAGCTTGGCGTTGGCAATGGCTTCCTCCCCCAATCCCAACCGTGCACGGGCATTATTGATCGTCACATTGGAGTTGGCGTGATTAGTGGTTCTTTCGACCAGTTTGATCGTGCGTTTCGCCAACTCTTTGTCGTCGTCGCTGGAGAACCAGTTAATCAAGCCCGCCGGAAATACGCCTTGAATAAGTGTGCCATGGCGGTCGGCGCCTCCCTTTTCTCTGAGCGTTCCTTCGGACCATTTCTGAATGACGGTTTGTCCCCCTTGCTCAGGGTCCGGCTCGGTTCCATAGGTGGGCAATTGGTGGATGACCTCATCTATCCGGGCGACAAAGGCAGTGTCCTTTTTCAGCAGGGCGGCTTCGCGCGCGATTCTGAGGCTGGCGGTGATGAACGTGATATCATAGCAAACGTTGTATTCGTTAAACTCTCCCAGTTCAGGAAAAAAACTCGGTCCTATTTTACGCTTTCCATCAACCAGTGGGCATTGTTTCAGTATCGACCAGTAAAAGGTCCCGAATTCCTTAATGAGTGGATAAATGCGGTCGAGATGCGCTTTCGTCGGCGCAAACTTGTAGTAATCCCAAATCACCACCGCGGTATGTCCGGCCATCCCCAGGGTATATCCCCAAGGCATGTACGTTTGTTGATGTTTGCAGTTCAAAACGCATTTCGCCGGATCCGGTTCAAAAGGATAACTATCGCTGTGGCAAAATGCACCTTCGGCCCCCTTGAAACTGGTCGCTGCGAACCATTTTCCGCGGGGCAGATTATGGTTCAGCATATCAATCAGCGGCTCCAATAATTCGGGATGATTAACCGCCGCCGCCGCACAATAGGTTTGCTGAATATTGTAGTTAAACTTGAGTGAATTATGCCAGCCGGCAAGTTGATCAAAACAAGCTTTAAGGCCGATCACGTTGCCGTTGCTCCGGGCAAAAACCCGGTTGAAATAGAGCATCCGATACCACCAGTTCTGGAGTTCCTGATCGCCCAATTGTATGCCGCTCTTCGACCAGAATTCTCCCCAAATCGTCTCATGCTTGGTGATCGCTTTGGGATCGCCAAGTGTCGAAGCCACCAAGGCGATGGCATCGTCGAGCGAGTGTCGGGAATCCCGGGAAGTCACCACGGCAACGGCGTGGAGATCCGCCTTCCTACCGTGGACCACGTAAATATCCATGCCGCTCACATCCTCATCACCGGGGATGCTCTGATGGATATAATGATAGGCGCCCTTTGTGCCCTCCTCGGCTTTCGAGATCGATCCGCTTAACTTCTTGCTCTTCAGGAAGTCGAGTATCCCGGCGAACGAGGCTGGACGACTGGAGCGGATCAATATCACATTGTTCTGGGCCAACACCCGCACCTCCTCGCTATTGCTCCCGCTCTTGATGGTGGCGACCGCTTTACCAAGATCCAGCGTCGCGTTGGAAACGGGTGCTTGATTGGTTCCGCCCAAGATCAATTCTGCGCAAGGCAATGCCGTGGGATAAGGACTATCCCAACTTCCCGCCGGTCCATGCGCCCCGGTGACTGTGCCAGTCGCAGGATCTATGACGGCCATCGGCGGGTCGTTTTTGGTGTTCACCCGCAGATCCCAGCAATCGTTTTTCCCGATGCGCAGATGCAAATTATTGCCCACGCTATAAATGATTGCATTGACCTCGCCGTTTCCGACCACAAGTCCGTTTTTGGAAATGTTGGAAATAGTATTCACCGAGACCGCTGCACCGTTTAAGGCGTCCGGATAGGGAACGGCACCAGAGGTATGGAAACCATTCGCATAGGATGTCCTAATACCCGGCAAAGCAATCACCATTAGCGCCAGGCTTGCCAACTGCACTCGATGCCATGTCTTCATTGTGTGTTTCATTGTGTGTTTCATTTTCTTTTTAATTTCATCTGAATTCGCGGACGGCCTCAACATAAGCGAGGATGTTTTCCCACGGGACTTCCGGCTCAAGCATATGTGTCGGGCAGCAGAAGAGACCCCCCTGCTTCCCGGCAATCGTCAGATTGCGATGCACTTCAGCCTTGATCTGTTCCGGAGTTCCGAACGGCATGAGTTGCTGGGTTCCCAAGGTCCCATTAAATGACAACCGGTCGCCAAACTCAGCGTGGATCTCGGCAAAGTCCATACATTCCGGCTGTACCGGATTAAGGATGTCCACACCGGCTTCGGCAAATTTCCGCACCCGGAAACAGGCCAGGTCGGTAATCTTGTCGAACAGGAAGTGGGCCAACTCACTCTCCATGGCCATATCGCAAAATACCGCATCCATGCTGCGCAAGTACCACGCAATCTCCCAGATGGTACACTCAGCCGTCAGGACCACGGCCAGATTCCGGCGCTGGATCGATTCAACCTGCGGTTTGAGGTACGAGAAGTCCAACCTCTCGAAATCCGGCCAAGGGTAAGACTTGAACTCCGCCAACGTTTCGGCGTGCTCCAGGGGATAGTGCATCCGGGTCATGTGCTGGGTGTTCGGGTACGCCTCATGTGCGATCCCCCACCCATCGAACTTCACCGGGTGCTCGAACCCGCCGGGATAATAGGCACTCCAATCCCTGGGCCGATCCGGGATCCGCCACGCCTCCTCGAAATTCCAGGAAAAGCCCGGGTCCGTAAGTCCCCGCAAGGGAAACTGAAACGTTTCGGCATAGTCCTTGTGCCCATGACGCCGCAGGAATTCCTCACCCAATGACGGGCATAGGTTCATCGACACCTGTGCCTGTTCGTAGCCCTGCCGCCGATACATCCTCAACACATCTTCCCGTGGATTATAGGTACCCATGACACCCTCCTGATTAGCGGATAAATCATCTACCCCTGAGCATTAGAAAGGTCCGGTATTATTCCGTTCTTCGCAATTCGTCGAGCATGGCCCGATAATTGTCAGGTTTGACACCTCGGTGAACCGTATTGCTGGAGGAGATGATCAACCCGGACGGACCTGCATCGGCAATGGCCTGCCTCACTTCAGCTCTGACCTCTTCCGGTGTTCCTGTGCAAAGCGTTTTGACGCAATCGATATTGCCCTTAAGCGCAATACGATGGCCATACTTTGCTTTCATCTCGCCCATGGTTAGCCCACCACCCGGGTCAATCGGATCAAGACAGTCAATCCCCGCCTCTATCCAGCGATCGACAAGAGGTCTCACGTCGCCGTCACAATGCTTTACCGTCAAACAGCCAAGAGCTTTATAGCCTTGGATGACTTTATGGAATGAGGGCAGGATCACCTCGCAATAGGTCTCATTCGAAAAAAGCGGTCCGGCATTCATCGCCACATCATCGGTGGTGGCGATGATCTTTAACCCATACCGTTTGACCGCCTCTGCGGCCAAAGCAAGATTGAAATCGACAACCCTATCCAGGAACTCCTTGGTGGCGTCAGGTTCCAACATGGGAGCGAGCAAGGCCTCCTGATACCCCAATAGATCGCGCAGATCAGAGAATCCGTCCCGCAGATTCCAAATGATCGCCCGGGAATCCCCGAAACGTTCGACCGCCTTGCGCAACGTTGCATAGCGGTGATCTGCATTCACGTCAGGAAAGGTGAAGTCCATGTGCTTGGTGATATCAGTCATGGGCTGTGCGATCACAGCCGGAATGCAGTCCCCTGTCAGCTGACGGCGATTGCCCCACTCATCCTCAAAGGTCTTGTCGTCCAAAAACTTCTTCTCATAATCGGGCCGGATGTTAATGCCGTCGATATCCAAACGCTCAATAATATCCATGGCATCGCTCGACCCCGTCAGCGCCTTGCCAACACCCGGATCAATAAACCATTCGAATGTCGGGATCCGGTCGGGTGTCCCACGCTTGATTGCACAACACATTCTCTCTGTTGCAGTCATAACATCTTCACTTTCTATGATCAGCCTCGCTCCTACTAAGCGTTTTCTCTCCACTTCGCCAAAGCGGTATACACGGGCCTTAACGTCGCTGCCAACCCCTGATAAACGGGAATAAGTGACTCATACCGCGTGTGATTGGCTTCGTTTGGATGAAAGACCCGGGTCTCACCCTTTATCCGCTCAACCGCAGAATCCAAATCGCTCCACAATCCAGTGGCTACACCCGCCAGCATGGCTGCGCCCAGGGGTGACGTGTCCTGTATTGCCGATACTTCAACATCGATGCCGGAAATGTCTGCCTTGTTTTGCAACCAGAAGGAATTGCGCGTGGCTCCGCCAGACGCAATGATCCGTTCAAAGCGCGTATGCATGCCACGTTCCATCGTTTGCAAAATATGCAGAAATTGCTGATTAAGCCCTTCTAACACAGCACGGAAGACTTCTGATTTTCGAGTGGTGTTCAGGAGACCAATGAAGGCACCTGTCGCGGCAGGATCATTCACAGGACATGTTGCGGTGGACAAATAGGGCAGAAACATAAGTCCGCCTGCTCCTGGCTGCGTCTCCCGTTCGCATCGATCAATGACGTCCTCCCACGAGCATTTGTCATCACCGGTGAGCTCACGGCACCAGGTCAGCGCAGAAGCCGATGGTGCACCGCCCCATACCGCTGTTCTATCCGGAGCGACATGTGCCTGCACACATACACCGGAACGGCCCAGGGCCACATCGCACGTCGCATCGGCAACCGTCGCGATCAGATTCTCCCAGCTTCCCATGACATTTGAAACAACACCTGGACGATGTGCGCCAACCGGCAGGGTGCCACAGAGATGATCCTGGCCACCCAGGATGACAACCGTCCCCTGCGCCAACCCCGTCAACTGAGCCGCATTCAACGTGATTTCACCGAGCCACGAACCTGAGGGCTTGACATCCGGGAGGAGTCGCCGTGGTATTTCTGAGCGTGTCACAAGATCATCAGACCATTGGCGCGTCCGCTGGTCGAGCAACAGCATGCAGGTTGCCATGCTCGGGTCAGTGGCCATCACGCCACACAGTTTGCAGTTCACGAAGTCTTCTATAAGCAGCCACTTTTTCGCGCGTTCCAGAATCGACGGTTCATGCTCCATCATCCAGCGCACACGCATGACGCCGGTCATCGCCCAAGGAGGAAATCCGGCGATGGAGAAGGTCTTGTCCGCGCCAATGTTTGCCTCCCACCACTTCGCCTGTGGCGCCGTACGTCCGCAATGCCAACTGATAAACGGGTAAAGCGCACTCCCGGCCTCATCAACAGGCACCCCATCCATGCCCATTCCCGTCACGGCAACAGCCGACACCTTGGAGAGATCCATGCGGGCGCCGATCTCCCGAAAGGCCTCACACACGCGAGTCCAGACGTCATCTGGATTCCAAAAGACCCACTCGGGATGTTGCGCCTCATACGGATTATAACGCGGGGTGGGTCGCGACGCCGAGGCCACGCATGAACCATCCACGTCATACACGCAGACCTTTATCGACGTTGAACCTAAGTCAATTGCTGCGATCATGGAGATTACGCCCCTATTGTTGATTACAACGAATTTGCATACGCAAGTATGCAAACCCCCATAACGAGGATGACAAGTGCTAAACGTATGCCACGAATGGCTCGCGGGTCAACCCCCTTCCACTCGCCCGCGAAAAACCCATTGAGGGTGCCGGTAAAAATGGCCAGCGACATGAAGATGCCGTAGCCAATCGCATTTCCCACTTTGCTCAGCATGGGCGCTCCAATGTTGTAACAGGCAATCGCTCCGTCGTGTAACAGCGCCATGATCAGCGCAATCACATAAACGCGAATCTGCGTGGACTTGAACAACTCACCCCATGTCTTGTTAACGGTCAACTGCTGGGCACAATAACCACACGCCGAAAGTGATCCGCCCCATAAAATCAGAGCCGTCACCATGAATCCCGACATGCTGGACCCCGGATTTGCAGCTTCCGCCAGCTTCATGGCACTCGTTCCATAGCCGGAGGCGACCGAGTAACACGCGCACAGTACGCCTGACAATACCGCCACAAAAATACCCATGGCCATGTTTTTCTTCTGTTTATTTCCAGGATTTTCCCGGGATGCCGCCTCCTTCATGAGTGCCGCGCGTCCAGAGATCACAACGCCAAGAATACAGACTGCCGCCCCTACAAGAATCAAGACACCTTGCGTTTTTACAAAAACAGAGGCATTGAAAATCAAGCTCGGAACAAGCATGCCAAAGGCGATCTGCATGCCATAGTTCAGCGCATAGGCAAGCGACAGCCCGATAAAAGCAAAACTACGGCCCAATGTCATTGACCCAAGACCCCACAGAAAGCCGAAAAGGACAGGCATCAGCCAATGCTTCAATTCCATTGTGCCGCATATCCCAAAGAGGTCTTTCACCAACATCGGCCCTATTGTCACGGGCAACAAAATCGTGGCAAGGAAGAAAAATGGCCCCCAGAGTACTTCCCACGGCGTTCCCTTCGGCACAAACTTCGCTGGTAACCCGAACGATCCTCCACAGATAGCTCCTATCGCAATAAGAATCAGTCCCATAGTCATGTTTTTTCCCTTTTTTAGAAATAACCCGAAGGGCACCCACCCGAACGGGCTTTAAGTTCGTACGTTGATTACCCTTGCCGCCGCAGCGCCGTCAATCTGATTCTCTTATTTACTGGTACCGTCGCCGATAACGTCTCCGATGCCGTCGCCGCCATCGGAAACGCGCAGCGACAGGACCTCCTGCCCGGAGACATCAATGGTCATCAGATACGCTTCGTCCTTGCCGCGCATGATCGGACTGACCACCTGTATCGGACCAGACTTGACCACCGCGCCCGTCCGATCCATGGCGGCACAAGTGTCCTTGATGGTATCAAGCCAGTTGCCAGCCTTCCGGTAATCGTCCGGCGGCACCGCCATGACGGTAACCGCCCCTAGAATGGCCGTAAACAAGCCGACCCCAACCATAGTCCTCTGCATTCGCACCATCATGATCAACCACCTTTCATCAAGCACACCGAAGTCATCAGAAACCAATCCTTTAACGAGTTCCCCCCCGCAAACTCCCGCCTAATGAGCATTCTTACGGATTAGGTGAAGGCTGGCGGAGGGCGGTGGCTCTGCCTGACCCCAGTTCGATGGCTGCGGCCCCATGACCAGGACAAGGGTTCCACCGTTGGCGATTTCGTCATGGCGGAACCAGGCGCGGGTCAGCGGTTTGCCGTTTAAGGTGGCCGATTGCACATACAGGTTCTCACGGCTGACCTGGTACGCGATGATGGTGAACGGTTTGCCGTCGCGGTTAAACGTCACCCGGGGAAAGCATGGGCTGGTGATCAAGTATACGTCTTGGCCGGCGACCGGATACAACCCCAGCGCGCACCATATATAATAAGCCGTCAGGCCGCCGCCATCGTCATCACCGGGGCCGACCAGCAACATTCCATCCTGGGTGTCGGGCCGGAAACGGGTGGCACCGCGCGTGAGCCAGGCCGTGCGAGCCGGCAGACCCAGCCAATGGTAGATCACGGGCCAGAAAATGAACGGTTCGTTACCGGGCCGATAGGGTTTTCCGATGGCGCTGCCGCCCATCTTATCGAGACGCTTCAGCATCTCGTCCTTGCCTCCGACGACCTGAATCAATCCGGCCACGTCGCTGCGCAGGTTGAACTGCCCGCGCCAGGGATCGCTTTCATTGAAGAATCCTTGGGGAGAGAAAACGCCCGCTTTGTCATCCCATTGTTTGCGCCATTCCAGGGCTCGCGTCTGGAACTTCGCGGCATTCACCGGATCGCCTAATGTGCGCGCGGCGAGGGCGATGGCGTAGTCGCCTTGGCTCAGGCACAGGGCGTAGTCGCCGGAACCTTCCGTGCCGGGCGCCTTGAAGGCGGTACGGTTACGGTTCCAATCGTAGCTGCCACCATTGCGGCCGACGCCGCGTTCGATGGCGGCGGGCGGCGGATTGGTGGCGTTGTTGAGCAGCAGAGCGAAGCCGGCTTTTTGATCAAACGGTATGTCCTTTTGGATCGCCTCGGCCAGCCAGATTTCGCTGCTGCAATAGCCCTGATACGGGCCCGGTGCATTCATCACCAGCACATCGAAACAGAAATTTCCCAGATATTTACAGGCCGTCAGCATGCCGTCCATCATCCGGCCATAGCGCTTCGGCAAAGCCAGCATCAGCAGCGATTCTTTGCAGGGATAGGAGTCCCAGCCTGCCAGCCAATCATCATAATACGGCGCAGTGGGATCCTGGCGGTGCTCATTGGCCTTATCGGTCGGGGTCACCAAGCAGTTACGAAAAGCTTGATAGAACGCGGTCTTCTGCCGGGCATCGGCGGTTTCGATCTGGATGCCGCCCAGCGCCTCATTCCATTTGCTCCGCGTCTTTGTTTCGATTTCAGGAATCGACCAGCCGGGAATTTCCGCATCGAGGTTCTTGCGGGCCTGATCAATGGAAATCTGGGAAAGGCCGATCTTCACATAATATTTTCCGGTGGCGGATTTCGGCAGCGTCAGGTAGCCGCCGATGGCATCGGCCGGCGCGCCGTTCACTTTTTTTTGCAGGTCACGGGCCTGACTCAGACTCATCGTCGCAAGATCGACGGAGGGATGACCAGTGTCGGGTTCATCGCGATTGCCTGGTTTCACGTTGCCAGCGCGCCAGGTGCCGAAGGCGGTCGGTGCTCCTTCAATCCGCACCACGAAGAAAATCGGGTAGGTATTCATCACCACATCCTGATCACCCGCCCAGCCGCCACCAAAGCGATGCCAGCCCGCCAATTCATTCTGGGCGGTCACCTCGATATGCGAACCGAACTGCCACGCGCTGCGTTCCTTGCTGCGAGCGCTGGCATCCACCAACACGTGCAGGTCCTCCGTGCCCTTGTAGGTAAATTCGTAGATCGCACAGCGCCGGGTGGCCGTGACCAGCGTGCCGACCTCGCCGACCGTCGCCGCCAGCAGGCTGGTGTTATTACTCCCGGTGGCGCGACTGATATTTCCCCACTTACTCCGATCAAGGGTGAGCGCGCCGACCAGCGGACGCAGCAGGACATTGTGGTAATGGCCGTAGCTGATCCCCGTCGCACCACTGATGGCGGTGTGGGTGAACCCGGCATTGCCAGCAATGCCGACCTTGGCGAAGCCGAACGGCTCCATCGCTCCGGCAAAGACCCAGTTACCCACCGGACTGGTGCCGGTGAATGCGGTCAGATCGTTGGTTTCAACCGCCCCGATTCGGTTGGTAGTGAACGTTAGCAGCAGCGTCGCCAGTCCGATAGTTTGGTGTATCATCGTGTCCACTTTCATAAGTATCCTATTCAGGGCTTCACTTTCACGAACACTACCCCGTGCGGACTGACCAGCGCGGCGAATTGGTCTCCCATCCGGCCAAGGTCTTTCTGCCGCCAGAGGTCACGCACCGTGCCGGTGCCGCCAAGCTGGAGCTTGGACACGCTGAGCACCTGCTCCTTGTCGGACAAATTAAACAAGGCGACCGCCTTGCCGCCGTCGGCGAGTTCCTTGGCCCAAATTTCCCACTCCCCGGGTTTGCACGCGATGCGGGCGGCTTGTTTTACGAGCGGGTCTTGGTTCACCGCGAGCACCTCGTCGTTAGACACGAGATTGAGGTCAAAGGCGTCCATGGTCGGGACGTTGCAGGAGAGGAGCAGCGGCTGGGTGAGTATGCTCCAAAGCGTGACTTGGACATATTGCTCCGACGGCTTGAGCGGCGAGGGCTTAAAGACGGTCACGGCGGCATTGGGGGCCCCGAGCGGTCCGATTTGGAGCATGTCCAGATCGCCGTAGTGGCCGGGCTTGGTGAGCTGCAACCGGCTCTCCAGTTGAAACGGCGCAATGATACGATCCCAACTGGCATGAATGTCGCCGGTGAGCCGCCAGAGGTTGGCGTATTTCGGCACAAAGCGATCTTCCGCCGCGGAGTGGTCCGGTGAAAGACTGATAACAATATCGCGGTCCTGCGCACGGAAGTCATCGAACACGCGTTTGGTCACCGCCTCGGTCTTATCCGACGACTTGCCACCTGCCTGCCCCCAGCCGTTGGGGCCTTGTTTGAGCGTCCATTCCTTCCAGTCGTATTTCACATAGTCGATGCCCCAGTCGGCGAACTGCTTGGCATCGCGGTCCACCAGCCAGACCGGGCCGATGGTGCAGAGGCCTTTTTTGATACCATTCGGGTAACGGCCAAAGACTTGACGGGGATTTTTACGCTCCTTTTCCGGCAGGAAAAACGCCGAGTAATCCGCCTGCTCGTTCGGCGCGGTGCCGCCAATATAACCGGCATAGGTGGACATCCAGGTCGTCGAGTAGATGCCCAGTTTCAAACCCTTACTGTTCACAAAACTCACCAGCGCCTTCATATCGCCGAAATTCGAATTCGGCTGGAGCGCCAGAGTCTTCGGATCGCGCTGCCCCGTCCAGCAATCGTCAATATTCACATAGGTCCAGCCGTGGTCGGTGAGCCCTTTTTCCTCCATGGCGGTGGCCATACCGCGAATCGCCTCGTCGCTTACCCCTTCCGATTGCACATACCAACTGTTCCAGCCCATCGGCGGGGTCAGGCAAATCTCGTCGCCTACCCGCAGGATCAGCTCGCAAACTGAGGTGCCTTTTGCGTTGCGGGCGACGATTTTCACGACCACGTCACCCGCAACCTGCGGGGCGCGCCCGGTGATCCAGCCGGTGGCCGCGTCCAGCGTAACCCCGGCGGGCAAGCCTGTGGCGGAAAAGGCCATCGGCTTTTCGCCCGTCGCGGAGACGCGGAAGCGGAGCGGCTTGCCCGGGCGAACGCCAAAGATGGAGGCTCCGGTCAAACGAGGCACCGCTGGCGGTGTGGGCGTCAGAATCTCGCGGTCAGTGATCCTTGCATCATAGACTCCCATCGGAACGGCGGAGTGCGCAGCAATGCAGGCTGGCGCGAATACGCTTGGCTTGGGATTGAGCACGACCGCTTCGCCCGAAGGCACGCTGTAAGACTTGGGCTGGGTTCCGGTGACCTCCAGGGCCGCCTCGGCCCAATCCGCGTGATCACGTTCCACGCCATCTTTGCCGTCCGTCACCTCGAGCATCAGCGTCCGCACCCCTTTGACCGAGACATCCACATTTTTGGCGGCCTCGCCTCCACGCACGACCCCGCTTTGCCATAAAACCTTCCCATCGCCGCGCACGATAAACTCCACGCTGCCCTTGCCCGACGGCAGATCATTGACCCCCACCTTGGCCGTGAACCGCTCGGAACCGCCCCCAAGGCGAGGGCAATATAACCCGGAGCGTGGGTGCCCAGACCGTTTGTATAAACCTGCCCGCCGATGCTCAAAGGCCCGCCGTCCACGTCTTTGTTTTTCTGCAACTTACCCCAACCCTGCACGTAACTGGTCAAATTCAGGGAGGACAGGGAAACGGCATAGGGTGCCAACACCAGCGCGGAGCGGAATCGGTAGCTGCCCGATTCAACTTTATATACAGCCGCCCCAGCTTCCTGGCGCAGAAATTTCACGTTTGCAGCCTTGGATACCGGCAGGCCCGCTTCGGTGATGCTGGCGGCATCTGTCGTCGGTATAAACACGGTGGCGGTGGTGTTGGCTGGCACGGTGATTTGCCAGTCAAACGTCCCCTCCGCCCGTTTCCAATCGCTGACGATCAGGCCGTAGGGCGAGCGGTGGGTGGCGCGGGCAAAGGTCAAATCCCCCACCGGATGCGGCTTCATGATAATCTGTTTAAAACCGGGCTGGGCGGAGTCGGATTTGATACCGGCGAGGTCTTCATAGAGCCAGATAGCGAGGTCGCCGACCAGCATGACGTGGTTGCCCGAATTCATACTGGGATTGGCGGTGTCGCCGTTCCAGAGCTCCCAAATGGTGGTCGCTCCTTTCGCCACCATATAGCCCCAGCTCGGATAATCCGTGTTGGTGGCGAGGCGGTAAACGAGGTCGGGGCGTCCGCCTTCGGTGAGGACGCGGTTGATCCATTGGCCGCCGATCAGGCCGGTGGCGACGTGGCCGCGGGCTTCCTCTTCGATCTTTTTAACCAGGTGCGCGAACACCCGGGGACGTTCTGCCGTCGGCACCAGATCAAAGGCCAGCGGCAAGACGCAGGAAGTCTGCGAGCCGTTATCGTAATAACCTTTTTCTGCATTATAGAGCTTGGCGTTGAAGGCGGTTTTAAGCGTCTCGGCCAGGGCGGTGAAACGCTGGGCGTCTGCGGGTTTGTCGAGGAGTTGGGCGTAATCCGCCATCCGCTTGAGGCAGTAATAAAGATAACTGGTGGCGAGGATCGTCTTGGAGGTTTTATGGGCGGGGTTGTTCGAGTGGATCGCTTTGGGATCTTCCGGAGGCACGCACCAATCACCATAAAAGTCATTGGAGGTCAGGCCATCTTTGACGGACTGGCTCATCAGATCCACCCACTTGACCATGGCCGGATAAATCCGCGCGATGGTGGCGGTGTCGCCATACTGTTCGAGCAACGTGCCGGGAATGATCACCATGCTGCTCGGCCAGGTGACGCTGTCGGTGAATATCCGCCAATACGCCGGACAGACATCGGAAATGCTGCCGTTGGCCTGCTGCGTATCGGCCATGTCCTGGCACCACTTGGCGTAGAGCGCATTTACATCGAAGAGGTAAGCCTCGCCCTTGCTCTCTGCCGAGCGGTCGCCGAGCCAGCCCTGGCGTTCGTCGCGCTGCGGGCAATCGGTCGGGATGCTCCGGTAGTTGCCCCGCGTGCCCCAGACGATGTTGCGGTAAACTTGGTTGATGGTCGGCTGCGAGCAGGTGAACTCACCGGCGGTGGCCAAGTCGTCGTTGACCACCCGGCCCTCCAACGCGGCCAGCGTCGGCTGGCCGGGAAAACCGGTGACTTCGACATAGCGGAAGCCGTGGTAGGTAAAGCGCGGTTCATAGATTTCGGTGCCGCTGCCGGACAACGTGTAGATGTCGGTAACCTTGGCAGAGCGCAGGTTGGCCAGGTAGAGGGTGCCGTCGGGATTCAGGATCTCGGCATGGCGCAAGGTCACCCGCGTGCCCGTCGGGCCACTGACCTTCAACCGACACCACCCGACCATGTTCTGCCCCATGTCGTAGATAAACACGCCCGGCTTCGGCTCGGTGATGGCGATGGGCTGGAGGGTGCCGGTAACGCGCATCGGGGCCATCATCGGCGCGACCAGCGGGCCGCCCGGGGCCGCAACCACTTGGGCGGGCGACCAGGCGGCATCCTGGAAGCCGACTTTGTCCCAGCCGGGCATCTCCTTGCGAGCGTCGTATTCTTCTCCGTCCCACTCGTTATTGGCGATGATCGGACCGTCGGCGGTCAATTTCCATGAAGCGTCGCTAACCACCGTCTCGCGGGTGCCATCGGCGTAGTCCACTTCCAGTTGCAGCTTAAGTTTTGGGAATCCGTAGTTGCCGTCCGGCGAGTGCCATTGCTTGGCCCAATACGGATCGCGCGTGCCATAGAACCGGCCATTACCCAGCCACACACCCAGCGCATTCGGACCGCGCTGGAGTTGGGCGGTCACATCGTGCGTCACATAAAATACGCGTTTGGTATAATCGCTGAGCGCTGGCGACGACACCTGGTCGCCGACCTTCCGGCCGTTGAGATAAAGCTCCGAGAGCCCCAGCCCGCTGGTATAGGCGGTGGCCCGCGCCACCGGCTTCGCAACCACGAATTCTTTGCGCAACATCCGAGCTGCCAGCCTGTGGGGTATGTCGAGAACCGGCTTCATCCCCGGTGCCAACACCTCATCTTTGCCGATCCACTGGCCGCGCCAGTCGTCGGGTTGCAGCAACCCGAGGCTCCAGGTGGCGGGTTGGCTCCAAGCGGAAGCCTTGCCGGACTGGTCCCAGACGCGGACTTTCCACACACACACCTGGCGCGAGGTCAGCGGTTTACCGGCGTAACGCACGAGGATGGATTGGTCGGTGGCGACCTTGCCCGAGGCCCACAAATCGGCGGAACCCGGAGCGAGCTTGGCCTCGCTGCTGGCGACGAGAATCTCGTAGGCAGTCTGAGCGGTGCCGCGTTTCGCGGCGGCCAGTTGCCAACTTAAGCGCGGCTGGGTGACGTCGATGCCGAGCGGATCGACGAGCTGTTCACAGCGCAGTTGAGTGACCTCGACCGCTGCGGCGGCGGTGACTGTGGCGGGAAGGCCGGTGAACAGGATCACGGCGTTGAGCATAAGGATCGGGAGTTTTTTCATATCAGTTTCCTAATATAATCGATAGAGCAGTTAACCAAGAATCGTTAAGGTGCCTTTTCACTAGTGTCCCATAGGGACGCCACGGTTATTTGGGGGG
>Ga0118677_10008042_pt1 | contig 17097 bp, 20 predicted proteins | sample AliMusrvi5mmetaG_FD_86154 | JGI IMG/M metagenome (GOLD analysis project Ga0118677, IMG submission 86154) | reverse complement strand
CGTTTATACTCACATGGAAAAGCCCGCGATGAAGGACGCGATGGACAGGCTGCCGGACGTGACCGCGACCGCGAAGAAGGGGACGAAGTGAAGCCACAGAAGCGCAAAAGCCCCCGTGACACTTGCGACACTCGTGACACTCGACAGGCAGGCAAGCCCCCCGTCCTGTATCCGTACCCATACGAGATGCATCCTGAGGGAACGATCAGGAACATCGCCAGCAATGGAGAAAGTAAAACCTATAAAAAACTTCCTAACTATGATGCCCTTGCAAGGGGGTTGGAAAAATTCGGGCGCATAGCAGCATCGGACTCTCCGCTTGCCGTGATTGCCCAGAGTTTTTTGCTCGATTTAGCCCGCTTAGCTGTGAGACTCACCAATGATCTCGCCAAAGCACAGCCCGCACAATGGCAGGAATTAGCAGAGCGTGAAAGTTACTGGCCTGTGAATATCAGCCTGCATCCATATAACGTCAAAGGGATGGAGGCTGACGCGAAAGTGCGGGACTTTCTCGAAAACTGTCTGCATCTTGGAAAACACTGTGTCCCCACCACTGACGCCAGCTCAAAATGGAGCATGACAAGTCCGATCACCCGTCAAGCTGTTGGCCTCGTGGGGCATGTTTGGAAGGCGCGGGATGTTGCCTACTTTTGCCGGACGCAGAATATCCCACTGTCAAACGGCTGGCGGCGAGAGGCTGGCGATTTGCCTGAGTGGAATAAGGACAGCGCGAAGCAGTGGGCAGACGTGGCAATAAAAGCCTTCCGTGAAACGTATCCTAACCCTGAGCAGATTAAAGAACTCGCAGACGAAATCGGAGCGCATTTTTCTACAGACAAGGAAAGTGAAGAAGGCATCTCTGCTGACTCTATGTCCACCGGCAGAGCCCGTGACCGCATCCTTCATCGCCTCAGAAAAGCGATCTACGACATCGCCCCGAAATAGTCCACCCTTCCCACTATTGAGCGCGTGTGGAGTGGGACGGTAGATGCCTGTCCGTGTCCTACGGTTACGGGCATGACAACAAAACAGAAAGCGGCAGGCAGCGGCCAACTAACGGCTGCCCCGGTACAGATTCCACCGGCGAGCGGAATCATCCAGCGCGACCCTGAGTTTATCCGATTACCTAAGACCGGGACGCTGTGTCCATTCAGCGGACTCACGCGCAGCAAGCTGAATGAACTCGTGCTGCCTTGCCCGCAGAACGATCACAAGCCTCAGGTGAAGTCTGTTTGTCTCCGGCAGCGGGGAGCAGTGAAGGGTGTCCGCCTCATAGTGTTCAAGTCCCTCATGGATTATTTACACGGGCAGGAAGGACAGGCGGCAGCGTGATTACCACAAAAAGAAGCTGCCCACCGTTTCGACCGGCGGGCAGCGGTACGACATCGAATCACTGGAGAGACAATAGCACCCCCTCGCCATTGGAGCAAGCCAAGGGCGCGGTAAATATCTTCGACTTGTGGCGACACTTCCAGTATGCGGGCGACCCTGAGCGGCAGAATCCCGTCCGCAGTCCATTCAGACCGGACAGGAACCCATCATTCAGCATCACCCGTGACGGGCAAGCCTTCCACGACTTCGCCACAAGCGACAGCGGCGACGTGGTAACATTCTGGGCGCGGGCAACAGGATTGCCGGTTGCGGATGCCTGCAAGTCCTTCATCGAATACGCGGGGACGGGGCGCAGCAACATCACCCCGATCACGCGCAACACATCACCAGCATCACCCCCGGCAGAGCAGCGGCAGAAGCCCGTCCTGCCCGCGATGCAGCGCGGCGATCACAAGCGGCTGCAAGTCCTGGCCTCATTTCGCAAGCTGAGCGTGGAAGGATTGCGGCTTGCCGATGAACGCGGCCTGCTCCACTTCGCCCTACTGAAAAATCTGAGCGCGTGGCTCGTGACGGATTCAGAGCGCGTGAACTGCCAAGCCCGGCGGATGGATGGCGGCCTGTGGAAGCATCTCAGCGAACCCGCGAAGGCGTGGACATTGCCGGGATGCTGGGCATCGTGGCCTATTGGCATCCGTGAGGCTCAGGACTTCCCAATGATTGCCCTTGTGGAAGGCGCACCCGATCTGCTGGCAGCGCATCACTTTATTCATGCTGAAGAACGTGAGCGGGACGTTGCGGCAGTGGCGATGCTGGGGGCATCTCAGCGGATTCACGCGGATGCCCTGCCACTATTCACCGGGAAGCGCGTGAGGATTTTTCCTCACTTGGATTTTGCAGGACAGAAGGCGGCAGAGCGATGGACTGAGCAACTCGAATCCGTCAACGCGGCAGTTGACTGCTACGATCTGGGCGGCATCCCCACCGTGACCGGCGGGCGAGTGGGGGACTTGAACGATCTGAGCAGCTTGGATGCTGACACATTCGAGAGCGACCGCGAACTGTGTGGGGTGTTATCGTGAGCAGGACTTACAAGGCAGCATCACACATCCCTGCATCTCCGGACGCTACAGCGGGCAACGTGGAGCGAATCTCAGCGGATACAGGGGATGAACTCGCAGCGCAGCCCTTCCCGGTAGAGTGTCTGCCCGGCGCGGCTGGCGATATGGCGCGGGCGATAGCAGCGGCAGAGCGCGTTCCCGAATCTCTCACCGGCTGCTGTGTGCTGGGCATCCTCAGCGCAGCTATCGGGGCGGGACTCGAAGTCCGATCTGGCGGCCAGCGCAAGACGCGGGGCAATCTTTTTATTCTCGCCAGCGCACAAACCGGCACCGGCAAAAGCGAATCCTTCCGCCATGCAGCCCGTCCCTTGTTCGATTACGAGACGGAAATCATCGAACAGTGGCGCACCAGAATCTTGCCCGGATTGCAGGCGGACAAGGAAGTCCTCGAAAGCGAAATCCTCGCCATAAAAAAGCAGGCGGGCAAAGCGGAATCAGGAAATGACCGCGAAGCCAGACGGCGTGAACTGGAAGAAAAGAAGAAGCGGCTGCTGGAAATCGAAAGCGCGTTGCAGTCCCCTGTCCTGAATTGTGAGGACATCACAACTGAGCGGCTGGCGTCCCTGCTGGCAGCGCGTGGCGAAGTCCTCGCCAGCCTTAGCCCGGATGCTGGGAACATCGTCAGCAATCTGCTGGGGCGGTACAACAAGGCGGACAGGACGGATGAAAGCATCTATCTGAAAGCCTACTCCGGCGATTATACCCGCGTTGACCGCATCGGGCGTCCCCCGGTTGTACTGCATCACCCGTGTCTGCTTGTCCTGTGGCTCACTCAGCCTGACAAACTCGATACGCTGCTGGGGGAGCGCAGCTTGACGGATGGCGGCATGATTCCGCGTCTGCTTATCTGTCATACCAACTGCCAGCCCCAACACATCACCGGCGAGCAACAAGGCATCCCCAGCGCAGTCCTGAGCGCATACGATGGACTCATCCGCGATCTGCTCCAAACTTACCGGCAGGCGGCAGAGGCGCACACGATAGAACCAACGCCGGCGGCGATGCAATGGCTCACCGATCACCACAACACGGTGGTGGACTTGCGGCTGGGGGAAATGAAGGACATCACCGGCTTTGCTGCCCGATGGACAGAGCAGGCATGGCGGCTATCGGTAGTCCTTCACGCTGCCCAACATGGCGCACAGGCTCACGAACATGATTTATCCGCAGAGACAGCGAAGGCGGCGATCACGCTTGCGGACTGGTTTGCTGCCCAGCAACGCGACATCCTCAGTGGGGGACGATGGCAGGCGAAGCGCGACCAACGGAAGGACGTGCTGCTGCTGCTGGCGGACGTTACGGAAGGCATCGCAGCCCGCGACATCCAACGGCAGCGGATTGCCAAGACTCCAGACGAAGCCCGCGAACTACTGGCAGCGATGGAGCGGGACGGCATACTCGAAGGCAGGGACATCACCCGTGAGCGAGGCGGATGGACAGTCCGCATCTACACCAAAAAGCAAGGGCGATGAACACGAGCAGCCCCCGTGACACTTGTGACAGACGTGACACTCGACAGGATACCCAGCGGGGCAGGGGGCAAGTGTCACAAGTGTCACGAGTGTCACAGCCCCCCATACCCATATAACTAATATCTTTGATTCTAATAGCGGTTTGCAGGTTCCAATACCGCCCACACTGCCCGACTGAAAAAATGAAAAACAGCCTTACAGACTACAATTTCTCACTCGTAAAACCGTTACCCCACCCCCGTCAAGGTACTTCCCGCGATCTGCTCCCCTGTGGGTTCGTATGACACGGGTTGTGGATTGTTGACCGTTACGGGGTGTCCGTCCCGATCTGGCGTGGTTTGCCGGGATGATGTCATTGGGTAGGTTCTCCAAGAGGGGTGTTTTGATCTGAGGGTCAAGCCGATGAATGGCGCAATATAAGTTAGTTAGCACGCCAGCCCGTGAGCGACTGGTAACTGACTTGAATTGCACATCTCATCAGCTTGAACTACGGATGGCATCATCCTATTCGGAGAACCTTCCCCCGATCTGGCGACCAGTCCTGCCCGTCCCTCTTGAGACCTATTCCGCAACTCTCCACATCCACAAACACGGGGGCAACCGTTAGCACTAGACGTTAGCACTCAGAAAAGTTTTCCTCAGTTTTTGCAATATTACTGAGTAAAATGAAGATGGCGGAGAGGGAGGGATTCGAACCCCCGAGACGCTTGCGCGCCTAACGGTTTTCAAGACCGCCGCATTCAACCGCTCTGCCACCTCTCCGCAGTCGATGGCGGTTTTATACCCACGAAACTGTCGCTGGTCAAACCAGCAAGAGGAACCCGGTTAATCTTGGGTGTGCTGGTTTCGCAAAGCCCGCAACACCCAAGCACCGGCTGCCGCCGCCGCAACATGTTTCAGAGCATGCCCGCTCACCACACCGCTCCACGAGTAAACCAACCCGTCCACCCGCTCCAGTACCTTGGCCGCGACGTACCAGCCCAGCACAATCACCACGTCACGCGTTCGCAGATACTTGGCGGGCCGCGTCGCAAGGATGACCGGTATTAACAGCATCGGCCCAAACTGTACCAACGCATACAATCGCAAATCATCCGTGTAATGCCAGTACACCACGCTGCCGAGGCCCAGCGTCAACAATGGAACAAACAGCCAATTGCCGGCACGCTCGTTGACGCGTTCGGCGACCAGTGCTGCGAAAAACGCCATGAACGAAATCGTCATCGGCAGCCGGTCCCACACGAGCGTGTCATTGTTTGGGTGCCAGTGGTAAAACGCCGACCCAAACCCGGTCAGTGTGATGCCGGTGAAAAACACCACCCACATTGTCCGGTGCGACGGCGCATGGCGCGCCAGCCACAGCAACCCGGCCACACCTATTATCACAAACGGCAAATTTGACCAAACGTTCCAAGCGTTGGGCACGCCAAGCCACGCCCGCGCGTCCGCGAACCGGTGATATGCCGCATCCTGCGCAATTGGGTGCCAGAGTGAAATCATGTCATTGCCTGCTCTTTTCCCAAACTGATGGCTCGAAGGCAACAACCATCAACGCCAAGCCAGCGCCCTCGGCTGCGCGTCTTTTACCGTGGGTCAGACAAACCAGTAGACGAGAATCAGCCAGCAGACCGATTGTCCCAGTGAATTGTGTCCATTAAACTGGCTCCGAAATGAAAGCTAGCGAGGAATGAAAAATTCGGCGGCGCATCGCCCCGCGCGAATCGCCATAACCCCAAAGGAGATTACATGAATTCGCGAACGATTGTTGGCGGAGCCGTAGCCAGCCTGTTGATGAGCGCCGGTTTGGTAGTTGCGGCTGACGCGACGCCGGCAGCGAACGGTGATGTGGTCAAGGATTGGGGTGGCAGTGTGGCGTTGGGCTTGCAGCTCACTCAAGGCAATAGCAAAGAGCTGACGACCAGTGGGGCGCTGGCGTTGGAAAAACTGTGGAAGACTGACGAGTGGCGTTTCGGTGCGGATGGAGCGTACGGCGTAAATAACTTCGGGGCGAAGAGCAATGAAACCGTCAACACCGAGAACCTGCACGGGTTTGCGGATTACAAGCATCTGTTCACAGAGCGGCTGTATGGCGACGCGCGTGGGGATGCGTGGCACGATGACGTGGCCGATCTCCAGAATCGCGAGGTCATCGGCCCGGCCATCGGCTACTACTTCATCAAGAGTGTCGCTTCCCGACTCAGTGGCGAGGTCGGCGCCGACTATGAGCATGAGCGCCAAGCGAGCAGTGACAGCAATTTCTTTGACCTTCGGGTTAGTGAGCGTGGTGAACATGCCTGGGGCAAGCAGGCGAAAGTCTGGGAGGAAGTCGCCTACCTGCCAAAGATTGACGATTTCAGCACCTATCTGCTGATTTCCGAAGTGGGCGCGGAAGCCTCGATGACCAAGCAACTGGCCCTCCGGGTCGTTTTCCAAGACCGCTATAACAGCGCCCCGGCCCCGGGCAAAGTCCCGAACGACTTGGTGGTCATGGCCTCGGTTGTCTACAAGTTCGGCAGTGCCAAGTAACAATCATAGTGAACTGCGTTAACTCGATTTACCAGTCCAACAAGAAAAACATGAGGTAACTAACTATGGGTATGGTCAAAGAGTTCAAAGAATTCGCAATGCGCGGCAATGTCGTCGATCTCGCCGTCGGTGTCATCATTGGCGGCGCCTTCGGCAAAGTCGTCAGCTCAATCGTCAGCGACGTCCTCATGCCGCCGATTGGCGTGCTGATGGGCGGCGTGGACTTCAGCAATCTCGCCATCAAGGTCAAGGAAGCCGGGCTCGATGCTGCCGGCAAGCCGACTCCCGCGGTGCTGATCGGGTACGGCAGGTTCGTGAACAGCGTGATTGATTTCATCATCGTCGCCTTCTGCATCTTCATTGTTATTAAAGCCATGAATGCCATGCAGAAGAAACCCGCGCCGGCTGCCCCGCCACCGACGAAAGATTGCCCGCGCTGTCTGTCCACGATTCCACTCAAGGCCACGCGGTGCGCGAACTGCACATCCGACGTACCGTAATCGCGGCCCGCTTACGAGCGGATCATGACCAGCAGCATTTTGAAACGGGTCACGGCTTTGACGGCGTGCGGCTTGTTCGCCGGCAGGATGATCATCTCACCGGCGCTGACTTGATGCGGCTTGCCGGCAATCTGCATTTCAGCTTCGCCGTCGAGTACGCAGATCAGCGCATCGAATGGTGCGGTGTGCTCGCTCAACGCTTGCCCGGCATCGAACGCAAACGCCGTCACGGTACCGGTCGGTTTGCGCAGTACTTCGTGACTGACGATGGCGCCGGCTTGGTACTTGGTCAATTCGGCGAGCGTGATGGCTTTGCCAATCAGGTTGGCAGCCTTTTTTGTTTTGGCAGCGAGTTTGCTCATGTAAGCAATTTACCCTAACCGGTTGCCGCAAACAACCGTGACATCGGGAACCAGTTCTGCTACCAAGCCGGCATGGAAACTTCTGGGCGCAACCGCTGGCTGAACCGGACGGTGCTCGGCATCGGGCTGGCGTCGCTGTTGAGCGATTGGTCTCACGAAATCGCTACAGCCATCATGCCGGCGTTTCTGGCGACGCTCGGCGCGGCCGCGGTCTGGCTCGGTCTGATCGAAGGCATCTCCGACGGGTTGGCCAGTTTTGCGAAAATGGGGTCGGGCTATTTCACCGATCAATTGCGCCGGCGCAAACCGATTGCGGTGATCGGCTATCTGGTGACGGCAACCGGTACGGCGTGCATCGGGTTGGCGACGCAAGCGTGGCATATTCTGCTGTGCCGGGCCGGCGCTTGGCTCGGACGCGGCGTGCGGACGCCGGTCCGGAAAGCGTTGCTAGCCGGTGCAGTCACACCGGCAACTTACGGTCGGGCGTTCGGGTTCGAACGGATGATGGACACCTGCGGCGCAATCGTCGGGCCGATTACGGCGATGCTGTTGCTGGTGGCGTTTAAAAATAATTTCAGCCGGGTCTTGTTGGTGACGCTCGTGCCGGGCGTGTTGGCGGCGGTGGCGATTGCGGTATTGGTGAAGGAGCAGGAGCGCGTCCAAGTAAAATGGATTTCGTTCCGGGCGCGGCTGGCGGCGTTACCGGTGTCGTTCCGGTATTTTCTGGTGGCGGTCGGCCTGTTCGGGGCCGGGGATTTTGCGCACACCATGTTGATTTTGCTGGCGACGCAGAAGCTCACGCCGCAGCTCGGGCAGGCGAAGGCGGCGGGTGTGGCGGTAACGTTGTACGTGCTGCACAATGTGTTGTATGCCGGCTTTGCGTTTGTGGCCGGCTGGCTGGCGGATCATTTCAACAAACGCGTGGTGCTGGCCGGCGGCTACGCGCTCGGTGTGGCGACAATGGCGGTGTTGGTGTTCGCGCCGATGAATTTGCCGGTGCTCGTGCTGGTGTTCGTGATGGCCGGGATTTTCGTGGCAACCGAGGAAGCTGTGGAAGACGCGCTCGCGGCGGAGCTGGTGGACAAGGAACATCACGGCATGGGTTTTGGTATGTTGGCGACGGTCAACGGTGTCGGCGATTTCCTGTCGAGCATCGTAGTCGGCGTGTTGTGGACGGTGGCCGGGACATCTGTGGCTTTTGCGTATAGTTTGGTGTTATTCATTGCCGGCGCGTGGCTGGTTTGGAAATGGCGGTAACTTTATGAGCGATAAAATTCGAGTAATTATTTATGGGTTGGGTGTAATCGGACGCTCGGCGGCGAAATTGGTGACGGAACGCGCCGGTATGGAACTGGTCGGCGCGGTGGATTGCAGCCCGACTTTTGTCGGGCGCGATGCCGGCGAGGTGCTGGAGCTTGGTCGCCGGTTGGATTTCAACGTGACCGAGACGTTGGCTGAGACGCTGGCGGAAGCGGAAGCCGACGCCGTAATTCATTGCACCGGTTCGTCGTTTGCCGGCGTGATGCCGCAACTGCAGGAAATTGTCGAGGCAGAGTTGTGCTGTGTGACTTCATGCGAGGAGGCATTGTTCCCGCGCTACCGGTATCCGGAATTGGCGGAGGAGTTGAACACGTTGTGTGTGGCGCATGGCGTCGGCGTGCTCGGTACCGGCGTCAACCCCGGGTTCGTGATGGATACATTGGCGACGGTCAGCACGGCGGTCTGCCAACGCGTAGACAGCGTGCGCGTGTTGCGGGTGGTGGATGCCGGCACGCGCCGGGAAGCGTTGCAGCGCAAAGTCGGCGCTGGGATGGTGAAGGAAGAATTTGAAAAGCTGGTCGCGGCCGGCCAGATCGGGCATGCCGGGTTGTTGGAATCGCTGGCGTTTGTCGTGACGATGCTCGGTTGGACCGGCGCGAAGCTAGATGAGCATGTTGAGACGGTCCTGACGACGCGCGGGATTCACACGAAATATGTGTCGCTGTTGCCGGGGCAGGTGGCCGGTGTGCGGCAAGTCGCGCGGGCAGAGTTGGCCGGTAAAGAAGTGGCGCGATTGGAATTGCAGATGTACGTCGGCGCGGAGCAGCCGCGCGATGAGATCGAGATTGCCGGTGTGCCGCCGGTGCGCGTGGTGGTGACCGGCGGGACGCCCGGTGACTTGGCGACGCCGGCGATTTTGGTGAACATGGTACCGGTGTTGCTGACGGCCGGGCCGGGCTTGCACACGATGGCAACATTGCCGTTGCCGCGGATTGCGCATTGAAATGAAGAACATTGTTTATTTTGATTTGGAAACGCAGAAGAGCGCGGCGGATGTCGGCGGCTGGAACCACAAGGCCGACATGCTGATGTCCGTTGGTGTCACGTTTAGTACCGGCGACGGGCAATACCGGATTTATGACGAGGCGAAGGTTCAGGAGCTAATCACGCAATTGCGCCGGGCGGATCTGGTGATTGGGTTCAACTTGATCAATTTCGACTACGACGTGCTGACGCATTACACGGTGTTTGATTTCCACGAAGTGCCGACGCTCGACCTAATGAAAGAATTAGAAGCGACGCTTGGTCACCGGCTCTCGCTTGAATCGCTCGCAGTGCCAACGCTCGGCGCGCCGAAGGTTGCCGACGGTTTGACGGCGTTGAAGTGGTGGAAGGAAGGCCGGATCCTGGAGATCGCCGAATACTGCTGCTTTGATGTGAAGATCACGAAAGAACTCCACGAATTCGGCCAGGCGCGCAGTGAGGTTTTTTACATAGATAGGCTTGGCCAGAAGCGCAGTGTCAAGGTGAAGTGGTAATGCTTGGGCCGGCATGGTAGGCTGTGCCCCGTGAAACCGGACACAAGCAAACTCATCCACGGTCTGGCCATGCTGCTGGCAATGGCGCTGGCGTACGTAGCCGGCTGTGATCGGTTCACTGGTGTTACCGGCGGCGATTTGAATCACAATCCCGATTACACCCGCGCTCGCAATGCCGAAGCGGCCGGCGATTTTCATGTGGCGGCAACGTATTACCGGAAGACATTACGCGCCTTGCCTGAGGCCGGTCGGGTACATTTGGAGTTTGGCGTGCTGTGCGAAGAGAAACTCGGCGACCCGCTCGCGGCGTTATATCATTACCGGCAATTTTTGGAATTGGAACCGAATGCGGAGCGACGGCAAGTCGTGGACGGCTACGTCGAACGCGCAAAGCTGGCCGCAATGGCGAAGCTGCCGGCCGCCGGCGCACCGAATCCGGCTGAGTTGATGCGGCTGCAAGCAGAGAACACAGCTTTGGCACAGGAAAATGCGGCCTTGCGTGCGCGGCTGACGGAGCCAGCCACCAATGCTGTAGTCAATTCAGTCGTGATGACGACCAATCCGCCGGTGCCGCCACCAGTGACTGGTCCACGGCTGCATACCGTGCAGAAAGGCGACACGTTGTTCTCAATTGCGGTCAAGTATTATGGGACGCGGTCGGCTTGGGAAAAAATCTACGCCGCCAATCGCGCCAGCCTGCCAAGCAAAGATCAACTTAAAATTGGCCAGCAATTGGCGATTCCGTAGTCGGGCGCTGATGTCAATCACGATTGACACCTTCCAACAGTGGGTATAACTGTTATCGAACGTTCACTCAAAGGTTAACATGTACCAGACAAAACGCAGTTTCTACGGATTTACGCTCATTGAAATGCTGTTGGTCATTCTCATTATTGTTATTTTAGCCGGGCTGTTGTTACCGGCGATTGGTTCAGCCAGAGAAAAAGGCCGGCGCATCGCGTGCGCAAACAACCTGCGCCAGATTGGAATCGGGATGATGTCGTATGCCGGGGATTATGGAAATCACCTACCGAACGCTTGGTCGTGTACCTTTAATGGCGGCGCCGCAACGTGGGACTCATACTTGGCGACTAACGGCTACGCCTCTGCCAGTACTTTTCATTGTTCTGATGATCGCGTCGTACGCACCGGCGGTGGCATGCCGCGCAGCTATGCCATCGGTGCCGGTGGTGGCAGCTCGCCGCCGGGACTGGCGGATTACTGTATCCAAGGCACACGCCTTACATGTCCGTATCTAACCAATTCCAGCACTATTGCGATTGCCACTGAAAGATACAGTAGTACCACATCAATAATTGGCATGAATGACAGCACGGCTTATTTTAATGATTCCAACACCGTGACATCGGCGCATGTGAATATGAAACCGCCATATGCATATAGTTGTAATTATCTTTTCATGGATTTTCATGCGGTGTGGGTGGCTAGCACCGGGAGCAGTATGTTTCCCGGAAAAGGGTGCTCGATGCCGTCCGGGATACCCTGTTGCCAATAGCCTTTGCGTTGTCACACCAATTGATTATTCTTCTTGAAGATGACGACGTGCTCGTGGTGGACAAACCGGGTGGACTGGTTTGTCATTCTGCATCCCGGCCTGAGCATACCTCACTGGCCGTTTTGCTTCGTGAACATGGCCTTGAAACGCCACGCCTCATCAACCGGCTTGACCGCGAAACCAGTGGCGTGGTCATAGTTGCCAAGACTGAACGCGCCGGCAAGAATCTTGGCAAGCAGGTGCTCCGTCGCGAAATCCAAAAAGAATATCAGGCCATCTGCTATGGCGAACTCCGGCAAGCCGCCGGCACGATTGACCAGCCAATCGCTGTTACCAATGAAGGTCCGGTTTATACCAAACGCATCGTGAGTCCGGGCGGCAAACCGAGCGTGACCGAATTCTTTGTCGAACAAAAGCTGACCGGTTTCACAGTTGTGGGTTTGCGACCGCAAACCGGCCGGGCTCACCAATTGCGCGTTCACATGGCGTGGTTCGGCTATCCGATTGTCGGCGACAAAATTTACGGTCCAGACGAACGGCTATACCTAGAATTCATCGAACATGGTGTGACCGGCGCGATGCTCGATAAATTGCTGTTACCCCGGCACGCTTTACACGCCGGGGCGGTGACGTTTCGGCATCCGCGTACTCAGTTGCCGGTAACTTGCCGGTCGGAATTGCCGGCGGACATGGCGCAGTTCATCAAGGAAAAATCGCAATGCTGACAAACCGTAACTTTTGCCGGCTTTGGATTTCACAGATTGTGCTAACGGTCGGCGGTTCGTTTTTACAGATGGGCTTGATCGAGTTGTTTCGCTTGCACCACTGCGATGTGCGAGTAGAGACGGCGAAATTTTCGTTTGCGGTGGCGGTGCCGGGCTTGTTGCTCGGGCCGATGGCGATGGCATACCTCGACCGGTGGCAACGTCGGAGTGTGTTACTGATCAGCGACGGGTTGCGCGCGGCGGTGGCGGTGGCGATTGTGGCGTGGTTGTTGTCGTTGCCCACCGGCCGAGTGGAAGAGCACGATTTGTTCCGCGTCTATTTGCTGGTAGGTGTGATCGGCGTGATTGCGACGTTTTACTTGCCGGCACGCGTGGCGCTGTTGCCGAATCTCGTGGACGCCGGCAAGCTAATGCAGGCGAATAAAATATTCACGACGAGTCTAGCGGTTGCGACAGTTGGCGGCATGGCGCTCGGCGGGTTCGTGGCGGAACGGTTGGGCGTGGCGGTGGCGATTGTGTTGAGCGGAATGAGTTTTGTCGTGAGTTTTGGTTTGTTGTGGACGATCCGGATGTCGGCGCACGCGACGACCGGCAATTCAAAACCAGCGTTCGGCGAGTTTGTGACCGGCTGCGCTTATCTCTGGGAACATCCGACGGCTTTGCCATTGGTCTTACTGAACGCTTTTTTTGCGTTTCTGCTTGGCGTGCTAATGATCGTCTTTCTCGGCTATGCGATCAATACGCTTGGCCTGCGGACAGCCGGTGTGGGTTATCTAGCAGCAGCAGCCGGTATTGGCGCCGGGATCGGCCTCGTCGTGCTTGGACGCGGTAAAGCGTGGGCGCATTCCGGTTGGGTGTCGTTTTTTCAATTATTGCTGGCAGCCGGTGCTTTGGTTGGGCTGGGATTAACGACAAATGTCTGTCTGGCGGCGCTGATGGTTGTGGTACTCGGCACGGTCTCGGCAACGGTGTTGATTTATATTGATGCGAAATTGCAGGCGCAAGTCGAGGACAGCCGGCGTGGGGCGGTGTTTGCGGCGCGCGGAACGCTCACATCGCTGACGATGGTAGTGGCGTTCTGGCTGCAATTCGGCACGGAATTTTTCAAGCGGACTCCCGCGCCGACGGTGTTGCTCTGGCTGGGTGTGAGTGCCGGCCTCGCGGCGGTCATGGTGTTATTGTTGGCGTGTGGAAAGAAAGTGTAATCTGACTGGCGATGACCCCCAACGATACTGATATTGCCCTGATGTTGCGCGTCAAAGCTGGCGATGAAGTTGCATTTCGGGAATTGATCGAGCGCCACCAGCGCGCGGTGATTAGTGTCATCTACCGTGCCATCGGTGATGCCTGGGAGGCTGAAGATCTCGCGCAACGCGTGTTCATCCAGGTCTTCCGGTCCGCGCGCCGGTATAAGCCGTCGGCAAAATTCACGACGTGGCTCTACACTATCATTCACAACGCCATCCGTAATGAGTATCGGCGCCGGTCCCGGCATACGGCGGAGTCGTTTGATGCATTGACGCAGCCGGGTGAAGCCGGCGAACCGGGCGTGCAATTGGCTGATTCGCGCGCGACCAATCCAAGTCAGATCGTCATCGAACACGAGTTACAAGAAAGAATTCAGACAGCAATCAAACTTTTGCCGGAAGCACAGCGGACAGCGGTGATTTTATGCCGGTTTGAAGGATTGCCCTACGAGGAAATTGCTGAGGTGCTGAATTGCTCAGTGTCGGCGGTGAAGTCGCTGTTGCATCGGGCACGCGACACATTGAAGGAGAAATTGCGTGGTTGTTATTGACCGCAACTTTCAGGAGAACCCAGTGTTGAATTGAAGCGAGAACACAATGAACTGTGAGAAATACCAAAACGAATTCGATGACCGGCTCGACGGACGGCTCGATTCAGTGCGAGCGCAGGCGTTTGACGCACACGTGGCCGGATGCGCTTCCTGCCGGCAAGCGTGGCAGGCATACCGAGCGGTGTGGGAAGTGGTGAGCCGGCAACCGAGCATTGCGCCATCGTTTGGCTTTGCGCAGCGGACTTTGCGCCGGTTGCATGAGCAAGTGGATCGGCGATTCTGGCAGTTACCGGTGTTTCGTTGGGCGACGGTGTTGAGTTTGCTGGTCATTGTCAGCGTGACCGGTGTGATGACTTACCGACAGGTTGAGACCGCCCAAAGTGTGGCAGCGTATACAGCGGCGCACCATGACCACTTGGAGGATTTTGACGTAATTGTTGCGCTTGATTCGCTAAACGGAGATCCCGAATTATGAAACGCACACTGCTAACCGGTTTGGCCATCATGGCGATGATTTCTTTGCGTGCTGAAACTGCCACCAATCTGCCGGCACACCGGCCGGTGTTGACCAACGAGCAAAAAGCAGAGTTGGTACAACGCGCTGACGAAATGTGGAGTCAGTTGTCGCCGGAAACCAAAATTCGGCTGATGAATTTGCATACGGCGTTGACCGGCATGCCATCTGAGGACCGGCATTTCATCCACGAACGTATTGAACGTTTTTTGAACATGTCACCGGAAGAGCATGAACATATCAAGAAAAACAACGAGCGCTGGCACGCGATGTCGCCCGAAGAACGCGAACACGCTCGCGAGCAATTTCATCAATGGCGTAAGGATCACCCCGACCAAGAACCTCAACTGTTTCCACATCAGCACTACAAGACGGATGAATCCACTAACGCCGTTTCAAAACAGTCTGAACCAAAAACAAACAACCCATAAGGAAATAGCATCATGAAGCATCGTATGCTCATCATAACCATTGCGTTGACCGCTGTAGTGATTGGCAGCAGCGCCATCACTGTTAGCGCACAAGATCAACCAGCCGGCAAGCCCGGTCACGAAGGTCGCCATCGTCCCATGATGGGATTGCTCCCGCCACCCATGGTGGAAAAACTCACTGCAGACCAGAAAACCAAGTACGACGCCATCGTTGAGGACTTCAAGACCGCCGCCGCGCCAATTCATGAAAAGATGAAATCCGCCCACGAAGCCGGCGACAAAGAAGCAATGAAGGGTCTGTATAAGGAGATTATGCCGATTCGTAAGGCGGCCATGGAGAAAGTTGAGCAAATTCTCAATGACGAGCAAAAGGCCGAGCTTAAAAAAATGCGTGAAGAGCATCCACACGACAATGTTGCCGACAAGGGCGGTCCCGGTAAGGCCGACGCAGCTCCAGTCCCAGCCCCGCAGCAATAATTGTCATAAACACCGAAACCGCGCGACAAACGCTCCATCCATCTTGTCGTGCGGCGGAAAGATTGAACGCGTCGCGTCGAGCGCAAACTTCGGGTGTGATTCCCGAAATCGCTCCGTGACGCGTTCGTTTTCGTCCGGCTCCAAGCTGCACGTGCTGTAAACGAGTACGCCGCCCGGCTTCACAAACTCACTGGCCGCCCCCAGCAACTGCGCTTGCACCGTCGCCAGTCGCGTGATTTCGGCGGCTTGAAGCCGCCAGCGCAAATCCACTCGCCGGCGCACTACGCCGGTGTTCGAGCACGGCGCGTCGAGCAGTACCCGGTCAAACTGTGTCCCGCGCAAACACCGGTCGAGTCGCGTGCCTTCGCACGCCAGCGTTGCCACGCAGGTCACGTCGAGCCGCAGGCAATTCTCCGCGACTTTGCCGAGCCGGACGTTTGACGAATCGGCGGCAATGATCTTACCGGTATCGCGCATTTTCTGAGCAATATATGTCGTCTTGCCGCCGGGTGCGGCGCACATGTCGAGCACCGACTCGCCCGGTTGCGGGTCGAGCATGTCCACGGCGATGAGTGTGGACGGGTCTTGCGCATAAAATTTCGCCGGTAACTCAAACAACCCGGCTGCGTCAGTCACGCGCCAACTCAGCGGGTGCAAACCGGATGGCACCGCCGGGACGCCTGCCGGCAACTCGCCGGTCAACGTGCGGATGTAAAGTGACGGAGGTTCGTTATTCCATTGGCATAGCGCCTCGGTGTCGGCTTCGCCATACCGGGCGACCCACCGGCGCCAGAGCCATTCGGGATGCGAATGACGGATCCATGGCGGCGCGGCGGCGAGTGCGTTGCGATTGGCACGTCGGAGAATTGCGTTCACAAATTTGGCTTCGGCCGGGCTGGCGAGTTGTTTCGCCAGTGCGACGGATTCGTTGACGGCGGCGTGCGCCGGGATTTTATCGAGGAAACAAAGTTGGTAGAGGCCAAGGTGTAAGATATCTGCCACAACCGGCCGCGGTGGCCGGCCGGCGAGTTGCCGGAGCAAAAAATCGAGCGCGAGGCGATGACGGAGGCAGCCGTAGAAAAGTTCCTGCACAAAAGCGCGGTCGCGGGGTGGAATGGCGTTCTGTTCCGCGAGCAACTCGTCGGCCAGCTGTCGCGAGTGCGACCACGCGGTCAAAAGTTCGAGAGTGATTTGCCGGGCATTCACGCCGGCAGGCTAACACGGCGCGGCTGCGATAGGAAATAAATTGGAGTCGTGAAATGCCGGGTGGTGAGGTATGATTACCAGTCTAACATTCCATGAACTCAACACCCCAACTTTCTATTCCTGTTTTGGCGATTGTCGGTCGGCCAAACGTCGGTAAGAGCGCGCTGTTCAACTGCATTGCCAAGCGGCGCATTGCCATTGTCCACGAGGAGGCCGGCGTCACGCGCGACCGGGTCAGCGCCCGCGCCGAGTGGGGCGACAAGACGTTCGAGGTCGTGGATACCGGCGGAATCGCGTTCATGGACGACGAGCGGACCGGCGA